>Ga0224512_10003221_pt1 | contig 14482 bp, 14 predicted proteins | sample SF_May12_sed_USG_4_FD_169103 | JGI IMG/M metagenome (GOLD analysis project Ga0224512, IMG submission 169103) | Sediment microbial communities from San Francisco Bay, California, United States - SF_May12_sed_USGS_13 | ecosystem: Environmental > Aquatic > Marine > Sediment | place: USA...
ACCTCTCAACTGCGCTGCGTCAAACCAGCACCGGCTTCTTGTTCAGCTGGATATTCTACCTGCCGCTGTTTCTGATCGGCTTCCCGCTCGAGGTAGTGATAACCGTCAACGCCGTCAGCCTGATTTATCAGTTCTGGGTGCACACCCAGGTAGTGCGCCGGATGGGCTGGCTCGATTACATACTGGTTACACCGTCGAATCATCGGGTGCACCACGCCCAGAACGAGCGCTATATCGACAAGAACTATGGCGGCATCCTGATACTCTGGGATCGGCTGTTCGGAACTTTCGCTGACGAGCGCGAGGATGATCCCGTGGTGTTCGGCGTGCGCAAGCCGCTGCAGAATTGGAATCCATTCTGGGCGAACCTGCAGGTCTACGATTATTTGTGGTTCGACTCGGTCAGGACCCAGCGCTGGCGGGACAAGCTCGGCGTCTGGTTCCGACGCACAGGTTGGCGACCGGCGGATGTCGCCGCGGCCTACCCGAAGCGCAACGCCGACCCAGCGACATTCCGGAAATTCGATCCACCGGTGCCGCCGGCCGTGCGCAGCTATGTGCTTGCGCAGTTTGTTGTCGCCCTGATTCTCACGCTGTTGATCGCCGAGTGGTTCCCGCTTGTCGGTGTTCGCGGTGTGGCGATGCCCTGCCTGGCGCTGTGGGTACAGCTTTATGTACTTGGACTATTCAACGAGAACAGGCCGCAGGCATTTCGCCTGGAGATGCTCAGGCTCTTGCTCGTCGTTCCGGCCGGTATGGTCGGTTGGCTCGCCAACCAGGATTTGGCGCTGGCTGCCTGGCTGTACTGGACAGGGACGATGGGCTACGTGGCGCTGTCTCTGGCCGCTTTGGCGCTCACGAGAAAATCACTAATAAAACCTTTAATGATAGATGGTTATGATCAAAATGTAATGTAAGACATTAAATAGAGATTACGATGGCAGACGATTCCACGAGAACCAATATCCCATCGGGCGCGCCCTGGGAGTCCGTTGTTGGCTATTCGCGAGCGGTGCGCATGGGGCGCTTCATTGCCGTATCCGGATCGACGGCGGTCAGCGGTTCAGGCGACGCCTATTCGCAGGCGAAGCAGTGTATCGAGGTCATCCGACGGGCGCTGGACGAGGCCGGCGCCAGTCTGACGGACGTCGTGCGCACCCGCATGTACGTGACAGATATCGAACAATGGGCGGAGGTCGCCCGCGCGCATCGGGAAGCGTTTGGCGATGTGATGCCGGCAACGTCGATGGTCGAGGTGGCGCGTTTGATCGATCCGAAGATGCTCGTCGAAATTGAAGCCGACGCCATCGTTGCCGGGTAGACTATGCGCCGCGATTAAGCCCTCGACCGGAGTTACCATGCTGCGCCGCCGTTTTGTGCAACTGCTCGTCAACGGGCTTCCGTTTGCCGCCCTCGCAACGCGCTGGCGTCCTGGTATCGCGGCCAGCCCGTACGCATTCAGGCACGGCATTGCCAGCGGCGATCCGCTTGCGGACGGCTTCATCATCTGGACGCGAATCAGCGGTGCCAACGGTGAGTCGGTCGATGTCGACTGGCAGGTGGCGGCCGACGCCGGGATGCAGACGGTGTTGCAGTCCGGGCGGTTCGAGACCGACGCGCGTCGTGACTACACGGTCAAAGTCGATGTACGTGGCCTGCCGTCAGGTACGCCTTTTTGCTACCGGTTTGTCGTCGATGGCGTGCCGTCACCCGTTGGTTGCAGCCGAACCCTGCCTGTCGGCGAAATTTCGTCGGCCCGGTTCGCGGTGGTGTCCTGCGCCAGCTACCCGACGGGCTATTTTCACGTGTATCGGGAGATCGCCGAGCGCCGTGATCTCGATGCCGTGATCCATCTGGGCGACTACCTGTACGAGTACGGTATCGGCGAGTACGCAACGGAATATGCCGAGGAACTGGGCAGGATGCCCGAGCCATCGACCGAGACCATATCGCTGGCCGACTATCGTCTGAGACATGCGCAGTACAAAACCGACCCGGATCTGCAGGCATTGCATGCGCAGCACCCTCTCATCGCTGTCTGGGACGACCACGAGATCGCGAACGATTGCTGGCGCGGCGGTGGGGAAAACCACGATCGGGGCGAGGGCCGTTGGGCCAGGCGCCGCAATGCGGCGATCCAGGCCTACTTCGAATGGATGCCGATACGAGGAAAGGCACGCGGCAAGCGCACCGAGATCTTCCGGCAGTTTCGTTACGGAGACCTGCTGTCGCTGATCATGCTCGACACCCGCGTCCATGGCCGCGACAAGCAGCCGCAGATCTCGCCGGACATGCCAAACGATGAGATCTATCGCTTGTTGGCCGATCCCGGCCGGCGGCTGCTGGGCAGGCGACAGGAACGCTGGCTGCAGGAGGCCCTGGCACGCTCAGAGGGCACGGTCTGGCAGCTTGTCGGGCAGCAGGTACTGGTGTCTCCGGTACGCGCACCGGATCTGGAGCCGCTGCTGAATCCGGACGGCGAGTCGATCGTGTCGCGCGAGATTCTCGAGGAAAATATTGCAATGAGTAAGAACAACCCACCGTTATTGCTGGATACATGGGACGGATATGCGGCCGCACGTGAGAGCTTGCTGGCCGACCTCAAGGATCTGGCAAGCAATGCGGTCGTCATCAGCGGCGATCTGCACACCTCGATCGCCGCAGATCTGCATCTGCAGGGGGACGCTGAAGCGGCTGCCGTCGAATTCATGACCACATCGGTAACCTCGCCCGGATTCGCCGACTATCTGCCGGAACGTCACCCCGGCGCCGTGCGCGATGCCACGCTGCAATTGAACCCGAACCTGCGCTACATGGAGACGGACCGGCGCGGATGGCTCTGCCTGACGCTGACAACGTCGGAATGCACAGGGGAGTGGCATCTGCTCGACGACGTGCGATCGAGGACCTACACCAGTTCGATCGACCGGCGCCTGTCCGTCAGGGCCGGGCAGGTATCGAAGGGCCTCTATCCAGGCTGACCGAACCCAGGGGCCTTTGATGCGACGACTCCGACTATCGATAGCTGAAGCGCGACGAATCGGGCTGGCAGCGCAGGGATTCGATACGGAACGGCCGCAGGGCCGCACGGATTCGAGGCACTTCCGTCGTGTCATGGGATCGCTGCAGCTGTTGCAGCTCGACTATGTCAATGTCCTGATTCCCGCACACTTTCTGGTGCTGTGGTCGCGTCTGGGTGCATACAGCCGGGAAAGATTCGAGCGATTCGTTTACGGCGATGGCGAGTACACGGAGCAGTGGGCGCACGAGGCATCCATTGTGCCTGCAAGCAGTTGGCCGCTGCTCGCCTATCGCCGCGAGTCGTACCGCATGCACAAGAACAATCCGCTGCGAAAAATGCGTGGCCGGGACACCTATCTCGACAACGTGCTGCAACAGGTGCAGCGTGACGGTGCAATCACTGCAGGTGACCTGCCGCCCGCTCCGGGTCCGAAACGTAAGCCGGGAGACTGGCACCGGTCGATTCCGCGCTGGGCTCTCGAATATCACTTTGCGCGAGGATCGCTGGTCGTGCGAGCTCGGCTGCCCAGTTTTCAGCGCGTCTTTGACCTGCCTGAGCGTGTCTTGCCGCAGCGACATCTCGATCAATCCGTGCCGCCGCTGGACGCGAAGCGGCAACTGCTCGGCAGGGCGGCTGCCGCGTTGGGCGTGGCGACACTGCAGGACATTGCCGACTACTACCGAATGACGCCCCGAGATGCGGCGCCGCTACTCCGGGATCTGGTGGACGACGGAGCACTGTCTGAAGTCGAGGTAGAAGGGTGGCAGGAGAAGGCGTACCTGTCATCGCAAGCGCGCCTGCCCAGGACGATCAAAGGGGCGTCGTTATTGTCGCCGTTCGATCCGGTCGTCTGGTTTCGTCCACGCGCGGAACGATTGTTCGGTTTTCACTACCGAATCGAAATCTATGTACCTGCCGCCAACCGCAAGTGGGGGTACTATGTGCTGCCGTTTCGGGTCGGCGACAAAATCGTAGCGCGAGTCGATTTGAAGGCAGACCGACAGTCCGGGCAGTTGCTGCTGCTAAACGCCCACGAGGAAAATGGCATCGATAGCCGCGACTGCTGCCGGTATCTGGCGGACGAATTGCACGCGCTGAAAACCTGGCTTGGCCTGGATACGATCCGGGTGTCGCGCAAGAATGCATTTACACGCGGTATCGATGCCGCGGTCTAACAAATGGAGAGCAACGTGGCTGCGCCGACACTAATCGAGCTGTTAATCGAACCTGAAACCAGGGATCTTGGTGAATTCACTGTGCGACGCGCGCTGCCGCACAAGCGGCGTCAGCGTGTTGGTCCGTTCATTTTCTTCGATCACATGGGACCGGCCGAATTTCCGCCGGGCACCGGTGTCAACGTTCGCGCACACCCGCACATCGGCCTCGCAACCATCACCTACTTGTTCGCGGGCGAAATCCTGCATCGCGACAGCCTCGGATACGTACAGGCAATTCGCCCCGGCGAAATAAACTGGATGACGGCCGGCAAGGGCATTGTCCATTCCGAGAAAGTGTCGGAGGAGTTACTGGCAAGCGGCCAGCAGCTGCACGGACTGCAGACCTGGGTTGCGCTGCCGCTGGAACACGAAGAGACCGAGCCGCGATTTGAACACTACGCCGCTGATAGCATACCGTCTGTTAGCCGCGACGGCGTTGAAATTCGCGTTGTCATCGGCACAGCCTACGGAAAAAACTCGCCGGTAAGAACTGCGAGCGAGACGCTCTACGTCGAAGCAAAGCTGCAGGCGGGATCGAGCCTGCAGCTGCCAACGGCCGAAGAACTGGCTGTGTATGTTGTAGACGGGAGTATCGAGGTTGGCGGGCAATCCGTAACTGCCGGCGTGCTCGCTGTACTTGCCAATGGGGTCAGTGCCCGCATTGAGGCGCAGGGCGGCGCGCATGTCATGATTTGCGGCGGCGACACGCTCGAGGGCGATCGAATCATCTGGTGGAACTTTGTGAGCAGTACGCGCGAGCGGCTCGAGCAGGCAAAGCGTGATTGGCGCGACGGTCGCTTTGACGCAGTTCCGGGCGAGACCGATTTCATTCCATTACCCGACCGGTAATGCTCAACAAGCCAAATCGATTTGCGCATGCACAGCAGGGAACGGCGCCTGTTTGCTGTCGCATGGCAGTCGATTTGTGTATGTTTCTGGTTCACTGAACAGGGGTATGAGTCATGCATAAGTCCGTATCAATGCTGCTGGCCGCATTTATGTTGATGTCCTGCGGCGCAGAGCAGACTGAAACGCCCACGCCGGCTCCGGTTGTGCAGCAGCAACCTGCGCCTGAGCTGGATCCGGTCGATGGAATCGACTGGTTTGATGGCACGGTTGACGAGGCGTTTGCTGCGGCGAAAGAAGCGGGCAAACCCATCTTCCTTTACTGGGGCGCGGTCTGGTGTCCACCGTGTCATGCGATCAGCGCGACGGTCTTCAAGAGCCCGGAGTTCATCGAACGGTCGCAGTTATTTGTTCCTGTCTATCTGGATGGTGACAAAGAGCATGCGCAGGCCTACGGGGAGAAGTTCGGCGTTCGCGGTTATCCGACGATGATCGTGTTCGACGCCGATGGCGTGGAATTAACGCGCATTCCCGGCGGCATCGACATGCAGGCCTACGCCAATATTCTGGACCTGACGCTGAGCAACTCATCATCCGCAAGTGAACTGGTGACCTCGGTTATGGCAGGCGACACGGACCTGACGCCGGCCGACTGCACGCTGCTGGCCTACAATTCATGGGGGCAGGATACGACGATTCTTGCCGACTACGACGAAGGGCAGGCGTTCTTGCGCATGCGCGATGCATGTCCCTCCGATATGCGGATCGAAAGATCGATCCTGTTCTTTTCCTGGCTCGGCAAGGCCCTGAAGGCGGAAGACGACGAGGGCAACCCAGTGCCGTTGTCTGACGAGCAACGCGCAGAGACGCGGCAACAATTCGAGGCGCTGCTGGCGGACTCCGAACTCGTCAGAGCCAACATCTTCACCGTCTTGTTTTCAGGTGACGAAATCATCGCCGCAGTGATGCCGGGCGATGCCCCCGAGCGTGACGATCTCATTGCGCGGCACCACGCTGTGCTCAATGAATTAGCGGGTGACGAGTCCGTCTACAAGCGAGAGCGCATCTACACGCTGGCCGGAAAGATCGGTCTGGAACGAATTGACGATCCCGAGGCGGAGTTGTCGGCTGCGCTGCAGCAGGAAATTCGTGACATGACAGTCTGGGCAGACGAGTCGACACCGAGCGTTTACGAAAGGCAGCCGATTATCAATGCGCTTGCCAACGTACTTGACGAGGCCGGCATGGACGACGTGGCAAAACCGCTGTTACTGGCGGAACTCGAACGGTCCGGGCAACCCTATTATTTCATGCCGGGCATTGCGGACATTGAGCAACGTGCGGGCAACGAGGAGGCGGCGATCGAGTGGCTGCAAAAGGGATACGATTCGACGCGGGGCCCCGCGACCCGGTTTCAGTGGGGCTACTATTATTTGACCGGATTGCTGGAAATGGCGCCCGCGGACGTCGAACGTATTCACGCAACGACTATCGGCTTGCTGGCGGAGCTGCAGCAATCCGATGCATTTCATCAACGGCCCAAGGCGCAGCTGGGCTCTCTCGAGAAGCACCTGCTCGCCTGGGCTGACGACAGCGGTAATCAGGCGGCGCTACTGGAGATTCGCAAGTCGGTCCTCGACGTTTGCGGTCGCGTGCCGGCGGAGGATGCGGCGCGCGAAACCTGTGAGGCGTTCCTGGAGAGTGTTTGAGTGAAACCGGCTCTGTTCGCAGCGCTCGCCGCAACGTCACTCGTCGTTGCATGTGCGAGCAAGGAAGAACTCATCGCCAAGGGGGCCACGATACCGGCTGGAATCGATCTGTCCGGTCAGTGGCGGCTGCGTGAAGACAGTCAGGAATCAAACGCGCGTATCAGGGAGGCGGAAAGAGCGGCTGCCGGGGGTGACGCGGGCATAGTTGTGCCGCGTGAGGGTGGCACGAATATGTCCCGGCGGCGCGCATCCGACGGTACCCTGGTGCATGTATTTCTCGAAACAGGCAAGGCACTGAAGGTGACACAAACTGAATCGGGACTGTTCATCAGTTTCGACCGCTCGGTCGTCGAGGAGTACCGCTTCGGTGAGAAACGGCAAATCAGTGTCGGGCCAGTGGAAGCAGACCGGGTATCCGGATGGGAAGAGAATACCTACGTCATCGAAACGCTCGACGCGGATGGTGCGAAATTAATCGAGTCGTATCGGCTGCAGGACGATGGACGCAGCCTGGTTCGGACGATTCTGATCGTCGCGGATGGCCAGACCTCCCTTGATGTGCGGCAGGTATTCGACCGGGCCTGATCCTCGCGATGACGCTTAAGGTGTCGTTTCCGGGCGGTACTTCTTGAGCGCAGCCTGAAATTTCAGCTTTTCAAGGCGGTGTTGCTCGATGATGACCGGCAGATAGCCGAGTTCTTCGACGCACCACAGGGTGGTTATGCGTTTCGATCCTTCAGCCTGATGCTGGATTCCGACCGCTTCGAATTTGCCTGCTGGTACCTTGACGGTCTTGCGACCGATGTTGCGCACATGCACGCTACGAAGCCGGTCGATCTCGAACATCGTGTATTCTGCACTCGGTTCGCCGTTAAGCAAGTCGTACATCAACTCATACTGAATCGAGACTCGATCGTGGGCGAGGGTGTCCATCAGTGACACGATCGCCTCGCCATTGACTGTCCCGCGAGCCTCGTTGGCATCCCAGTCGAACTGAATCGTCGCGTTAGTCTTGTCGCGTGAAATGGTGTCTCGCGACGAATACAGTGTTGGTCGGATACCACCGTCAGCCGCTCGAAATTCGGATGTTTCGGCGATGGAACCGCGTGAAATCATGCGCGACATGCCGGTGGGCTTGACCCTGTGCGTCGCGATGTAGCCAGTTTCCGTTGCCCGGAGTTCGGTATTGAGTTCGCCGCCGAGCACGCTGATCTTGACGTTGTAGACGGCCGAGTGCGGCGTTAACGACGGCTCCGCGACTGCCGTTGTCGATATCAATGCCGCGACGAGCAGCACCAGGATATTGTGATTCTGGCCCAAAATTGTCCTCAGTGAGCTTTCAGCCTGTCCTCGCATTCTCGCATCAGGGACATGACTGCTTGCTGAACGTTCAGCCTGTGGGGCTCGATGTCGTCGAGGCGGGTCTCACGAGAGATTTCGTAGGGCTCTCCAATGCCCAGAACGACACGGCTGAACGGCTTTGGGATCATGAAATCGTCCCAGCGATCGAGATACCAGGCTTTTTCGGCGGCGCATGCCACCGGCACGATCGGCACGCCGCCGACACGGGCCATGACGATAACGCCGGTCTTGATCTCATACTTGGGGCCACGTGGGCCGTCCGCCGTTGTTACGATGGAGTAACCCCTCTTCATCATTGCGTGCTGGTCGCGCAACGCAAGAGCTCCGCTTTGATTCGCGGACCCCCGAATGACCTCGGCGCCATAGGCACGCGCGATGCGCTCAGGGACTTCACCGTCGACCGAGCCGGAGATCAGGAAGCACGCCTTGAATCCACGCTTTATCCACTGACGAACGAGTTCCGAGCACAGGACGTGATGCTGATGCCAGTACGCCGGCGCGCAGACGGCTTTGCCATTCAGAAACGGCTCAATATTCTGCTCGCCCAGAATCGCTTCATATCGATAGCTCATCGACAGCAGCCTGGTGATGGCCCGAAGCAGCGGCATTCCGAGGAAATAGTACAGGCGCCGCCCTCGCGTCATGCGTCGATCCGAGCGCGAACTGCGGCGTGAATCAATGGATTGATAATCTACAGGCTTGTTATCGCTCATGGTGTCTGCCGGCGCTCTAGCGAGCTGAGTTTGCAGTATCCGTTCAGCGTCGGTCAATGTAATATTGCGCCTGCTTTTCAAGCCAATACGCCATGCAACTCTACGACACGCTAATCGATCTGCTCGCTGCAGCACGCGGCCGAGATCGCCACATTCGATTTATCGACGGCGAACACGACGAGACCATCGTAACTTTCGCCGACCTTTGGGACCGGGCGAACGCGCTGCTGGCTGCGCTGCAGGCGCGCGGGATGCAGCCCGGCGACGAGCTGGTCATTTTCAGCAGATCGAACGAGAATTTCGTCGTGGCATTCTGGGCGGCGATCCTTGGCGGAATCGTGCCTGTTCCAGTCGCCGTCGGCATCAGCGACGAGCACCGGCACAAGCTCTTTCGCATTCTGACGCAGCTGCACCGAGCCACACTGCTTACCGAACCGGACTTGCTCGAACGCCTGCTCGAATTTGCCGAGGAGCATGATCTGGCGGACATTACCGCAATCCTGCAGTCCAGCAGCGCTTTGATCGGCGATGCAGGTCCTGGTGCCAGCAGCAGGCTGTTTTCCGCGACGCCTGACGACATTGCATTTATCCAGTACTCGTCGGGCTCGACGAGTGATCCCAAGGGCGTGTGCCTGACTCATCGAAATCTGTGTACGAATATTCGCGCGATCATTGAGGGCGCAAACTGGACGGAGGACGATACGAGTCTGAGCTGGATGCCACTGACTCACGACATGGGGCTGATCGGATACCATCTCAGTGTCCTGGCGGCCGGCATGAATCACGCCGTGATGGACACCAACGCGTTCGTTCGCCGGCCGCTACTGTGGATGATCAAGGCGGCGGAGCTCAGGGCAACGCAATTGTGTTCGCCGAATTTCGGCTACAAGCACTTCCTGAAGTTGTTTGAACGCAAGGGACTGCCGGATCTGGACCTTTCCAGCGTCAAACTGGTATTGAACGGCGCGGAGCCGATTTCCTACTCCCTGTGTGAAGAATTCCTCGATGCACTTGCGCCGTATGGGCTGCAGAGAACCACCATGTTTGCCGTGTACGGCCTCGCGGAAGCAACCGTTGGGGTATCCATGCCCCGCATTGGCGAGGAGATCTCGAGAATCATCGTGCATCGCCATTCCCTGCGAATCGGTGAGCCGTATGAGCCTGCCGCGCTTGGTGATGACGACGCGGTCAGTTTCGTCAAGGTAGGCCGGGCACTTCGGGACGTCCGGATCCGCATAAGCGATGATGCGGACAAGGTCCTCGACGACGGCAGGGTAGGCAACATTCAGCTGCAGGGCGACAGCGTGACCGAAAGAATCTACGGCGATGAAGCGGCGACCGCGGGACTTTTTACCGAGGATGGCTGGCTGCGGACCGGTGATTGCGGCGTCTTCGTCGATGGCGAACTCGTTATCACGGGGCGCTCGAAAGACATCATCATAGTGAACGGTCAAAACTATTACCCACACGATATCGAGGAGCTTGCTGCCGAAGTCGAGGGCCTGGATCTGGGCAAGGTCGTTGTGGGCGGCACGAAGTCACAGGCGAGCAGGACCGAGGAGCTGCTTGTTTTCGCGTTATTTCGACGTGATCTGGATACATTCAGGATATTGGCCGAAAAGCTGCGGGTGAAGATCGGCGAGCAGACCGGTCTCGAAGTCGACCACGTTATTCCCGTGCAGCGAATACCGAAGACAACCAGCGGAAAGGTACAGCGTGCAGCCCTGTTGAACGCCTATCTGGACGGCGAGTTCGACGACGTTCTTGCGAAAATGGCCCCGTCCGACTCATTTGAAGCAACCGATGACGATCCGCTCGTGGCTGAGCTGGAGCGGATTTGCCACGAGTATTCGAAGGAGCGCACGATAAGGCCCGACGACAATTTGTTCGAAGTCGGTGTAAGCTCTCTGACTCTGACAGAAATCGTGCTCGCCGTTGACGAACGCTATCCCGGCAAACTCGACATCAGCGACGTATTCGACTATCCCACGTTGCGTGAAATAGCCGCTTTCCTGCAGCGATAACACCAAGAGCGAATTCCAGCCATGAGCTATTCCCGCATCACCGGCACCGGCAGTTATCTGCCTGAAAGGGTCGTGACCAACAAGGACCTCGAGAAGACGATGGATACGTCGGACGAGTGGATACGCGAACGCACGGGCATCCGCCGGCGGCACATAGCTGCCGATGGGGAACGATGCTCCGATATGGCGCTTGCCGCGGCCCACCAGGCAATGGAAATGGCGGAAATAGAGCCTGAGGAAATTGATCTGATCATCGTCGGTACGGTCACGCCCGACAAGATATTCCCGAGCACCGCCTGCATCATTCAGCGCCGACTCGGCATCCGCGGTTGCCCCGCCTTCGACATACAGGCTGCCTGTTCGGGATTCATATACGCCCTGGATCTTGCGAATCGGCAAATACAAACCGGCGCGGCGAAAACCGCACTCGTGATCGGCAGCGAGATACTCTCGAGACTGACCAATTGGGACGATCGTGCTACTGCGGTGTTATTCGGCGACGGCGCCGGCGCTGTCATCTTGCAGGCCAGCGACGAGCCGGGGATTGTCTCCACGCATATTCACTCGGATGGGCGGTACGAGGACCTGCTACACGTACCCGAAGGCATTGGCACCAGCCTGGAGGGACTGTTAGTCGAGGGCGCGTTCATCCGGATGGATGGCAACGCGGTGTTCCGCCGTGCCGTAGCGACACTCGGTTCGATCGCGCAAGAAACGCTGGCCAACAATGGCATCGACAAGCACGACGTCGACTGGCTGGTCCCGCATCAGGCGAACCTGCGCATCATTTCTGCCGCTGCCAAGAAGCTCGATCTCTCGATGGACCACGTGGTGGTAACCGTCGATGAGCACGCGAACACATCGAGCGCATCGATACCCCTGGCCCTGAACACGGCCATTCGTGACGGGCGAATTGAGCGTGGCCAGCTGCTGCTTTTCGAGGCATTTGGCGCCGGGTTTACCTGGGGATCGGCGCTGGTTCGCTATTGATCCTGCGCGTGGACGCTTCGCAAAAACGGCCGATCATTGTTCATATTGTTTCTGGGAAAAGCGCCTAAAGTATTGTTTATAAAAATAAAATAAGATAATAGAATACCTGCTAGACTATCCACGTCCGCATCAGCGGGGCTGCAAAAAAAAAGCAAAACAGGCAGCGTGCAAGATCACCAATAAGAACAAGCACAAGGGGATAAATCATGGGTGTAGATAAGATCGTCAAACTTGTAGGCGTGTTGTTCGCGATCGTCGCGGCTTTCGTCGACATTCCGGAAAGTGCGGGCATCGTGGCTTTGCTGGGTATCGCGGGCGCATGGTTCATCAGCGCCGAAGACCGCAACCGATTCCTGGTTGCAGCGATTGCCTTGAGTCTCGCGCACAGCGGCCTTAACGAAATCTGGGGTGTCGGCGGTTATATCTCGACCGCTCTTGGAGGCGTCAATGACCTCTTCCTGGCAGCAGCGGCAACCGTTATCGTGTTGGGGGTTGTAGACAAACTGAAGCCCTGAGGGGCCTGGCGTTGGTCAAACGCCGGCACAAGAAAGGCTGCCTCTTGGGGCAGCCTTTTTGTTGGGGAATGCTCTCCACCCTGTGAAGTTCACATAACATTGGCAAAAACAGGTTTCAGTGAGGATTTAATGTGACCTGGTTCACAAAATCGGGTCTCACCTGTCTCTATACTGCGACAAAAGCAACTGTCGCATTACGGCGACATCGGATCAGGCACAGCCGGTATGGATACGAAAGACATGGAAACACCGCTATCAGAGTCGAGTGTGTCGCTGAAACTCGCTGAAATTCAAAAGCGCTGCAATGAGCTCATGGATAAGCCCGATGCGTTGTCGGAACTGACTCTCGAGGAACCTGTCGCGGACCCGCGGTCGAACGATCCCTATAACCGTCATCGCTCCTGAGCGGCGTCGTCGTCCAGGCTGCGCATCAGCCTCAGGCGCCATACCCAGATTGCGACGATCAGGCTGGCCGCTATTGGCAGTGAACTGAGCGGGTTTGGAATAACAAAAAAATCATAGAGCCCGTGCAAGCCAGAGGCGATGCCCAGGCCTGCGGCCGCGGCGGGCAGGATACTGCGTCCGCCCAGACGCGCGCCCGCAATCCAGTGCCCCCAGATTGAGGCAAACAGAATATGCACGACCGGACTGGCGAAGCCGCGTGCGTATGCTTCCGTGGTGCTGAGGTATTCCAGGTACTGCCAGTTTTCCACGGTCGCGTAGCCCAGGGCCAAAAACGACGCGTAAATAATGCCATCGAGCGGCTCATCGAATTCCTTGAGCCGTACAACGATCAACAGGAATGGCAGCAGTTTCGCGATCTCTTCGATAGGGCCGATGGCAAGGAGCGTATAAGCGAGGAGGCCCAGGGTATTTGTGTCAGCCAGGTGGCCTGCGTCAAAGCGTAATCCGATGACCCCCAGGCCGGTATACAAGGCCATGGAAATCCCGCTGGCGAGCATTCCCAGGGCGAACGTCAACGCCAGATGCCCGAGCGGCTCCGGCAGACGCCTGTCTTTGTTGTAATGGTAGACAGCCCAGAAGAGCACTGGCAGGGCAATCGGCATGATGAGCAGCAATTGGCGCATCGCCTGATTATGCGGCGATGGGGGACAAGGGTGCTAGGATTAGCAGCGGGATTTGCTGGAAAAGCGGGGAAATGTGATGTCGGTCGATCTAACGATTAATGGTGAAGTAGTGTCGCTGGATGTGGATCCGGGCATGCCGTTGCTTTGGGCAATCCGCGACATAGTCGGTCTGACCGGAACCAAGTTCGGGTGCGGCAAAGCACTTTGCGGCTCCTGCAACGTTTTTGTCGATGACCAGGTGGTGCGCTCGTGTGTGATTCCGGTGTCGGCCGCCGCCGGCAAGGCGGTGACAACCATTGAAGGACTGTCCGGGAATGGCGATCACCCGGTACAGGTAGCCTGGCGCGAGCTCAACGTACCGCAATGCGGCTATTGCCAGTCCGGCCAAATCATGAGCGCTGCGGCACTGCTGCAGCGCAACCCGAATCCCAGCGATGCCGACATTGACAGCGCGATGAGCGGCAATATCTGCCGCTGCGGGACCTACACGCGTATTCGTGCCGCGATCCACCGCGCAGCGGAGGACCGGTCATGAAAAATATCGAGCACCTGAGCAGACGTGAGTTCCTGCAACGCACCGGCCAGGTCGGTGGTGGTCTCGTACTGGCGCTGACACTCACATCGGCCTGCCAGCCTGATGCAGACGATTCCGGGGGCGCGTCGAGCGTCGCAGCGAACGTCTACGTCAATATTCGTGATGACGGTATCGTTGAGATCTACTGCCACCGGTCCGAGATGGGTCAGGGCATTCGAACGTGTCTGCCACAGATCATCGCGGACGAACTGGAGGCGGATTGGGACCGCATAGAGCTCATTCAGGCACTCGGCGATGAAAAATACGGGGACCAGAACACGGATGGGTCCACGAGTATTCGCCGACACTTTGACTTGCTGCGCGGCGCGGGCGCGAGCGCACGGGAGATGCTCATCGCCGCCGCTGCTGCGAACTGGGGCGTACCGGCAGCCGAATGCGTTGCTCGCGAGCACGCGATTCAC
>Ga0224512_10003222_pt1 | contig 14478 bp, 15 predicted proteins | sample SF_May12_sed_USG_4_FD_169103 | JGI IMG/M metagenome (GOLD analysis project Ga0224512, IMG submission 169103) | Sediment microbial communities from San Francisco Bay, California, United States - SF_May12_sed_USGS_13 | ecosystem: Environmental > Aquatic > Marine > Sediment | place: USA...
AGCTTCGGCCGTACGCCTTCCGCCGAACCGGAGTCCGGCTCGATGACCCACCGCATCGCCAGGAGCGAGAGAACACAGAGGGCAGCTATCACCCAGAACGGAGCGGCCCATCCGAAACGAACTATGAGCCAACCAGCCGCCGGGGCCCCGATCAACAAAGAACCCGCCCAGGTCAATTCGAGAACACTCAGATAACGAGCCCGAACCGCGTACGAGGTGCGATCGGAGAGATAGGCCTGGGCGGCTACATCAAACACGGGTTTGCCGAGCCCCAGCAGAACGAACCCGACCAGGGCTCCGGCGAAGACTCCGGTGGCAGCCGTGACCACGGCTCCGGTGGCGAACATGATCAAACCGACCGCGATCAGCCGGTGCCTCCGTTCTCCTCGACCGAGGATTCGAATCGCCGCCGGAGTGGCCAAACCGGTCATCCATCGGGCCGAGACGAGCAATCCGGCCTGCGTGAGGGGCACACCGAGTCCCCGGGCAATAGCCGGAAGAAACGGATAGATGAAGCGATAGCCGGTGTTCACCACCAGGCGCGCCGCCGCCAGGAAGACAAGGGCTCCCCCCAGGCGGGCTCCTTGCTGATCGGGCGTTGACTCGCGCTCACTCATACTCGCCGTACAGTTTGGCATCCGCAGCGCCCGGCGGATAGCCGCCCCGCAAACGACCGATCGTGAACTAGTGAAGGAGTGGGACTAGACGATTTGGTGCAACCTAAAGTAGCAATGCAACCACTCTTTGTGATGAGTAGTCTGTAGTCATGAAAAGGAACGGTCCTGAGCGATGCAGGAATTGCGGCGCGCCGGCCGCAGTGCGCATGCAGGGCCTCACCCTCTGCGCAAAGTGCGGGCTGGAGCGATCCTCCGGCGGAACCAATCGCATTCGCCTCCGGACGGCCCTGCTGGGGATACTCTCTTCCGGATTCCTCGCCAAGATGCTGATCGGTGCAGTCGCGGTAGCGGCTGTCGGGGGGGTCGCCGTCTCCGTACCCCGACAGGCGGCCGAACCGCCAACCGGAGCAACCGCAACGACGCAGACTGTCCTGCAGACCGACGCTTCTCTCCTAGACCTTGATCTGGTCGAATCGGTTCCAGCCGACGACGCCTTCCTCGAGCGAATCCATGAGTACGTCGAAGCCGTCGAGCAGTGGGGCGATTGTGTGTCGGTGGCGGCCCGCGATCACTCCGGCGGACCCTTCGATCCCAACGCAGCCTGCGGCGAAATGCCGATGGCCGCAGAACGCGGTCTCAAGACCTCACCCCTCCCCGGCCAAGCGGCCGACGCCCCCGGACAACAAACAGACCCACCCGGCCAAGCGGCCGACGCCCCCGGACAACAAACAGACCCACCCGGCCAAGCTACGGACGCTCCCGGGAAAGGTAACAAGTAGCCAACACCGGCGCCTGTGAGATCGGCCCACTCCCCGGACACCCCCGGCGGAACACACAGCAGCGTAGGATCAAACTCCGACAGGAGGTACCCGTGACATCACGCATGCGCCCCTCACGAACTACGAAGCTCGCCATCGTCCTGGGAGTGCTGGTATCTGTGCTCATCCTTCCGGCGACTGCTCTCGCCGGGATCGAAGGAGGTTGCACAGGCTCAGTCGTCATCGACGGAAACACCTATGGACCGAACAACGACACCGTTGGTGATCCCATTGTGGTGCCCATCGACAAGGAAGGCGTGGTGGCTCTTTGGGAAGCAAAGGTCCCCTTCGACAATGAGAACAACCAGGGTGAACTCGGCGTTGTCGTGGGGCCCTTCACTATCCAGATCGCCAGTTGGGGTGACCCGAATACGGCCAACAGCCAGGGGAATTCAGGGTCGTACAGCATCGAGGATTTCAAGAACGAATTCCCGGTCCCCGAGTCCCTTATCCCGAGAGGCGTCTACCAGTTGAGCGGTGAGCACACGGCCGCCGGCGGAGAGTGCACGGGCTTGGTCATGGTGAAGCTGGAAGGTACCGGAGCTGTAGGAATCGCCAGTGTGGTTGGGGCAGGAGTCACGTTCATCACCATGCTCGGAGCTGGATTGAGGAGGAAGTCATGAAAGGCCGCCCGGTTCTGGGAATCATTTCGGGTTTGCTGTTCGGTCTGTTCGGGGCACTTACGCTCCAACAGTTCGGGCTCATGCCGCTGACCACGTTGAGCTTGATCGGCTTTCCGATCATCGGCATCGGTATCGGTCTCGGCTTGGCGGCCGCGGCTCCCTTCGGAAACAAGACCACCTAACCCCGAAAAAATGCAAACGGGTAGTGCGGCGTAGACTCGCCCGGTCGAGCGGGTGAGGTATCCCCTGGAATTCTTGAATCTCTTCGACTACGAAACTGCCGCGGTCGGCCGTATGAAGGCACCAGTCTTCGAGTACTACGCGGGAGGGTCGGCCGACAATCTGACGCTGCGCGACAATCGGGCCGCGTTTGAGCGCCTCCGGCTCCGCCCCCGGGTCCTGGTCGATGTAGCCGATGTTGACCCGGCGATCGAGATCTTGGGGCATCGCGAATCAATGCCGGTGTTGATTGCCCCGACGGCCATGGCCCGGCTGGCCCACCCCGACGGCGAGCTGGCCATCGGCCGGGCCGCCGCCCGGGCCGGGGTCACCCAAGTCTTGAGCAGCCTGTCCACCTACTCCATCGAAGAGGTCGCCGGAGCCGGCGCGAACAACTGGTTTCAGCTGTACGTCTACAAGGATCGGGCCATCAGCGAGCACCTGATCCATCGTGCCGAGGAGGCCGGCTACCGGGCACTGATGGTCACCGTTGATCTGCCCGTCCCGGGGCTCCGGGAAAACCTGACCCGATCTGGTTTCGACCCATCCGGCCTGACGATGAGTAACTTCACTGAAGTCGCCCGGGGCCGCCAAGAGGGCGGCTTTTTCGCGTACATTGAAGACAACCTCGATGCATCGCTGACGTGGGACGATATCGAGTGGCTCCGGTCGATCACCGATCTGCCGGTCCTCGTCAAGGGTGTCTTGCGGGCCGACGATGCAGTTCGTGCGGTCGAAGCAGGAGTGGCCGGAATCGTGGTCTCGAACCACGGCGGACGACAGCTCGACACTGCCATCGCCACGATCGATGCGCTTGCCGATGTCGCTGCCGCGGTCGACGGCAGATGCGAGGTGCTGTTGGACGGTGGCGTCCGGAGAGGCACCGATATCGTCAAGGCCCTGGCGCGCGGTGCCCGGGCGGTGCTGGTGGGCCGCCCGTTGCTGTGGGGCCTGGCCGTTGCCGGCGAATCGGGAGCCTACGACGTTTTGGAGATGCTGCGGGCCGAGGTTGAGAACGCCCTGGCCCTGTGCGGAGCGCCCTCGCCCGGCGAGCTTCCACCGCATCTCGTGACCTGATGAAGACAGATAACGCCGCCCGATGACCGAACCGTGGATGCTCGTTCAGGACATTGCCTTCTCGAACCACGGGTCTTTCGGTGCTTGCCCGCGACCGGTCCTCGAGTACCAGACGGCAATGCCCCCACTCCTGGCGACAGAATTGAGGTGCCGATCGGCGTCTGGCCGGAATGATCGAACCTGCTGCTGCGTGTATCTGCGCAGATCTACAACCAGCGGGAGCCGTACGCACACTAGGCAAGACATCTGTGAACGTAGGCCAGAACCAGCAAAACCCGGGACATACCCGGGTCTCGCTGCGCCCCCAGAGCGCCCGCCTCCCAAACCATGGATGCCGGTCTCACCGAGGAGACCCTGCCGCCGCTACCTCATGCACTCTACGACCACTCTGCGCAGTCGGACAGACACAAAGGGGTGACCGCCAGGGGAACTAGTCCTACATCGTGAAACCGGGCCTGGCAAGCGCCTCATCAATTCTCGACCCCTCAAAAGGGGACCCGCCACCACGGTCTGCATCAAGGCGGAGCTCAACGTCGAACGAACCTGCCCTTAGTGGTCTAGCCAGACAATCGGGGCCGTCGGTACGCTTGGGGTATGAGGTCGGGATCGAAGGAGGATCTGATCCCGGTGTCCACCGGGTACGAACCCGCCTACCTGGCGTTGCATCGCGGCGGTGAGCTGGACGCCAAAGTCCGGCAGGCGATGACGGAAATGGAGAACTGCCAAGCTTGCCCCCGATACTGCGGCGTCGATCGATCCGCGAGCACGCCGATGTGCAGGATTGGGCGCTACGCACGGGTGGCAGCCGCCTTTCCCCATTTCGGCGAGGAAGCCTGCCTGCGCGGGAGGCGGGGGTCGGGAACCATCTTCTTCTCGTCCTGCAACCTGCGCTGCGTGTTCTGCCAGAACTGGGACATTTCCTGCTCCGCAGAGGGTCGCGAGCTCGATGGGCGCGACCTGGCCGACCTGATGCTCGGCCTGCAGGACGCCGGATGCCACAACATCAACCTCGTCACCCCCGAGCACGTGGCCCCTCACATTGTTGAGGCGTTGGCAACTGCCATACCGGATGGACTTCGCATCCCTCTGGTCTACAACACCAGCGCCTACGACGGCCTCACCTCGCTCCGCCTGATGGAGGGTCTGGTCGATATCTATATGCCCGATTTCAAGTTCTGGGAACCGGAAACGGCCCGCCGCCTGGCACGGGCCGGGGATTACCCGCAGGTAGCACGAACGGCGGTCGCTGAGATGCACCGTCAGGTCGGAGATCTGCTACTCAGTTCGGATGGCTTGGCCCGGAGGGGTCTCCTGGTGAGACATCTCGTCATGCCAGGCCAACAAGCCGAGACCGCCGCCATCCTTCAATGGCTGGCAGCCAGAATCTCCACAAACACCTACGTCAACCTCATGGACCAATACCGGCCCGATCATCGAGTACCCGACAACCCTCGCTACCAGGACATCGATCGGCGCGTGCTGAGACAAGAGATGGACGCCGCCGTTGGAGCCGCCCGGCGAGCCGGGCTCCGGCGACTGGACGAGCGACGATGACCCGGGGCCCGGAATCTCTTGGGCCTGCCGGCTCCGTTGTCGCGACCCGGCACTGGCATATGATCGGCGACGGCCGGGTCGTGTGCGACCTGTGTCCGAGGCACTGCAAACTCCGCGAAGGTCAACGGGGACTGTGCTTCGTACGGGCCAGACTCGACGACACGATCGTTCTGGTTACCTACGGTCGGTCGTCGGGATTCTGCCTCGACCCCATGGAGAAGAAGCCGCTCAATCACTTCCTCCCCGGGACGCCAGTGCTGTCGTTCGGGACCGCCGGATGCAACCTCGCTTGCCGCTTCTGCCAGAACTGGGACATTTCCAAGGCCCGGCAGTTCGATCGACTCACCGACCAGGCCACTCCCGAAAAGATCGCTGAGACGGCCGTCCAACTCGGTTGCCGCAGCGTCGCATTCACCTACAACGATCCCGTCGTCTTCCACGAATATGCCATGGACGTGGCCCGGGCCTGTCGCGAAGTGGGAGTAAGAAACGTTGCGGTGACCGCCGGCTACGTGTGCCCGGAGCCGCGTGCCGAGTTCTACGAGCACATAGACGCTGCCAACGTGGATCTGAAAGCTATCGACGATGGCTTCTACAAGCGGGTGTGTGCCGGCCACCTTCAGCCGGTCCTGGAGACGCTGCAGTACCTCCACGAGGAAACCGAAGTGTGGCTCGAGATCACCACCTTGTTGATACCCGATCTGAACGACTCGGATGAGGAGATTGGCCGGCTGACCTCATGGATCGTGAATCACCTTGGCCCCGACGTGCCATTGCACTTCACCGCCTTTCACCCCGATTTCAAGATGCTCGATCGACCATCTACTCCCCCGGCCACCCTGACGCGGGCCCGCCAGATTGGCCTCGCTAATGGCCTGCATTATGTGTACACAGGCAACGTGGTCGATCCTGATGGCCAGACCACCCGATGCCACGCATGCGGGACGGTCGTCATCGGCCGCGACCGGTACACACTGGGTCGATGGAGGCTCGACGCACGGGGAAGGTGCGCGCGGTGTGGGGCCGCTTGCGCCGGTGTGTTCGACCCGGCCGGCCCGGGCGGCTGGGCCGGCCAACGCATTCCGGTCCGTATCAGCGGGCCGGCCCGATGACAAACGAGCCGTAGCCGACCACAGCCTCGTGCCCACCGGCCGTGTCACCAGACGACCGGAGGTCGAGCAGCGAACACTTCCAGCCCAAGCGGCGGGCGAGGAGCAGGGCCGCTTGCACCCCGGTCAACCCGCAGGCATCATCCCGGGCGAGTTTGTCGGGTTGCAGATCGACAACGGCCCGGGCGGTACGGGCGTCTCGCGATCGGCTCGCGTCGTAGTCGAGGTAATGGGAGAGGTCCGAGCTGATGATGACGACAACTCCTTCCGCCTTCATCAGCGCCCAGAGTATGTCCGCCACCGTTGCCGGATCAACGACTCCGGTCAACAAGGCGAGCACCGGGATCTCGTCGAACAACGCCTGCAAGAAGGGAAGTTGGACCTCGACGCTGTGTTCGTGAGCGTGGGCCGATCCGTAGCGAGAGACGGCGGCATCGTCTTCTGCGGTCGCCGTGAGTTCGGCATCCACCGGCAGAACCCCCAGCGGAGTGGCGAAGCCCTCCACGCCGGCGGTCGCCAGGCCGGGAAAACTCACGAAGTGCGAGGGCCCCACAACGACAAGGCTGTGAGGGCGATCCTGGGTTTGCAGGAGCCGGTAGGCGGTCGCAGCCACAGGTCCGGAAAAGGCATATCCGGCGTGCGGCACGATCAGAATTCGCGCGCCGGCCTTGGTCTCGGGGAGGTCAGCCGATTCCAGCATTCCTTCCAAAGACCGCCGCAATCGCTCAGGATCGGCCGGGTAGAAGGAACCGGCAACGGCCGGTGATCGGACCGATCGGCGAGATCGGTTCGCTTCGATTCCCAAACGCTCCACCTCTCCAGCAGGAGCCAGCGAGGCAGGCAGGATGCCTGCGTCGCGCTTCCAAACCTAGGCGGCTCGAGGCACGGAAGCATGGACCTTGCACTGTCCTCGCCATGAACACACCTAGTGTTGCCACCAGCGATAGGAAACCCAGCAAGTGATTGCGGTCAGGAGTTGAATCGGTGGGCAAAGTCGCGGTAGTCACAGACTCGGTAGCGATGCTGCCCGAGCGATTGGCCCAGGATCTGGATATTCGGGTTGTCCCCATCGTCCTCAACCATGGGGGCCGGTCGTACCGGGACGGCATTGACCTCACGACCTCAGAGTTCTACAGGCTCTTGCGCACCGCCGACGAGCTTCCAACGACGTCCGCACCATCGGTGGGTGAATTCGCCGCCACGTTCGAAGAAGCCCTCTCCAGCGCCGAAGCGGTGGTGACCGTCCATGTTTCTTCAGAGCTGACCTCAGTCTACAGGAACGCTCTCCTGGCGGCCGAGACGATCGCCGGAGATCGGGTGCACGTGCTCGACTCCCGATCCGCCACCATGGCCCAAGGATTCATCGCCCTGGCCGCCGCCAGGGCCGCCGGAGCCGGTGCCGATTTCGAAGCTGTAGTCACCGCCGCCGAAGAAGTCAGATCCAAGGTTCGGTTCTTCGCGTTTTTGGAAACACTCGAGTATCTCCGGCGCGGCGGTCGAGTAGGAGGCGCCGCCGCCCTGATGGGCAATGCCCTCCAGTTGAGACCCATCGTCCATGTCGTCGACGGCCGAATCGCTCCGCTGGCTCGCCCCCGTACCCGCCGCAAGGCGACGCAAGCCTTGCTCGACATCATGTCGTCGGAGGTCTCCGACCGGTCGGTGCACGCCGCCATCCTCCACGCAGATTCGAGCGAAGACTCAGAGGACCTCCGCGGACGAGTGCAAGACCGATTCGAATGCGTCGAACTGCACGTCACCGAGTTGACTCCCGTAATGGGAACCCACACCGGCCCGGGACTGCTCGGCCTTGCGTACTACGTGGATTAGCTGAAATGCTCCCGATCTGGATCCTGATCGCCGGCGCATACGTGGTTGGATCGATTCCGACCGGCTACCTGGCGGCCCGATTCCTGAGAGGTATCGACCTCCGCGTCTACGGGAGCGGCACGCCCACCGGATCAATGGTATATGAGCATGTCGCCCGCTGGGCAGTCGCTCCGGTTGGGCTGTTCGACGTGGGCAAGGCCGCACTGCCGACCTGGCTGGCCATCCACCTGGATCTCGGCGTCGGGGTTGCAGCCGCAGCCGGTTTGACTGCTGTGGTCGGCCACAATTGGTCGCTCTTCCTTGGTTTCAACGGGGGTAGAGGAATCAGTGGGTTCCTGGGGATTCTCATCGTGATCTTCCCTCTAGGGACGGCCTGGCTGCTCGGCTCCCTACTGATCGGCTGGCGGTTGGGCGACTCGACCGTGTGGACCTTGGCGGCGCTGGCCACCCTTCCCGCGTTCTCCTGGCGGGTCGATGGACCGGCGATCATACCGGCCGTTGCTGCGGCCATGCTGGTACTCACTCTGGCAAAACGGGTGGAGGCCAACCGGCGACCTTTGCCGCCTCCTGGGCCCGACCGGCTCCGCGTCGTGCTTCGCCGCATGCTCTTCGACCGGGACATCAGCTCACACCACGACTGGATCCGCCGCACCCCCGACCAACTGTGACGCGGCATCGCCACGAAACGAAAACAAAGAGATCCACCTTCGGCGGCGTTTCTGATCGACGCGTGCTACGGATAGCCGCGCTGCGGGCGCTATCTCAAGATGCTGCCGGCAGTCCTCATCGGGGCTGCTCGACAGGATCCCGTATCGAGACCGGCCTACCGGGAAGGACGACGCGGCGCCCCTACCGCCTATCACTCCTTCGATAGGGCGCAACGGCAGAGAGACCTGACTGTTGACCCTGGCACCGGTCCGCTCATTCGTGCCAGGATGACTTCGTGCTCCGTCTTGACGGTCTCCACAAACGTTTCGGCGACATCGTCGCTCTTGAAGATTGCACCTTCTCGGTAGCCCCCGGCCAGATGCTGGGATTCCTGGGGCCCAATGGAGCCGGAAAGACCACTGCGATGCGAAGCATTTTCGGACTGATTCGACCGGATGCCGGTCAGGTCACCTGGCAGCATCGAGAGCTGACTACCGCAGTTCGAAGGAGTATCGGCTACATGCCCGAGGAAAGGGGGCTGTATCCGAAGATGCGGGTACGGAAACAGCTGGTGTATTTCGGCCGGCTACACGGACTGGAGCGGGAAGATGCCGAGCGAGCAGTCGACCACTGGATGGAGGTATTCAACCTCACCGACCGAACCGACGCGAAGGTCGTAGAGCTTTCGCACGGCAATCAGCAGCGCGTGCAGTTGGCCGCTTCGCTGGTGCACGACCCGATGCTGCTAGTACTCGACGAACCGTTCGCCGGGCTGGATCCCATCGCCGTGCTGACTATGGCCCGGATTCTGCGAGAGCAGGCGGAACGGGGAACTGCCGTCTTGTTTTCCAGCCATCAACTCGATCTCGTTGAGGACCTCTGCGACGACGTAGCCATCATCAATGCCGGACGGGTCATCTTGTCCGGCCGGGTGGCACAACTCCGGTCGGCGTCACCACGCCGATATCTGGAGATAGCCACAACCCCGCCTGTCGATTCAACGTGGGTTACCCGAATCCCGGGCGCCAGCCTGGTTGAACTCCGAGACGACCGGATCCGGCTTTTGGTCGACGACCACGCCGACCTGGCGGAAATGGCAAGAGCCGCCGCCCAGGCCGGCGAAGTCACGTCTTTCAGTCTGGAACCTCCACGGCTCTCGGAGGTATTCACTTCGGCGGTCGGCCTATGAAAGAACGCACCACCGTTCTGCTTGCCATGGGTCGAGAGCTCGGCGCCTGGAAGAAGCCGTTTCTGATCTCGTCAACGATTCTTCTGACTGTGGTCGCGATCGGCATGACTGCCCTGGTCATGAGCAGCGGAGATGACCAGACGGTCACGTACCAACTCGGCCTGGTTGGAGACCCCCCGTCCGCTATCCAGCGCGACATCACCGAGCTTCTCCTTCCTGATGGCCGCGTCATGGTGCGCCGCTACCCGTCGGTGCAGGAGGCTGAAGCGGCGCTGGCCGACCGAGAGGTCGATGCTCTGGTCGTCGGCGACGATGAGGTCGTGTGGGGGCCAAGCACGGCCAACGGCTTGGCCAACGCGGTGTGGTTGGCAGTCTCTAACCAACAGGTGCGAACCATATCCGATTCATTGGGCCTCACCCCCGATGAAGCCAACCGGCTCATTCATCCTGCGATCGAGTCGCGGGTGGTCGAGTCGCCCGACGGCGGCACAGTGGCCGATGAAGTGCTATCCGCAATTTCGGTGGTTCTGATGTTCATGGCGATCCTCGCCTACGGTCAGTGGATCGGCTACGCGGTCGTGGAGGAAAAGGCCAACCGGGTCGTTGAGCTGCTCTTGGGAGCGATCAAACCCCACTATCTGATGACGGCCAAGGTGCTCAGCATCGGACTGTTGGGCCTCATCCAGGTCACTGCAATCGGAACTCTCGCCTTGACGATCGGCCTGGTGAGCGACCAGCTCGAGATCCCGCCTGCCTCAACGTCCATTGTGCTGTGGGTCATCGTCTGGTTCTTGCTCGGCTATGCGTTCTACGGCTCGCTGTATGCAGCCGGAGGATCCCTTGCCTCCAATACGCAGGAGGCGGGTGCCGTGATGGGCCCCATGAGCATTCTGGTCGGCATCGGCTACGTTCTCGGGTTGATCACCATCTCCGGCGGAGTCGACACCCTTGTGTTGCGAGTAACGTCGCTGATCCCTTTCTGGGCTCCAATGCTGATGCCGGCCCGGATAGCCCGCGGCTGGGCGGAAAACTGGGAGATCGCTGTTTCTCTCGGAGCGATGATCGTGACCGGGGTGTCGATGATCCGCCTGGCCGGACGCATCTACGTAGGTGGGGTGGCCCGGGCCACCTCCAAACTGGGATGGCGCGAAGCCTTCCGAACGGGTGCCGATCTCAGGAAGTAAGCCACCTTGGCAACGTTCAGAGATGCAGCGGGATCATGCTTTGCCGCCGGCGAAGGCAGCCACCACCGGGCCAAAACGTTCCACGGTCTCCGGGCCGTTCAGGTCGGCCAGATTGACATAGACGCGGTTGACGCCCTGCTCGGCCAGCAACCGGTAGCGGCCGATCTGCTCTTCGATTGTTCCTGCCCGGAGCCGCTTCCCGACCCCGGTCGCGGACTGGTTGCCGCGAACGTGCTCGATGATCCTTCCCACTTCGTTCCGGTCCCTGCCGCACACGGTCACGTCGAGGACGGTGATCAGGAAATCGTGTGGATCCCGCCCGGCCTTGGAGCAATAGCCTTGCACCACCGCCAGCTTCTCCTCGATTCGTGACGCGAGCAGATTGCATCCGTCGGCCAGCTCGCCGGCCAGCCGGAGCGTCCGGTCCCCGCTACCACCGACGATTATCGGTATACGTTCCTGGATCGGTCGGGGATAGCACACCGCATTCGGCGCCTCAACGGACCTGCCATGAAAGGCCGGACTCCCCGGACCCCACATCAGCGGAAGCAAACCCAATGCGTCCTCGAGAGCATCCAACCGCCTCCCGGCAGGTCCGAAATCTATGCCGTAGGCGGTGTGTTCGTCTTCAAACCAGCCCGCTCCCAGCCCGCATTCGGCCCTGCCGCCGGAGAGAACGTCGAGGGTGGCAATTATCTTGGCCAGGAGAGCCGGTGGTCGAAGCGTGACGTTCGCTACGAGAGTTGCCAAACGCAGTTGTTCGGTAGCTCCAGCCAGGTAGGAGAGGGTTGTCATCGCCTCCGGCATCTTCTCCCAGGCTCGGCCCACCTGGGGGATCTGCATCAGATGATCCATCACGGAGATACCCTCGAAACCGACCTCCTCGGCCGCGGCGGCGAGCGTTCGAAGGCTCTCGCCGAACAAGTGCGGCTCGGCAATCCATTCGAAGCCGGCGACGTGGAGAAAGAACGACATCCCGACCCGCCGCCGACCCTGGCGCCGACGGGCCCGGGAGGATCCCGGAGTGTGGGTCGCCTCGATCACGTCGGAGACGTCGGCAACGATCACCTCCCACCCCTCGGTGGCTAGAGCCGCTACCACCTCGCGCCGGCGCCGGAATTGTGCGGCGAGCACCTTGGCCGGGACCGGCCGGGGCCGGGTGGCGTTCCGGGCCCGGCACTCGCTCTCCGTCGTGTCGAAAACAACGGCTACTGCGGGCAGGTCGCTTTGCTCTGCCCGATCCAGGAACCGGCGGCGAAGCTCATCGTCGAATCCCAGCGAGTCGATCACCGCCGTCATCCCACGGGCCAGGCGAGCGGCACCTATCAATTCCAGCGCTGCGAACGCGTCGCTGCTGGCTTCGAGATCGTGCTCACCGGAGCCGACCGACTCGCGCAAAGAATCGGAAGAAACGACTTCTCCGGGCCGGAACCGCTCCGCGGCCCAGGTGGACTTGCCGGACCCTGAAGGCCCGACCAACCAGACCAGGGCTGGATCGGGGATGACGGACATGAGTCCACACTACGGAGCTGAGCCCGGGCATGAAGTTCGTCCTATCGTGCGCAAGCGCGTCGCTCGAACGGTACCGACGGGTAACCTGCTCCTCGCTATGCCACCTTCCGAAACGGTTACAGCCACCCTGCTCATTTCGTGCCGCGACCAGCGCGGTCTCGTAGCGGCAGTTGCCAGCTTCATTTTCGAGCACGGCGGCAACATCATCCATGCCGACCAGCACACCGACCAGGAGGAGTCCTACTTTCTGCAACGGGTGGAATGGCAACTGGATGGTTTCGCGTTGGACCGGGCGGGCATCGCCGCCGCCTTCCAGCCCATCGCCGACCAATTCCAGATGAACTGGCGGCTCAGCTTCTCCGATTGGCGTCCACCGGTCGCCATCTTCGTCTCAAAACAGGCCCACTGCCTCTACGACCTCCTGGTCAGAAGCCGCATGGGCGAACTGCGCGCCCGGATTCCCGTCGTCGTGAGCAATCACCCGGATCTCGAACCGGTGGCAGGGGACTTCGGTGTTGACTTCCACCATCTGCCCATCACCCCCGACCAGCGGCTCCAACAAGAGGCATCGGCGGTCGGCTTGCTACGCGAACACGAGATCGAGGTTGTCGTCCTGGCCCGCTACATGCAGGTGCTCTCGCCCGGTTTCGTAGATGCCTATCCCAACCGGATCATCAACATTCACCACTCGTTCCTGCCGGCCTTCGCGGGAGCCAGGCCGTACCACCAGGCTCACGAACGCGGCGTCAAGGTCATCGGCGCCACGGCCCACTATGTCACGGGAGAACTCGACGCCGGACCGATCATCGAACAGGACGTAACCCGAGTCAGCCACCGCGACTCGGTTGCCGATCTAGCCCGCAAAGGTCGGGATCTGGAGACCATTGTCCTGGCCCGGGCCATCCACCGCCATCTGGAGAACCGTATTGTCGTGTACGGCAACAAGACGGTGATCTTCGACTGATCCGGTAACTTCGACGCCAGGACCGGCGTTCAAAGCCCGGGGATCGCAAGCACGTCCCGTCGGGGCGAGAACTACCCTGAAGGCTGCAGGAGAGGAGAACCATGAGCCCGGTCGATGACTCCGGAATATCGTCGGTCCGTCTCGCCGTCACCACTGCCCTCATCGAAGGCGACCCGGGAGCTGCGTTCCATATGGTCCGGGATTTGATGGACCAGGGTGTCCCCTTTGATGTAGTGCTCTTTGACGTCGTCGCCGCCGCCCACGCCGACTTTGGGACGAGATGGGAGGACGGCGACTACCGGATCGCCGACGAACATGCCGCCTCCGGGGCGGTCGAGACTCTGGTGGCCATCCTGGCCGGATCCTTTGACCTCCCGGAAGAGGGAGAATACATCGTTGTGGCGGCCGCCCAGGGCGACTACCACTCCGTGCCCACCCGCATGGCCTCCGCCTACCTCCTTTCCCTGGGCTACCGGGTCCGGTATTTGGGTTCGAACATGGACGCATCCGACCTGGCCGGGTACCTCGCCGAAGAGGCGCCGCAAGCACTTCTGCTCTCCTGCGCCATGCCGATGCTATTGCCGGGTGCTCGAGCCAGCATTAGAGCTGCCCACGAGGCGGGAATACCGGTCTTGACGGGTGGCGCCGGGTTCGGGCCGAACGGTGTGTGGGCCTACGCGGTTGGTGCCGACGCCTGGGTGGCTTCGCCCCGTGAAGTTGACGAGGTGCTCTCATCGTGGGAGCCGGACATCGAGGTTGCCGAGATGGCCGTGCCCGCCCCGTCGGCCGAACTCGACTCGATCGCCGGACGCCGCCAGGAAGTCCTAGCCGCCGCCGGTAGCCGGCTCAACGGGCCACCCCAACGCCTGCGGAGCGAACTGGACCTGTTGTTGCAGGCCGTCGAAGCTGCCCTGCTGGTCGAAGACTGGTCTCTGGTGACCGAATTCAGCGCCTGGCAGGTCTCTCTGCTAGCTTCGCACGATTTTGCCCCGGCGACCGCGGCAGAACTGCGTGGCGCTCTGTCGAAGGCTCTGCGTGCCGTTGCTCCACAAGCAGCCGACCTGCTGAGCGAATAGACAATCGATGCAGCCACCTCCGCACTCATCCCAAGCATCACAACATGACTGACTTCCATCT
>Ga0224512_10003223_pt1 | contig 14475 bp, 14 predicted proteins | sample SF_May12_sed_USG_4_FD_169103 | JGI IMG/M metagenome (GOLD analysis project Ga0224512, IMG submission 169103) | Sediment microbial communities from San Francisco Bay, California, United States - SF_May12_sed_USGS_13 | ecosystem: Environmental > Aquatic > Marine > Sediment | place: USA...
CACCGCAATCGCCGGAATCGACGTGAGCGGACCCCGGCAATTACCCTTTTCTGTTCTTGACCTCGTCGTTCGACACCTCTGACTCCGTCGCCCCGACATCGGTGTCCTCCCTACCGCTTTCCGATCGGGATCGAGGTCGCCTCCAACGGCGAACGCTGCTCGTACTGTCCGCCAGCGCCGTCGCCGGGCGGGCCGCCATGACGATTGCGTTCGTCGTGGTCAGCCTGCTGACCAAGGAGATTCTGGGCTCGTCGACCTGGGCCGGCATCGCCAGCGCCGCCATCACGGTCGGCACCGCGCTCAGCTCTTCCGCGCTGAGCAGTTACATGAACCGGAGAGGCCGCCGTCCCGGCCTGGTCGTCGGCTACATGGTGGCGGCCGCCGGCGGCTTGATCGCAGCCTTCGGAGGGCAGGCGGCCTTGATCGTGGCCTACCTGGTCGGGCTGGTGCTGTTCGGGGTCGGCCAGGGAAGCACCGGACTGGCCCGGTACGCCGCAGCCGACCTGGCCAACGACAAGGACCGGGGCAAGGCGATCGGGTACGTCGTCTTCGCCTCGACCATCGGTGCCGTCGGCGGCCCGGCGCTGTCGGGCCCGGCCGCACGGTTCGGGGAGTGGTTCGGATACGGGCCCTACATCGGCTCACACCTCGTGTCGGTGGGCTTCTTCGTCCTCGCCGGTTTGCTGCTGTTCGTCGGCCTACGACCCGATCCGCTGGTCGCCAGCGGCAAGCTCGACGTCGAGGGACCCAAGCGCGACGGTGGCTTCGGCGCCGGCATGCAAGCCATCCGCTCACACCCGTTGGCCATGCTCGCACTCGTCGGCCTAGTGATCTCCCAGGCCGTCATGGTGATGGTCATGGCCATGACCCCGCTGCACATGGAGGCCCACGGCAAATCGGTGGGGCTCGTGGGCTGGGTGCTTTCGGCCCACACCGCCGGGATGTTCGCCTTCGCTCCGCTGGCCGGTTGGTTCGCCGACCGCTACGGGCGAATCGAATCGATCGTCCTTTCCGCCATGGTGCTCATCGTCGCCACCGTGATGACGGCATTCGCCCACGAGGCGCCGTCGAATCTCATGTTTCCCGGCCTGTACCTTCTCGGACTCGGCTGGAGCTTTGGAACGGTTGGATCGAGCGCACTGCTCACCGAAGCGGTCGACGGCCGCGAAGAGGTCGCCGCTCAGGGTGCAGCCGACCTGATCAAGAGCTTCGTCAGCGGCGCCGGAGCCCTGGCGTCGGGCTTCATCTTCACCATGGCGGGCTTCCCCATCCTGTCGATGGTCGGTATCGTCGGGTCCGGGCTCCTCCTGGTGGCGGCGTTCACCCGGTTGCGGCTTCGGCCTCGGATCGGCCTGGCACCTTGACCACGAGAAGATCCTCGCCCACCACCACATCGGGGTGAATGGCGCCGGCCTCGACGGCAAAGGCCTTGTTGTCGGGGTAGCGGGACGAAAAGTGGCCGAGCACCAGCCGGCGGGCGCCTGCCTGCACCGCCATCGTGGCCGCCTGACCGGCGGTCAGATGGCGGTAATCGGCGGCCAGATCGACTTCGGACTCCAGGAAGGTGGACTCGGCCACCATCAGATCGACCCCGCGGGCCAGTTCCACCGCGGTCGCACACGGGGCGGTGTCCATGATGAACGCGAACGACTGGCCGGGTCGTGGTCCGGTGATGTCGTCGACCGACACGACACCGTGGTCGGTTTCCAACGACCCGTCCTGGAGTAGGCGGCCGACGTCGGCACCGGTGATGCCGTACCGGTCGAGCGCAGCCTGGTCGACCCGTCGACCGTCGGGCTCGCTCAGCCGGTAACCAAGGGTGGTGACCCGGTGATCGAGGGGAGCAGACGAAAGGGTCAACGGGCCGATGGCGTCGACCGTCCCGGCTGCTGCGATCGGCTTGGGAACGACCTTGCTCGTGTCGTGGAAGATGGAGGAACTTCGCAGCCGTTCGAAGTACTCGACGCCATCCGCCGGGAAGTACACGGGAAGCGGGGGCAGCGTGCGGGTTCCGGCCCGCGAGTCGAGGGCGCGCCGCTGGATGATTCCGGACAGACCGAGCGAGTGATCGCCGTGGAAGTGGGTGATGCAGATGGCGGTGAGACGGGCGACGGACAGATTGGCGAAGATGAACTGCCGTTGGGTGCCCTCACCCGGATCGAACAGGATCAGCTGGTCGTCCCACCGGAGAACGAAGCTGTTGTGGGCCCGGTAGCGGGTCGGGGCCTGACTGGAGGTTCCCAACACGAGGAGTTCTCGGCTGCTCATCGCCGAGCATTCTACGGGACCCGGCCGACGCACGGGCGCTCTGCCTGTCGTCCAACGGAGATCCGGAGGCGATATCGACAGCGGTTGTCGTTCCTGGTGCACGGCGGTGGGGCACTGGTGGCTATTGTCGAAACCATGCAGCAGTTGGGAATGATCGGACTGGGACGTATGGGCGGCAACATGGTTCGACGCCTGCACCGGGCGGGAATCGCCTGCGTCGGCTCTGCGAACAGTCAGGAGTCGGTCGATGAACTCGTTGCCGAGGGAGTGGCCGCCGGCGCGTCCGATCCGGCCGATCTGGTGGCACAGCTCGATCGGCCCCGGGCCGTCTGGATCATGATTCCGGCCGGCTACGTCGACGGCGTGATCAACGAACTCGTCCCGTTGCTCGATCCCGACGACGTCATCATCGACGGTGGTAACACCCACTACCCGCTCGACATCGAACGATCCGATCGCCTGGCCGAGCACGGAATCCACTACCTCGATGTCGGAACCTCCGGTGGTGTGCACGGCCTCGAGCGGGGTTATTGCCAGATGATCGGCGGCGAGCCCGAGATCGTCGAGCGCCTGCGCCCGGTGTTCGAAGCGCTGGCCCCCGGTGTCGACACCGAGCCCCGGACCGATGGCCGAGGCGGCACGCCGGCCCCGTCGGAGCACGGCTATCTGCACTGCGGCCCGGCCGGCGCCGGCCACTTCGTCAAGATGGTCCACAACGGCGTCGAGTACGCCATCATGGCCGCCTACGCCGAGGGCTTCAACCTGATGTCACGGGCCGGTATCGGCCGTGACGACCGCGAGATCGACGCCGAGACCGCCCCGCTGGCCGACCCCCGCCTCTACCAGTACGACATCGACGTCGCCGAGGTGGCCGAGGTGTGGCGGCGCGGCAGCGTGGTCGGGTCGTGGTTGCTCGATCTGACCGCCGAGGCACTGCTCCACGACGGTGATCTGTCGCAGTACGAGGGGCGGGTCTCGGACTCGGGGGAGGGGCGCTGGACGGCGTTGGCCGCCATCGAAACCGGCACGCCGGCACCAACCATCCTCGACGCCCTGTTCAGCCGCTTCTCGTCGCGTGACAACGACCGGTTCGCCAACCAGGTGCTGTCGGCCATGCGAGCCGGATTCGGCGGTCACCGAGAACGAAAGGACGAGAACGGGCGATCCCGCCCGAGCGAGGGGGGCCGATGAGCAGCGACCGCACCCATCCCCGGCCGCACCGCCGGCCGCCGGCCCCCATCGAGGTCCCCGACGAGGTGGCGGCACCGCTCGGCAACGGCCACACGACTGCTGACGCCCTCGTCCTGTTCGGCATCACCGGTGACCTGGCCAGAAAGAAGCTGTTCAGCGCCCTCTACCGGCTGGAGACCGATCGCCAGCTCGGTTGTCCGGTGGTCGGTGTTGCCTCGTCGAACTGGTCGGTCGAGGAGTTGCGGGCGAACGCCCGGGAGGCGTTGGAGGAAGCCGGTACCGAGATCGACGATGCCGTCTGGCGTCGCCTGGCCTCGCGCCTCGACTACGTGTCCGGCGACTACCGGGAGATCGACACCTTCGAGCGGGTCGCTGATCGGGTCGGCGACGCAGCCTGTCCGGTCTGCTATCTGGCGATCCCGCCATTCCTCTTCCCGACCGTCGTCGAGGGTCTCGGTACCACCGGTCTCAACCGCGGTCGGGTGGTTCTGGAGAAGCCCTTCGGACGCGACCTGGCCTCATCACGCCAACTCGACCAGGAGGTCAAGGCCTACTTCCCCGAGCAGCGGATCTACCGGATCGATCACTTCCTGGGCAAGGAACCGGTCCTCAACATCCTGGTTTTCCGCTTCGCCAACGCCATCTTCGAACCGCTGTGGAATCGGCATCATGTCAGCCGGGTCACGATCGACATGGCCGAGGACTTCGGTGTCGAGGGACGGGGCAAGTTCTACGACGAGGTGGGAGCGCTGCGTGACGTGGCGCAGAACCATCTGCTGCAGATCGTCGCCCTGATGGCCATGGAGCCTCCGGTGTCCGACGACGCCGATTCCCTGTCCGACGAGGTCGTCAAGGTCCTGCGGGCCATCATGCCGCTTGATCCTGCTCGGGTATGGCGGGGCCAGTACGAGGGCTACCTCGACGAGGACGGGGTGAAGCCCGAGTCCGACACGGAAACCTACGTGGCCATCGACTTCGAGATCGACTCCTGGCGGTGGGCCGGGGTGCCGTGGCGAATCCGGGCCGGCAAGGCGCTGAGTCGGACGAGGACCGAGGCCATCGTCGAGTTCCAGGCGCCGCCCCGGCCACTGTTCAGCGACATCGAGTGCTCGCCGAGACCCAATGCCCTTCGGTTCGAGATGAAACCGAACGACGCCATCTGCCTCGACATTCAGGCCAAGGCACCCGGCGAGTCGTTGGTCAGCGAGACGACCAGCCTCAGCCTCGATCACGACGGAATCGAGTTCGGGCCAAGCCCCTACCACCGACTCCTCGGCGACGCCCTCCAGGGTGATCGCCGGCTCTTTGCCCGTGGTGATCAGGTCGACGTCGCCTGGCAGATCGTGCAGCCGGTTCTCGACGCACCCCGCCCGGTCGTCGTCTATCCCTACGGATCGGAGTTCCCGGATCTGCCCGGTGGTCCGGAAGGAAGAGAGCAGTGACGGCAGGCGACATCGAACCCGACCACTGCACGATCACCGTCGATCTCGGCGGGACCAACGTCCGGGCCGCCGCCGTCGATGACCGGGGTCAGCTCGTGCTCACCATCCGAACACCGACACCGCGTCACGATCCGGATCCCCAGTTTCTCATCCACCTGATCGAAGCCGTCCTCGCCGATCTGCCCCCGGATCGGCGGGCCGATCAGGCGGTCGTCGGCCTGCCCGGGGTCATCGATCAGGTCCACGAACGTCTGGTCACCGGCGTGAACCTTCCGGCGGGCTGGATCGACAAGATAAACGAGGACTGGATCGCCGATCAGGTGGGCATGGAGGTCAGCCTGGCCAACGACGCCGACCTCGCCGCTGTGGGGGAGTCGGAGTTCGGGGCCGGACGCAAGCACCGGGATGTCGTCTACGTGACGGTGTCGACCGGCGTCGGAGCGGGCCTGGTCGTCGACAGTCGTCTCATCCAGGGCAGTCTGTCGGGCGGTGAGGTCGGCCATACGGTGATCGACTGGGAGGCCGCGCAACGGGGAGAACCGGCGACGGTCGAGGACCTGGGCTCGGGAACGGCCATCGATCGGGCGGCGGCGAAGGCCGGACTGGCCGAGCGGGGGGCCGATCTGGCCAAGCTGGTGGCCGCCGGATCGGAACCGGCGACCAGCATCTGGAACCACGCGATCGAGGCCGTCGGTATCGGCATCGCCAACATGGCCTGGTTGGTGGCGCCGCAGATCGTGATCATCGGCGGGGGAGTGGGGCGCAACACCGATCTCGTCCTGCCGGTCATCCGCCGTCAGCTCGAGAGGTTCGGTCCCGGCTTCTCGGCCGACATCGACCTGGCGACCGCTCAACTCGGTGACGACGCGGCGTTGATCGGTGGCGCGGCCTGGTACCGGGCCATCGGCCGAATAGGCGAACCGTGAACGAGGATCGGCACCTTCTCGAGGTGACGACGTCGGGCCGCTGGGCGGGGCGTGCCGCCGAGATCCTGGGGGCGGCCGTGGCCGATGCCATCGGTCGGCGGGGTCGCTGCCTGGTGGCCATCAGCGGCGGCTCGACCCCGACCCCCGTCTTCGCCGAGTTGGCCCGCCTGGACCTCGATTGGCCCAGCGTCGTCATCCTGCAGGTCGACGAACGGATCGTGCCCCTCGACAGTTCGTCTCGTAACCTGATGGTGCAACGGGGTCTGCTCGGTCATCTCGGGTGCAGCTGGCTGCCGCTACCGGTCGACGACCTGCTGGCCCTCCGGGGTCGGCCGCCCACCGATCAGGACCACCCCCGGCCGATCACCGAGGAGACCGCCGACCCCATCCTCGACGAGTTCACCGCCAGGCTCATCGACCTGGCCGGCGATCCTCCGGTGCTCGATTTGGTGCACCTCGGGCTCGGTTCTGACGGGCACACGGCGTCGCTGGTCCCGGGCGACCCACTCGTCGGCGAGCTGCGACGCTACGTCGGTTTGACCGGTCTGTACTCCGGTTCACCGCCGACCACCACCCAGGCGGTCGCTGCACTCGACAAGGGAACGATTCGACCGACGACCCAACGGGTCTCGCTGACCCGACCGGTACTCGACCGGGCCCGGATGGTGTTGTGGCTCGTCAACGGGGCCGACAAGGCCGACGTGGTACGGCGCCTCACCGAGGGCGACATGTCGATCCCAGCCGGGCTCATCCACGCCGCCCACTCGGTCATCGTCGCCGACTCCGACGCCGCCGCGCTGGTCGACCGCTAGCCCGACCCGACTCGGCCGACGGGCCCGACGGTCAGGCGTCGGCGAATCGAATTCGGCTTATCACCGGATAGTGGTCGCTGCCACCGGGGTCACCCATCTCGGTGCTGAGGACCTCGAGGTCGTCGGTGACGAGAATGTGGTCGAGACGCATGACCGGAAAAGGTAGGCCATCGGTCGGCCAGGTCGGGTCGGCTCTGCAGCCCTTGTCGTCGTGGACGTCGGTCCACCCCTGGCCGACTTCCTGAAGGAACAGCACGCAGCCGACGACGGCGTCGAACGGAGCAACCGTGAACAGGCAGGCAGCGGTCCACCGGCCGTCGCGGTCCTCAACGTGAGACTCCGGGTGAACCAGGCCCACAAGGTCGAGCAGAATCAGAGGGGCCAGCAGGAACGGGGTGAGAGCGACGATGACGGGCCTCGATTGCGGTTGAACCTGCGTTCTGGTCGGTGTGGTTCGAAAACCGGACGATCGAGCGGTACCCGAACGGCCGCTCGGCCCCATGTCGGCCGAACGGGGAAACCTTCCCTTGCGTCGGCACCGGGCGGCCGTTCAGCAGCCCGCTACCCTGGGCTCGGTGAAGCGGTATCTGTTGCGCACCTACGGTTGCCAGATGAACGAGCACGACTCCGAACGCATCGCCGGTCTGCTCGAATCCGACGGCTACGAGGCGACCGAGTCGGCCGACCAGGCCGATGTAATCGTGCTGAACACCTGTTGCATCCGCGAGAACGCCGACAACAAGCTCTACGGGGCACTGGGCAATCTCAAACAGCTGAAGGACACGAACCCCGATCTCCAGATCATGGTCGGCGGGTGCCTGGCTCAGAAGGACCGCGATCTGATCCAGAAGCGCGCGGGCCACGTCGACGTCGTCTTCGGAACCCACAACGTGCACCGAGCGCTCGAGCTGTTGGCCCGGGCGGGAGCCGAAGGTCCGGTCACCGAGATCTGGGAAGGGGCGATGCAGGGCGAGGACGCCGCGTTTCCGTCGGCGCTGCCCGTTCGCCGGGAGACCGACTACGCCGCCTGGCTCACGATCCAGATCGGCTGTGACAACTCTTGTGCCTTCTGCATCGTGCCCTCCGTGCGGGGGGCCGAGATCAGCCGGGAGATGGACGACATCGTGACCGAGGCCGAGGCCGTCGCCGCCGACGGGGTCACCGAGATCACGCTGTTGGGGCAGAACGTCAACTCGTACGGCCGCGATCTGGCCCTGGCCGCCCGCCGGGCCGGCGACGACGTGAGGGTCCGCCCGATGTTCAGCGACCTCCTCCGGCGCGTCGGTGCCGTTCCCGGTATCCGCCGGGTCCGGTTCACCAGCCCACATCCGAAGGACATGACGCCGGATGTGTTCAGGGCGATGGCGGAGGTCGACACGGTCGTGCCCCACCTCCACTTTCCGCTCCAATCCGGTTCGGATCGGATCCTGTCGGCCATGCACCGCGGCTACACCGCCGAACGATATCTGGCCCGCCTCCACGAGGCGCGGGCGACCGTCGATGATCTGGCGGTGTCGACCGACATCATCGTCGGCTTTCCCGGCGAAACCGAAGACGATTTCGCGGCCACGCTGGAGGTGGCGGCTGCGGCCCGATTCGACAGCGCGTACACGTTCGTGTTCTCACCTCGCCCCGGTACCGAGGCGGCCGAGATGGTCGATCGGTTCTGCGACCCGGCAGAGGTCCAGGATCGTTACGCCCGCCTGCGCACCGTGATCGAACGATCGGCCCTGGCCCGCTACCGGGCTCGTGTCGGTCGGATCGAGGAAGTGGTGGTCGAGGGTCCGTCGAAGAAGGATCCAAGTGTCCTGACGGGTCGAACCGTCCACAACAAGCTGGTGCATTTCCCGTCGAGCCCGCTGAAGCCCGGTACCTACGCCACCACCAGAGTCACCGACGCCGCTCATCAGTATCTGCTCGGCGAACTCGTCGAGGTGACCGCCCGCCCCCGACACCGCACCAGGCTTGCGGTGACGCCGGCCTGAAAAGGATAAGCACGGCGACCTAGGACATCGTGGCCACGGCCGATGCCGCGCCGGTCGAAGCCGCATGAGAAACGAGCAGATCGAGCAGGGCCCCGGTGGCGGGGCCGATGGCCGACCGCTCGCGTCGCACGATCACGAGTCTCCGGTTCCAGACGGGTGCGGCTCTGGCCCTCTTGAGTGGCGCCGGTTCGGTTTCGGCCTGGATGACGGGCAGGACGGCCCAGCCCAGCCCGATTGCCACCATGCGGCGCAGCACATCGGGTTGATGCGATTCCGCGGTGATGTCGTAGGTGGCGCCGACGGCCCTCAGGCTCCTGGTCACGAGCCGCCGGGTGTAGGACGAGGCCGGGAAGGCCACCCATGGTCCCCAGGTCGAGGGGTGACCCACGGTGATGTCGGGTGGTGGGTACACCGCCATCTTCTCCGTCAGCAGCAGTTCGGCGACGATGCCGTCAACCGGTTCGACGGGTTCGACGACGACAGCCGCATCGAGGCGACCCGAACGGACCTGTTCGACCAGCGCGGCAGACGCGTCGACCGTGAGGTGGAGGTCGGCGTCAGGTCGGCTCCGTCGGAACCGGGTAAGCGACGACGCGAAGTGATGGACGGCCGCAACGTCGATCAAGCCGATGGAGACCCGACCGGTCTCGCCCTTCTGCGCGGCCTCGGCCCACTGGGCGAGGTCCGAGGTGAGCCCGACGATCCGTTGGGCGTAGTCGAGGACTTCGCGGCCGTAGCTGGTGAGCACGCGACTGCGGCCCTCCCGCTCGAACAGGGGCAGGCCCAGGCGGCGTTCGAGTTCGGTGAGGCCCTGGCTCAACGCCGATGGGGTCACGCCGAGGCTCTGAGCGGCATCGGCGGAGCTCGGCGCCCGGGTGGCGGCGACCAGGTACTCGAGTTGCTGGGTTGTCAGTTGTAGGGACACGACACGTCCGATGTGGTGTTTGTCGCAGGTGGTTCAAGACCTGTTGGGAAATGTTTAACATCTCTAATTTACTACTGACTTCAATTTAGGCAAGCTTTAGTATTTGTGGTATGACGAACTCTCCTGAATCCGATGCTCGAGCCGCTCTCCCCGAGGAGACCACCAACTCAACCGCCGAACCCACTGTGGTTCGTCCTGCGTCGGGCCCGCTCGGTGTGCTGACGCCGGGCATGGGCGCCGTGTCCTCCACCTTCATCGCCGGTGTGATGTCGGCCCGCTCCGGGCACAAACCACCGGTCGGCTCGCTCAGCCAGACCGGTCGTTTGGACGACGGCTCGCTGATCCGGGATGCCGTTCCTCTCGCTTCGCTCGACGATCTGGTGTTCGGCGGCTGGGATCCGATCTCCCCCAATGCCCTCGAGGCCGCCCGCACGGCGGGTGTGCTCAGCGAGTCCGACCTCAACCAGGTCTCGGGGGAGCTGGACCGAGTCGTGGCGATGGAGGCGGTCTTCGATCAGCGCTGGGTGAAGCGTCTCGATGGAACACGGGTCAAGCCGATCACCTCGAAGTGGGACCAGGCGCTCGCTCTCATCGACGACATCGAACGGTTCAACAGCTCCAATGGCTGTGATCGCACGGTCATGGTGTGGTGCGGTTCCACCGAGGCCTATCAGGAGCCGTCCGACGTTCACGAGACGATCACGTCATTCGAGAACGGGCTCAAATCCGACGACGACAACATCTCCCCGAGCCAGATCTACGCCTACGCGGCGCTGCAGTCCGACGTGCCGTTCATCAACGGCGCCCCGAACCTGACCGTCGACCTTCCGTGCATGCGCCAGCTCGCCCGGGATCGCAACGTACCGATCGGCGGCAAGGATTTCAAGACCGGGCAAACGTTGATGAAGACCATCGTCGCGCCGGGCCTGAAAGCCCGAATGCTCGGACTTCGAGGCTGGTATTCCACCAACATCCTCGGCAACCGCGATGGCGAGGTGCTCGACGACCCGGAGAACTTCAAGACGAAGGAGTCCTCCAAGCTCGGGGTCCTGGAGACCATCCTGCAGCCCGAGGATCATCCGGAGCTCTACGGGAACGTCGACCACGTGGTGCGGATCAACTACTACCCGCCCCGGGGCGACAACAAGGAGGGCTGGGACGCCATCGACATCTTCGGGTGGATGGGGTACCCCATGGAGATCAAAATCGACTTCTCGTGCCGCGACTCCATCCTGGCCGCCCCTCTCGTGCTCGACCTCGCACTGTTCGCCGACCTGGCCGCCCGAGCCGGCTCCGGTGACGTGCAGGATTGGCTTGGCTTCTACTTCAAGGCTCCCCAGACCTCAAACGGCGCACCCGTCAACGACATCTTCGCCCAGCTCGACGTGGTCAAGGAAACCCTCGAAAGGTGGCGCCGGCGCTGATCATCGGCCGCCTCGATTTGCCTGAACCAGGCACTCTTTGACACTGTTGAGGTCCGGCCTACGGTGCAGCTTCGATAGTTCAGCCATTGCGCTGACGACGGAGTTTGGCGGAGTCGGCCTCCGCCGATCCGAATCGTCGAATGAGGGAGCCACAGTCTTTGAGATCAGTGCCGAGGAACTGGCTACTGGTGCCGAGCCCGTTCCTGGGCCCGTCGAGCTGGCGACCGACCGGGGACGTACTCGCCGATCATGGCCAGCATGTCGCCATCGCCTGCACGCAGATGACCACGCGCGCCGACGACGATCACATCGGACCGTGGATCGAGCAGATCCTCGATTTCGGGCTCGCCGAGCCCGGACTGCCGGTGGTGGTCGTCGGCCATTCGGCGGCCGGGCCGCGGTTGCCCCTGCTGGTCAACCGCCTACTGGACCGTGGCGACGACGTGGTGTCCATGATCGTCGTCGATGGCCGGTTCCCCGACGGTCGGGCCTTCACCGAATCCGAGCCCAACTACGGCGCATTGCTCGATGGCCTCCTCCGTCCCGACGACTACCTGCCTCCGTGGCCCCGCTGGTGGGGTTCGCTGGTGACGGGCGTGGTCGTCGACGACATGGTCCGCCACCTGGTATTGAACGAGGCCCCTCCCATCCCGAGGCGCTGGTTCGACCAGGGATGCCCGGTGCCTGAACTTCCGACGTCGGTTCACAAGGCGTTCCTGGCCTTCGGTCCGGCCTATGCCGAGGCCCGCGACCAGGCCAAGGCGGCGGGCTGGTTCACGCTGACTCTCACCGGCGACCACCTTCACCAGGTGGTGGCCCCCGGGCCGGTGGCGGCAACGCTGCTTGCTATGGTGGCCTGCATGATGGGAGAGTCAGGCGAACCGGGTGTCCGCTCCGCCTGAGAAGACCGTCGAGGTCGACGAAGACGGGGGAAACAAGGCGTCCCGTCGTCCGAGCGAACCGTTGGTCATCGTCGGCCCGACCGCCTCGGGGAAGAGTGCCCTGGCCGTCTCGCTGGCCCGCCGGTGGCCGGGACTCGAGATCCTGTCGGCCGACGCCATGGCGGTCTACCGCCGAATGAACATCGGGACCGCAAAGCCGACCGAGGCCGAGCGGGCGCTGGTGCCGCATCACGGCGTCGATCTGTTCGATCCGTGCGAGGAGGCCACCGTTGCCGAGTATCAGGCGCACGCCCGGGCCGTGCTCGACGACATGTCCCGGCGTAAGGTCACCCCGATCATCGTCGGGGGTACCGGCCTCTACATCCGGGCCGTCGTCGACGATTTCCAGGTGCCGGGACGGTTTCCCGCCGTGCTCGCCGAACTCGATGCCGAGCCCGATACCGAAGCGTTGTGGCGGCGCCTGGCCGAACTCGATCCCGCCGGGTCGACCAAGATGCTGCCGACGAATCGCCGCCGGGTACTTCGAGCGCTGGAGGTGACGATCGGTTCCGGTCGGCCGTTCTCCGCCCACGGCCCCGGCGTCGACCACTATCCGCCGACGCGGTACCGACTGGCCGGCCTCGACATCGACCGGGAGGCCATGGATCGACGGATCGACACCCGCTACGACCGGCAGATGGCGGCCGGCATGCTGGAGGAGGTGGCCGCCGTCCACCGCTACGGGATGTCACGAACGGCCGCACAGGCCCTCGGCTACAAGGAGCTCATCGAACATCTCGACGGGGCGATCCCGCTCGACGAGGCCCTGACCGAGGCCAAACGGCGAACCCGCAAGTTCGCACGCCGTCAGCAGCGCTGGTTTCGCCGGGACCCTCGCATCACCTGGTTCGACGCCATGGACCCCGATCTGGTCGACCGGATGGCCCGGTGGTGGGTGACCACTCCCGCCTGACGGTTCGCCCGTCGCGGTCGCTGCGCCCGTGGTAGCGTACGCTCGTGGCCCGCGTGGTTTTCACCCGGAACCTGCAGCGACACGTCGAGTGTCCGCCCGTCACCGTCGATGCCGGAACGGTCGCTGACGCGCTGAACCTGGTCTTCGCCGAGAACCCTCAGCTGAGGGGATACGTCGTCGACGAACAGGGTTCGCTGCGAAAGCACATGGTGATCTTCGTCGACGGCGAGCAGATCGCCGATCGCCGTGGACTCACCGACGCCGTCCCGGTCGACGGCGAGGTCTACGTGATGCAGGCCCTGTCCGGGGGCTGACCGGGGCACGACAAACGCCCGGGCTTCGAGCCGAGGGCCGGAACCAGAAACGGCAGGAGAAGCTGTGTCCGATTCACTACTGCACGTCGGGACCAGGAAGGGTCTGTTCGTCGTCGACGGACCGGGAGCCGAGGCCTCGGTGGTCGACGCCCACTTCGTCGGCGACAACGTCAACCTGACGCTCACCGATCGGCGCGACGGCACGTGGTACGCCGTCCTCGACCACGGGCACTTCGGCACGAAGCTCCACCGGTCGTCCGACCACGGCGCGTCGTGGGAGGAGATCGCTGTGCCGGAGTATCCACCCAAACCCGACGGCTTCGTCGACATCGACATGTGGGGTCGGGAGCGGGAATGGGCCCTCGGCGGTATCTGGGCCCTCGAGGTCGCTCCGGAGAGTCCAGGCGGCCTGTGGTGCGGAACAACACCCGGTGGTCTGTTTCGTTCGGACGATCGCGGCGAGGCGTGGGATCTCGTCGACTCGCTCTGGAATCACGAGGTGCGGGTTCGGTGGAACGGCGGTGGACTGGATCAGCCCGCCATCCACTCGATCTGTGTCGACCCGCGGGATCCGGCCCGGGTGACGGTGGCCGTGTCGAGCGGCGGGGTGTGGCGAACACTCGATGGGGGGGCGAGCTGGAATCCCCACACCAGGGGCATGGTGGCCGGCTATGTCCCACCGGAGCAGGCGGAGGATCCCGAGAATCAGGACCCTCACTGTGTCGTGCAGAGTCCGACCCGGCCCGAGGTCTTCTGGTGCCAGCATCACATGGGCATCTGGCGTTCCGAGAACGATCTCGAGTCATGGGTCGAACTCAAAGCGAAACCCTCGTCGTTCGGGTTCGCCGTGGCCGTCCATCCCGACGATGCCGACACCGCGTGGTTCGTGCCCTCACACTCGGATCAGAAGCGAGCACCCATCGATGGTTCGGTCGTCGTCAACCGAACCCGCGACGGTGGCGGGGAGTTCACGACCCTGAGGGCGGGTCTGCCGCAGGAGAACGCCTACGATCTGGTACTGCGACATGCCCTCGACATCGCCGCCGACGGAGAACAACTGGCCTTCGGCTCGACGACGGGGAACCTGTGGGTGACCGATGATCAGGGGGATCGCTGGCACACGGTGGCTCATCACCTGCCGCCCGTCTACTCGGTTCGCTACGTGTGACCGAAGTCGGGTGTTTCAATCTCCAACGACCGACAGCGATGGCGAACTCGAAGCTAGGATGATGGTTCGCGACACGAAGGCGTTCGGCGGCGTCAGTAGTGTCGTAAAACCGCCGAAACCCGAGGAACCGATCATGGGCGACCATCGTCCAGTCCCGACCGCCGAT
>Ga0224512_10003224_pt1 | contig 14475 bp, 11 predicted proteins | sample SF_May12_sed_USG_4_FD_169103 | JGI IMG/M metagenome (GOLD analysis project Ga0224512, IMG submission 169103) | Sediment microbial communities from San Francisco Bay, California, United States - SF_May12_sed_USGS_13 | ecosystem: Environmental > Aquatic > Marine > Sediment | place: USA...
CCGACCGATCCGATCGCGGTGCTCGGCATCATGAAGAAGGCCGGCGCCCCGCGCTCGCTGGAGACGAAGATCTGCGGGGAGTCCCTGTTCAACGACGGCGTCGGCGTCGTCCTCTTCCTGGCGCTCCTGTCCTTCGCCAGCGGCGGGCACGACACGAGCACGCTCGGTATCGCGCAGCTGTTACTCGTCGAGGTCGGAGGCGGACTGCTGCTCGGCCTCGGTGCCGGCCTCGTGGGCTACTGGCTCCTGAAGCAGGTGGACGACTACCAGGTCGAGGTGCTGATCTCCCTCGCCCTCGCCATGGGCGGCTACGCGATCGCCGGAGCCTTGCACGCCTCGGGACCGATCGCCGTCGTCGTCGCCGGGCTGATGATCGGCAATCACGGGCGGATGTTCGCGATGTCCGAGCAGACTCGCGACCATCTCGACACGTTCTGGGAGTTGATCGACGAGATCTTGAACGTCGTCCTGTTCGTCATGATCGGCCTGGAGATCCTCGTCGTCCGGCTGGAGCCGCGCTTCGTCCTCGCTGGCGCTCTCGTGATCCCGATCGTGCTCGCCGCCCGGTTCGCGAGCGTGAGCGGGACCGTTCTGGCCCTGAGACATCGGCGGCGATTCTCGCCCGGGGCGATCCCGATCATGACCTGGGCGGGACTCCGGGGCGGGCTGTCGGTCGCCATGGCGCTGTCGCTGCCTGCGGGCTCGGACCGCACGCTCTTGCTCACCGTGACGTACTGCGTCGTCGTCTTCTCGATCGTCGCCCAGGGTCTCACCGTGGGACCGCTGATCCGCCACTACGACACGGCGAAGGACGCTGAGCGCGCCTGACCGCGGGCCCGGCTCGCCGTCACTCCCCGGCTGCGGCCGCCGCGACGAGGCGATCGATCGTGGCCGGCAGGTCTGCGGCCGGCGTGTCGAGGCGGGCCACGGAAGGCGCCGGCCAGCGCGCCTTCCACGCCACCAGCGCTTCGGCGCGCGGACGCGCCACGGGGGCGCCGCGGCTGGCCCCGCGCACGCCGTCCACTTCCGCTGGGCGCGACACGAGCACGACGATCGTCTGGGCCAGCAGCCCGCGCTCCCGGATCCACGCGACGACGGTCCGCGCGGGCTCCAGCGCGGCGCCTTGGCCGGGACGCCTCGCGCCCGCGACCAGAGCGAGGAGCCAGGGCCCGCGCTCTCCGAATGCTCTCAGCTCGGCGAGCGCTTCCTCCGCCACCTCCCGCCCGCCGGCGACCTCGGGACACCTGATCAGATCGAAGCCGGTGGAGTCGGACTCGATCGCGCAGTGACGCGGGACCGCACCGATCATCACGGTCCGATATCCGCTCGACGCGAGAACGCGAACCAGCTGCGACGCGTCCAGCACGGCGCCCGCTGCGAGACGCATCCGCCCGGCTCCGGCCTCCCGCGCGGCGGTCTGCGGACCGGATGCGGAGAGCGCGACGTCCGTGAGCCAGATCCCGCCCAGACCGAGAGTCTCCGCGACGCGAACGGGAGAAGGAGTCAGGGCGCGGCCTGCGTGACGACCCTCCTCCGCGCGCGGCACGATCAGCAGGACGTTCGGGCGCGGCTCGGACGAGCGGGTCTCCGCATCGCCGATCGGTCGCGGCTCGGAGAAGCCGCCGCGGAGGGGAATCGTTCCAGGCGCGACGCGCGCGGCGATCGCGCCCAGGATTCCGGGCCGCACCGCCTCGAAGCGGGCCGTCGCGGCCGCGTCCGGAGGCTCCGCGGGCAGCTCGAGGATGTGCGCGATCCACACGTCGTCCGCCGCCGGCGCCTCATGCACCACGTCGAGAAGCGAGTGGCCCCGCAGCGGTCCGCCCTCGACCGCCACACGGAAGCGGACGCGCTCTCCCGCCTGCACGAAGCACGCGAAGTCGTACGTCCGGCCGGACTCGAGCCGGCGTCGGAACGGGGGCGGCGGCGCGCGGCGGCGCCGTTCCACGCGTGCGGAGCGGGAGAGCGTGGACGGCCGCGCCGCCGCGTCCCGGGCTCCGAGCGATCTCTCCGTCACCGTGCGCCCCGCCGCCGGCGCCTCGTGGGCCGCACGCGGACCGGGAGGCGGCGGCGCATCGCAGCACGCGATCGCCCCCGCAAGCAGGGCGGCGAAGCGCGGGGCGGCGGTCCTTCCCGCGCATCGGACCGCGTGGGGCATCCGTCGCCGACTCAGGAACGATCCGGGCACAGGGAACGGTCCCCTGGATCGGCGACGCGCCGGCAGGTCAGCGCGCTCCACTCGCCTCGCACGATCGTCTCGACGACGTCAGCGCCGGCGCGACGCCAGGCTCGACCCACGATCTCGGCATCGCCGGTCGCGAATCCCGAGAGGATCGCGAACCCTCCCGGCCGGAGCGCGCCGAGGAGCGCTTTCGCGGCGCGGACGAGCGCCGTGCGGTGGATGTTCGCGACGATCAGCCCGTAAGCGGCGCCGCGATCCAGATCACCCCACGAGCCGACGGCGACCTCCACCCGGGTCCCGACGCCATTGATAGCGACGTTCTCCTCGGCCACGCCGATGACGTCTGGGTCGCGGTCCAGCGCGAGCACGCGGGGAACCCCAGCCAGAGCGGCCGCGATCGCGAGGATGCCGGAACCCGTGCCGAGGTCGAGGACCTCACCCGTGCGCGGACCGAGGTGTCTGTCGAGGAGCTCGAGGCACAGCGCGGTCGTCTCGTGCTCTCCGGTCCCGAAGGCGCGGCCGGCGGGAATGGCGATCGGGATCTCCTTCCCGGCGCGGCGGGCTCGATCGGGCGGCTCGGCCGCGTCGATCACGACGAACCGGCCGGCGCGGACCGGCTCCCGCCGCCCGAGGCTTGCGTCGAGCCAGCCCGGGTCGCGAATCTCCGCGATCTCGGCCTCCGCCCGAGGCGGCGGCTCCAGCATCGAGACGCGCCTCGCGGCCGCTCTCGCATCCGCTCGCTCGTCGTACCACGACGTCACCCGGATCCGTCCCGGGCCTTCCGGACGGGACGAGGCGCCGAGCGCGCGGGGCCCGCAGAGCAGGCCGATGACGACGTCCTCCGCGGCCGCGTCCACGACCACCGACAGCTCGTACCAGAGGCCGGGCCACCGCGTTCGGCCGCGGGAGGCCGCAGGCTCGTCCGGGCTCCTACCGCTCTCCACCGAGGAAGTCCTTCACCTTGTCGAACAGGGTGCGCTCCTCGCCGTCGTGGCCGGCGTGCTCCAGCTCCAGCTCGCGCAGCCGCTCCCAGAGCTCGCGCTCCTCCGAGCTGATCTTCCGCGGCGGCCGCGCGACGAGGTGCAGAACGTGATCGCCGCGTCCCCGGCGGTCCAGGTGCGCGATTCCCTGCCCCTTGAGCCTGATCGTCGTGCCCGGCGCCGTTCGAGCCTCGATCTCCACGGGAACCGGCCCGTGAACCGTCGGGGCCTCCAGGCTGGTGCCCAGGACGAGGTCCGTGAACGGAACAGCCATCTCGGAGTGCACGTCCGCGCCGTCGCGCTGGAAGATCTCGTGCGGCCGCACGGAGATGTCGACGAACAGGTCTCCCGGAGGACCGCCTCGGGCTCCCCCCTCTCCCTCACCCCGCACGCGGACCCGCATTCCCTCATTGACGCCCGCGGGCACGCGAACCTTGACCGTGCGTTCCTTCGTGACGCGGCCGCGGCCGCGGCACGCCGTGCAGGGATCGGCGATGGTGCGGCCCGCGCCCTCGCACGCAGGGCAGGTCCTCTGGATCTGCATGAAGCCGTGGCGATACGCGACGCGACCGACGCCGCCACAGGTCTCGCACGTCTCGAGCGCCCCGTCCACCGCGCCCGTCCCGGAGCAGTCGTCACAGCTCTCGGACCGCGGCACGCGCAGAGTCATCTCCGTTCCGAACGAGGACTCCTCGAAGCCGATCTCGAGCCTGTAGTGGAGGTCGCGACCGCGCGCCGCACGGCGTCCCGCGCCCCTCCCGGACCTGCCGCCGAACATCTGCTGGAAGAGGTCCTCGATCCCTCCGCCGCCGAAGCTGCCGAAGATCTCCTCGAACATCGACATGTCGAACGGGCTGCCCGCGCCCTGGCCGACCCCCGCCTCACCGAATTGATCGTACCGGGCGCGCTTGTCGGGGTCGCCCAGAATCGAGTACGCCGCGGACAGCTGCTTGAATCGCTCCTCGGCGTCGGCGCTGGGGTTGCGATCGGGATGCACCTCGAGGGCGAGACGGCGGTACGCCTTCTTGATCTCGTCCTGAGTCGCCGTGCGGCCGACCTTTAGAACTTCGTAGAGGTCCTTGCTCGCCACCGCTTCGATCCCCCGGCCAGTCCCGTCGCGGAGATGCGACGGCCCGATCGGCCGTGCGGGACCGAACAGCCTACCACCGACTCCACGGCCGGCCAGCGGGCCGTCCCGCGATCAGGACACGCCGAGACCGTCTGGATCGTAGAGAGCGACCTCGGTCAAGAGTTTCGCGACTTCGTTGACCCGGTGGTACACGGCCCCCAGCTCGTCCAGGTCGTTCGAGGCCAGGGTCGTGCGGCCGTCGGTGAGCGCGCGGCGCACCTCCTCGCGCTGGTCCTCTTCCAGCAGCGAGCCGAACTCCTTGAACGTCTTGTCGCTGTTGTCGAGCAGGCCCTCGAGCTTCGCCTTGGTCTTGGAGACCGCCATCTCCTGCCGATCCTCTTCGGCGTAGTCGGCGGCCTCCTTGATGGCGCGCTCGATCTCGTCCGGCGTGAGGCCGGTGGTCGGCGTGACGAGGATCTGCTGCTCGAGACCCGTCGCGAGGTCCCTGGCCGAGACGGACACGATCCCGTTCGAGTCGATGTCGAAGGCCACCTCGATCTGCGGCGTCCCCTTCGGCGCCGGCGGGATGCCGATCAGCTCGAACCGCGAGAGGCTCTTGTTGCCTCCGGACCGCTCCCGCTCGCCCTGCAGGATGTGCACCTCGACCTTGGTCTGGTTGTCGGCGGTCGTGGTGAACACCCGGGTTCTCTTGCACGGAACCGTGGCGCCGCGCTCGATCATCTTGATGAAGCCGCCGCCCCGCACCTCGACGCCGAGGGACAGCGGCGTGACGTCGAGCAGGACGATCTCCTTGACGTCGCCGCGGAGGATCCCTGCCTGGATCGCGGCGCCGAGCCCCACGACCTCGTCCGGGTTGACGCTCCGGTTCGGCTCGCGGCCGAAGATCTCGGTGACGGTCTTGCCGACGAGAGGCGTGCGGGCCTGCCCACCGACGAGCAGGACATCGGCGATCTGGTTCTTGTCCAGGCCCGCCATCTTCATTGCGTTCTCGCACGGCTCTCTCGTTCCTTCGACGAGGTCCGCGACGAGCTCTTCGAACTGCTCCCGCGTGAGCGTCGTGCTGAGGTGCGCCGGGCCCTTCTGGGTCGACGCCAGGAACGGCAGCTGGATCTCCGCGCTCGTCTCACGTGACAGCTCGCACTTGGCCTTCTCCGCCGCCTCCTTGAGCCGCTGCACGGCGAGGCGGTCGTCGAGCGGGTCAATGCCAGTCTCCTCCTTGAACCTGGCCGCGAGCCACTCGATGATGCGCTGATCGAAGTCCTCTCCACCGAGGAACGTGTCGCCGTCCGTGGCGAGCACCTCGAACACGCCCTCGGACAGGCGCAGGATCGAGATGTCGAACGTGCCTCCGCCGAGGTCGTAGATCGCGATGACGCGCTCTTCCCTCGTGTCGGTGATCATCCCGTAAGCGAGGCTGGCCGCCGTCGGCTCATTGATGATCCGCAGGACGTTGAGGCCGGCGATCCTGCCGGAGTCACGCGTGGCCTGGCGCTGGGAGTCGTCGAAGTAAGCCGGGACCGTGATGACCGCGTCCTCGACCTCCTCGCCGAGATACTCCTCGGCAATCTCCTTCAGGAGCGAGAGGATCGCGGCCGACACTTCCTGAGGGCTGATCGTCTTGTCGCCCACCTGCAGGTGCGCGTCGCCGTTCGGCGCCGCGACGATGCGGTACGGGACGACCCGGGTCGCCGCCTCGACGTTCTCATCCTCACGCTTGCGGCCGATGAGCCGCTTGAAGGCGTAGAGGGTCCCTTCGGGGTTGGTCGCGGCCTGGCGCTTGGCCAGCTGCCCGACGAGACGCTCGCCGCGGCGGGAAAACGCCACCATCGACGGAACGGTGTGACTGCCCTCGCGCGCCGGGATCACGATCGGAGAGTCGCCCTCCATGACGGCGGCGACGGAGTTGGTCGTGCCGAGATCGACGCCGATGATCTTGCTCATCGATCGCCCTCCGTGCGATCGTCACGGCCCGGGTCGCGGAACCTCTCGTCGATGAGCTCTTCCTCGTCCATCGGTGTCGAGACCCTGACGAGCGCCGGTCTCGCGAGCTCGCCGGCCAGGACGTAGCCGACGCGCAGGACCTCGAGGACGGTGTTCGGCTGCACGCGGTCGGTCTGAGTCACGAGGCCGGCGTCGTGCAGCGCAGGATCGAACGGCATGCCGGTGCCCTCGATGCGCTCCAGCCCGTGGACGCGGAAAACGTCCCACAGCTCGCGGAGCCCGAGACGCACGCCTTCTTCCATCGTCTTATGATCGGCGGACCTGCGGACGCAGCTCTCCAGATCGTCGAGCGCGGGGAGCAGCTCCCGGAGAACCTGCCTCAAGCCTTCCATCCGCCCGTCTTCGCGAGCCTTCGAGATCTTGGTCGGGATCTTCGTCTCGACCGGCGGGTAGACGGGCTCCGGCTCGTTGTCGGACATCCCCACGATCTCGAGAATCTCGATCCCGCCGTCGTCGCCCGGCACGTTCTTGCTCACTGGCCCTCCCGAAACGATGAGGGCGGCCATGCGGCCGCACGGGCGGCCCGAGCCTGCGGGCGCCCTCCGGTCGCTCCCGTCCTCTCCTCGCATCCGGGACTCCGAGCCACCCCCGGCCCCGGAGCCATCGCCCCCCACGGGAGAACCGCGCCCTACGGGCACGCCGCCCCGCCAGAGTCCGCTCTAGAGATAGATATGAGTCGCCTTGGGGGTGGTCAAGCCACGGCGGCGGGGCCGGCGAACACGGACGGTTCATGAACCGTCCAGGCGAAACCTCGTGGATGCCCAGCGGAGGCGTCCGCGAGCGGGATTCGCGACCGAGGGGGGCCCCGCCTCGAGTGGCGCGCGAGCACAGCGAACCGGCACTCCGATACCGGGCAGTCCAGCGGCCCGGCCGGCCGCGGGAGGCCCTCAGGCACGCCGCAGGGAGTCGAATCCTCCGGGCTAGGCTCCCCCCTCTTGAATCAGCCAGCGCTTCATGAACGGCGTGAGGTCTCCATCCAGCACACGGTCCACGTCTCCGACGTCGAAATCCGTCCTGTGGTCCTTCACCATCCTGTAAGGGGCGAGGACGTATGACCGAATCTGGCTGCCGAAGTCGATGTCGAGCTTGGTGCCCGCCGCGGCGAGACGCTTCTCCTCTTGCTCGCGGACCCGCTGCTCGTGGAGCCGAGCCTTGAGAATCCGCATCGCCTTGTCGCGGTTGCGGTGCTGGCTGCGCTCGTCCTGGCATGTCACGACGATCCCGCTCGGCACGTGCCTGATCCTGACGGCGCTGTCTGTGACGTTCACGTGCTGGCCGCCCGCCCCGGAGGCTCGGAACGTGTCGATCTTGAGCTCCTTGTCCTCGATCTCGACCTTGATGTCGTCGTCCACCTCGGGAATGACGTCGATGGAGGCGAAGGCCGTGTGGCGCCGGGACTGGGCGTCGAACGGGCTGATCCGGACCAGCCTGTGCACGCCTCGCTCCGACTTCAGCCAGCCGTACGCCGCCTCCCCGACGACACGGCATGTCGCGCTCTTGATGCCGGCCCCTTCCCCGTCCTGACGATCGACCAGCTCGACCTTGTATCCGTTCGACTCGGCCCAGCGCTCGAACATCCGGAGCAGCATCTCGGCCCAGTCCTGCGCGTCGACGCCGCCCGCGCCGGGGTGGATCGAGATGATCGCGTTCCGGTGGTCGTCCGGCCCGGACAGCATCATCTGGATCTCGAGATCGGCGACCGCCACGTCGAGCTGGTCGAGAGACTCCTCGACGTCCGCGTCGACGCTCTCCCCCTCGCCAGCCAGCTCGACGAGCGCCTCGACGTCGTCGAGCAGGCCCCTCAGCCGGTCACCCCGCTCGCGCTTCGCGATGAGCTGGGAACGCCGGCGGTTCAGCTCCGCGGCCTGCTCCGGATCGTTCCAGACCTCGCTGTCGGCCAGCCGGTCGTCGATCCCGCCGACTTCGAGATCCAGCGACGCAGTGTCAAAGGAACCCCCTGAGCGGCTCGATCCGTTCCTTCAGTCGCTGCCAGCGTTCGATCAGGTCGTCACGCATCGTGTCCTCGATAAGGGCCGCGCCGCGACGGGATCGCCGCGCGTGCCAGCAACTCTATTCGGGGATGCCGCCATCGGAACGACTCGGCCTTCGCGGCCAGAAGGCGGTGAAGACGAGGGCGGCCGCGAGTGTAGCACACAGCACATCGAGCACCGGGCCGACCGCGCAGCCGGTGGCGCGGCCGCCGCCGACCGCGACGTCCGCGACGAGCACGCCCCGCTGGCCGAGACCCAGCTCGCGCACGACCCTTCCGGTCCGGTCCACGATCGCGGACACGCCGCTGTTCGCCGCGCGCAGGAGCGGGCGTCCGGTCTCGGCGGCCCGCAGGATCCCGTGCGCCAGGTGCTGCTGCGGGCCCGAAGAGAATCCGAACCAGCTATCGTTGGTCATGTTGACGAGGACCGTCGCGCCGCGCCGCGTCAACTGGCGGGAGATTCCCGGGAAGATGGCCTCGTAGCAGATCAGTGCGCCGATCCGCGCCTGGCGACCCTCGTGCACGATCACGTCGTTGCCCGCGGTGAAGTCGCGACCCTGGGCCGCCATCCCGGACATGCCGCGCAGGACGGTCCGGAACGGCACGTACTCGCCGAACGGAACCAGCACGGTCTTGTGCGAGACGGAGACGAGGCCGCGGTCGGCCCGCACCAGGGCCGCGCTGTTGTAGACGTCACGGCCGGTGCGTCCCGTGACGCTTCCCAGAACGAGGTCGACGTTCCAGGCGGCGGCCCGCCTCTCGACGAGCTCCCTGAAGCCGCTGTCATCGTCCACGTCGAACGACGTGGCCGACTCCGGCCAGACGACGATCTGCGCTCCTCGCTCGACGGCCTCCCGTGTCAGGTGCGCATACTCCCGCAGCTCGTCGGCCGCGATCGTCTCCCTGGAGAGGGAGCCCTGCACGACGGCCACGCGGCGCACGTTCCCCGCTTCCGTCGACGGCCGCGTCAGATACCCGAGGGTGGTCAGAGCGAGCACGATCGACGCCCATGCGAGAGTGACCCGCGGCGCGTTCCTGCCGCCGAGCACGAGCGAGGCGAGGCAGGCCGCGGCGCTCGCGAGTGCGAGCGACACACCGGTCGCGCCGGCGACGCGCGCGAGATCGGTGGCCACGCCGATCCTCGCGACCGACGCCGACAGGACGCCCCAGGGGAAAGGGACCGGGAACCACCCTCGAGACAGCTCGAACCCGGCGAAGAGCACCGCCATCGACCAGACCGCGCCCGCCCTTCCAAGGCGGGGGGCCAGGCGCGATGCCACGGCTCCGAGGACGCCGAGCTGGGCACCGAGGATGAGCGCGCCCGCGGTGACCGCGCCAGCGGCGACCCACCCGCCCAGCGGCGAGAAGTGCAGGATCGGCGCCGCGAACCACTGCAGCAGCAGCGCGAAGAAGACCGTCCCGGCGACGAACGCCTCGAGGAACGCGCGACGAGCCCCGGCCGTCGCCACCAGCCCGAGGAGGATGGCCAGCCCGGGCACGACGAGCGGCCACCAGCCGGTTCGTGGGAATCCCATCGCGATGAGCGCCCCGCTCACGGGGGGGAGAGCCACCCGCGCGACCCTGGCGAGGTGGTCCTGGCGCGCTCGACGCTTCACCGTCCGCCCGCCACACGGGTCGGGCAGATCATCAGCGCCGATCTTCTCGGAGTGCGACGGGCCTGCCCAGGGCCTCCTCCAGCTGCCGTGCGGCCCGCTGAGCCTCCTGCCTGGTGGCGAACGGCCCGGCCGCGACCCTGTAGCCCCCTCGAGCATCTCCCGCGACGACGGCGGGCCATCCCAGACTCGATGCCAACGCCTTGATGCGTTCGGCCTCGTTCCGGGACGGGGCCGTCCCCAGATCGAGCTCCAGCCCGCCCGCGAGCGCCGCCTCCTCCGTGACCTGACGACCGGGCACGCGCTCGGTTCCGCCGTCGCCGACACGGTCGAAGAGCCCCTTGCCGCCCGAGACGTCCTCGACCGTCTGGCTGCCGGAGGCTGCGCCGCCCGCGACGGTTGCCGCCGCCGGGCCGCCGCCTGCGCCGGCACGCCTGCCGACGGCCCGCCCGACGAAGAACGCGGCCACGATCGCGACGATCAGCAGGAACGCGCCGAACGCGAGACGCGGAAGGTCGAGCTCGATCTCGACGATCCGCCGGGCGCCTTGCTCACGGCTCCGCATCGCCGGCCCGTCTCCGCGCGCCCTTCGAGGAACCGCCCTCGCGGGCCTCGCTGGTCGCCGACTCCACTCCGTCCTTCCCCGAGGCCTTGACGCGCCTCATCGCATCGTCCGCCGCCTTGACCACGCCGCGTCCGGTACCGGAGTGGTCGGGCCAGACGGCGATGCCGGTCGAGGCGGTCAGCGTGACGCGCGCACCCGGCGGGATTTCGAACGGCTGGTTCGACAGCTCCCCGCGAATCCGTTCCGCGACCTCTCGCGCGCCGTCCAGGTCGGTGCCCGGCAGGATCGTGACGAACTCGTCGCCGCCGTAGCGATAGAGCCGGTCGATGCTGCGGATGGTGCGCCCGATCCGCACCGAGGCGTCCCGCAGCACCTTCGAGCCCGCGGCGTGCCCGTGGACCGTGTTCACTTCCTTGAGATTGTCCATGTCGAGGAAGATGACGGCGAAGCGTCCGCCGAATCGGCGTGCCCGCTCCACCTCCTCGTCGAGATTCTCCTCGAGGCAGCGCCGGTTGTAACAGTCCGTCGTGTCGTCTCTCACGACGAGCTGCCTCAGCATCTCGACCTCCTTCACGTTATCCAGCGCCGGACGCAGCTCCCGCTCCAGACCGGTCGCCCGCTCCCGCCACGCGGCCGGAGCCTCTCGTCCGGGCTCCAGCAGGAGGAGCAGCAGTCCGATCCGGCTCGTGCTCGATTCCAGCGGGACCAGCAGCGCAGCGCCGAGCGGCGGCAGGGCCTCGTCCTCGCCCGTCGGCACCAGCACGTCCGCCGCGTCGAGGAGCGCCGAGCCGTCCGAAGCGAGGTGCCGCACGAGATCGGCGTCGAGCAGGCCGAACGCGAGCCGCACGAGGCGGAGCGGCTCGTCGTCCTCACCCCCACCGTCCCCGGCGGCGGCGACGCACTCGAGGTCCTCGCCGCTTGCCGTGATCGAGTACGCGAGCGAGAACCTCGCCGGGAACAGGTCGAGAGCCCCGCGAGCGATGCGCGCGAGACACTCGCCGAGCTCGAGCGCGCGCGTCGCGTCGAGAACGAGTGGCAGGAGCGACGAGTCGTGAGGCTCTCCCGGCATCCACGAGCCTCAGGACTTGCGTTCGAACAGGTTGGAGATGATGTCGATCGGGAGCGGGAAGATGATCGTCGAGTTGTGCTCGGCAGCGATGTCGGTCAGCGCCTGCAGGTAGCGGAGCTGCAACGTCATCGAATTCGCCGACATCGTCTCGGCCGCCTGGGTCAGCTGAGTGGCCGCCTGCAGCTCTCCGCCCGCGTGGATGATCTTGGCCCGCTTCTCGCGCTCCGCCTCCGCCTGCTTCGCCATCGCCCGCCGCATCTCCTCCGGAAGGTCGACGTGCTTGACCTCCACGGCCGAGACCTTGATGCCCCAGGGATCCGTGCTCTTGTCGAGCAGTGACTGCAGTGTGTGGTTGAGCCGCTCGCGCTCCGAGAGCAGCTCGTCGAGCTCGACCTGGCCGAGCACCGAGCGCAGCGTGGTCTGAGCCAGCTGGCTGGTCGCGTAGTGGTAGTTCTCCACCTCGACAATCGCCTTGCGCGGCTCGAACACGCGGAAGTACACGACGGCGTTCACCTTCACCGAGACGTTGTCGCGGGTGATCACGTCCTGGGGCGGCACGTCGTGGACGACCGTCCGCAGAGTGACTCTCACGATGCGGTCGATGAAGGGGACGATCAGCGTCAGTCCCGGACCGAAGTCCCGGGGGACGAGCTTCCCGAGACGGAACACGACGCCGCGCTCGTATTCGGGGATGATCTTGACCGCCTGCAGCAACAGGAACACGAAGAAGACGACGACGATGATCAGGCCGAACGAAAGTCCCCCCATCAATCCTCCTCTCTTTGCCAGCGACCGTCCGCCGCTGCCGCGCTCAACGGCGCGCCTTGTCCGCCGCGCCGGCGCCCGCCGGCGACGATGCCGGCTCGACCTCGAGCGTCAGGCCGTGCGAGGCGACCACGCGGACCTGGTCTCCTTGTCCGATCCGGGAGCCCGCCCGGGCGGTCCAGTACTCTCCACGCACGAACACCGTCCCCGTGGGGTCGATGTCCGTCGTGGCGCGGCCGGTCAGACCGACGACACCCTCGCGGCCCGTCGTGACGCGGTTTCTCATCGAGCGCGCCACCAGGAAGGTGGCGCCGCCGATGCTGGCGATGGTGAACACGAGAATTGGAATGAGCGAGTTCATCGGAATCGCGAGCCCCGGAATGGTTCGTGGAAACACGAGGTACATGCCGACCCCGAGGCAGACCGCTCCGGCCAGGGACAGCATGCCGTACGACGCGACCTTGATCTCGAGGAAGAAGAGAACCAGACCCACGCCGATCAGCGCCAGCGCAAAGAAGTTGAGCGGCAGCCACTGGCTTCCGTAGAAGAACACCAGGAGACAGATGACGCCGACGACGCCCGGGAGGATCAGCCCCGGGTTCGTGAACTCCACGTACAGGCCGATCATCGCGATGCTGAGCAAGAGGCCCATCACGGCAGGATGGAACATGAACTTCCTGAACTCCTCCCTCCAGTCCAGCTCGTGCAGCGCGATCTGCGGCTCGTCGAGCCGCAGGACCAGCTTCGATCCGTCTCCGCGGACGATCTCACGACCGTTGAGCCGAGCCAGCAGATCCTCACGACTCTCGGCGATCAGGTCGATGAGCCCCGCCTCCAGCGCCTCCTCGGACGACCAGGACTTCGCCTCCGTCACGGCCTTCTCGGCCAGTTCGACCGGCCGGCCACGGTGCCGCGCGGCGGCCCGGATCAGGGCCGAGGCGTCCTCCGACGCCTTCCTGAACGGGATGTCGTCCCCCTTGTTCTCCCCGATCGACGAGATGGGAGACGCCGCGCCCGTCGTGGTCAGCGGTGCCATCGCCGCGATGTCGGCCGAGAGCAGCAGGAAGAAGCCCGCGGACGCCGCCCAGGCCCCGCGAGGCGTCACGTACACGCAGATCGGCACCGGGCTGTTCAGGATCTCCTCGACCATGTCCCGCATCGACACGAGCTCGCCGCCCGGCGTGTCGAGCTCGAGCAGGAACAGGTCGACCTCGTCCTCGGCGGCACGGGACAGGGCCCTTTCGAGCAGCATCGCGGGGACGCCGTAGATCGGCCCATCGTGCCGGTAGACGCGCACGATCGTCGCGTCATCCTCCGCGGCGAGCGCGATGGTCTCGAATCCGGCCAGGAGCGCGGAAAGCAGAAAGAGAGCGATCGGGAGTCGGCGCCTCATCGATTTCATTCTAGCCCGGATGAGGTGACGGGACTCGGCACTGTGCCCGGAGGGGACCCGCTCACTCGGATCCTGCAAAGGCGCTCAGCCGGGCGAGGCCTTCCTCCAGAGTGCGATCGGCGGTCGCGTACGAGAAGCGCACGTGGGACCCGACGCCGAACGCCTCGCCGGGGACCGTCGCGACCGCCTTGTCCCGGATGAGCGCGGCGCACAGCTCGGCGGAGCTCGCGAGGCCCCGGCGCCGCATCAGGCCGGAGACGTCAGGGAACGCGTAGAAGGCGCCCCGCGGGAGCTCGCAGCGGACGCCGGGGACCCTGTTCAGCCCCGCGACGAACGAGTCCCGCCGCGCGCGATACGTCTCGATCGTCTTCCGCGGGGCGTCGACGGCCGCCGAGGTCAGCGCGGCGAGCGCCGCCTTCTGGGAGATCGAACAGGCCTGCGTCGTGTCGTGGCTCTGGATCTTGAGCAGCGCGGCGATCACCGGCTTCGCGGCGATGGCGTAGCCGATTCTCCAGCCGGTCATGGCCCACGTCTTGGAGAACGCCGAGACGAAGACCAGCCGCTCGCCGAGCCTGTCGCGATAGTCGAGCAGGCTGCCCTTGTCCGCCTCGTCATACACGAAGCTCTCGTAGGTGTCGTCCGAGATGAGCCACAAGTCGCGCTCGACCACGAGGTCTACCAGCCGCTCCGCCTCGTCCCGGGGGAGCACGGCGCCGCTCGGGTTGTTCGGCGAGTTGACGATGACGGCGCGCGTCGCGGGGCCGATCGCCTTCTCGAGAGGCTCGGCCCGCAGCGTGAAGCCCTCTCCCGGATCCATCGGGACCACGACT
>Ga0224512_10003225_pt1 | contig 14473 bp, 15 predicted proteins | sample SF_May12_sed_USG_4_FD_169103 | JGI IMG/M metagenome (GOLD analysis project Ga0224512, IMG submission 169103) | Sediment microbial communities from San Francisco Bay, California, United States - SF_May12_sed_USGS_13 | ecosystem: Environmental > Aquatic > Marine > Sediment | place: USA...
GATGAAAGAAGCCTTAGACCCAGAGTAAATAAATTAGAAAGTAGACTAGACAAAGAACAGAAAAGTTCTGGAAATTTCTATTACAAGAATTGACCCGTATGCTAAAGAAGGCAATGGAGAAGATTCTAACTCCGCGAGAAAGTGATGAATTAATTTCTGCTTTTGATCAGATTGGAGATATAATTATTGTCAGAATCCCTGATTTCTTACTACCAAAAAAGAAACTCATAGGAGAGACCTTGCTGCAGGAAGTAAAGAAAGCGAAAAGCGTATTCTATCAGGCATCAGCAGTAGAAGGAGATTTTCGTACAAGGAATTTAGAGATTCTTGCAGGAGAAGACAGAACAGAGACAGAATACAAAGAATTTGGTTGTAAATTTACAGTAGATGTGGAAAATGCATTTTTTTCTCCAAGACTATCTACAGAAAGAGAAAGAATTGCAAATTTGGTTAAGGACGGTGAGACTATAGTTAACATGTTTGCAGGAGTTGGGATGTTTTCTATAATGGCTGCAAAGAAAAAAAAGTGCAAGGTTTATAGCATTGACATCAACCCTGTCGCATCAAAACTTTGTGAAAAGAACATATCATCAAACAAATTACTAGGAAACGTCATTACAATAAATGGTGATGCCTCAAACATAATTAAAAAGCAGTTAGAAAATAAATCAGACAGAACTCTTATGTTACTTCCTGAAAGATCTGATGAATTCTTACAATCTGCAATAAATGCAACCAAAAGTGGTGGGATTATTCATTATTATTCTCATATTCATGCAGACAAAAAATCAGAATCTGGAAAACTTTCTGAAGAACACTATTTGCAGGTAACTCCCGTAAAGTCTGAGATAGTAGGATCTAAAATAGTTAGACCGATTGGGCCAAGATTTTATCAAACAGTAGTAGATGTAAAGATTACAAAGTAAACTAGTCATCAGAAGAAATTGATGCAGCAGAGGGTTTTGTTGTTGCCATTACGTATCCTATCCATGCAATTACTCCCAGAATACCACCTGCAATCATTAATACAGATAGCTGCAAAACAATTGGACTCCATTCAGATAACATTAGCAAGTATGCATAAAGAAAGAATCCACAAATACAGAGAACAAAAATGGTAATACCCATACCTTTACGCTTGTCCATGGCGGGGAGGTTTTTTGTGAGTTATTTATTGGTTTTAACTAGTTCAATTCGATTGCCATCAAGTATGCATCCTCACCATCACGATAGTATGCATTAAGTTGCTGCCTTATGACAAAACCCAGTCTTTCATATAGTCTTACAGCATCAGTATTTGAACATCGAACCTCTAGATAAAACTCATCACATTTTTTTATCTTGACACCATTAATTGATTCCTCAACTAGTGCTTTGCCAATTCCTTTTTTTCTATATTCATCAAGAACAGCAACTGAAACTACATGACCTTTTTTCACAAAACCTAATTTCTTAAAATTCGAAAAACCATATTCTGTTTTACACATAATATATCCAACATGTTTTCCTCCAATTTCTGCTACAATAAATGCCTCTGGAATTTCTGCAAGTAAACTTTCATAGAAATAATCAGAATAATGTTCAGGAAGTGTCTTCAAATTAATTTCCATTACTGGAATTAGATCGCTTGGCTCAGCTCTTCGAAAAGTACAATCCCCAACTTGCCTTAGAACCACTTGCATGATTAGTATAGCCTCACCACAATATTTAATTTTTAGAATCTAAGAAGGAAGTATCAGGAAAGTATACATCTCTCCATTTCATTAGTTGATTAAAAATTTCAAGAAAGTTTTTAGATTTTGTTGTAATATGTATATGTGCATCAAATTCTTCACAGTGACCCTCAAAGATCATTATACTTTGTCTCTTAAACTGAGGGATTGTAAGTCCAATTTTTCGTATTGGATTAAATGTATAGTTATCAATTTTTACTGTTTTATTTTTAATTATAATCTGTTTTTTTTCTTTGTTTTTGTTGATGTCTGCTTCAACTTTGTCCTTTCTAGAGTTACTCCATTTTGGTGTTTCGGGAGGCCAATGGTGAATGTATACTTTTTCAGCAAAAAATTTGATTTCTTCAGACAGATATTCTTTAGACAATAATTTATCCAAACAGAATTTCAACTTAAGAGTATTGAAAAAAGATCATTTTATTGGACTAAAAGTCTTAAAATATATCAAATCAACCATAAAACCATTTAATGGAAAAGTAGGTCAAAAATAGAATGAGTGATCCATATCAAGAAGAAGTAATATCTATAGTAAATTCTTTGTTTGAGGTTACTCAATTTAACAAGGGTGTGTATTCTTTAGAATTTCGAATAGAGGATGATAATTTTAAATCAAAATTTGAGTATTTGGCTAGAAAACTAGAAGGCATTAATTATGTCTGTAAGATTGAGCAAATGGAAAATGGTAAATATATTATCATTCAAAGATTTCCTGTAAAAAAACAAAGAAAATGGTTAAATGCATCATGGATTCCAAGGATTCTTTTTGGAATCGTAGTTACTTTTGTCATGATAGATGGATACTATAGAACAATAAATTTAAACAAAATTGATTTTATTAATTTAGGAGATCCATATTATGTTGCAGGAATTTATACACTTTCATTATTAGGAATTTTAGGAATTCATGAATCAGGTCATCTAATTGCTGCAAAAGTTCACAAACTAAAGACTACATGGCCATTTTTTATACCAGGAATACCATATTATGGATTTCTTCCTACCTTTGGCGCATTTATTCAGTCAAGAGGTTTAACAATTAATCGAGAAATATTATTTGATGTTGCGATAGCTGGTCCCATCGCGGGTTTAGTAGTTGCAATTATTGTTTCATTATATGGTGCATATACTGCGCCGATGATTGAATCTGGACTTGTTTCTTCAGAACATAGTTTAATTGAATTCACTATGGGTGAACCGTTATTATTCAAAGGAGCATTAGCATTATTTGGAAAAGGAGGAGAAGGTCATGAAGTGTTAATGACACCTATATTGTGGGCAGCTTGGATTGGATTTTTAATTACTTTTTTAAATTTGCTTCCAGCATGGCAACTTGATGGTGGACATATGGCAAGAACACTACTAGGTCCAAAATTACATAGATATGCAACATTTGGAAGTATGGCCATTTTAGTTTTGTTAGGCTATTGGATAATGGCGATGTTGATTCTTATAATGAGTGCAAGAAATCCAAGTGCAAATCCACTAGATGACATATCGCCATTAACAAAAAATCGAAAGATGATTTACATTGGAGTAATAGTACTTGCGATTTTGTGTGCACCGTTGCCAGCTAACTTTTTACCTTAAAAGTAATCTTGCACCATCAGTTACAACTGCAACTTTTTGTCTTGGACCTTGTGTTTTTATAATATAATCCATTGCGTGTTTTATGCCTGGAAGAGAAATCATTTCTAGTTTTTTTGCATAAAACTCTGGAAGAATTGAAATCAATCCAATTTGAAAATTCTTTTGAATCTCTGATAAGAACAGTAAATCTTCCATTCCACTAACATATTTTGTAGGATTTCGAAGTTGATCAATGTTTAATCGGTCTTCAATAAATTGCTGAATTGCATCAGAACCTAATCCATCCTTACATTCTGCAATAAGTATTGCAAGACCACCTTTTTTTATTGCACTTGCACAATTCCATAGAGAGGAGAGAGATTTTCCAAGAGTATCATTACTGGCATCCTTTCCTGTACTAATTATCATTGATTTGTGTTCTCCAACATCTTTAATTCCAGATGATTCTAGAATTTTTGTAGCTGTGACTGTTTGTGAGGGATGACCAATCTTAAAATCAATAATGCCATTTGAATTTGCAATAATTTCAATTCCCTGAATTTCAAAATTGTCTGCAAATTTTTTTGCCTCACCAAAACTGTCAGTTGATTGACCTGGCGTAGGAAGATTATCCTTTCTTTTTGCATATGCTGATAGCATAGAGTCTTTACCAAATTTTTTGATTAACCGTGTAGCAATTGTTTCATATCCAAAAAGACCATCAAATTCAACTTCAGCCATAAAAACTAGATTAGAGTTTGAAAGATCCGCATTATCAAATTCATTAATTGAGCTACCCTCGGGCAATCCAGATTTTACTAAATTCATGATTTTTTTCTCCGTCAAAATTTTTGGAAATGATACAGACTTTTGTTCACATATTGTAAATAGAGATGAAATAATTTTTTGAATGGATTTTGAATTATGTAAAACCACCAATTCTATTGGTTTTGTCAAATCAATGTAGCCTATTTTCTCATTGATCTTATCATCTTCCATAATTTTAGCATCAGAATCAATTTTCTGCTCTAGATTTTCTGCTCTAATATCCAAAACTACATCAGTAATACCATAATTTAACCAGATTTCAGGCATAATTCATAGTAAATACAAACCAAAATAAATCCAGTGTAGTTAATTTTGATATGGAATTTGTAAAAGAGTTTGCAACTTTTTTGTATCAAAATAGAATTATAAAATTTGGGGACTATACACTTGCAAGCGGTAAAAAAAGCTCATATTATGTAGATTTGAGGCTAGTTCCTAGCTTTCCACATGAATTTAGAACTATGATAAAGCAGCTTCAAAATGATATTGCAGAAAATATTGGATTAGACAATTTTGATTCTCTTGTATCTGTACCCACAGGAGGATTAATTATGGCATCAGCGTTGGCAATTGAAACAGTAAAACCACTGATATATGTTAGGAGTAAGCCAAAGGATTATGGAACATCAAAGTCAGTAGAGGGGAAAATTTACGAAGGAATGAAAGTTTTGATGATTGACGATGTTGCGACTACAGGAGGTTCAGTTGTCAATGCAATAAAATCACTCAAAGAAGCAAACATCAAGATTACAGATGTGTATGTCATTGTAAACAGAATGGAAGGTGCTGATGAGACACTAAAAGAACAAGGGATAAAATTGCATTCTATATTAAATGTAGTTCAAATCACACAAGCACTTTATGAACAAAATCTAATTGATCAAAAGATCCTGCAAAAAGTGAAAAATCAGATTGGAAATTAATTTTTAGGCAGCTCAGACAAATGCCTTCACATCATCTTTCAGATATAACTCTGATTCTTCATTGCAGCCAATGGATTCTGGCTTTGCTCATTTTAAAACTAATGGAAATAATATGGGCCCGAAGGGCTTCGATCCCTTGGCTCACCGGTTATGAGCCGGTTACTCTACCAAGCTGAGTTACGGGCCCTAAGCAGATGAATTAATCCTTAGTTTTAAAATGTTATGAGATTAACAGTATTCTTCATAACAACTATCAAGCAACAAGTTTTGTGCAGAAATAGACTTATCTGCAATTTCAATCAAATTGTTTGAATCAGTTGAAGATTTTTCCAAAATATTTCTCCATGATGCTGCATGTCGAATATCAGCTTCTGTATGGAGTTTAAAGTATTCTGTAGCTTTATGACTTGTCAGTCCATAAAATTCAGCCAATCCATCAAGTTTAGTCTGACTGATTTTTGGAATTTCTTTTTCAAAAGCATACATTGCACATGCACCACCTTCAAAAGTATTCATTAATCCATTCAGATCAGATACTGCCTTCTGAGTTTTTTGTGTTCCAACATATGGCATTAATTCATCTTCAGAAATACCAAGTTCTCCTACAAAGGCAATCCATGGTTTTATATGATCAGTTTCTTCTTGTTGGTTTTCAATTAATTCACTAACAACTGTATCTGGTGCTTTCTCAATTATAGAAGCCATAAAATTTGGAACTGCCTTTACAAGTTGAAAATATTCTTTAGAATACCCTGCCAAAGATTCTTGGGTTAACTTTCCATCAGACCACATTTTATAAAATGGGTGTTTTAGTAAACTTCTTTCTTCAATCATTTGATCAATTTGTTTTATTAGATTCATGTGACAAATTCTTATCAACCAATAAAAAAATCTTTGTGGTTTACAAAAGATTTTATGGACAAAACACAGAATTTATGTGGGTTCCAGTGGTGTAGACCGGTCAAGCATACTGCCCTTTCAAGGCAGTGATCCCGGGTTCAAAATCTAACGATGAAAATCCCGGCTGGAGCACCAAGATTTAATTACTAATGACAAAGTTTTTTCAATAGGCTATCTTGAACAGGAAAAATTTTGAGATTAATCCTTTACTTGAAACCTATGGTAAGTACATAAAGCAAATTGACCATGCGTTAGACAAGGAATTAGCATTATACTCAGAATCTGAGTTTATTGAACCAATAAAGTATTCTTTAGATGGAGGCAAAAGAATTAGACCGATAATTTTGGTTTTAGCAGCTGAAAGCGTAGGTAAGGTAGACGGAAATACTTTTGCAGCATCATGTGCAATTGAATTTTTACATATGGAATCTATTATTCATGATGATATCATTGACAATGAGACAATGCGCAGGCAAAAGGATCCATTCCATATCAAATATGGATACAATACAAGTATTTTAACGGGTGATTTTGTTTTAGGTTTGATTCTTGCAATTTCATCAAGACTTGACAATGCAAGAATAACAAAGGATTTGGCAACAACTGCTATGCTGATGAGTGAAGGAGAAATAATTGAAGGTAGACTAGAGACCAGCGAAGATGTAACTTTTGATGATTATCTCAAAGTAATTGAATACAAAACTGCTACTGCATTTGAAGTGGCAGCAAGGATAGGAGCTATTATTGCAAATGGCACAGAAGAGCAAATCGAGGCTCTAACAGAATATGGAAAAAATATTGGAATTGCTTATCAAATCAGAGATGATTTGCTTGATTGGAAAAATGAAGACAAATTGTTTAATTTTCTAATAAAGAAGAGTTCTGATCCAAGAGATGTTTTTAACAAGATGGAAGAGCTATTAAAGAAATACTCAGACAAGGCAAGATCTGGATTGAGAAAAATACCAGATAATGAGGCTAAAGTAAATCTAGAAAATTTAATTAAATTTACAACCTTTAAGGCATAATACCTAAACTGATTGTTGGAGAAGCCATTTCTACGAATTTGATAATTGGATCTGGATAAACACCAAGTGCCACCATAAAGATTATTGAGAAAACCATTATAGCAATAACAGATTTTGGTTCTGAAACTCTCTTTTCGGTTTCTCCTTCAAAGTACATTTTTCTCATAATCCAACCATAGTAAGCTAGTGATAATGCACTGTTAAGAACTCCAGCAATTGCAAGCCATGGAGCCCATGACAAAACAGAGCTTGCATCTAATGCCCCACCAAATAGCATAAGTTTACTCCAGAATCCATTAAGTGGAGGAACACCTGCAAGAGCTAAAAGTGAAATTGTCAATCCAAGTGAAGTTATTGGCATTCTTCTACCTAGTCCCTTGAGTTTGTCAAGATTTGTAACAGCCAATGTGGTAACAATTCCACCAACTGCAATGAATGCAGCACCTTTCATTACTGCATGATTAAGAATATGATACATTGAGCCCTGGATTCCCATAGTGGAAAAAGGTGCAACTGCAAGTCCAATCAAGATATACCCTGCATGCCCTATACTAGAGTATGCCAACATTCTTGATAGATTCTTTTGCATAATTGCTGCAATGTTACCAATTGTCATTGTCATTACTGCAAGTATTCCTAGCGCCAAAGTCCAATCGAGATTTAGTGCAACCATACCAAGAACTATTATTCGTATTGCTGCAGCAAATCCTGCTTTCTTTGTTCCTGCTGCCAGCAATGTAGTGATTGGTGATGGTGCTCCTTCATATGTATCTGGCAACCACATGTGAAATGGAACAAGTCCCATTTTGAATCCAAATCCAGCAATAAACATTCCAATAGACAATAAAGCCAGTGGAAGTAAAGATGGATCAAGTGTAGCATATCCTCGAATCACTTCTCCAATGTTTGTAGAGCCAGTTAATCCATATGATAGTGAAATTCCATAAACGATGATTGCAGAAGACAGTGCTCCAAATAAGAAGTACTTTAATGCTGCTTCATTAGAGCTTGGATTCTTTTTCATAAATCCTGCAAGAACATATGTTGGAATACTCATCAACTCCCATGCAACAAATAACATAACAAGATCTGTTGAATACGCAACAAGCACCATACCAATTGTTGATAGTAAAATCAAAGAATAGTAAACAGCAGGATGGTTTTGCTTTCTCATGTAATTAAATGAGCCAACTGTTGTGAATATTGCAACAATCAACATTGCTATTGCAAAGAATCCGCCAAAAGCATCATCAACTAGAACTTCATCAGAGAATAGTGCTGAAGGCAGAATATGTTCAGTTACAAATTGATATGAAACATATCCAATTGAAATGATAAGTGCTGCAAATGCAATTACGGCATAAAAAGAGTTTGAACCACGTTCTTTTCTTACAATACTGATAATTGGTAAGAGCACTCCAATTACTCCAAGAATTGCAATTATAACTAGTGGAGTTGAGCTAATATCTAACATCTCACCATACCTCCTATATCAGCAATATCAAGACTACAAATAGTAATCCTGCTCCAAATACGAATAAGTATGACTGTGCCACACCAGTTTGTGTTCCTTGTACAACTTTGGCGCTCCAACCTACTGCCTTTTGCAATCCTATGTTCATTCCATAGTCTATTGCAGTCTTTTCAAAGTATCTGAATAGACCTCTTGCAAGCCAGAGTGGTGCCACTACAAAACACCAGTAGATTATTGCGTTAAGATACCATCGGTTTAGAATAACTTTGTGAATTGCATAAAAGAAAATATTTGAATTTACGAATTTGATAGGATCAACCCATCTGCCAATATAGAATACATATCCTAATCCAATTCCTGTTGCAAATGCTACTAGTGAGGAACCCAATGCAATGGGATTAAGACCATCTAATGGCGCTGGAAGGAATGACTCCCCTGATTCATGATGAACCGCATGTATACCAAATGAGTGGTCAAGATATTCTGTAAACAAATGATGAATTCCACCTTCTGCTGAAAATCCAATTAATCCAATTCCAATGGTTAGAACTGCAAGAATACCATAAGGAACCCACATAGATAACGAGGCTTCATGAATGTGATGCCCTTCTTCTTCCATCTTCTCAATGTGTTTGCTCTTTTTACCAAAGAATACCATTCCAATCATTCTTGTTGTATAGAATGTTGTGATTACTGCAGTCAAAACTGCGATTGTATAAAGTGGTAATGCCCATTCACTTCCAGATTCATAAACTGCTGCAAAGATTGCATCCTTACTCCAAAAACCAGTTGTGATAAACGGTGCACCCATCAATCCTAGACCGGCAGCCCACATGAATGCATATGTTTTTTTCATGTGCTTTCTCAAGCCACCCATATCAGTCATAAATCTAGAACCGACAATATGCAATAATGAACCTGCTGCCATAAATAGAGAAGCCTTGAACATAGCGTGAGATATTAGATGGAAAAATCCTGCAGTATAGCCATCAACATATTGTTCTGATAATCCTGCAACGCCCAAAGCCATCATCATATAACCAATCTGAGAACCAGTAGAGTATGCAAGAACTTTCTTAATTTCAGGATTAACCATACCTTGTGTTGCTAGAAGTAATGCAGTGATTGCACCAACCCAAGCCACAATCTCAAAGAATTGGTCAGCTAGTATTCCTGCAGCACCCAATGCAAAGACAAGTGGGCCTATTCTTGCAACAAGGAAAACACCAGCTTTTACCATTGTTGCTGCGTGAATCAATGCAGAGACTGCAGTAGGGCCTGTCATTGCCTCAAGTAACCATTCGTTTAGTGGGAATTGTGCAGATTTACCAATAGCCCCACCAAACAATAAGACAAATGCAGGTACCAACAAACCCTGAGCAGACATTGAGGTTGCCCATGCAGTATCAGTCATTAATTCTTTAAATCCAAATGTTCCAGCAAACAAGAAAATCAAAAGCATACCAGCAATCATCATAACATCACCAACTTTGGTCATGATGAATGCCTTCATACCAGCATGTGTTGGTGCATAATAGTCTAGCATACCTAAGACAGTACGTCCCTCTGTACCGACGTGATCTTTCTTTTTGTCACGATACCAAAAGCTGATCAATGCATATGATGCAAGGCCTACTCCTTCCCATCCAAAGAAGACTTGAAGTAAATTGTCAGATAATACAATTAATTGCATTGAACCAATAAAGAACATCATCCAGAACCAGAATCTTGTAATGTCTTTATCGCCTTTCATGTATCCAGTACTGTAAATCATAATGAGGAATGAAATCCATCCTACTACATTTGCCATTATCACAGAAAGTGGATCAGCTAATACTCCACCCTTTAATCCAATGGCTTCAATCCATGTCACTTGATCATGAATCTCATGGCCTTCTAATGCCATGGGCAACATAGATGCTGCAGAAAGTGCACTCATCAATGCAAAACCAACTGCAACATATCCAGTTGCATTTTTGGATGCTTTTCCAATTCCTGGCATAATTAATGCTGCAATAAAAGGAAGTATCCAAACTAGCCAAGCACTTGCGGCACCAATTTCAAATGGTAAACCAATAGATTCTGTTGCCATATTCTATACACCCAACACTCCATTCATGTACGGAATTATTTTCTCCAAGAAGATATCTGGATAAATTCCTAATACTACTGTAAATCCGGCAAGAACCATCATTGGTGCTGTCATGTACCAATCTCCTTCTTTTACATTATCCAGATGTTCTGGAGTTTTTCCAAAAAATACACGCTTTAGCATCCATAACATATAAGACATTGTAAGGGCTGTTGCAACAAGTCCAAGTCCAAATGTTACAGCTCTAACTGTAGAGCCTTCTTCTATTGCTGTTTCTAGTGCACCGTAAAATAGTATCCATTCGCCCATGAATCCACTTGTTGGTGGAACACCCATTATTGTAAGGGCACCAATTACCGCACAAACAGCAGTGATTGGCATTTTACCTGCAAGTCCTCCTAGTTTCGAAATACTTCTAGTACCTACTTTTACAATCAAAATTCCTGCCATCATGAAGAGTATGCCTTTTCCTAGGGCATGAGTAACATACATCATTTCTGCTCCGGACAATCCAAGAACAGACATTGAGCCAATACCAAACAAAATGTAACCCATTTGGCTGATACTAGAATATGCTAGCAGTCGTTTAATGTCATCTTGCATTAATGCCATAGCACCACCATAAAGCATTGTAACTAGGCCCCAAATGTGGAACCAAATTGAGAGATCTGCAAATGTCGCAGGTAAAAATTCTACAATTAATCTAAAAATACCATATGCACCAATTCCGATCATAGCTGGTGACAATAAGGCACTAATTGGTGTTGGTGCTGAACCGTGGACCCAAGGAAGCCAAACATGAAACATGAACACTGCAAGTTTTACTCCAAGCCCAATTGAAATTGCAATTGCAGAAATTAGGACGATATCTTGTGGAATTTCAGATTCATGAATATCAGCAAAATCAAAGCTGCCAACTGTAAGACCAATCATTAAGAAACCTAATAATAAAACAACGGCGCCTGCATGTGTCCAAAAGAGGAACATCAAACCTATTTTTCTTCTAGGACCATCTCCCCATATTGCAACTAAAAAGAAACCTGGGATAAGCATGACCTCAAAGAACACATAAAATTCAATCAGGTTTGTTGCTAGAACTGTCCCAAGCATACCCATAGCAAAAACAAGATATAGTGCAAAGTAAAGTCCAGATTTTGCATTTACATAATTTGTCAGAGAGGAGGATTCAACAATTGTTGTTTGCCCAGTAGTTGATGTGATTTCTTTCTGCTCTTCTTCGTATTGCTCATGGAATTTGTGAATCATGTATGGCTTTGAGTAAAGAGCCAAGATTGTGCATAAGACATAAATCATTATGGCAAATGGTGATGCAAGGCCATCCATCAAGAAACCAAACTCACCAAACTGCTCAGTCCATGGATAATGTTCTTCAGTAGTGCCATTAAGTGCGGCTTGAATTACAATTATTGTTGTGTATAGTAAAATTGCAAATGTAAACCACATAGCTGCATTTGGACCCATCTTTCTACCAAGGATATAGGCAACTGGAGATAACAATAAAGGCAAGAAAACTGCCTGCAATAACGCATACTCCATTATCCTTTCAAGCTCCTATAATCTGCAATATCGATATTCTGATACATTCGATATGCTACAATTATTAATGATAAGCCAACTGCAACCTCAGCTGCCGCTATTGCAATTGAGAACAAGGCCAGTGTTTGACCACCACTGTGTGGTAAAAATCTTCCAAATGCAACCATGTTAAGGTTTGCTGCATTAATTACAATCTCAACTGCAAACAACATTCGAATAGCATTTCTCTTTACGGATAGACCGTAAATTCCAATTCCCAGTAGGGCTACAGATATGATAACAAAATCAATTAGTTCGTTGCTCATTTTCCACATCCTCCCTTCTTGCTAAAACTAATGCGCCTGTGACTGAACCTGCTAAAATTAATGCCATTAGAATCAAAGCTGGCCAATAATAAGTTAGAAAGTCAGCACCAATATCTCTAAAGTCAACTGCTGGTTCATCAGTGGTAATTGATTTGATTCCCGAGTCCATTATTACAGCCCCAAGCCCAACCATAAAGACCAACATCAATGCAATACCAGCAAATTTTCTTCTTTTATCCTCAACTTTCTTAAAGATAAGCTCTCGTTTTACAAGCATAACCGTAAATAAAATTAAAACTGCAATTGAACCTACATACACTGCAAGCTGGAACATTGCAACAAACGGTGAATCCAACAATAAGAAGAATCCGGCAATGCCACCAAGTGTTCCCATTAATGCAATAGAACCATAAATAAGTGAACGTAACTCTAGTGCTGCTATTGCAGAACCAATTGTAATAACAGATAATGCAAGAAAAACAGCATCAGCCATGGGTTGCACCTCTATCAGTAATTTTTATCTCAGAATCTTGAGCAACATAGGGTTTTACTGCAAGTTGAGCTGGAGTGTAAATAAGTCCCTCTTTACTAAATGAAGATAATTCATAATCATTTGTCATGTATAATGCATAAAATGGACATGCATCAACACATAATCCACAAAATACACATTTACCATAATCAATCTGTGGCATAATGGATTTCTTGTTTTGAGTTTGTTGATCTGGAACTTTTACCATTGCAATTGCTTCAGCTACTCCTTCACATGCAATTGAGCAAAGCTGACATCCTGTACAGTGATCATGAAAGAGCATGTGACGTCCTTTAAGACCAGCAATTCCAACTCCTGTTGAGGGATCAAATTGGTAGCCATCTCCTACAAACTTTAATTTCTCTTCAGGATATCTTAGAGTAAATCTTTTGATAGCAATATGCTTGATTCCAGAATTCAGAGCTTTAATTATTCCTGTAGCAGTTCCCATTACAACATTCCTCCAGGTCCCAAGACTCCAGCGTAAAGCAAGCCTAGAGCTATAAAGATGTTAACGAATGCCAATCCAATTAATTTGTACCAACCAAGACTTAGCAACATATCAATTCTAATTCTTGGAAATACGCCTCTTGGCAATAGTATAAAGAATATTACTCCTACTGTTTTTATTACAAACCAGACAATTCCATTTAGTGTTTCTTGTGAGAACAACGGCAATCCAGGAATTGTTATTGTAATTGGTCCAGCTTCAATTCCTTTAGTAATAATTTCTTCAGGGAATGGAGGCCAGATCATCGGACCATTCCATCCACCCAAAAACAATACGACAAACAGTGCTGCGAACGCATATAGTTTAAGATAAGTTCCCAACTGAACAAGCCCATACATCATTCCAGAAAGTTCTGTTAACCAACCAGCAACAATTTCACTTTCTGCCTCCGGTAAGTCGAATGGGATTCTTTCTAGTTCAGCTAATATAGTAATAAAGAATACAATTGCACCAACGGGTAAAAATACAATCCATGGGAAATTTGATTGGCTTGCAGCAATTTCAGAAAGATTCAGAGTTCCTGTAAGTATCACAACACCAAGTAATGACAAAATAAGAGGGATTTCAAATGATACCATTTGATGCAAAGCTCTGATTCCACCAATGAATGGAAACTTGCTGTTTGCAGACCAAGCAGAAAGAATTGTGATGATTGGAAAGAATCCAATCACAGCAAATACTGCCAACAATCCTACATCTACATCTGCAACTACCCAACCAGGAGCCACAGGAATCAATGCAATAAACGCAGCAGCGGCTCCAACAAATATCACAGGCGCTGCCCAGAAAATTGGTTTGTCAGCTTTTGCTGGAATAATAATTTCCTTTGAGATTAATTTTAGACCATCACCCATCAATTGTAAGATGCCTTCAATTTTACCACAATAGAAAGGACCCACTCTCAACTGTAATTTTGCTAACATTTTTCTTTCAACAAAAATTGTACCTGCTGCTAGCAATGCTGCAAATCCAAATCCAGGAAATGCTGCAATTCTAAACAAATCAGTTGCCATGAATGATTTTA
>Ga0224512_10003226_pt1 | contig 14471 bp, 13 predicted proteins | sample SF_May12_sed_USG_4_FD_169103 | JGI IMG/M metagenome (GOLD analysis project Ga0224512, IMG submission 169103) | Sediment microbial communities from San Francisco Bay, California, United States - SF_May12_sed_USGS_13 | ecosystem: Environmental > Aquatic > Marine > Sediment | place: USA...
GACGTCAACCAGTTGAAGCATCATCTCGATGTTCAGCGGATGTCGAAGTCGCGCGGAAACGTCGTCAACCCCGACCTGCTGGTGTCCGAGTACGGCGCAGACACGGTGCGTACGCATCTGATGTTCGCCTTCGAATGGCAGAAGGGCGGTCCGTGGGACAGCCGGGGCATCGTCGGGTCGAGGCGATTCATCGAGGACGTCTGGAAGCTCGGCACCGCCGTCTACCAGCCCGGCGAGGTCGATCCCGCTGCCGATGTGGCGCTTCGCCGCAACGTCCACCAGACCATCCACAAGGTCGGGGCCGACTTCGAGGAGTTCAAGTGGAACACCGCGATCGCTGCGCTCATGACGCTGCGGAATCAACTGGGAGACGCCCGCCGTGCGGCCAACGTAAGCGAGGTCGTCTGGAACGAGGGCATCGAGACGCTGCTGCTGCTGCTCGCACCCGCTGCGCCTCACATCACCGAGGAGCTGTGGACTCGGCGTGGGCACGCCGGGTCGATCCATGTCCAGACGTGGCCCGCAGTCGACCTGGAGGCCGCCAGGGACGACCTGGTGACGATGGTGGTGCAGGTCAACGGAAAGGTGCGTGATCGGGTCGAGGTGTCCGCCGACATCTCGGCCGAAGACGCCGAGGCAGTGGCACGGGGACTGGAGAAGATCCAGGGCTATCTCGCCGAAGGCGAGGTCAGGAAGGTGATCGTGCGGGAGCCCAATGTGGTCAATCTCGTCGTCGCCTGAGATGTATCCACCGTCGGCGGTCCTTGGGGGATGCGGGGTCACCCCCGAACAGGCGTGCGGAGCCACCGGTCTCGATGACCTCGATGCCGTTCCGATCCGCCTCGCTCCGAGGTGGATGCGCCGGCTGTGGCGGGGGCCGGTCGCTGCGATGACGCTTCCGTGGGCGATCTATGTCGACCCCGGCCACCTCCGGTCGGCGGACGCCGCGCCGTTGATCCTCCACGAGCTGGTCCACGTCCGGCAGTGGCAACGACTGGGGGCATGGCGGTTCCTACGGATCTACATCACCGACTACGTCCGGAACCGTCGGGCGGGCATGAACCATCACCAGGCCTACCTCGCCATCCGCCTCGAGAGAGAGGCGAGAGTCGCTGTCGCCAAACACCTCGCCGGTGGTTGAAGATGTCCCCCAGCTCCGCTGGGGGAAGGTCCCTGCGAACCGCCCGAACGTCGTGACGAGCCAATGGCGAACCCCGGAGAAACCGCCTGTCTCGACAGGCGGTTCGGAGGTAGGGGGTCAACTCCAACGCTCAGCACCGACGCGTTCTAGGATACGTGGGAGTTGGCCCCTTACCTCCCGCCTCGTTCCTCGGCGGCAGGGACCTTTCCCCACTGCGTGGGGAACATCTTGCGCGTCACACTCGAGCGTTGGAGTTGGCCCCCTACCCAGGAGGCTCGTTCCTCGCCTCCCGGGTCCCTTCCCCCACTGCGTGGGGGACATCTCAGATCACTTCGACGCCGGCGTAGTCGGATTCGGGTTCGGGCCAGTCGACGCCGAGCGACTCGAGGGTCCGGACGATCGTCGACGAGACGACCAGGTCGCGATACCACTTGCGATCGGCCGGGACGACGTACCACGGGGCGTCCGGCGTGGACGTCTCGTTGATCATCGCCTCGAACGCCTGCTGATAGTCGTCCCACCGTTTTCGCTCGTCGAGGTCGCCGAGGGAGAACTTCCAGTGCTTGTCGGGATTCTCCAGCCGGGCCTCGAGCCGCTCCTTCTGTTCCTGCTTCGAGATGTGCAGGAAGAACTTGAGGATGGTGATGCCCTCGTCGACCAGCATCTGCTCGAAGTCTCGGATGTGTCCGTACCGCTTCGACCAGCGCTCCTCGGGGACCAGATCGTGGACCCTGACGACCAGGACGTCCTCGTAGTGGGATCGGTTGAAGATGGTGATCCGCCCGTTCCCGGGGACGTGCTTGTGGACCCTCCACAGGTAGTCGTGCGCGAGCTCCTCGGGAGTCGGCTTCTTGAACGAGGCGACGTCGACGCCCTGAGGATTGACGCCCTCGAACACCCTCCGGATCGTCCCATCCTTGCCGCCGGTGTCGGTCGCCTGCAGCACGATGAGCAGCCGGTGCCTCCCCTGGGCGTACAGCTGTTCCTGAAGCAGTTCGAGCCGTGCGTTGAGGTCCTTGTGGGCTCTCTTCCCGGCCTTCTTGCCGTCTTCGAAGAGACTGGTGTCCCGCGGATCGTATGAGCTCAGCTCAATTGACGGAGTGGCGCGGTAGAGGGATGTGTCGAGCGTCATGGCACCCAAACTAGGCGTCTGGATGCCTGCCGGTGGTCACTCGGACGGGGAAAGCACTCCGCGCCGCTTCCAGAGGTTCGCCGCAGCTGCCGCGGCTCGCCGCTGGTGGTCGTCCTCGGCGCCGACCACCTCGACCTCGTCGATCGGTTCGAAGATCTCCTCAACGGGGTCGGGTATCTCCTTAGGGGCCGGCTCGGGGTTGAGCCATCCAGTGCTTTCATTGACAGGCTCGTCGACGGTCTCGGTCCGGAGGCCGCCTTCGACTCGATCACGGGTCGTGTCGTGGCTGCGGGCAGCCTCGTTCTCGGCCGATGCGATCATCTCCGAAGCTCGGACCTCGGCGTCCTCGATGAGTGTTGCGGCCCGGCTCTCGGCCTCTTCGACGAGCTTCGCGGCCTGGACCTCGGCGTTCTCGATGAGCCCCGCGGCCTTGCTTTCGGCTTCTTCGACGAGTTGCATCGCCTCGCGTTCGACGTCTTCGATGTTGCCGATCACCGACTCGTAGCGCTCCACGAGGTCGCCGGCCGCTGCGACCTCGGCTCGGAGGGAGGCCAGTTCCCTCTTCCAGCTCAAGGCCTCCGCTGCAAACGCGGCGACCTGCCTCGGGTCGTAGCCGTTCGAGACGCGTGCGAAAGGGGAGTTCTGCTGCTCTACCACAAACCTGTCTTCGGCAGGTCTGAGCGCGATCTGAAGGACTAGACCGGGGTCATTGCATCAGGTAGACACCGAGCTGTGTTCGCTCGACTCGATCGCCAGGTGCTCGAGGTGCTGGGACTGCTGTTCGCAGCGGTCGTGGTGGGAGTGGTTCTCGGCAGGCCGCAGCAGACCCGCACCGCTCCGGCGAGCATCGATCCGCTGCCGGGTGTCGCCGAGAACCTCTCTGAGATGATCGTGGTGCACGTTTCGGGGGAAGTCGTGTCTCCGGGTCTGGTCGAGGTGCCGTCCGACGCCCGGGTGGCCGACGTGCTGGCCGCGGCAGGCGGCGTGAGCCTCCGAGCTGACCTGCCGGAGGTGAATCTCGCCCAGCCCGTCGTGGACGGCCAGCAGATCGTCGTCCCGTCGGAGAGCCGGCCCGGCACCGAGGCAGCCGTCGCCGGGACCGCAGACGTGAGGATCCGGATCAACGATGCCGACACTGCGACGCTCGAGACGCTCCCGGGAGTCGGGCCGGTACTGGCCGGATCGATCATCGCTCACCGAGCCGAATTCGGACCGTTCCGCACCATCGAGGATCTCCTCGACGTTCCGGGGATCGGAGAACAGAAGCTGGCATCACTGCGGGATCGCGTCCTCGTCCCGTGAGAGTCCGCTGGCCGCCCGAGGTCGATCGTCCGCTGCTGGGCGCCGCGGCCGCGCTGTGGGTGGGGGTCCTCGCAGCGGGATCGCCGCCGCTCGCCGTCTCGTTGACGGCAGTCGCCGGTGTGGTCGCAATTCGTGCGGCGAGACCCGTGGGTTGGATGGTCGTTGTCGCGCTTCTCCTCGGGATCGGATCTGGCCTTTTGGTGGCCGAGCGGCGATCCGCGCTCGAAGACGTCCTCGTGGAGGCCGGCCGCATCGAGGCCGTGTTCGAGGCGAAAAGCGATGTCATCGATGGCGAGTACGGCTCGGCGATCGTGGCGGCGGCCATCGATGTCACTTCGGGTCAGCTTCCCCGCTCTCCGCTGATCCTGTCGCCGTGGGTTCGGTCCTCGACGGTCGGCGATGAGTTCCGCGTGTCGGGTCTCTTCACCCCGGGCGTCACCCGGATCCACCGATCGGTCGTCGCCGGGCGAATCTCCGTGTCGTGGTCGGAGCCCGTTGATCACGATCCGGCGCCCCATCTTCGGGTGGCGAACATCCTGCGGGAACGTGTGATCGCCGTGATCGGGCCGACCGGGTCCGAGTCCAGAGCGCTCCTCGCAGGCTTTCTGATCGGGGACACCACCGAGCTCGGCGACACCTCGGTCGACCTGATGAGACGGGCGGGCCTGACCCACTTCGTCGCCGTATCGGGCAGCAACGTCGCGTTGTTTCTGCTGCTCTGGTGGTTGCTGCTCGGGCCGCTCGGTCTTCGGGGCTGGCCCCGCACGTTCGCGGGCCTCGGCGGCCTCGTGGTCTTCGCAGCGATGACCCGATGGGAGCCATCGGTGCTCCGTGCATCGCTGGCAGCCGGCGTGCTGCTCGTCGGCCGTTCGATCGGGCTTCCGCTGTCGTCATGGGCGACCCTCTCGCTTGCGATCGCCGGGGCACTGACGATCGCGGGAGAGCTGGCCACCGATGTCGGGTTTCAGCTGTCGGTTCTGGCGGCGATCGGAGTCCTCGCCGGCTCCGACTTGTGGCAGTTCCGGCCATCGTTCGTCTCGACTGCACTCAGCGCGTCGGTCTCGGCGCAGGCGCTGGTCAGTCCGCTGCTGCTCGCCGTCTTCGGATCCGTCCCGATGCTGTCGCCGATCGCCAACGTCGTCGCCGGGCCGCTCGTGGTCGCAGCGACCTCGGTCGCAGGCCTGGGCGTGGTCGTCGGATCGGAGGCACTGATCGGCGTGGCGTCCCTGTTCTCGGCGGCGGTGCTGGGCGTGGCCGAGGTGGCTGCGCCCTGGCCGCAGATGGAATGGTCTCGCTGGCTCCTGTTGCTGGGTTGTGCAGTGGCTCTGGCGCGGCTCGCCCGACCGTTGCTGGTCCCACTCGCTGCGATTTTGGTCGCAGTGAGCATCTGGCCGGTGAGTCGGCAGCCGGACGAGCTGCCGGCGGTGGTGTTCCTCGATGTGGGGCAGGGGGATGCAACGCTGTTCATCGATCGCGACCTCACCGTGTTGGTGGACGGTGGACCGGATCCCGTGGTGTTGACCCGCAAACTCGAGCGGTATGGGATCGATCGGATCGATGTGCTGATCGTCTCCCACGTCCATGCCGATCACATCACTGGGCTGGAAGCAGTGATCGGCAGGATTCCGATCGGGTCGGTCGTGGCCGACTTCGAGAACCACACGACGCCGGCGGCAACGTGGCTGCTGGAGGAGGTCGAGCGGCTCGGCATCGATCTGACCAACCCGGTGCCTGGTTGGCGGTTCGGCACCGACTCACTCGGATTCGAGGTACTCGGCCCCCTGCGCCGCTACGCCTCGCCGAACGACGAGTCGATCGTGGTCCTTGCGTCTGTCGGGGAGCACGATGTGTTGATGAGCGGTGACATCGAGACCTTCGCCCAGGCGGAACTCCATGTCCCCGGCGTGGATGTGCTGAAGGTGCCGCATCAAGGGGCAGCCACCTCCGACCTCGGCTGGCTCGCCAACCACGCCGGCCACACGTCGGTCGTGAGCGTGGGGCCGAATCAGTTCGGCCACCCGTCGCCAGACGTGCTCGGAACCTTGACGGCTGCCGGCGCCGACATCCACCGAACCGACCTCGACGGAGACCTGGTGTTCGTCGGGGGTTGACTCAGCGAGCGGCGTTCAACCTGTCGCGCAGCGCAGCGAGCGGGTCCTCGTCCCCTCCGACGTCGGTGATCGCCTCGGTTCGCACCTCGCCGCCGACCACACCGGCCACGAGCCCCCGCAGGTTCTGTTCGACCGTCTCGGCTCCGTCTGCGGTGGTCTCCGGGAGCACGATGATGATCTCGTGGCCGGCGTCGGTCCGGATGTGGGCGGTGTGATCGGCGGCCCGGACGCTCATGGCGACCTTTGTTCCGAGCTCCCGCAGCTTGGCTCGGGCTCGACGGTCGCCCCCGAGGTCGTCGAAGGTCGTGACCACGACCGAGAACGTGCTGGCATAGCGCCTGGCGCGATTCGATTCGCGTGCCAGCGCACTGACGACGGACGTCCGGTTGCCAAGCCCGGAGTCCTGGTCGACTTCGTCGATCAGCTCGTATCGATCGAGTGCGACCCGAAGCTGGTTGGCCGCCCAGCCACCCAGCGTGCCGAAGGCGACGTAACCGAGGATCCGAGAGATGATGGTGCCGGCGATCGGGGTGAGGCCCACGAGATCGATTGCCGGGAGACGGAGCCCGATGTAGACGCCTGCGGCGGCGAGACCGAGCAGCAGGCCGCCCGACAGCCCGAACGACAGCATGCCTGCGAGTACGGGTGCATACATCAGCGTGGCAACCACTTCGACCCGGTCGACGTCGCGGAAGAACGCCGTGAGGGCGATGAGCCCGATGAGGGCGACGCCGGTCGCCAGCAAGACGCCACGCGCCCGATCCCAGTTCATCGATGTCATCGGTGCGCCAGTGTATGCCGGGGCGCTCCGGCCACCGGTCATCACCGGGATCGCCGTGTCCGAACGTTGACTTGACCTCGATGGGCGCCCAGGATGGTGCCGTGCCGATTCATCTGAGGACCCGACTCGCCGTTCTGGTCATGGCCGCCGTGCTGTTGATACCAATCGGCCAGAGCTCGCTCCGGGGCATCGATCACATCCTGACGTGTTCGGAGCGGGTCCAGACCCCGTTCCAGGTGATCCTGTCCGACGGCATCCCGATCGTCACCGGATCGTTCGCGCTCGAACAGGGCGACCCGGTGTTGCTCTGCGGCGGGCTCGCCGTCGAGATCTCGGTGGGGCCGTCTTCGGAGCGCGACGTGACGGTGTTTGCAACGTTGCGCAACGAGTCGATCGTGGACTGGTACGGCACGGTGGACCTGTCCGTCGGTGATGTTCGGGTCCCGATCGACCTCGGACGCGTCCCGAGCGGTTCGAGTCTGGAGGAGTCGATCGATCTCTCACTCGGTGAAGGGGTCACCGAGTTCTCGGGTGCACTGTTGATCGGCCCATGACCGCTGTGTTGGTGTTCGGCGACGTCACTCACGTGATGGGCGTGATCAACATGTCTCCGGAGTCGAACAACATCCACACAGTGGCCCGCGACGTCGACGACGCCTGTGCGATGGCCGACCGATATCGCAGCTCGGGGGCGACCGTCATCGACATCGGGGGCCAGTCATCGCACTACTCGAACCCGACCATCGAGGCGACGCTGGAGATCGAACGGTTGGCTCCGGTGGTGGAGCGGCTGGTCGCAGACGGCCATGTCGTGTCGGTGGACACGTGGAAGCCGGAGGTCGCCGACGTGATGGTCGGCCTCGGCGCGGCGATCCTCAACGACACCGGCGGTCTCGCCGACCCCCGGATGGCGCGCATCGTCGCCGAGTCCGGCGTCACGGCGATCGCCATGTACATCGAGGGTTCGAACCCGCACGACGTGGCGGAGGTCGAGATCACCGAGGACAAGGCCGCTGTGACGGCTCACAGACTGGCGGGCCGGCTCGCCGAACTCGAGGCGATGGGAATCACCGACGTGATCGTGGATCCCGGCATCGCGATCAACTACCGGGGCGACTACCTCGCCTACACGAAGATGCAGATGGAGGTGATCCGGGGCCTCGATCGGCTGCGACCGCTCGGTCGGCCGATCCTGGTGCCGATCCCGCGCAAGCAGGAGGACCATCGTGTCGCCGCCTACATCGCCATGGCGCTGGAGTATCGAGCCGACATGATCAGGGTCCACGACGTCGACATGGCCTGCGACCTGGCCCGGCTGTACGACCGCCTGCCCGTCCATTCCTGACGACGTCTTCGTCTGCGCCGCGCCGTAGCCTGGTGGCATGGCGATACAGCACGTGACGGGTCCCTCGGGGGCGGGGCCGGGGGAGCGTAGGCAGATGCTCGACGCCGCTCACGCCTTCTTCGACCGGGTCGGCGTCCACGCCAACGACATCGTCCGGCTGGATGTCCCGGCCCGTGGCGAGAGCGAGGGAGCGGCCGGCTCCGTCCGCCATGAACTCGAGCCGATGATCCCGGTTCTGCAGTCGGGTTCGCTGTTCGGCGGCTACCAGGGTCTCGCCCTGATCGACGCCCAGCAGCTGACCGCTGCCGAGGCCGACGTGCTCATCGAGATGCTCCAACAGGTCGACCACAACGCCCTCGCCATCGCCTTCGTCTCGGCAGGAGCGCTGCCGGCCAAGCTCTCAAAATATCTCAAGGCCGAGGCCGACACCACCACGATCAGAAAGATGTGGGAGTCGAACGCCGCGAAGTGGCTGCACGAGGAGATCGACCGCAGGGGGTTGAGGCTCGATGCGGCCGCCGAACAGGCTCTCGTCCAGAAGTTCGGGGCCGACGTGGCGTCGATCGGCCAGGCGCTCGACCAGATCGCAGAGACGCCGGGTCATGTCACGGCCGCCCAGATCCTCGGCCGTTTCAAGAACCGGCCGAACGAGCCGATCTTCCACTACACCGATGCCGTGACGAAGGGTGACACTGCCGAGGCGCTCCGACGGCTCAACGACCAGTTGGTCCACAACCACCCGTTGGTGCTGCTGGCGACGCTCGAGACCGAGGTGCGCCGACGGGCGATCGCACTCTCGTCACCGGACAAGGAGACGTTCCGTGAGACGATGAATGCCAAGGGCAACGACCGCTGGGTCGACCGGGTCTGGCGTCAACGCGGCCGGTTGAAGGACTCCAACCTGCGGAAGGCGAACGACGCCCTGGTCCGCGCCGACCGGCTCCTCAAGAGCGCCCCAGCCGAACTCCACCACGTCACGATGGAACGCCTCACCATCGCCCTCTGCCTCTGGCTTCGTTGAGTTCACAGTTGACAGTTGACAGTTGACAGCAGACCTGGCCTGCACGCTCGACGGCCTGGATCTGCGGGTTCTGAGACGGCCAAAAAGAATCGATCCCGGCCTAGCGACCGGGATCGACTGTGAACTGTGAACTGTCCACCCCTCGTCTGAGAGGAGGTCTGACCCTACGACGCCGCGTTGACCCGCTTCGCCAGGCGGGCTTTCTTGCGGTCGGCGGTCTTCTTGTGGAGCACGCCCTTGCTGACGGCTTCGTCGATGCGCTTCTGAGCGAGCCGGTACGCCTCGGCGGCGTCGGCCGACGGGTCCTCGATGGCTTCCAGCGTCTGCTTGACGCGGGTCTTCATCTCGGAGCGGACCGACTTGTTGCGCATCCGTGCCTTCTCGTTCTGGCGGTTGCGCTTCATCTGGGACTTGATATTGGCCATGTTCGTGAACACCTGAAAACTGTCGTCGGAAGCCCGGAACCACCGGACGGTGGGCGGGGCGGCGCCGGAGGGCGCGCAGCGAGCGCGAAAGATAGCACTGTCCACCGAGCGGGTACAATCCTGAGCGGTTCCACCCGGCCCACCTCGATCCTCCCGGAGCACAGTGACCGACCAGTCGCGTATACGCAACTTCAGCATCATCGCCCACATCGACCACGGAAAGTCGACGCTCGCCGACCGTCTGCTGGAGCGCACCGGTGCCATCACCGAACGCGAGATGCGAGAGCAGATGCTCGACACGATGGACCTCGAACGCGAGCGTGGGATCACCATCAAGGCCCAGACCGTCCGGCTCGGGTATACAGCGAATGATGGTCAGGACTACATCCTCAATCTCATCGACACTCCGGGACACGTCGACTTCTCGTACGAGGTCAGGCGCTCCCTTGCCGCATGCGAGGGCGCCCTCCTGCTCGTCGATGCAGCCCAGGGGGTGCAGGCGCAAACACTCGCCAACGCGTATCTCGCGGTCGAAGCCGGCCTCGAGATCGTCCCGGCTCTCAACAAGATCGATCTGCCTGCTGCCGATCCCGAAGGTGCCGCGGCCGAGATCACCGGGATCCTCGGGGGCGATCCCGCAGACGTCGTCCGCATCTCGGCGAAGACCGGTGCCGGGGTGGATGAGCTCTTCGAGCGGCTCGTCGCCACCGTTCCGGCTCCGACGGGTGATCCGGATGCTCCGCTGCGCGCCCTGGTCTTCGATTCGTACTACGACGCCTACCGGGGAGTGGTCTGCTACGTCCGTGTGGTGGATGGCGAACTCCGCGACGGCGATCTGATCCGGTTCATGGCCACGAGGGAGGAGCACCCGGTCAACGAGGTCGGCGTGTTGACCCCACGGTCGGTCGAGGTCGCCAAGCTCGGCCCCGGGGAGGTCGGCTACCTCATCACCGGCGTCAAGGAGATCGACCAGATCAAGGTGGGGGACACGGTGACCACCGCCGCGAACCGGGCGACCGAGGCGCTCATGGGGTACGAGGAGCCGAAACCGATGGTCTTCTCGGGTCTGTTCCCGACCGACGGGGACGACTTCGAACGGTTGCGTGAGGCGCTCGAGAAGCTCCGCCTGAACGACGCATCGCTGGTGTACGAGCCGGAGACCTCGAAGGCGCTCGGGTTCGGCTTCCGGGCCGGGTTCCTGGGGCTGTTGCACATGGAGATCATCCGGGAGCGGCTCGAACGGGAATACGGCCTCGATCTGGTCGCCACCGCACCGTCCGTCGCGTACGAGCTCGTACGCACCGACGGAAGCGAGTCGACGATCCGCTCACCTCAGGACCTCCCCGACCCGTCGGAGATCCATTCGATCTCCGAGCCCTACGTCCGGGCGATGATCATCACCCCGACCGAATACATCGGAACGATCATGGAACTCGTCACCAACCGTCGGGGCGAGGTCGGGAACATGCACTACCTCACGACCGATCGTGTCGAGCTGACATATCACCTCCCACTCGCCGAGGTCGTGTTCGACTTCTTCGACAACCTCAAATCCCGTACCCGGGGGTACGCCTCGCTCGACTACGAGACCGAGGACTACCGGCAGTCCGACCTCGTGAAGGTGGACATCCTGTTGAACGGCATGCCGGTCGACGCCTTCAGCGCCATCGTCCACCGTTCGGCGGCGCAGGACTACGGCCGCACGATGGTGGATCGGCTCCGCAAACTCATCCCGAGGCAGATGTTCGACGTTCCCATCCAGGCTGCAGTGGGTTCGCGGATCATCTCGAGGGAGACCGTCAAGGCCAAGCGCAAGGACGTGCTCGCCAAGTGTTACGGCGGCGATGTCTCGCGCAAGCGCAAGCTGCTCGAGAAACAGAAGGAAGGCAAGCGCCGAATGAAGATGGTCGGCTCGGTCGAAGTCCCGCAGGAGGCCTTCGTCGCAGCCCTCCAGGTAGACGACTGAACCGGCATCGGCATGCGACCGAGCATCCCCGGACGGAGTGAGGATGGCGCCGTGATCGCCCTTCCGGCCCACCCCGAGACCGCCGAGCGCTCGTCCGGTCTCCGCTCCGCCTATGTCCACATCCCGTTCTGCGCACGGGTTTGCCCCTACTGCGACTTCGCCGTCGTCGGCGGCGAAGACGATCGGATCTCCGACTACATCGACGCCGTTGTCGCCGAGATCGCCATAGAGCCCCAATGGCACCGGCTCGACGCCGTGTTCGTCGGGGGCGGCACACCCAGCCGGGTGCCGGCCGCTCAGATGCGCCGGGTGCTCGATGCCCTGGTCGTTCGTTTCGGGATCGCCGAGGACGCCGAGATCACACTGGAGGCCAATCCCGAGGACTGGACGCAGGAACACTCCGACACACTGGCCGAGATCGGCTTCAACAGGGTGTCGTTCGGCGTCCAGTCGTTCGATCCGGTCGTGCTGGTGTCGCTCGGCCGTCTTCACACACCGATCCAGGCGTCCGAGTCGGTTGCCATCGCGAGGGCGTCGGGCTTCGGATCGGTGAGCGTCGACCTCATCTACGGCCACCCGGTCGAGACGGAGGACTCGTGGACCGACACCTTGCGCACGGCAGTCGAGGTCGCGCCCGACCACGTGTCGGCCTATTCGTTGACCGTCGAACCGGGCACCGAGTTGTGGAAGCAGGTCCGGAGTGGTGCACCTGCCCCGGATTCCGACATCCAGGCCGATCGGTGGGAGCAGGCGGCCGAGTTCCTCGCTGAGGCCGGGTACGTCCGGTACGAGGTGTCGAATCACGCCCGGCCCGGCCACGCCTGCCGCTACAACCTCTCGGTCTGGGGCCAGGGCGAGTATGTGGCGTTCGGGATGGGCGCCCACGGCTATCGAGATGGGGTCAGGTCCCGGCGGGTGCGGCGCCTCGACACCTACATCGAGCGAATGCGCTCGGGAATCGGGCCGATCCAGTCGAGCGACGTCATCGAAGGCTGGAATGCCGAGCTGGAGCGGCTCATGCTCGGCCTGCGTCGCACCGCTGGAGTGCGGTCCGGTGAGGGAGGCGAAGCGCTGCTGGCCTCCCCGCAGGGAGCCCGCCTGATCGACGCCGGCGTGCTCGCAGTCGTCGACGACCGCCTCGTCGCTGCAAACCCCCTCCTGACCGACGAGATCATCCGAGCGGTGCTGGATCTGGACGAGCCGGCGTAGGGGCGGCCACTTGTGGCGCTCGCAGCGCATCTCGGTGAGCTTGTCGATCGTCGGCAGGCGCGTCCCGGGTTTGCGCCGCAAGTGCCGCGTTCGTTGGTGTGCATTGTTCTTGGGACAGCGGTCACCCCTAGTTGGTTGCGGCGGGTTCAGAACCGTGGTGTTTTCACTGTCCCAAGAACATTGTCTGGTCGACCACCGCTTGCGACGAGTGCTGCCGCCCGCGGGTTGCGTGTTCGACCGTCGTTCTTTTCGGTCGGTGCGTTCGGCGTTGTCTCGGGATTCCACTGCCTCATCACGATCGCTCCTCCCAAAACGAACTCCTTCAGTCGGAGTCCGTGCGGTGTGCGGCCTTCCGCGTGGTGTGACGTGTGACGTGGGACGTGGGGCGACGTGGCGTGCGGCGTGAGGTGAACTACCGTGTGTGAGCCATGGAGGATCCGCGAGAAGAACGTCGTGACGAGATTCTGCGGGCGCTGGTCGAACTGCACATCAGGACCGGTGAGCCGGTCAGCTCCAAGTCCGTACTCGAAGCGACGAACCTGAACGTCTCACCCGCGACGGTGCGTTCGGAACTCGCCGCGCTCGAGCGTGAGGGATACGCCCACCAGCCTCACACGTCTGCCGGCCGAGTGCCCACCTCGCGGGCGTACCGCTACTACGTCGACCATCTGCGGCCGGGCAAGCTGCGCACGCCGACTCAGGCGCGGATCGAGTCGTTCTATTCCTCCATCCACCACGAACTCGGCCGGCTTCTCCAGGCCACGACGGATCTCCTCTCGGACATGACGAGATATCCCGCGGTCGCAGTCAGCCCCGGGCCGTCGGGGGAGAGGGTCAAGTCGTTGCATCTCGTGCAGGTCGCAGCAACGACCGCACTCACCGTCGTCGTGACCGACTCCGGCAGGATCGTTCAGGAGCTCACGCGTCTCCCCAAGGAGCTCAGCGCCAAGGAGATCGAGATGACCGAGCAGGCGCTGTCGCGGGTCGTCGTCGGCAAGGAGCTGCTCACCGACCCCGTTTCGCTGGTCGGTGAGACCGATCTGGCCCCGAGCGTGACCGAGGCCGCCGAGACCGTTGCGGCCGCGATCGCCCGGACGGGCGACCGGGCGGCCGACATCTACGTCGGGGGCGCAACCCAGATGGCCACCGTCTGGGACAACATCTCGACCGTGCACCGCGTGCTCGAGGTGCTCGAGGCCGAGGCCAAGCTGTTGGACATCCTTGCAGGTGAGCGCGGGACCCACGTGCAGATCGGTGACGAACTGCCCATCGGTGACGAGGTGGATGTGGCAGTCGTGTCGACGTCGTACGAGAGCCAGGTGGGTGACGGCCGTGTCGGCGTCATCGGCCCCGTGAGGATGGACTACAAGCGGGTCATCCGGGCAGTCGAAGGCGTCGGGCGCGAGCTCGGCGAGCGCATCGGCGAGTGAGCGTCGATGGCAACTGACTACTACGAACTCCTGGGTGTGGCTCGCGACGCCACTGCGGACGACATCAAGAAGGCGTTCCGGCGGGTGGCGCGCGAAACCCACCCGGACGCCAACCCCGACGATCCCACCGCCGAGGCGCGCTTCAAGGAAATCGCCGAGGCGTACGAGGTCCTGAAGGACCCCGAGCGGCGCCGCCGCTACGACCGCGGCGAGACGTTCGACATCGGCGACCTCTTCGGCGCGGGCGGCTTCGGCGGTTTCGAGGACATCCTGCGCTCGGTCTTCGGTGAAGGCTCTGTGTTCGGCCAGGCCAGGCAGCCGGGTCCGTCACGCGGCCGCGACGTGCTTGCGAGGGTGAACGTCACGCTGGCGGAGGCCTGCTTCGGTGTCGAAGCGAAAGTGTCGTTCCGGACGAACGTGACCTGTGAGATCTGCTCCGGTTCGGGCGCCAAGCCCGGAACGGATCGGATGACCTGTCCGACCTGTAACGGATCCGGCGCGGTCCGGGTGCAACGTCGGGGGATCCTCGGAACGATGATGACCGTGGCAACCTGCGACACGTGCAGCGGGACAGGGGAGGTCGTGTCCGACCCGTGCGAGCGATGCGT
>Ga0224512_10003227_pt1 | contig 14467 bp, 19 predicted proteins | sample SF_May12_sed_USG_4_FD_169103 | JGI IMG/M metagenome (GOLD analysis project Ga0224512, IMG submission 169103) | Sediment microbial communities from San Francisco Bay, California, United States - SF_May12_sed_USGS_13 | ecosystem: Environmental > Aquatic > Marine > Sediment | place: USA...
GGGCCTGTTAAGACTTATCAGAAGCCTGGAAAAAAGGAAACGTAACCGTACAAGCGATTTCGGCGAAGGCGGCTGAGACCACCGCTACATCGTATTCATTATTATATTACCGAGGCAACGGGGTGCATGCAGAAAACCGGCGCAGCTAGATATTATACGGTCCTGATTGCAGCGGCCATCTTGGCAGCGACAGCCGTGTGGCGTGCCGTTCTGGCCGTGCAGCACTATCGAACCTCGCTCGCGATCACCGATGACCCCTCAATCCGGGAACTTGAACAGCTTGGCGCTTTCCTTGAAGCAGGGGCCTGCCTGATCCTGCTGGTGCATGCGGCTATGCTTGTCAGGTATTCCAGGCGCCCATTCTGCATTTCCTGGCCTTTCGCCGCTGTTACGGCACTGCTGTGCGCAGGCGTCGTGGCCGGTGCGTTTGCAGGACTTGCGGTTTTTGATCATGCCGGCGTCTACATCGTGGCCATTGTCGCGGGTGTGGCCGTTGCCGCGCTGGTAATGCGGTTCAACTGGGTATCGCTCTATTCAGGTGCATTGCTCGGCAGTACTCTGGGCTGGCTGGCAACTGCGCCTCTGGCAGACCTGTTTGTGGGTCTTTTCGTTGTAGGGCCTGCGGTAATTTACGCCTTTTTGGGGGGCGCAGTGGCCAGTGTTCTGAAACGACGGCAATGCAGCCACCGGCAACCGCCTCCACACGGCACTGAAGCATTCACCGCAACGCAGGCAAACGCGATGAGCTCAACCCGACAACGATCGGCCCCGATCCGGTCATGCCAACGCAGATAGCGTCTCACCCCTTCGGGAGGTATGTCAGATGAGGGTAGAGCGGAGCAAGTACATCCCTGGCTGTTGGCTTCCCGGAATCCTGTTGGGGTAATTGCTGCAAACATTTCGATAGCGACACCCCGTTCCAGGTGCCATCTTCCTTGTATAAAGCGCGATTCAACTCTGCGAGCGCCTCCCCTGCCACGGGATCATGCAAACGCTGCGCAAGGGCCTCCAGCCCTTGCGGTGGATCTGTCGGCCAATGTGCCGCAGCCCAGGCGAGCAGCATCCGGCGCGCAGTTGTCGCGTCATTGGCCTGACAAGCGGCAAGAAATTGCTTCCGTGCAACGTTTGCTTCCATTGCTTTCGAAGCCGTTGACTTTTCCCCGGGCACGGCATGCCGGATACCCCGGCTACGCACCCACCAGAACACCAGAGTGACTAACCAGCCGATGGCCAATGCGGCGCTGATCCAGGGCCATGGCCCCGGCGAAGAAGTTCGTGGTGATTTCAATAGGGCCTGTGACGGCTCCGGCATTGAGATATCCGCGACGGCATGATCCGACACATTATCATCACCCGCTGGTTGCATAGTAACCCGGGCACTGGTGTCTTGTGTAGCTTGACCTGCTGCGGGCGTCACATGCAGCATGCGACCAGGCAAACTCGCAATACGTTCCTGGTTCGCCTGTGTATCCCACCAGTGCACCTCGATTGCCGGCAGGGCCAGTTCGCCGGACCGCTCCGGTATGAAGGCGATTTTCTGCTGCAGGTGACCGGTTACACCGGAATCCCCGGAATCGGTCTGCCGTTGCGCCTGGTCCGGATAGACGTTGAAGCCGTCGACGTTCGCCGGCAGGGGATTCGGCAGCTGCCCGCCGGTCAGTCCACGCGCTTCGATCTCGAGTACCAGGGTGACAGGCTCGCCCACCTGAATTGCTTCGGTATCCGGTTGCCATGCGCCATTCAGCAGCAGCCGCTCAGCCGGTAACCAGTGGGCGCCCTGCGCCGCATCCGGTCGCGGCCGAATGTCCAGTTCGGCCGGCTCGCCCCGCACCCGCACCCGGCGCGTCGGTGTCATGAGATCATCGAAGGGGTCACTGCCGAAAAAGGGATCGTTGCCGAAGAATCGCTTGAACGGGCTCGTGCGACGCCGGCTCGAATCGGGTATCTCCCCGTCAAATACCGGCGCGGCCAGCTCGAGCGGTCCGCTTGTCTGCGGGAACAGGGCATAGCGCCGCTCGATGACCTGGTAACGCCGGCCGTTGCGCATCAACGCGTATTCCCGGTCCTCGCCAAGGCGTTGCACCAGGGTATTTTCGGGTTTCGGATCGCTCAGCTGACCGCCACTGATCGGCACCGCAGACAATAGCCGGACCGTATAGAGCAACTGTGCCTGCACATAGGGCTCACGCGGCGCGAGCTCGGTTTCGATCAGGATGTCGGCACCACTGTCAGGCGCGGGCGCCGGTACATCCGAAACCTCCAGGGTCAATGCGGTGCTGCGGCTGCCTCCGATGCGCAAGGCCGGTATTGTCAACCTACCGCTACGCTTCGGGCTCAGTGTCAGGGTCCAGGTCGTGCGGGCATCGGTGCGGCCATTGACGATATTCACGCGACTGCCGGTGGACATGCCCAGCACCTCGAAGTCCGTCTCCAGCGGCGCAGTATCGGGCCGTCCACTCACCTGGCCTTCTGCCTCCAGCGTGAGTTGCGCCGTTTCGCCTGCACTGATCCGGGTCCGATCCAGCCAGGCGTTCACATCCGCGGCCCATGCCACATCAACGGCACACAATATTGCGACCAGCAGCGAAACGATACGAACGAAGTGCGGGATCATGGCGTTTGGTGCCGCTTCTGCCGCAACAGATGTTCCAGCATAAACTTGCGCCGCAACAGCCCGGCCGGATCATCCGGTACCTGGCGTAACCACTGCTCAAGTGCAAGTTCCTGTTCGCTCATCGGGTCTTGCTGCTGAATGTCTGTCGATGCCATGTGCCGATCACCGGAGCGCTCCGCCTGCCGCGCCTGCGCATCCATGTCTTCCGGTAGCGCACCCTTTTCGGTGGGTGCTACATCGGCACGGGATCTCTCGGCGGTATCTGTCTGTTCTTCCGTCATAGGATCATTGGGGCGATCTGCGTTGGCAGATTGTTCGCCTGCCGTTTGTTTCGAGCGTTGCTCGCCTGCAGACCGTGCCGGTTCTTCGTCGGCAGTATCCGCCTGCGGTTGTTCAGACCGGGCGCTATACGCGTTATCGCCGGCTTCTGGCTGGCCCGACTGCGAATCGGCCGGATTTTGTTGCTGCTTATTGTTGGCGCTATCACCCTGATCCGTTCCCGCCTGTTGTTCGTCCCGGGGCGAATCCGACGATCCGCCCTGACCGGACTGCGGTTGTTGTTCCTGTAACAGTTTCTCAATCAACTCGCGGTTAAAACGTGCATCCTCGTGTCCCGGTTGCTGCTGCAGGGCCTGGTCGTAGGCCGCGAGCGCCTCCGGCAACCGGCCCGCCCGGGCCAGGGCATTGCCGCGGTTATAGCTGCTGTCAGGATCCTCACCGTTGAAACCCTCGGCGGCTGCCGCATAGTCACCGGCGTGATAGCGGGCCGTTGCGCGCCAGTCGGGATCCCGGAAACGCTCGGCTGCGGCAGCGGCCTCGCCCTGCTGTAGCAGGCGGCTCGCCTGCTGATCCGGCCGCGACCACAAATCCTGCCAGTCGAAGGCCTGCACCTGCGGTACCGGTATCGCCAGCAGCACCAGCACACCGAGCCAGCCGCGCCGAAACCCGCCCGCTGCGATCAATAAAAGCGGCAACAACAGCCAGGGCCCCTTCTCCACCCAGCGCTCGATGCCCTGTTCGTCTTCCAGAGCACCCGCCAGATCACGCTCGACATCCTGTCTCAGCAGCACGGAGGGCTGTCCCTCGCCCAGTCGCTGATACCGCCCGCCACCGGCCCTGGCCAGTGCAAGCAGTCCGGAATCCTCGAGACGCGCAAGCCGCATGCCACCGTCCGGGGCGGCCTCAAAACCACCCCCGGCGGCTGGCAGCGGCGCGCCTTCCGGGGTTCCCACACCCAGCACCGACAGCTCCACACCACGGCCGCGCAATGCATCGATCACCTCGAGACTGGCCGCGGGATCATCGATGCCATCGCTCAGCAGCAGCACCTGGCCGCGCATACTGCCGACCCGTTGCAGCAATTCTCCGGCCGTGTGCAGGGCCGGTCCGGCCCGGTCTCCGGGCACCGGCAGGATATCCACGGAGAGTGCCGGCAACAATGCCTCGATAGTCGCCACATCATCGGTCAGCGGCGCGACCACATGCGGCTCGGCACCGAACACCACCAGTGCCGTACGACCCTCCTGTAACCCGGACAACAAATCCCGGATCACATAGCGCGCCCGTGTCAGCCGGTCCGGTTTGAGATCCGTTGCCACCATGGACGGCGACATGTCCAGCACGATCACCCGGTCGGCCGGGGCACGATAGACCGGTTGTGGCTGGCGTTCCCAGGTCGGTCCCGCCAGTGCAGTCACGGCAAGCAACCAGCCGGCACCCAGCAGTACCAGAGGCAAGCGGCGCACGGATTGATCCCTGTGGAGCAACAGATGCGGTAGTAATGCCGGCGACACAAACGCCCGCCAGGCCGCGCCGCGTCCGCGCCGTCGCCATAGCAGAACAAGCAATAGCAGCGCAGGAACAAGCGCGAGAAACCAGGCCGGGCGCAGGAAATGGAACTCGGTCATACCAGCACCCTGTTGCGTATGGACGGTATGGCGGCCAGCGCCAGACTGAGCAGCAAGGCCATGCCCAGTGGCCAGGGATAGAGCGCGGTTATCGGTCGCACCACGCGGCTTTCGCCTGCGACCGGTTCGAGTTCATCCAGCCTTGCGTACACGGCCTCGAGATCCGCGCGGTTGCGGGCGCGAAAATAACCACCGCCAGTGGCTTTGGCGACGGCCTTCAACGTTGCTTCATCGAGGTCCGCCGACGGATTGACCAGCCGCGAGCCCAGCAAACCCCGCACCCGCATCTGTTCGGCGCCTATGCCAATGGTATGGATACGCAGACCGGTCTGCGCCGCGAGTTCCGCGGCCTGCCGCGGCGACACCGCACCCGCGGTGTTCTGCCCGTCGGTCAGCAGGATCAGTACGGCCTCCCCACCGGGTGCCGTGCGCAGACGCTTCACGGCCAGCCCGATGGCGTCACCGATGGCGGTCTCGCGGCCGGCCACGCCAATGACCGCTTCATCGAGAAAATGGCGTACGGTCACGTGATCGAAGGTTAACGGCGATTGCAGATAGGCCTGGGTACCGAAGAGGATCAGCCCGACGCGATCACCGCCACGCTGTTCCACGAACTCCCCGGCGACCTGCTTGACTACATCGAGGCGCGTCGCCTCGCTGCCGTCGAGTGCCAGGTCCGGTGTTTCCATGCTGCCGGAGACGTCGATCGCGAGCACGAGATTGCGCCCGGTCTGCGGCAGGCTAACCGGCTCGCCCAGCCACTGGGGGCGTGTAACGGCCGCCAGCAACAACAGCCAGACGAGCGCGCTTATCACCTGCCGCCAATGCACCTTGTTCAGTGCGGGACCCGTGTCATCCTCCGCGGTGAGCCCGATCGCAAAGGGCGCAAACAGGGCATCACGGCCTGTATCCTGCGCCGGAGGCCACCAGCGCCGCACCAGCCAGGGCAAGGGCAGTAACAGCAGCAACCAGGGCCAGGCAAAATGAATCACGGCCGTCTCCTGCAGGCTTCACGTATCCATTGCCGCGCGAGCGCGAGCAGCGCCGGGCGTTCCAGCGTGCTCTTCGGGGCGAAAGGCGCCGTCGCCAACACCCGGCCGGGACCGGTACTGAATCCCGTGCCCCCCGCCTGTGTATCGAGGAATCGCAACCAGGCCTCGCCGCTCAATGCCGCGACCTGCCGGCGCGGGAAACAGGCGAGTGCCACGCGGCGCAGCAGCAGGTTCACGCCGATTGCCAGCCGACCATCGTCGGGCGCGGACCGCTCCAGTTGGCGCAGCTCGATCAGCGCGGCCCGTCGCAACGCGGTACGCCGGCGATGCCACCAGGCCACTCCCAGCGCGCCCAGCACCAGGGCGGCAAGCACCCACCACCCCGGCGCAGGCGGCCACCATCCAACCGGTGTCGGCGGATGCAGCGGCCGCAGGGCCTCGAGCGGATCGTTGCCGGCAGTCATGCCGCGTGCCCGTGGCGTACCAGTCCGTGCGCCATCACGGTCACGGGCCTTGCGTCGGTGGTCAAGGGAATCAGCGGACAACCGAGACGCCGTGCGAGCCGTTCCAGGCGTGCACGATGTTCGCTGAATCGTTGCCGCCAGTGGCTGGCTGCAATCCCGCTGTCCAGCTCGATCAGTAGTCCCGGCACTCCGAGCCGGTAGCGGCCCGGGGGTGGCGGTTCGGCTTCCAGCATGTCGTAAACCTGGATCAGCAGCACATCGTTGTGGCGGGACAGCCGCCTGAGGGAGCGCTCACCCGTGCTGCTCAGGGTCTGGAAGTCACTCAGCACCGGGATGAGACTCCCGGGATGCGCGGTGTGCACCAGCCGTGCCAGACCCTCATCCAGCAGTTCAGGTGCCAGTGGGGCCGGTGCGCGCGGCTGACATTCGACCAGCGCCTTCAACAGGGTGAGCACGGCCTCGCGCCGCGGCATGGCAGGGCGGGTCCTGTGCTCATCGCGCGCGAGCACGACACCGCCGATACGGTTTCCGGCCTGTTCCGCGGCCCACGCGAGCAGCGCGGCGGTGCGCATCGCCTGGACTGATTTCAGCCGCCGGCTGCCGAAGAACATGCCGGGTCCGAGGTCGGCCAGCAATAGCACCGGGCGCTCGCGTTCCTCGCGATAGAGTTTGGTATGCGGCCGGCCCCGGCGTGCCGTCACGCGCCAGTCAATATCGCGGACCTCGTCACCCGGCTGATAGACCCTGACCTCGTCGAACTCCAGGCCACGGCCGCGATAGACGGAACGATAACCGCCGGACTGTACCGACAGCGCCAGGCGGCGCGCACCCAGTTCCAGTCCGCGCGCGGCACCCCGCAGTCCGATCAGGTCGGCCAGTTCGGGGAAGACTCGCTCCTCATCAGGGCGCCGGGACACGGGTCAGCAGCTCCTCGACAAAATGCTGGGGCGTGATGCCCTCTGCCTCCGCCTCGTAGTCAAGCAGGATTCGGTGGCGCAAGGCATCGGGGGCGATGGCCTGCACGTCCTCGGGCGTCACGAAATCCCGTCCCGCGAGCCAGGCATGGGCCCGTGCGCCGCGCTCCAGGGCGATGGCGCCGCGCGGGCTGGCGCCCCAGCGCACCCAGTCGGCAAGATCCTCTCCATAGGTGCCGGGTGTGCGGCTCGCCTCGACCAGTTCCACGATATAGTCCTCGACCGGTTCGGCCAGATGCAGGCGCAGCACCTCGCGACGGGCAGCAAATACCTCTGCCTGGACAAGGTGTTCACTGGCTGCATCGGAGGGTGTCTCGCACAGCGCTTCGTCGCGCACCAGCCGGAGGATCTCGCGGCTCGCCTCCCGCGCCGGGTAATCCACCCGCACATGGAACAAGAACCGGTCGAGCTGAGCCTCGGGCAGTGGATAGGTGCCTTCCTGTTCGATCGGATTCTGTGTTGCCATGACCAGAAACAGGTGCGGCAGCGGATAACTTTTCGCGCCGACGGTCACCTGTCCCTCGCCCATCGCCTCCAGCAGGGCTGACTGCACCTTGGCCGGTGCGCGGTTGATTTCGTCGGCCAGCAGCAGGTTGTGAAATATCGGTCCCTTCTGGAACCGGAAACTGCCGTCTTCGGGCCGAAAGACATCGCTGCCGGTAAGATCTGCCGGTAACAGGTCCGGTGTGAACTGAATGCGATGAAAATCCGCCTCCAGGCCCGCGGCCAGTGCCTTGATCGCACGGGTCTTGGCAAGGCCCGGCGCACCTTCCACGAGTACATGCCCGCCTGTTAACAGGGCAATCAGCAGGCGCTCGACCAGGATTGGTTGACCGATGATCTCCGCCTCCAGCTGTGCCTGCAGGCGCCGGATCGACGCCAGCACGGGGCGGCCCGCCTGGCCCTGCGGTATCGCGCCCGGCGTTTTCACGATGTGCCCCCTTCGACAAGGCCTGGATCCGGCTCATCCATAGGCTCCGATGCCATAGAGTCATCCGGGTCCGGCGCCGTACCCGCCGCCCCGGCGGTGACGGTGAGCAGCTGATCACGCCCGGCCGCCTTGATCTGTGCATCCGCGTTGTGGCCCAGGAGCCCTACGACCTCGCCCTGGTTGATGTCAAATGACACATCATTAACCGCCATGAGTTCACCATAGCGGCATGTCAGGTGCTTAACCTGGATCATACCTGTCCCCTTATCCACCAGACTCCATACCGCGACCGAAGCCGTCACGGAATAGTAAATGCCATACAGGGCCGAGAGCCCCTTCAGATTCACAACCCTGCGGGTTGTGCAAACGGAATGACCATTCAGGGAAATCCGAGATCAACCAGGAAACGGCATAGAGGACGAAATTCAGAACCTGCAGGTCTTGTATATGTGGCCTTGTTTCTCATAAGCATTGTGGTAACTGCTCGATGTAACAGGAACTCCGGTGTTCAATACCGTTCAATAAGATCGGCGGGCGGCCCGAAAGTTCCCTCGCGGGACAGGGCCGCCCGAGCCCGGGATCATTCCACGCGCACCTCGATCCTGCGAGGCCGCACCTCGGCGCGTTTGGGTATACGCACGCGGAGCACGCCGTCCCTGAGACTGGCCTCGATCCCGTCTGTTTCCAGCTCGCTGCTCAGGGCAAAACTGCGCCGGTAGCGGGTCGCGCGCACATCCGCATACAGGGCCTCCATACCCTCGGGCATATCGATACTGGCCTCGCCTTCCACGACCAACGAATCGTTTTCCACGTGAAGATTCAGCCGATCCCCGCTGACTCCGGGCATGTCCGCCTCCAGGGTTATACCTTCGCTATCCTCAAATATATCGACGGGTGGACGTATCACCGCTTCGGATTCGCGCTCCTGGACCACGCCGGATTCCCGGGTAGTCACGTCTTTCATTTCTGCCGCTGCCTTCGCCATTTTCGTACCTCCTTATCCTGATCGTTCCACAATGTGCTGAACTGTATTGAATCGAGCCGGACCTTTACTGACTAACCGGCACCACAATTACTTCACCTCGATCTGCCGCGGTCGGGCCGTTTCGCGCCGCTTGACATGAATTTGCAGCACGCCGTCCCGGTAATGCGCATCCACCTGTTCCGGATCTACATCGTCGGGTAATGTGATCACACGGCGGAAGGCGCCATCGAATCGCTCCTTGCGGTAATAGTCCACGTCTTTCTCAACCGGCGCCTTGCGTTCACCGGCGACGCTCAGCAGGTTTTTTTGTATCGAGATATCGAGCGTTTTGGGGTCCAGTCCCGCTGCGAACATGAAGACGTCCACCTGTTCAGGGGTGGAACCCACATTGACGGGCGGGTATGTCCCGCGTGTCACGGAACGGATCCCGGCCGGCCATGGCCAGCGGGCGAATGCTCCGTCCATCTCGTCGTTCAGGCGCATGATGTCGTCGAACAGACCGCCACCTGAATTACCCAGACTGTAAAACATATCAGCACCTCCTTTAGTGATGGGATTTGGTTATTAGCAGATATAGGGGCGCCCACAGCGGTTTCAAGGGCCTCTTTCACGTACCGAGTGCGCCCCGCAGGCAATTTTCTTGTTATTGATATTTATAGTTTTTTTTACTTCCAACACACTCTGCAGGCAAGCCCCCGGGTGTACAGCCGCCCGCCTCGGGCTCATCAGCGCGCGCAAACATGCGCAGCCAGGTGGCAAGCGTAATCCCGAGTACTTTACCGGCGAGCAATTCGGCAGTGACACCCCAGGTCACGGGTTCAGGCACAGCCAGTTGTATGCTCTCGGGATCCAGCGGTATCCTGGCGTTACGCTCGGCAAACAGCGGTATCACAAGAAGCGCGCGGTGTATGCAGTTTGAATTCCAGACGCTGTAGTGGCGGGACGACGCCCTGAACGCCATCTTCAATCGTCTGCAGCGTCGAGCGCGCCTGTTCGTTCTGCAGTAGGGGCTGGCCGGTCTCGAAACCTGCCCGGTAACGCTCCAGCAATTTTTCGAACAGATCCGCAAAGCGTTTCGGGTCGTGTTTGGGTCGTGCAGGGATCGCCATGGCTGTAACCACTCCCGCCAAGGTGGCGTGAACACCGGATTCGAGGGAAATGTAAGAAAGGGGCCGTATACGTTTCTATCGATATAATGAAATAATGTATCCGGCCCCTTCAATTGCAAAATTGACCGCAATGCGCTAGTTACTGGAGATCTTATTTAGGCCCGTGACGTCAGAGAATACCATCGCAAACATCTACTCAAATGCCTTCAACAAGGACTACACCGCCGATCTGGCAGTAGCTGACCTTGAACGGCTGATGAACGAGACAACACTTGCCGAAATCCGGCATGGTACAGACTCCATGCAGCACCATGAAATGAAGCGGCTCATCCCCGTCCAGGATAAACTGGCAAGGGCAAAGCTGAACGATGATCCCATATTCGATCAGCTTGGCAGCCTGAATGTAGCTTCACCCAGGGACGACTGACGTGCGCCTGGCCCTCGCCCTGCTCATACTACTCATCCATACCGCTGGCCAGGCCGGCACCCTCACGGGTCGCGTCACCCATGTCACAAACGGCGATACGCTCGTTGTCCTGGATGCCGGCAAGGCCCAGCACACGATCAGGCTGCAGGGCATTGATGCGCCTGATCAGGGTCAGGCCTACGGGAATGAATCCAAAGAGCATCTCTCAGATCATGTAGCTGGCAAGTTTGTTGTGGTGGAATACGATAAACGTGACCGCTATAAGCGGATTGTGGGGAAGGTTTTTCTGGCGGGGCAGGACATGAATCTGGGACAGGTTGCGGCAGGGCAGGCCTGGCACTACAAGAAACACCAGGTTGAACAGACACAATCTGATCGCATCAGCTATTCGGATGCTGAACGCGAGGCCAGAAGGGACAGGAGGGGCCTGTGGCATGACCCCAATCCTGTGCCGCCCTGGGAATTCCGCAAGGCCAAAAGAGAGCGTCTCAAGGAAATGAAGCCATTAACAGACAAGTCTGACTCGATAGATTTTCGACAGAAATAACTATCCTGCTAGTACAAATCGAGTTCAGGAGCACGGTCACTATCGCTGCACATCACAGTCTGCAGTGAACCACGAATTCCTGAATACAGCTTCAGCCCTGTTACGAGCCGATGCTGCAGATAAAATGGGTATTGCAGGATTGTATGGTGGCCAGGGACAGAATCGAACTGCCGACACGGGGATTTTCAGGCCCCAATGGCGTTTTCTAGCCACCCTGTTTTCAATAACTTACGCACGCCGGCCCCGCGCTAAGTTGCCACAAATGGACAGGAGCGGACACGAGATGACAGGAGTCGGTCACGATATGGTCACGTTGCTATTTCATTGACTAGCGTAAAGGCCTGCTTTATATTCTTACCAGTAAGATTACAAAACAGGTACCTCATCATGACAGAACTCGCAACAACCAGGATGTCTTCTAAAGGCCAGGTAGTCATTCCCGAGGATATCCGCAAGCGCCTGGGACTTGAAGCCGGCTCGCAGTTTATCGTTGTTGCCGGCAAGGACGCCGTCATCCTGAAAACGATCTCCCCACCTTCAATGGACGAATTTGATGAATTAATCCGGAAGGCCCGGCAACAGGCACGCAAGGCAGGCATGAAGCGATCGGACATCAAGAAGGCCGTCGCCGAGGTGCGCGGCCGTCGATGAGGATTGTACTGGATACGAATGTACTGATCTCCGGCATCTACTTCAGCGGCCCACCCGGCAGGATTCTGGCGGCCTGGCGCTCCGGGAAACTCCAGCTAGCCGTTTCAATCGAAATCCTCGAGGAATACCTCAATGTCGCTGAACGGCTCGCAAGCCGCTACAGCGGTGTTGAATACGAAGGAATTCTTGGTCTTATCGTTCAAAATGCGCAACTGGTTCAGGGTGCAGATTTGCCGGAACCCGTAAGCGAGGATCCAGACGACGATAAGTTCCTGGCCTGCGCACTGGCAAGCAATGCCCGTATAATTGTCAGCGGCGATAGCGATTTGCTCAAGGTTTCCGGATACGCCGATGTCCGGGTCTTAACGCCAAAGGGATTTATCTCCGAGTTCCTTGATCAACCCGACTAACTCAGAGTGACATACGATGCCCTTGCTCTTATCACTTAACCAACAGCACAAAACTTTACTGTCCCAATGGATTACGAACTGATTGTGTCCGCATTGCAAAAGGCTTCGGCCTTCGACCTCTATCGGCTACAGTCAGCCATTGGGCATTTACTCGACAATCCTCTGCGCCTGAATGCAATAAAACGTCAGCTCAGGCCCGGCATGGAAACCACTTATTTTGAACCGCAGGAGAATCGCTTAATTCCGGCCCAGGTGCTGGAGATACGCAGAACCCGGGTAGCCATCCAGGAACTGCAAACCGGCAAACGCTGGACGGTTCCTCTCTATATGATCAATATTGAAGGCACCGACACCGATATCACACCGAAGAAAAACCATGTTGACCGCCTGTCACTGAAAATCGGTGATCAAGTGGGATTTGCCGGCAAGGATGGAAGCGAATTGTTTGGCGCCGTCATCAAACTCAACCCGAAACGGGCCAAGATCCAGACCAGACAAGGAATATGGGCCGTGCCTTATTCCATGCTGTTTACCATCATCGATGGTGAACAGGCGCGGGATCAATTTGTACCAGCAGAGATCGAACTGTTTACGGACAGCTGCATCAACCCGGCGCCTGATGATGACAATATCGCCTGCTGAGTTCTTCTGATAAAAAAGAATGCATCCAGCTCCGACTCCAGGTCGCTGTAGCCGGATGAGTGACTGTTTCAATGTAGAAGACCATCCTTACCAAGGCAGTATTTCTTGTATTTCCTGCCACTCCCGCAGGGGCAAGAATCATTACGGCCGATCTTGGGCCCCGGTCATACCACCGTTTGAACCGGTGCACTCCGGAAATCATCCTCCACTTCATATGCTTCCCTGTCCGAAAAGTCTTCGCCATTGGTATCCTGGAAACAGGCCCACCGGCCGATCTCGTCAATCACATTGTCAATCGGACCCTTGCGGTATCTCCGCGTATCCTCAAGCCGCTTTTCCTTCCCCCTTTGCCAGCGTTCTTTTGACATCATCAAAACCGATATCACCGGGATTGACGAGCCCTTCAACATAAGCCTGACGGATTTCTTCTACCAGATCTTCCGGATACAGGTCGCAGGCAGTATTCACCATCGCACTCCAGATATAGCTTGGTTTTCGCTCGACCTTGAACAAAAACAACTCCTGCAGATAATTTCCACTCGTGCAGGGTGAGCGTCTCCCGGAAGCAGTATCTACCGATTTCGGTTACCGGGTTATGGCGCTGGCTGATACGACATTATATTCCACAGAGTTACAATCGCAGTACTGACAATCTTCACGACCCATACAACTACCCGATAATATGAGCCGGAAAACCAAACACGTACCCGTCTCGCTGCACCCGCTTTCTGTCGACCAGCTCCCCAAGGAGGAAATCAGCACCATTCTGCGTGGCGCAGATGAACTGATTATGAACGGTGGCCGGACGCTGCTCGCCAAGATTCTCAAAGGATCGCGCGAAAAGAAAATCCTTGAACTGGAATTGGACCGCTCGCCCGCCTACGGGGCATTCCGCGATCTCACCATTAAAGACATCACTGCACGCATTGACTGGCTGATCGTCAATGACTACCTCGGTATCGAATACGATTACCGGCTCCCACTGCTGATTTACAGGCCACGCGGCTGGGCCATTGAGCGGGAGACCTATGCGAATGAATTGATGGAATACATCAACATGTGGCTGGCCAGTCCAGCGACCAAACCGGATATTGACTGGCTCAACAACAAGAATCGTGAAGTGCTCTTTCTCCTGCTGGATCGCATTGAGGCATCACAGAACCCGAACTATCTGCCTGTACTCAAAGTCTGGGCATCTGACACAAGCAGGAAACTCGCCCGAAGGATTCATTCAGTCATCGGTGTGTTACATAGAGAGTAACCGGGAGTTGGGCTGTGCCTACCCGTCTTCTCCTACGGGAGGGATAATTTGGTTTCCAAAGTCACGATCCGGTCACGCTGGAATATTGAAATATCCGGCCAACATTAAAGATTGCATCTACAACACCTTGTCGTATAGGAAAATTATTTGGTACATGTGGAAGCTGCGGTATACCGATACGGGGATTTTCTACCGCGCATGGGGACTGTAGTCCCCTGCCGGTCTGCACCTGAAGGAATCTGTATATGGCTGTTTTTATTGATGTATTTATGGTGGCCAGGGACAGAATCGAACTGCCGACACGGGGATTTTCAGGGCCAGTAAAATCAATAACTTACTGATTATGCTGAAACAGGGGGTCTTCGGTACAGTTGGGGATTCTTATGTTGATTCAATTGGTTAGTGCAGGGTGGCCCAGATAGTGGATACTGGGTGGTGTACCGCGAGTGTACCGGGAATTTGCCATAAGAATTGTTTATGAGCATTCAGGAAGCCGATTCCACGGTTCAAATATCCGCATTCAATTTGGCAAACGCAGTACAGCATTTCTACA
>Ga0224512_10003228_pt1 | contig 14466 bp, 15 predicted proteins | sample SF_May12_sed_USG_4_FD_169103 | JGI IMG/M metagenome (GOLD analysis project Ga0224512, IMG submission 169103) | Sediment microbial communities from San Francisco Bay, California, United States - SF_May12_sed_USGS_13 | ecosystem: Environmental > Aquatic > Marine > Sediment | place: USA...
TCGGGGAGCGGCGCCACCCGGATGCAGACCCTGTTCGGACCGCCGCGACGAAAGCTTGAGCCCGCACCGGCGATTCCGGGCCGACCTGCCGGTTCCTGAAGCGAGGGCAAACACCACCACCCGCTGCCAGAGCCGCGACGACCCGAGGGCCTGCGATCTACGAGCGTGCAGGCTCCGGTCCGGGGGGGCGGCCGCTGGACGACCCGCCCGGCGGTCGCAGTCGGAGGATCCGCTTCTCGTCGCCAGCGTACGCGGTGTCGAGCCGCCGCCGGATCGCGATGCGGCCCTGCAAGGGGAGCTGGGCGAACCAATCGCGCGGGACGATCACGTAGACGATGCCGCGCTCGCGGAGCGCGTCGAGGGAAGGATCCGACGGAAAGGCGCCGAGCCGCTCCCGCAGCGCGCGGTAGGAGGCGGGGACGAAGCCCGAGTAGCCGTCGCCCAGGGGCTTGCCGTGCTCGAGGGACTGGAGCATGGACACGACCACCGGCGTGGCGGTTCGCGCTCCGAGGGCGGGGGGGCGGGGCAGATGCACCGCGATCCCCGCTGGTTGATCGGCGAGCCAGGCGATCCAGGGCTCGCGCATCGCGTCGCCGGGGTACGGCGTCAGCGCCGCGGGCACCGCCGCCCCCTCGACCAGCGCCGTGGCGACGAGCAGGACCGCGAGTCCCCTCGCCCCGCCGCGAGCGCGGCCGCGCACGCGCCAGAGCCCGTCGAGTGCGAGGCCGGCGAGGATCACGAGGCACAGCTGGCCGAAGACCGCGAACCGGAACGGGCTCCGGAGCTTCGCAAACCCGGGCACCCAGGACGCGAGCAGGTCGTAGGGTCGCCACTCGCCGAGCTCGAGCCTCGGGCCGAGCGAGAGCGCGAAGGCGAGGGACGCCCCCACCGCCGCAACCCCGATCCAGCGCGCCCGCGGACCGCGGGCGAGCGCCACGAGAGCCGCGCCGGCGAGGATCAGGAGAGCCGTCCCCGGGTACAGGTGGCGGGCGTGCCGGACCGAGGGATCGGTCGTCCAAGGCAGCCTTGGGGCCACGATCCCGTCCGGGTGCGGGCGAAGCCAGTCGGCGGGCGAGGCGCTCAGGTCCTGCGTCGCCCGGTCCGATCGCTCGTAAGCCGCCGTCCCGCGCAGCTGACCGATCAGCGTCGGCGTCAGCATCAGCGCCGCCACCGCCAGCGCCATCGCCAGCGCCGCCGCGGTTGCCCGCCTCTCGAGCGTGAGGTGTCGACGCTCGCCGAGAAACACCGCCGCGAGTGCGAGGAAGAGCGGGAGCCCGACCGCGTAGTAGGAGCACGTGAGCCCGGTGAGCGCGACGAAGACCCCGAGGACGATTCCGTGCCGGAGGCTCGGCGCCCGCGCCACGTCGGCGAGTCCGCGCAGGGCGCCGAAGATCGGGTAGACGGCGAGGAGTTGGAGCACCCCGAGCTCGTGCACGACGAAGGGGAGCGCCTGTGCCGCGAGACCGGCGCCGTGGGCAGGCACGAAGCGAACCCCGAGCCCGCGCAGCAACCACGTCGCGACCAGGCCGTTCGCGAGGAAGGTTGCGAGGACGACGAGGCCGAAGCCGGCGACGTCGCTCCGCGAGACCGCGCGCAGCGTGGCGAACGCAATCCCCGTGGCGGGTTGTGGCTCGGACAACGCGAAGGTGTCCTTCTCCGGGCGGAAGATGGGGGCGTCCCAGTAGCCGGCGTAGCCGTGGGCGAGCCGATCGGCGTTCCAGCGCAGGCTCCAGAGATTGAAGAGGGGGATCGTGCCCGCAACCTCCGTGCCCTGGGGAAGGTGCGTCCCGAGTCGGGCCGCCAGCGGCCACGTGAGCGCGACCGCGGCCAGCAGGTGGACGGCCAGCGCCGCCGCCCGCGCCCACGCGCCGGGCCGCGTGGTGCCGTCGGCGCTCGAGCCTCCCGCACGCTCACGCCCCTGGTCTCCGCGATCCCGCAACTCCGACCCGCCCCCGATCGCCGTCCGCTCCCCATCTTAGACCTTGCGCAACCGGCGTCCTTCCCGGTTCCCGAGCCGGTGCGGGCATGGCTTCGGAGCACTCGGGTCGGGTTCGGTACGCTCGCGGACCGCGATGACGGCACGACCCACGATCTTCGAGCGCGCCGCCGGCGATCCGGGGGGGCCGGCGCTGGACGACCTCACGCGGCGGCGCACCTGGGCCGAGCTGATCGACCGCGCCGCGCGCATCGCCCACCTGCTGCGAGACGAGTTCGGGCTCGGGCCCGACGACTGCGCCGCCGTCCTCATGGACAACCGCGTGGAGCTCGTCGAGCTGACCCTCGGGGCCATCTGGGCCGGGATCTGGCTCACGCCCATCAACGGGCATCTCGGAAGCCGTGAGATCGCCGCCATCGTCGCGGACTCCGGCGCGCGTGTGCTCTTCTGCGACGAGCGCTTCGAGCCAACCGCCCGCGAGGCGGGAGCGCCCGCGCGGATCCGGACGGGAGACGAGCTCGACCGGGCGTTGGCGGCGGCTTCCGACGCTCCGCCGGATCCCGCGGGACCCGCCGGCGGCACGATGATCTACACGAGCGGCACCACCGGCCGGCCCAAGGGCGTGCAGCGACGGCGTGCCCCCACGCTGACCGATTGGCTCGCGAACACGGCCGCGGCGGGCGCGGCCCTCGGCCTCGACGGCAGCGGCCCGCACCTCGTGACCGGGCCGCTCTACCACGCGGCACCGCTTCTCTTCGCGATCTACGACAACGCGAACGGCGCGCCGATCGTGATCATGCCGCGCTGGGAGGAGCAACACGCGCTCGAGCTGATCCGGGAGCGCGAGGTGCGGCACACGCACATGGTGCCCACGATGTTCGTGCGGCTGCTGCGGCTTCCGCCCGAGGTCCGCGAGCGCTTCAGCGCACCCCGGCTCGACCTCGTGCTGCACGGTGCCGCCCCGATCTCGCCCGGCGTCAAGCAGCGCATGATCGCCTGGTGGGGCGAGCGGCTCGTCGAGTACTGGGGGGGCACCGAGGGCGGCGTCTGCACGCTCGTCGACTCCGCCGACTGGCTCGCGCACCCGGGCACCGTCGGCCGGGCCGTGCCGGCCTACGAGGTCTTCGCCGTCGACGAGGATGGGCGCCGTCTGCCGGCCGGCGAGACGGGTCTCCTCTACGCCCGCCACCGGACCCGGACGCAGGTCTTCGCGTATCACCGCGATCCCGAGAAGACCGCCCGGGCCCACCTGGAGGACGGCGCGTTCACCCTCGGCGACATCGGTCGGGTCGACGGCGACGGCTACGTGTACCTCGTCGATCGCCGCTCGCACACGATCATCTCGGGCGGCGTGAACATCTACCCGGCGGAGATCGAGCAGGTGCTCCAGGAGCACCCGGCCGTCGCCGACGTGGCCGTCTTCGGGATCCCCGACGACGAGTGGGGCGAGAGCGTCAAGGCCGTCGTCCAGCTCGAGCCCGGCCCGTCGCCGTCCCCGCCGCTGGAAGCCGAGATCCTCGCCTTCGGACGCGAGCGGCTCGCCGCCTACAAGGTGCCGCGCTCGATCGACTTCGAGCCCGCGCTTCCGCGCCACCCGACGGGCAAGCTCCAGGTCCGGCAGCTGCGCGACCGCTACTGGAAGGACCGCGACCGGCGCATCTGAGCGGCGCGTCGGAGGGACTGCGCCCGACGGGCGGCGGGTGCGGCTCGGCCTCCACCTGTGATAGAACAGAGGCCCGATCAACCCGGAGGCATGCCGCCATGAGCCCGGCCAAGGCGCAGACTCCCGCCGTCGAGGGATGGTTCCGCTCGGACCCCGACGGCCCGCGGCTCCTCGGCACGCGGTGCAGCGCCTGCGGCAGCTACTTCTTTCCGAAGGAGACCTTCGCCTGCCGGAACCCCGCCTGCGGCGCAGCCGACCTCGAGGAGGTTCCCCTGAGCCGCCGCGGCCGACTCTGGTCGTTCACCAACAACTGCTACCCGCCGCCGGCGCCCTACGTCACCACGGATCCCTTCGAGCCCTACGCCATCGCCGCGGTGGAGCTCGAAGCCGAGAAGATGGTGGTGCTCGGACAGGTCGTTCCCGGCGTGGGCATCGACCGGCTCGAAGCCGGTATGCAGATGGAGCTCGTCGTGGACACCCTCTACGAGGACGACGAGCGCGAGTACGTCGTCTGGAAGTGGAGACCGGTCGCCGACTGAGGCGAGCCGCCTGGAGAGTTCGATGGCCAACGAAGTCGCGATTCTCGGCGCCGGAATGCACCCGTGGGGGAAGTGGGGACGAAACTTCGTCGAGTACGGGGTCAAGGCCGCCCGGGACGCGCTTCAGGATGCCGGCCTCGAGTGGAGCCAGGTCCAGTTCATCGCGGGCGGCGAAACGGTCCGCAACGGCTACCCGGGCTTCGTCGCCGGAGCCAGCGTCGCGCAGGCGCTGGGCTGGTCGGGCGCCCAGGTAGCGAGCACCTACGGCGCGTGCGCCAGCGGTTCGCAGGCGATCAACACGGCTCGGGCTCACATCCTCGCGGGGCTGTGCGACGTGGCGCTCGTCGTCGGCGCCGACGCCGCTCCCAAGGGCTTCTTCGCGCCCACCGGAGGCGATCGCCAGGACGACCCGGACTGGCTGCGCTTCCGGCTGCTGGGCGCCACCAACCCCGTCTACTTCGGCCTGTACGCGCGCCGCCGCATGGAGATCTACGGCGCCACCGAGCTCGACTTCGCCAGGGTCAAGGTCAAGAACAGCCGGCACGGCTGCACCAACCCCTACGCGCGCTACAAGAAGGCATTCTCGATCGAGGACGTCCTCCAGTCGGCGATGGTCTCCGATCCGCTGCGCCTGCTCCAGATCTGCGCCACCAGCGACGGCGGCGCCGCGCTCGTGCTCTCCAGCATGGAGTTCGCGCGGAAGCGGACGAGCCGGCCGGTCACGATCGCGGCCGTGTCGACGGTGACACCCCGCTACCCCAACACCGTCATCGAGATGCCCAACTTCGCGACGGATTCGGCGGCGGGCGCCGGCGTCCCGGATACGCTCTTCAAGGACTCGATCGCCAAGACGGCCTACGAGCAGGCGGGCCTCGGCCCCGAAGACCTCGACCTGGCGGAGGTCTACGACCTCTCGTCGGCCCTGGAGCTCGACTGGTACGAGAACATCGGCCTGTGCAAGCCCGGTGAGGCCGAGCGGCTGCTGAACGACGGCGACACCACGATCGGCGGCCGGATCCCCGTCAACACGAGCGGGGGGCTCGGCTGCTTCGGCGAGGCGGTGCCCGCGCAGGCGATCGCGCAGGTCTGCGAGCTCATCTGGCAGCTGCGGGGCGAGGCCGGCGAGCGTCAGGTCGAGGGCGCCAAGGTGGGCCTCACCGCCAATCAGGGCCTCTTCGGACACGGCTCGTCGGTGATCGTGAAGCGCTAGACCTCGACGATCTCGTCGGTGACGCGGCTGGTCCGGAACACGCCTTTCGCGGTCCGGAGGTAGTAGAGCTTCGCGTACTTCTCCTGCCGGACGCGGCCCTCGGGCTCGATCCAGATCACGTGCTCTCCGCTCTTCACGTAGTGATGGAGCTCGAGATGCTTCCGCTCCTCGGGCGAGAGCGGCGCGAGCAGCTCGCGGTCAGCGAGGTCCGCGAAGGGGTCGTCGAGCACTGCCGCTCCCGACTCGCTCACGCGGGGTTGCGGAGGAAGCTCATGGGGTCCGACTCCCGGGGTCCGCTCATCGCCGAGGGATCCCCTGGTAGTATACCCGCTCGACGTGCCGGTCGGTCGCACTTCCCGGCCCCCCGTCGAAGGAGCGACTCGAGATGGCCAACTGGGCGTGGTTCACGCAGCTTCACCGCGCCGTCTACCGTGGGACCGGGGGGCGGATCGGCGCGAGGCTCGCCGGCATCGACATGTTGCTGCTGACGACCGTCGGCCGAAAGAGCGGCCTGGAGCGCACCATTCCGCTGGCCTGCTATCCGAACGGCGACGACCTGATCATCGTCGCCTCGAACAACGGACGGGACCACCATCCCGGCTGGTGGCGCAACCTGGACCAGAACCCCGAGGCGCGCGTGCGCTTCGGTCGAGAGGAGCGCCGGGTGCGAGCGATCCTCGCCGAGGGCGAGGAGCGGGAACGCCTGTGGCCGTGGGTCCAGCGGGAGAACCCGATGTACGCGAAGTACGAGCAGAAGACGGCGCGCGAGATTCCCGTCGTGATCCTTCGCCGCATCGAGTCCGCGTAAGACCCTCGAAGAAGCGCGCGGTGATTCAGACGTACTGCGCGTACTCGTCGAGCACCGGCATCACGGCGTCGCGCGGCTGCGGCGGCAGGCGCAGTACGGTCTCGGTGATGCCGATCGACGCGTAGTGGTCGAGCTTGGCGCGGTCGGGAAGAACACCCATCGGCACGACGTGGAGCGCGGCCGGATCGCGACCCCGCTCTTCGAACGCGCGCCGGAGTTCGGGAAGCGCCTGCCCCACGCCGGAGCCTCCGATCGGCATCCAGCCGTCGGCGTACTCGGCGATGTGCGCGAAGAGTCGGGGACCCGCCCCGCCGCCGATCAGCACCCGCGGCCGCGGCTGCTGAAGCGGTTTGGGCCACTGCCAGCTCGGCTCGAAGCGCACGAACTCGCCGCGAAACGACGCGACCTCGTTCGACCACAGCTCCTGCATGGCCAGCATCTTCTCGCGCACGATGGCCCGGCGGCGCTTGACGTCGATGCCGTGGTTCTGCATTTCCTCGGCGTTCCACCCGTAGCCGATTCCGAGCACGAAACGGCCCCCCGAGAGCAGATCGAGGGTGGCGACCTGCTTGGCGAAGGTGATCGGATCGTGCTGCGCGACGAGCGCTACGCCGGTGCCCAGCCGGATGCGCGAGGTCAGCGCGGCGGCGGCGCCCAGCGCGACGCAGGGGTCCAGGCTGCGCAGGTACTCGTCGGCGAGAACCTCCTCCCCGGTGGGCGGCGCCGTGCGCCGACTGGTGGGAATGTGGGTGTGCTCGGGGACGTACAGGGAGTAGAAGCCCCGCGCCTCGGCCTCGGGCGCCAGCTCGGCCGGACTCATGCTCCGGTCCGTCGCGTGAATCACCACTCCGATTCTCATCGCCCCTCCGCCCGCGGCGATCCCCCTTTGGACCGCCGGGAACAGGATACCCGAGCACGCGGGCCGATCTTCGGCACGTCGAACCCGCTCGCTTGACTTCCCGGGGGCAAAAAGACAAACTAACGCTAGTTAGTTTTTTCGGAGTGCTGGCCATGCCCACCGCCCCGGTGACCGCCCGCGCGCCCGCGGCCCCGCGCCGCAAGGGGCAGATCACGGCGGCGCGCATCCTCGACGCCGCCGAGGAGCTCTTCTCGGAGCGGGGCTACGCGGGCACGACCCTGCGCGACGTGGCGGAGCGGGTGGGGCTGCGCATCCCGAGCCTCTACAACCACTTCGACAGCAAGGACTCGCTCTACGCGGCCGTCCTCGAGCGGGGCATCGGACCGGTGCGGACGGTCCTCTCCGAGTACATGGAGGAGGGGCGGGATGCCTACCGCGACTCGGCCCGGGTGGTGGAACGGATCATGGCGCTGCTGGAGCAGCGCCCGAACCTGCCCCGGCTCGTCCTGCACGAGACGCTGTCCGGCGGGCAGCGCCTGACACCGATGCTGCGCGAGTGGATCGAGCCGATCTTCGCGCGCGCCCACGAGATGGTCGAGGCCGGTCCCGCCGCGCACCGCTGGGAGAAGGAACAGATCCCCCTCCTCGTGCTCGCCATGTACCACGTCGTGGTCGGCCACTTCACGATCGCCCCCTTCTACCGCGAACTGAGCGGCGAAGACCTGATCCAGAAGCAGGCCCTGGCGAGGCAGACGCGATTTCTCAGGAAGCTCGTGGCGATTCTCTTCGCCGAAGAGGAATGACCCCCATGGACGTGAACGTCGAGTATCTGTCCGCGCGGAGCTGGGACGCCTCCATGGCCGAGCGCCTGAAGTGGCTGCGGGAGAACGATCCCGTCCGCTGGTCCGACAAGGACGGGGTGTGGCTCATCGCCAGGTTCGAGGACATCGCATACGTCTCGAAGCACCAGGATCTCTTCACGTCCGGACAGGGAGTGCGCCCGGGAGGCGCCACCAAGATCGGGCTCATCGACGAGGAGGAGCCCCGCCACGCCCAGCTGCGGGGCCTCATCAACAACGGCTTCACGCCCCGCATGGTCAAGAATCTGGAGGTCGTCTTCCGCGACATCACCGCGGAGACCCTCGACGCGATCGCGAACGCGGGCGAGTGCGACTTCGTCGAGGACATCGCGGTGCCGCTGCCGCTGCTGCTGATTGCCGAGATGATCGGCATCCGCCGCGAGGACCGCCAGCGATTCCATCACTGGTCCGACAGCATGATCTCCGCCGACGGCAACCTCGACAATCCGGAGATCGTCGCCAATGCGCACGCCGCCTTTCTCGAGTACTCCACGTACGTGACGGAGATCATCGAGGATCGACGCCAGCACCCGAAGGACGACCTGGTGAGCATTCTCACCGGAGCCAAGGACGCGGGCGTGCTCGGTACCTTCGGGACGACCCGGCTGCCCGGCGACGAGGTGAGCGAGCGCCACCTGAGCCTGGCCAACGACGAGCTGATCATGCTCCTGGTGATCCTGATGGTCGCCGGCAACGAGACCACCCGCAACGCGATCTCCGGCGGGATGCAGCTTCTGATCGAGAACCCCGGCGAGCGCCGGAAGCTGATCGAGGATCCCTCTAGGATCCGCATGGCCGTGGAAGAGATGGTCCGCCTGGTCTCCCCCGTGCACTCCTTCGGGCGCACGCTGACCCGCGACACCGAGCTGAAGGGGCGATGCCTCTTGAAGGGACAGCAGGTCCTGCTGCTGTATCCCTCCGCCAACCGCGACGCCGACGTCTTCGAGGATCCGGACCGCTTCCGGATCGAGCGCAATCCCCACCACCTGGGCTTCGGCCTTGGCAACCACTTCTGTCTCGGCGCCAACCTGGCGCGGATGGAGATGCGCGTGGCCTTCGAGGAGCTGCTGCGGCGCCTGCCGGACATGGAGTACGCGGAAGGCGGACCCGTGATCAAGCCGTCCGCCCTCGTGCGCAACTGCGAGCGCATGCGGGTGCGCTACACGCCGGAGCGCAGCCGGCGCGCGGACCCGACCGGAACCTCGTCGGGGTAGGCTACCCGCTGCGTTCGTAGCGCCAGCCGTCCGGCTCCATCCACAGGCGATGGCGGGCGCCGGCGCGCTCGACCACACCCTCGTCGTAGCCGGCGTCGCCCGCGTACAGGATGCAGACGCCTTCGGGCCGCGGGCAGACGCGCGGGCGGAAGGTCGGGATCGGCTCGCCGCCCAGCGACCGCAGAGCGTCTTCGGTCGTCGCGTGCGACAGGAACCAGTTCACGGTCACGAAGGTCGGCGGGGCGAGCCGGATCTCCCCGCTGGCGTGCGCCTCGAGCGCCTCGCGCGGCGCGAGCCAGCGGTGAGCGCGGATCTCCCCGCCGTCGACCCGGACCTCGTGTTCCGATCCGACGCAACCGAGGAAGAACCAGGTATCGAAGCGCTTCGGCGAGATCTCGGGCGTGATCCAGCGGGAAATGGGGACCAGCCGCGCGACGTCGAGCCGCAGCCCCGCCTCCTCCTCCGCCTCCCGGACCGCCGCGAAGCGCGCGCTCTGCTGCACGCTCTGAGTCGGCCCGGCGCGATCCGCGGGTTCGATCTTGCCGCCCGGAAACACCCAGGGACCGCGCTTTTCCTCCCGGGGCGTGTTGCGCTCCAGCAGCAGAAGCTCGAGGTGCTCCTCCCCATTGCGGATCAGCACCACCGTGGCGGAAGGCTTCGGCTCGACGCTCATGGAACCCGTACCGTCTACTCCTTGGCATCGGCGCCACGCAGCGGGGGCCGCCGCCTCCCCATCAGACGCGACCCGGCGCGTCCCCGTCGAGCACCGTGCGGGCGATGAGATCTTCCAGGTACGGCTCGTCCCACCACGAGATCTGGAGCTGCTTGGCGCGCCGGAAGTAGAGCTGGATGTCGTACTCGATCGTGAAGCCGACGCCCCCCCAGACCTGCTGGGCCATGGCGGTGGTGTCGCGGTAGGTCTGGCAGGCGAAGAGCTTCGCCATCGGGGCCAGGCGATCCACCGGCCGGCCGGCAGCGCGGGCCCAGGCCGCCTCGTAGACCAGCGTCTTGCCGCCGTCGATGGCCGTGGCGGCGTCGGCCAGGTAGTGGGAGATCGCCTGGAAGGCTCCCAGCGGCTTGTCGAACTGCTTGCGGTCCTTGGCGTACTGCACCGTGATCTCGAGCGCGCGCTCCGCCCCGCCCAGCGCCTGCGCCGCCAGCAGGATGATGCCGTCGTGCATGACCGCGTCCCAGGTGCGCCAGCCGGATCCGGGCGCGCCGATCCGGCTGGCGGCGGGCACGCGCGCGTCCCGGAACTCGACCTGGTACTGCGTGTCCGAGGCGAGGCTCTTCTGCTGGGTCAGCGCGATCCCTGGCGAGCGCGGATCGACGAGGAAGAGATCGACGTCTCCGCCGTCGCTGCGCGCCAGCACCAGCAGGCCCGTGGCCGAGCCCGCGAAGAGAACGTGCCGTTTCGTTCCGCGAAGGCGCACCCCGTCGCCGTCGCGCGTCGCCGCGAGCTGGACGCCCTCGCGACCCCAACCGCGTTCGGGCTCGATCCAGGCGGGCGTCAGGATCGCCTCGCCCGACGCGATCTTCGGCAGCCACTCGCGCTTCTGGTCGTCGCTCCCGGCCGCGAGCAGCGCGCCGGCGCTCATGACGGCGCTGGCGAAGTGGGGAGACGGCGCGAGCGAGCGCCCGAACTCCTCGTAGACGATCGCGGCCTCGAGCATCGACTGCTGCGACCCGGCGTACGCCTCCGGGATCAGGAGACCCAGCAGCCCCAGCTCACCGAGCTGCTTCCAGAACTCCGAGGGGTACCCGGTCGCGTCTTCCTCGTGCTCGCGAACGGTCTCGAGCGGCGCGTACTCCGCGCACAGGCCCCGCACCATCTCGCGCAGGACGTCCTGCTCCTCGTTGAAATCCAGATCCATGTTCGACTCCTGGGAATGGGGAATGCGTCGCCGCTAACCCCTGGGCTTCCACCGGTCGCCCCGACGCTTCCAGGGGTTGTCGCCCTCGGTCGCCGGAATCGCGATGCGCGCGTTGCAGGCGGTGACGACGCGGTCTTCGACCGCCAGCTCGAGCGCCACCTCGACCCACGCACAGCCGGTGTCGTCGCTCTCCAGGCTCTCCACGGCGCCGCGGAACAGCATGCGGTCGCCGGGGAAGACCGAGTCCTTCATCCGGAACTGGATGCGACCAAGCCGACCCGCGGGACCCGTCCAATCCGTGAGGTAGCGCTCGAACCAGGCCGCCTGGTTCGGCGTGTTGAGGAAGATGTTCTTGACGCCGTTCCGGTTGACGGCGAAGTCGTAGTCGTGGTGCATCGGCCGCCAGTCACGGCTGGCCATGGCCCCGAGCACCACCGTCGTGGCCGTCACGTCCACCGCCAGCTCGGGAAGCGGGTCCCCGACCCGTACCCGCTCGCTCGTGAGCGTTTCGAAGCCGCTCATCCGACGTCCCTCCTGTAGCCGAAGCCCGTGTAGGTCTCGGTGCCGACCCAGTCGCCGCGCTGGTTGACGTACTCGACGTCGATCACCCAGAACCGGCCCTTGCCGAGCTTGGTCTGCTTGACGTCGCTCACGGAGCGCAGGATCTGCCAGGTCTCGAGACGGTCGCCGGTCCGCACCGGCTCGCCGAACGTGATGGTGTTGTCGGTCATCACCGCCTCGGGGAGACCCAGCCTCTCCTTCAGGTCGAAGTGGACCTGGAGCGGCTGTGCCTGCTGCGTGCGTCCGGGCGCCCAGTGATGGGGACGGAACCAGGCGGAGAGCATCGTCGGCGGCGCAATCCAGCCGTCGGTGAGGTCCTGGGCCACCTTCTCGTCCCAGAACAGGGGATTGCCGTTTTCGACCGAGGCGCAGGTCGTGAAGACGTAGCCGCGCTCGACGTCGAACTCGCCCTTCTGCCGGTAGCGCTTCTCGCCGATCCAGGCCTGGATCTCGGCGGGCAGATCCCTCATGCCACCACCCCCTGGCTCCTCATGGTTTCGATCTCCTCGGCCGAGAGCCCGGCGTCGTGCAGGAGCGCCTCGGTGTCCGTGACCGAGGCGTCGCGCACCTCGGCCGCCGTCCTGGCTCGCGGCATCCCCGCCAGCACCGGACCCACCTGGCGAAAGCGCCCGTGGCGCGCGTGCCGGGCCTCGGCGAAGGCGCCCCGGGCCTCGAAGTGCGGGTCGCGAACCGCTTCCCCGATCGAATGGACGGGCGCCACGCAGGTGTCGGCCGGCGCGAGCGCCGCCACCCATTCGTCGCGGTCGCGGCGGGCGAAGGCCTCGCGGAAGGCCGCCCGGATCTCCTCCTGACGCTCGTCGTCCTTCTGGCTCGGGATCCACTCCTCGAGGCCCAGGGCCCGGCACAGGTTGGCGTAGAAGGCCGGCTCGATGGCGGCCACCGCCAGCCACCTGCCGTCGCGGGCGCGGTAGACGTCGTAGCAGGCGTAGCGCCCCGTCAGGATGTCGTGGCCGGGCCCGGGCTCCTCGCCGGTGGCGAGGTGCTGGTCGACGCTGAGCGACATGAGCGAGAGCACCCCCTCGGCGACCGCGACGTCGAGATACTCGCCCTCGCCGCTGTGCCCCCGCCGCAGCAGCGCCGCGAGGATCGCGACGGCGGCGTGCATGCCGCCGCCGGCGCTGTCGGCGAGGGTCGCGCCGGGAAGCGGCGGGCCGCCGTCGGCGCGGCGACCCGTGCAGTAGAGGAAGCCCGCCACCGCGAGGTAGTTGAGGTCGTGGCCGGCCCACCCCGCGTGCGGCCCATCCTGCCCGTAGCCGCTGGTCGAGCAGTAGACGATCCGCGGGTTCACGCGACGCACCTCCGCGTACCCGATGCCGAGCCGGTCGGCGACGCCGGGCCGGAAGCTCTCCAGGATCACGTCGGCGCCGCCCGCGAGCTTGAGCGCGGCGGCCCGACCCTCCGGCGCCTTGAGGTCGATGCGCGCGCGCTGCATGCCCCGGTGCGCGCTGTAGGCGTAGTACGGCGGCTCGATCTGCACGCCGCCCTGCTTCGGCGGCGCGCCCACCTTGATCACGCGGGCGCCGTAGTCGGCGAGGATGCGCGAGCAGCGCGCCGCCGGTCCGACCGTGGAGAAATCGATCACGCTGATGCCGTCGAGGGCCGGAGGAGCAGGCACGCGAGGCTCCTAGAAGTTCTTGGGAAGACCGAGCTTGCGCCGCGCGATGATGTTCTTCTGGATCTCGGAGGAGCCGCCTCCGATCGTGTCGAGCACCGAGTAGCGGTAGCTCATGTCGGGCCGTCCCCGCATGGGCGCCCCCTCGGTGTGAACGCGAAGTTGCCCGCCGGCCCCGGCCAGATCGACCATGGCGTTGGCGACGCGCTGGGAGAGGTGCGTGGCGTAGAGCTTGTACTCCGAAGCCTCGACGGTGGGCGGCCTGTCGCCGACGCTGCGGGCGGCCGCGACGAAGCGGAGGCCGAGCACGCGCGCAACCTCGGCCTCGGTCGTGAGCCGGGCGATCTTCCGGCGGGCGAAGGGGTCCTCGCGCAGCGGGCGGTCGTCGCGCTTCGCCTCGCGCACGTACTCGACCAGCTCCCCGAGCTTCTGCTCGGTGGGCGCGAAGGTGAACATGGTGAAGCGCTCGAGATCCAGGGCCTCGGAGATGTACCGGAAGCCCCGACCCTCCTCGCCGACCATGTACTCGTCGGCGACGAAGACGTCGTTGAAGAACACCTGGTTGGTGATCTCGTCGCCGATGGTGGGCATCGCCTGCACCTCGAGCCCCGGGTGGTCCATCGGAATCAGGAACAGGCTGATGCCGTCGTGCTTGGGCGCGTCGGGATTGGTGCGCGCGCCCAGCCAGTACCAGTCGGCGAAGTGCGCCGAGGTGGTCCAGATCTTCTGGCCGTTGAGCGTCCAGCCGCCGTCGACCTTCTCCGCCTTGAGCTGCATGTTGGCGGCGTCCGAGCCGGCCTGGGGTTCGCTGTAGCCCACGGCGAACTCGATGTCGCCGTCGATGATCTGGGGCAGGAACTCCCGCTTCAGCTTCTCGCTGCCGTGGCGAATCAGCGTCTTGCCGATGATGCCCGCCCCCTTGCCGATCTGCGGGGCGCCGCGGCGGGCGAGGGCCTCGTTCAGGATGTACTCGTAGACGCCTTCCTGCTCCTGCCCGCCGTACTGCTTGGGCCAGGTCATGCCGATCCAGCGCTTCGCTGCCAGCTTCTTCACGAAGGCGCGACGCGGCGGCGTATCGACGATCTGCGCCATGTTCTCGCGGCAGACGTCCGCGACGTCGGGCGTGGCGTGCTCGTCGAGGAAAGCCTCGACCTCCCGCGCGAAGGCCTGCTCGGCGTCCGAGAACTCGAAATCCACGGCTCCGTCCTCCTGGGGCCGCCGACCGGCCGGCGGCGGGGGAGAAAGTATACGATACGTAGCGTATAGAAAGTACCGGCTGTCGTCGAGCGGTCGTAGGCCCCGCGGGGAA
>Ga0224512_10003229_pt1 | contig 14464 bp, 15 predicted proteins | sample SF_May12_sed_USG_4_FD_169103 | JGI IMG/M metagenome (GOLD analysis project Ga0224512, IMG submission 169103) | Sediment microbial communities from San Francisco Bay, California, United States - SF_May12_sed_USGS_13 | ecosystem: Environmental > Aquatic > Marine > Sediment | place: USA...
GGCCAGGGACGGACAAAGAGAAATCCGTGCCAGATCCAAATTTCTCGCATTGTAATCGACCCATTGCCCGCAAAATCTGTATGATTAGTCGTAACAGGGGAGCGAGCCGTCAGGCTCCATCGAGAAAGCCGCACTCATTAGGGTGCGGCTTTTTCATAGGCGAATGTCAGCTCTCAACGAGAGCAGTCATTCAGACGGCTCACCGCGGCCGGATTTCGGGGGCAGCAAACGGCCGCAAGCGGAAGTGCGCATTCTGCTGTGCTAGTCCTTGAACCCCAATCGCCTGCGTAATTCCAGAAATTCGGGTTCTTCGAGCATCCGGTCGTTGAGCCAGTTGTCTCTGAACCGTGTGATTATCCCTGTCGGAACCGGCCGGTCTTCCTGCAGGTAACCGTTGATCACAGTGGTTCACTCGTGCAAAGCACGTACTCTGTCCCGCGTACCCAATACCGCCCATCCCAGGGGTCGCAGGATTTCGCTTTGCGGATCGACAAGTAACATTTCAAGTCGGGACAACTGTGTTGCCGCTTTTTCCGTTTCCCCAAGCAGGCCGAATAGATACCCTTTATAGCCCACCCGGAACGTGGCGGCGGATGACATCATCTGCACGGCTTGATCCAGATAGGCGATCGCTTCGGCAGTATTACCCTGCAGATACTCGACAGTTGCAAGATTGAAATAGGTCAGGTAAATGCCGGGATCGAGTCTTATCGACTCCCTAATATGCTTCTCGGCCGCAGCGAGGTTTCCCGCACGTAACAACAGGAAGCCATACTGACTGTGAAGCGATGCATCTTGCGGAGCGATGGCGATGGCGCGCGCTCCGGACTGGATTGCTACCTCATATTGGCCGCTGTGTTCTGCAAGGTGCCGACTGGAATCGAGCAGAATGCCTGGATTATTCGGGCTAAGATTTTTCGCGCGCTCGAAAGCCACACGCGCTTCGTCTTTACGGGAATAGTACGCCTGGTGGCGCAAGCCGATAATGAGATGGGCCGGGCCCAAAGTCGGGTCCAGCTCGATGGCTTTTTGCGCGGTCAAGATACCGCCATCTCGATCTCCCGTCATGAAAATGTCGGCAAGCTCCCGGTTGAACTCATCCGACCACAAGTGCCTGCCTGTACTACCGTCGATCAGCTGCGCCGTAATCAGTACTCTCCCGTTAGCGTAGCGAACGCTGCCCTCCAGGACTGTCTCGACGTTCAACGCTCCTGCAATTTCCGGAATCGGCGGTGGATCTTGTTCGTACTGCATGACCGAGTTACGAGACATCACAGTGAGATCCCGAATCTTGGCCAGTTGATTCAGCGTCGATTTGTGAATGCCGGCTGCGAAATAAGCGTTATCTGGATCAGGACTCAGATTCTCGAACGGCAGCACAGCAATGGAGTTCGGCGGAAAATCATTGCCCCCAAAAATCAGAGTATCGGAGGGACTGATCTCTACACGATAGATGACCCAGACCATTGCAACGGCCAGTAGTCCGATCAGTACATACTCGATCCTTCAACTGACACCTTGCCGCGACGCGGTATCTCCCTGCTCCCTTACGAGTCTTTCAGACGTTAGATTGAACGTCCAGCTCATTACAAGAGCGATTGGAAAGCCGACGGCCAGCAGAACAATAACCAGGGTGTCCACCCAGTCGGGCAGATTCAGGGGATCTTCCACTGTGGCGACGATCTGGATAAGCAGCCAAGCCACGACTGCGTAGACGGCAGCAACCTGAAAGACCTTGCGACGCTTGATTTCCCCCAGGAACGACATATTGGCTCCGGTTTGTGTTCTTTTCTGGATTCTACCCATATCGGGCAGCCCAAAGCCTGCGATTTCGTTGGAATCTTGCCCGAATGGCTCAGTATTCGCCTGACCTTGGGTCAGAGAACCTTGGTCGCGTTAACTTGGTGTTGCAAAGGGAATGGATCAGCCAAATCCATTGCCATCAAGTGTCAATCGATCAAGTTCGCCCCTCCATCGTCCATTTTCTGAGGGCGACGCCAGTAATTGTATTGCGGTGTCCACTCGGCTGCGCTGAGCCCGGCCATGCCGAGCAGATTCCATAGTGAACAATATAAATCGCCGGGTCCAAACACGGCCGCATTCTTTCGAAGAATGCGACTCCCCTGGCGTTCGTACGCCACTGCGCCTGGCATATTGCGCTCTCCAGCCAGAACGGTTTGCTCCTGGATGTATTCACCCCCGCCATGCGAGGCTAGACGAAAACGCCAATTACGCGAGTTCGCAAACGTGCGCTGCACCTCCGGTGAATCCTTTGACACGAGGACGACGGACATAACTGATTCGAGATGTGGCAGGAAGCCGTTGAAACCGTCGGCCCAAAGTGTGCAATAGCGACAACCCTGGCCCATGTTATGAATAACGAGCAGACGATCGTTGTCTCCGAAAAGATCGAGTAACGTTACCTCACCATCCAATGTCGAAAACGAATAATTCCGAACGTCATCTCCAGAGTTCGCCATGCGCAGCTCGTTGAGCTTGGTCGTGAGTTCAAACAATTGTTTTTCAATTTTCGAGATTTCGTCGCTCACTTCATAACCTCACTGCTCAAAGAGCCGCAATTTGACTTCCTTTGATCATAGGAATAGTTGAGCAGATTCGCAAGAATTCAGGGTCTGATCGTACAAGTTCGATGAGGTGAGTTGCTCTGATCGCAAGATTATCGTCAATGACCACTTCGGGTGACAAGCGCAAATTGTAACTCAATCTAGGCGACCGGCGGCTCGACATAGTATAGCAGTCATTCGTTCATCTTCCTGGTGACGATCTCAGAACTTCCAGATGAAGACGCCCGGAAACGGTTTAGCGACGATAGCGTTACACAGCGTCGTATCTTGCTCTGTTCTCCTTCATCCATGCTTCCATTTCTTCTTTGCCCCGGCTCGAATCACTCATGACGTCCGCATGAGCTTCCATGTAGTGAGGTCGAAGGGCCATCATCCATTCTTCAAAGGTCTCGCCTTTTGCAACATGCTCACATAGATCGCACTTCAAAGACTTCATCTAATCCTCCTCCGCAACGAAAGTCACCTTGGCGTTCGGTAGCGGTCCTTATGGACAATATTAGCTCAACGGCCGCAATCGGGCGCGAAGCAAACGTTTCATCAGGCTAAAAAGCAGAAATCCAACTGGGAGCTGACGGCCAGAATCTGACGTCGCGTGCTGGCTTGCTTCTAATCCCAGCGTCCTTCGTCGTTCGGTATTGGCAGACCCTCTTCGCGCCCGATACGTTGAATTTCTCGTAAAAAGGACGGTCTTTGACCGATGATCAGTATTTCCGCTGCGGCCCAAATCTTAAGCATTGCCGCAATCTGATTTCGTAGCCAATAGTCGCAGAACTCGTCGTCCAGATATCCGCTTCGACACTGATAGAACAGATCGGCAAGATAGTCTCGCATGCCGATCGTGTCAGATCGAAATCGATATAGCTCTTCTTCGCTAAGCAATGCGAGCGCCTCAGCCGTAGGCTCGAGAAATGCTTCTCCCATCCCGGCAGTCAGCTTCCCGTAGATACCTGCGATCTCCCCAGAATTTGCGTAATCGAATCGCCGCTGTACCCGAATTGACATCGAGTCGTTGTGCATCTGTGCTCGCATCATTTCGGTATTTTGTCGACCGCTCCCCAGTGCATACCAGCCCCTCATCTGATTCAATCACAACTGACTCAGATCGGCCAGAAGCAGTCTAATGCAGGCGCCTGAAATGCAGACTGCCTTATTCAGCGCTCCACGGCTATCGCCCGAAGTATTCGCGGCACCCATCGGTAAGGAATTGCACCGGCAGTCACCTCGTCCACGCCACCCGTTAAAAACAGGTCACGACTAGGACAATGGAATAGCCAACAACCGGTTGAGCCGGTATGCCCGATGACAGGTGGCATAGGCTTTAGCCGGTTGAAGATTCGCGGCAAACGATACCGCATCAGGCCAAGTCCGTATTCGATTGGCCAACTCGGTGCTCTTAGCGCGGCCTGATCCCTGGGAATACCGAACCGGTTCCATCGCGATTTCATCGAATCCAGAGTATCCGGTCCATCGAACAGGTCGCCGCGCACAAGGCTGCGCATAAAGGCAATCATGTCTGACGTCGTGCTGTAGATGGCTCGAATTGACTGCAGGAAGTCGGGGATTTCGAGCGGCTGACCCATGGCGCAGAGCGTTAACGGGCGGCACACGGGTTTTGTCGGCCTAGTCACGCCGGGGAAATAGGTGTGATCAAGACCGAGCGGCTGATACAGCAACTGCTCGTGAACCGTATGGACTGGCTTTTCCGTAACGGCTTCGATAACGGCAATCAGCAACATATAGTTAGTGTCCGAATAGCGCATACGCGGCCGTGGCAATCGCAAATCCTGAGGCGAAAAGTGTGGTCTTAACCCACGGACAATTTCAGCGATCTGCTCTATTCCAATAGCAATGTCGCCGCCCTCGATTACTCGCTCGATCAAGCTGCGACCGCGCTTCGGGCGATCCTCGAGCCAATCGGCAAGGCCAGATGTATGGCTGAGCAGGTGGCGAAGTGTGACTTCGCCGGTGCGGTCTCGCCGGCCTGCGTGATGCAAATCTCTGACGATTCCGACGGGCAAATAGGATGCAAGCGTATTGTCAAGATCGATCAGTCCAGTCTCGCTTAGCTTCAGAATGACTGCGGCATTTAGCATCTTATCGATGCTTGCAATAAAAAAGGGAGACTCGGCAGTGACCGTTCCACTGCCCACATCCGAGTCGCCTGCTCCACCGATCCAACGGAAAGACCTGTCTTCGGTCTCCACCGCCATTACAGCTTGTCGCAAAGGGTGCCGCGACGTAATGTCGCGTAGCAGCGCATCGAGTCGATGCCGGAGGAGGTCTTCGTGTTCCATTGGCCTCGGTCCGTTTAGATATGGTTGGTGCGATGCGCGCTTCTTGTAACTCCAGCCCATGCCGCCGTACGCCGGGTAAGGGTCACCAGCGGCCCCTTGCCATCGTATCACTTGATCGGCAGCTTCCGGAGGCAAAGTGGACGCTAAAGACGCTGGATATACTAGATTCTGACTTCCGCAATCGGCCAGAACCAGTCTTTCATGCGTAATGCCGAATCTCGATGACGTTGCCGTCCGGGTCACGAAAATACTCTGACCGATCAGCGAGACCCTGGGCGCCGAACGACTGCTCGCTTCCTGCTGTGAGCTCAACTCCCTGTGCAATCAAGCGAGACCTGAGTGCTAAGTAGTCTTCGGCATTCATGGAAAGACAGATGTGATTGATTGGCGCTCCACCACCGTCGCCTCCGCCCGTAAACTCTTGCACGTCCGACAGCATATCCGTATTCATCAGATCAAGAATCGTCGAATCGCTCAGACGAACACTGGGAAAGGCCGCGGTTCCTGCCTCAAACTCTTGCTGGCGAACTGGGCGCATGCCAACAATATTGACATAGAAATCTAGGGAGTTTTTTGGGTTACTCACCCATAGCACGACGTGGTCAATGTTCATTGTTCTTTTTGTGATCAGATTTTCCCGATTCACAAATTGCTGCGAAAGCGGTCGTTATCCAATTCGTCATTTTCTCATATCTGCGTTTGCACAAATGTCGGCTTTCGGGTCATCAGCAGCCCCTTAGCATGTTACCAGCCCGGGGTCCGCTTTCGGCTGCGGATTCAATTGATCGTTGCAACACCTGGACTCTATCACTGTAGAGAGGAGGCTGTTGCCGATAGGACATAGAAGAAGACGGCATTACACGCAGTCTGAGGAGTCGAAGATGTGGAATCGCTGGCGAAAAGGCGAGTCCATGAACGAAAAAGAAAATCCCGCCGCGGGGGCGGAGTTTAAAACGCCAATTAATTACTGCGTGTAACTATTGTGTTCGGGCCCTCAATTGCCTCGCCAGAAAATGTTTCGCCGCCTAACGCACGACCTCTAACAACGCCCCCTAGGTTGGTCCATTCCCCCGCCCTATAAGACGGCGATGGGGCGGACCGGCGAGCCTGTCGCACCTTTGATCCGCAGGGTCAGATTCAGGAATAGGAACTCGTACGATTGATCCCGTGCCACTTCTCGCAGTTCCATATTCTCAAGGAGGGGAATGCCCTCTTCGAAAAAGAGAATGTGATGAACGCTGTCCGAACCCGTGCGCGGCGCAACCTGCACGCAACAGGAGTCGGCTCCGACCATTGACACCTTGCGCGTCACAAGCCAGCGAGCGACTTCCGCGCCGATCCCGGGCGAGCCCTCGTTGTCGCCGACTCCGACACGGCGGTCGTTGTATTTGGATGGATTCGTCCAGTTCACGGACCAACCGTAGTGGAACAGGACTGCGTCACCCTGTTCGACTGTACCTTCATTCATGCCCTGTTTCTCCAACGCTCCGAGCACATCAGCCAAGGTCACTTCATAACGGGGCCCGAGCGTCTCGACACCCTTGTAAGCCGCAATATCGACAAGAATCCCTCTGGTGATGAAGGGTTTAAAATGCTCAACCCCGAGCGCTTCGACACCGCCTTGCCCGCGGTTCCGTCCGGTCAGTTCCTCTTCGGTAAAGCCGTTGTAAAACACCAATTTCACCGAGCCATCCGCCATTTCGACCGTTCGACCCTGGTGTGACAATGCATCAAACTGAGTCCCCATCTGGCCGATGAAGCCAGTGAAGTAGTCCCTGTGACTGACGCCGATTCCGGGTTCCGTCGCCCTTGGTGCGGGCACGACATTTAGATAGTACGGTCGATCGCCATAGGCTGGCATGCTCGCCTCATACGGGTGGCCCAGCTCGTAAGTCCGTCCAGACTTCGGTAGTTTCAGCGCCTCGAGAATCTTTTGCGGTGTGACGTAGTTCGACGCGCCGGCTTGATCTGACGGTCCATGCGGTGACGGCCACCAGGGCCCTGATTCCCGGTCCTGTGCTGCAACGCTAAGCGGTAATGACAGTACGAGGGCCAAGGTAAAGGCATGTACAGTGACTAGCTCATTATTACTTTTCATTACGTGTCTCCCGTTCGTTCCTGTATTCATCACGAGCTTACTATGCAGGACGGATGAAGTGCAGCAAGGATTGGTGTGTTAATTAGCGTGGGCCGTTTGAAAAGAAACCGACGGCGAACACAACGGCCCCAACCAGTACTTAGGGTACATAGAATTGCATCACTTCTTGCCTTCAAGTGCGCAAAATGGCGTCTTGCTCGACAGGCTGGCTTGGGTCAGTGGGAGAAATTATAAATCAAAATCCGGCAGCGGCTGCTTTCTGGCGCACACCGGCGGTCGTTCATCGAGACCAGTAGATCCCCTTTCAAACGAACCCACGCGAACTTTTTATCAAGTCATAAGCTGCGTTTATCTCGCGTGATCGTTCTTCAGCAATGGCGCGCATGCTTTCAGGTAGCCCGCGAGCAGTTAACTTGTCCGGATGGTTCTTGCTGATGAGTCTGCGGTAGGCGCGCTTGATATCGGCTGGAGCGGCTTCCGGAGTCACACCCAATGCGACATAGGCATCGGCGAGCCGATCTTGAGGAGGCCTGCCAGACGGACCTCGTGCAGCGCCACCGGTTGCCGCTCGCAACAGCGATTCCAGTTGAGCAACGTCTCCCTCAGTCAGTCCCAGCCGGCCCGCAACACGGACCAGTATGGCGTGTTCTGCCGGGTGGAATTGTCCATCAGCGGCCACTGCCATGCACTGCAATTGCAGAAACAGCTGAACGAGCGGCGCACGCCCACGACTGATGGCCGCAAAGCGATCCACTGCAGCATCGAGATCAAAATGCGGCTGTTTACCTTCGCTGAATGCGGACTTGGCCAGACGCCGCTGTTCGTCAGTAAGGCGCAACATGCCGAAGATTTGCTCAACGGTATCGATCTCGTCGCGTGTAACGACGCTATCCGCTTTGCAGAGAGCCCCCATTACAGCAAAGACGGATTCGATCAGCTCTGTTTGCGCAATGCGCAGCCCGCCAACCACAGTTCGCTGCAGTACATTGCTAGCGACATAGCCAATAAATCCACCTACAAGTAGCCCTACTGGGCCACCTGCGAGCAAACCGATGATTGCGCCGACGAATGCAAGTGCCATTCGTGAAGTCTAACAGGGCCGAAGGAATTTCCGATATGCGCCGCTAAAGAACTCGTACGCATAAATGAATGACAATATCCCGAGCAATCGAGCCAAATCGAACGTCCGGTTTCAGTTGCGGCCTGCCGTCATCCTGTCAGCCCAACTCCAGCTATTGAGTACAAAGCGCCCAATCAATCTCTCAGAAAATTAATAGCTGACAGGCAGCTTTCGACCAAACCAGCGTTCGTGTGCGACGTTTCCTGTCTCGTACGGGCTGAGACAAGCGCCAGCGTCGCAATCGAGATGTGCTGCATTGATCGCCTATAGCTCAAGGCGATCCTCGGAGTTCAGCATTGCCTGAGCTTGCCGGTCAAGGCCAGCAATTGTTGTTTGTATTGTTCACCTTTTTCTGGCGAGAACTCGCGCCGAATTTCAGCATCGATTCGGTCGATCGCGTCTCGGTAGCGCTTCTTGCAGGCCGCTCTGTTTGCTTCCGACTCGGGCTTTTCTTGCGGGTTTTCGGTAACAGGCGACTCGCGTTTTACGGCTACCTGCTCTGCGGTCTCGGCTATCTCATCAGGCTCCGTCTTCTCAGGTTCGACAGACTTTTGAGGTGCGCATGGCAACTGAGAATAGACAATACCGCCGTCGGCGTCCGTACACTTGTGAATTTCGGTTTGTGCGGTCGCCGTGTCCAGCAAACAAAAACTGGCGATAATCAGGCCAGCCCGAACTTCGCGCATGTTGCCACGACGAGCCGATTGGCCAGCTCGGGTAAACGTTTGCCAGTCGCGTCTCAAGCGGCGCTCCTACAGCTCAATGGCAATAATGGGTCACCAGCCGAAATTATAGCGCAAGAATTTCGAGCGGCTCCTTCCGGGTGCATAACAGCCCATCATTCGGGCCTGCCTCTTCGGTCGCAGTTCAGGACCAGCTAAATCTAACGTCGAACTCCCCCCCTAGGCCCGCCTGAATCTGTAAACACCGTCCTTTTTGCCAAGATCTGTGAAAAGTCCAGAGTTGAGAATGGAAGTCGGTACACCGAACGAAACCGGGAACAGCCAAACCGCTAGTGTGCCTCCTTCCCTTAATACTTTGTGCATTTCCGGCAGGAGTTTGCTCAACGGTAACGTCGGGAATGGGATGACACCAAATAACAAAACCACATCGATGCTCGCAGATTTCAGTCCTGTCTTTAGGGCATCACGTTTTACTACCTGAACGTTCTTGATGCCGGCATCCTTTACTTTCTGCAAGACTTTATCGGCATAGCCTGAGAGCGGCTCCATTGCGATTAGTTGCCCGTTGTCGCCGATCAAGTCGGCAACCAGCAACGTGAAAAATCCCGTTCCGCATCCCACTTCAAGGACAGTGTGTCCCGGCTTGAGTTCAGCACCCCGCACTGTTCTTCTTGGATCGAAAAGCCAGCGCCTAAGGCGACTTTCCATTACCGCGCCGGCAGGTTTAAAAAGAATATTCAGAAAACGCGATTTACCTAGTTGTTCCGCGTCCATATCGATCTTGCCCCTGTGCCGGCTTGGAAGTTGGCAACGTTGCTGAATGTAACCTGATTGCAAGTTCGAACGTCACGATTAATACAACCACTTGGGGTCATCTCCGGCCCCTCACTATCCTATCACCTGACCGGCCGCTATCGGAGGCAAAGCGGAAGTCAGAAACGATGGAGATACCAGATTCTGACTTCCGCAATCGGCCTATTCTGTTGAAAAACTCTGTTTTGCGAGCGGTACGAAAATTCACGAAGAAATTCGATTGGTCCTGCGCGCGATCCACAGTGCGAATGAGCCGCTGTGAGATGCGCCAGGAGGAGTTTTCACGGAAATTACACAATTTCCCCTCGCATCGACGTTACACAACGGACGTTAAATCGTAAATGAAGTTTGCGCCTCTACGAAAATAAGATTTTTTCAACACTATCGGCCACTAGCGGTCGGGGGGTAAAAAAAACGCGATACACACCCGTTTTCGGATCATCACAGAAAATATCACCAGCGAGTTTCGTACCGCCTTCCCGAAACCAGATAAACCAACCCCAGTCTTCTTGATCATGCTGGATATTCTGGTAATTGCCGCGGATCAGTAGCGGAAATTGTCGGTCAAACCGACAGCCGGTCAGCGACCGCTTATGGCCCGCATGAAGTAGCGGATTGACGGGCGCGAAAAAACCCGGCATCGGGGCCCTGGCGCTCCGGCGCCAGGAAGAGATTACCCTGGAACCTTATGTAGCGCTGCTACCTATAAAGGCTGTCAATAAAACCGCTCTCGTCAAGCTCTCTAATGAAGCTGTCGTCGTAGAAGTCTTCGGGCTTGTATTTTCGCATCTCATTGGAGTCGTAAATTTGCATAACCTTCTTGATGCCTTCCACTGAGGGATACGGTTTGCGTGGTACGCTCGCAGCGCCGGCATAAAACATGTCCTGTTTTGCTCTATTCTTGATACCCCACCACTTTTCCATGGCACGTATGGCGATTTCCTTGTCGTTCTTTAGCACCGCGTTTGCTTCCACCAGCGATTTAATGAAGCGGCGGGCAGTGTCCCGGTTTTCGTTTAGCCACGAACGGGAAACTGATATCCCAGTGGAAAAAAGTGGTACTTCCCACGTGCTCAGGTCGATCAGTGGTTTGTAGCCGGCCACCAAGGCCTCCGCGAGTCGGTTTTCATTGGTGATAATGGCATCGACGCGGCCGCTTTTCAGGTCATCTATTCTCGACTCGGATAGGAGCGAGATATCCTGAACCCGGTCCCATCCCATCTTTTCTGCGATAACAAGAGCGATGAAATGTGTCCTGCCACCGAAGCTCGTGTAACCAAGTCGCTTGCCTTTAAGTTGCTCCAGGCTGGTGATTTCGCGTTGGACCACTAAATGCCCGCTCACACGGTCATTTAAAGTCGCAAGCATAATCGTGTCCTGCCGAGCCGTGGCTCGCACGGTCGGCTGGACGATGATCTGGGTACCATTTCCGGCTGCGAGCGGAGTCGGTTCACTTGGTCTAACATATTCAGGGTTTACGATCATGCCATCACGGGCCATGTTTTCTGCAACTTCGGGCACGATGAATTGTTCCACATCGAGGCCGTTCCGTTTATAGATACCCTCGTCATGCGCGACTAGAAACGCGACTCTGGTGGCCGAAGGCGGTGAGATATTTACCTGCAAAGGGATCAACTCTTGCTGCGCCAGCGCAGAGGTGTAAGCGCCCGTCACCAGCAAGAGTCCGCATGTCAAAACAGTGTTTACGCTAGTCGATCGTTTCATCTCGCATGTGCCTTAGTGAAAGAGTAAGGAAGTAAGACTGCAAACCTGTGGACCTTTTGTCCACAGCTTATCGCCAGATTGAGGTTTCGAATGGAACTTTATGCTTTTTTATCGAAAATAAAGTGGTTCGCGAACAAGTGTAGTCGATTTATTGACTATTGCTAGGTCCGTTCGCTCGATTGTTACTGACTGACCGTTCCGGTCCGCATACCTCCACGGAGCGCCCTCGCGTTGGCGGCAGCCTGCAGGTAATAATCCCAGGCTTGCATGTCTTCGGTTCTGACGGGAACCGCCAGACTCATTTCGGTATTGAGACGTTCAGGCTCTATCGCGCCGATAATATGGTTCGTGATGTCATCCTGTTCAGCGAATACGTCGCGAAACTCCCTGTCATAAGTCTCACTCCAGATTTGCCTGCCGGTCGCGTCATTAAGCTTTGCCGCTATGCGAAGCTGATCTCCGCTTCTGCGTACGCTACCCTCGAGAATATATCCAGCGCCCAATGCGGTAGCGATTTCACGGGCATCGGTCGCACTTGCTTTATAGGAGAATGTAGATGTTCCCGCGATGACTGGAAAAGTTCCGATGGAATGCAATCCTGAAATGATCTCCTCTGTAATCCCGTCGGAGAAATACTCTCGCCCTGGATCGCCGGACAGGTTGGAAAAAGGCAGCACGGCGATCGCAGCACGATCAGAGAATCCCGGCACAGGCTCCGAGACATCGACCAAACTAACTTTCGAACCGGCATTGACCAAAACGTAGTTGTCGAGTATCAGGAAGGCAACTGCGACAACAAGCAGCCCTATCAGCGCCAATTCGATCGTTCGCTTGCGTCCTTGAGGCGAATCTGTGGGTCCGGCGTCGCGAACCAAACCCTCCGGGGTCAGGTTGAACGCCCAGCTGATGACGAGGGTGATGGGAAGTCCGAGCATCATCAGGAAAATGACGACCTGAAGAACCCAGGTTGGTGCCTCGAACGCAGGCAAAACCACATCGGCAACTTGAATCAGCAACCAGGCCACCACAGCATACACGGCGGCCACCTGAAAGATTTTGCGTCGCTTGATTTCCCCCAGGAACGACATGTTAGGTCCGGATTATCTTCTTTTCCGGATTATCTTCTTTTCCGGATTGTACCCAGATAGGCGCTCCGAGAGCCCGACATTCGACTATTTCTCACGATATGCGGCTCGAAGACGGTCTATCAGAGGGAAACTCTGTATGGCCGATACGGGTTACCGCAACGCACTCTAGCCGCCGGATTGCCGGTCGATTTCGATGGCTTTGAGTACCTCACGCGTTAAATCCCAGCGGTCAAAGCCTTGCTCGCCATAGTCGAGTCCGCGCCGCACGATGACGGTATCGTGCGAGGGTACGATCACGACATATTGGCCGCGATTGCCTGCCGTCGCGTACGCCGATTTCGGTACATCATTACGCTCGTCGGGGACGAGCCAGAATTGTCCGCCATACACGCGGCCTCGATGCACCGTAGCGGGTGCAGGGGTGCGTACGAACTCAATCCAGTCCTCTGAAATCAGCCGCTCACCTTCCCATATGCCATCTTGCAGATACAGCAGACCGAAGCGAGCGAGATCTCGCGCGGTCGTGTACACCTGACTGCTCAGGATGAAGTCCCCGAAGCGATCCGTGCTGACCAGAGTATTGCGCATACCGATGCGGTCGAGCAGCGCTTTACGCGGGAATTCAGCGTACGTCTTGGCATCGCCGAGTGCGAGCTTCATCGCGTATACGGCAAGCAATGTATCGTAGTTCTCGTAGTCCCAAAATGTACCGGGCGTGCGAATCAAAGCGCGGCGCCGTGCGCCATCGACCGAGCTCGCTCCGGCCCAATAGGCAAGGCCGGAACCGGTCGCGTATTCCATCCCGAAGCTATCGACCGGATACAGACCGCTCGACATGTTCAAGACATGTCGTAGCGTGATGGCATTGCGCGGGTCGCGGTCCGGATTTTCGACATCGGGTAGCCACTCGATACCGAGCGGCGCATCCAGCTCCAGTCGACCCGCATCGACCAGCATGCCGATGAGGGTCGCTGCGATGCTTTTCGCCGTCGACCAGGTGCGGGTGCGCGTCATCATGTCGACACCGTCAGCATATCGCTCGTGGATGATGGCGCCCTTGTGGATAATGATCAGGCTCAGGGTGACCTGTTGCGGTGATTCGCGATCGAATGTCCAATCGGACGCGGCACCAAGTGCGGCCGGATCAACGTTGCCGGGCAACGGTGCTTGCTGGATGATGTCACCGACCGGCGAGGGCATGGAGGCCGGGTCCCCGTCAGGATAGGGCAATCGCAGAATGGGTAGCGAGTCGATATCGTCGAAGTCCTGGTTTGGCGCCATGACGACACAGCCAATGCCGTCACGAAACGCCGCGCGTATCACTGGACCCGATTCCCCTCCGCCGATAGCGACGGCCTTCAACGTCCGGTCAATAAGGTACTCGCCGCCATCGACGGTGCCGACGGGCTCCGGCAGGTAGGCAAGTTCCTGCGCAAACACCTGCTCGAGCGTGCGGCCGGACGTAAACAGGCCGTTGCACATCAGGATTGCCTGAACGCCGTTCCGAATCGTCGTGCGATTCGCCTCGAAATAGTCGAAGTCGTCGGTTTGTTGTGCTTGCGACGCACACGTGCCGAGCAGGGCAAGTAGCACGGCGAGTCTATTCATATCCGGACCTCATGTTTCTCGGACGATCGAAAGGCGGCAATCTGAGTGTACAGTACTAACCGGTACCGAATATTTCTTCGTGTCGCGCGGAAATCTTGGGCCACAGACCGGCAAATTCTTGATCGTCCAGATGGAACTCTTTCGTGAGTAGCGCGACCAGCGCGTCAGGTGAATTCACCGTCGTCGATTGTACGGCACCCGGATTGGCGACACTAAAGACCCGGCCTCGCAACGCGCAATGCTGATTGCGAGAGCGCAGTTGGGCAACCAGATTCAGGACAAAACCTGATGAGGAATCACTTTGGAGGAACGCACTTTTTTCTTCGAGCGCTGACTCACACGCGGGTTCCTCTCTAAAATCAAAGCTGAATTTTCCATCGCCCAGGCTCTCCCAGAAACGCCAGTAGTGATCGTCCAGTCTTTCCAGTCCGAGTTTGAACGGCGGCTGAT
>Ga0224512_10003230_pt1 | contig 14457 bp, 12 predicted proteins | sample SF_May12_sed_USG_4_FD_169103 | JGI IMG/M metagenome (GOLD analysis project Ga0224512, IMG submission 169103) | Sediment microbial communities from San Francisco Bay, California, United States - SF_May12_sed_USGS_13 | ecosystem: Environmental > Aquatic > Marine > Sediment | place: USA...
GCCGAGACGTCGACCACGATGATGCGGCTTGCCATCCCGACCTGCGGCGCGGCGATGCCTACGCACCCCGGGGAGGCGCGCATCGTCTCCAGAAGGTCATCGATGAACGCGGAGACATCGGCGGTCACCCCCGTCACGGGGGGGGACGTTTCCTTGAGCCGGGGATCCGGGAATTGCAGAATCGGAAGGATCGCCATGCCGGGCGCCTGTTACAGCTTCAATGTCTCGATGGGACGCACCGAAATGGACACGCCGAGTTCCTTCTTGATCCCGTCGAACACCGCGTCCAGCTCCTTCATGTCGACCCCTTCCGGGATGTCCACCTCCAGAACCATGACGTAGACGGGGCGCTCCTTCGACCCGACGACCTGCGTGTTGAGGTCGGTGATGTTCACCTTCCGCCGGGCGAGTTCCCGGGCCACGGAGTATACGATCCCCGGCCGGTCGGCCCCATATACGGAGATGATATGAGGGCGCCCGGAGAACGACTTGTCGTGGACTACCTCGTCCGCCTTGAGCGAGTGGATCGTGACCTGCAGCCCCATGTTCTGCCGCACGTCGTCAAAGGAGGGGTTCATCTCCGCGGCCGTCTGAAGCTTCTCGTGAAATACGACCAGGATCATGGCGAACTGCCCGGAGAGGATCGTGCAGGTCGAATCCTCGATGTTGCACCCAAGCTCGTAGAGAATCCTGCTGACCTCCGCGACGATCCCCGGCCGGTCCTTTCCCATCACGCTCACCGAGAAATGTCCCATACCGCAAAGCTCCCTTCCCCCCCCAAAGGGTCGAAAAATAGGAAATCAGGATACCACGCTCTCCCTCCGGAACAGAACCGGAGGGGCGAGGAAAAAGGCGATCTTCGCGTGGGGGGGACATTTCCGCGAACCGCCCGGTCATCGGTGAGGGAATCTTCAACCCTTCGCCCGCCCGGGCGGCTCCCACGCCCGATTCGGATCGTGCTACCGGGAAAACGGCCTGCCCCTTCGCCAACAAATCGCGGCTGCGTTACGATCCTGCCGGGCTATCTTCTGGCTTCCTGCCGGTCGCTAACGGTCGGTATGCCGGCTTCCAACGGCAGGCTGTCATCCTTGGACCAGCCGATCCAGGAACTGTCGTAGTTGTGCAGCTTCTCCAGTTCCCATCCGGAAAGATAGAGGGCGAAGAGGACCTGGGTGGTACGCACCCCGGACTGGCAGTAGAAGTATTGATCCTTCTCCGGATCGAAACCCAGCTCGCTCAGCAGGGGATTGATTTCGGCCGCCGTCAACCACTCTGCGCGGTTCTCCCTCTTCTTGAAGAGGGTCCATTCGCTGTGCCGGCCTCCGGGGATGCGCCCTGCACGATAGGCCCCTTTCTTCTGCGTATCGCCGGAGAACTCCTCGATGCTGCGGGTGTCCCACAACTGGGCCGCGGGATTATTGAGCAGCGCCGCGATATCGGCGGTGTCCACAAGCAGATGCGGGAGAACGACTTTGCCCACGAAGTTTCCGGGCTGTGACGGAGCGTCGGGGGTCAGCACCTCGACAGGATACCCCGCGTCTTCCCAGGCCTTGAAACCGCCGTCGAGCACCCGCACATCGCCCTTTCCGTAGTAGGTGAAGGCCCACCAGAGCCGTGTGGCATCATACTTGACGTCGTAGACGACAACCGTGGAGTCCCGGTTGATGCCAAGCTGCCGGGCCCGGTCTGTGAACCCGGCTGCGTTGATGATGTTCCCCGTGACGCCGTTTTGGGTTTCGGGGGGCGCTTCGTAGTCAGGGCGGTCCAGCTGGTAGGCGCCCGGGATGTGCCCCGTGCGGTATCCCACGCTGCCTTCCGCCGCAATGATGACCAGGCTCGGGTCACCGGCATCCAGCAGGCCTTTCAGTTCCTGGACGGTGATCAGTGCATTGCCGCGGGGAAATCCTTTATACCCGGCCTGCGCAGCATAAGAGCCGGCTGGCAGAAAGAGCAGAAGGACCAAGAGTACGGGGAAGGAATGGATGATAATCTTCTTCATTTCTGGCTCCTTTTGAGCTTTTATCTGGATCATGGGCAAATATACTACAATGCCCATGGAGTATGTCAAGGACTAATTGTTTGTAATCCCTATGGAATATATCTAGAATTAAATGGTGATGCGCCAGGGGCATGCCCGGACGCTCCGTAGGGGGGAATTTGGGGAGGGCAGTAGGATGTTGCTAAATGGATTGAATCTTGTTCAACAACGCCTCGACGGTTGGACGATCTGCCGGGCCGACGCCGATATGATGCAGATGGACGATTCCGCCCGGATCGATCAGCACATCTCCGCCGCGCTGGAAGATATCCCCTTCCGACTTTATTACCTTCTTTCCCTTGACGACCTCCTTCAGATACGCCCACCACGTTTTCGGGCCAAAAACATCCCAAAAGGAAGCGGAGAGCATGCCATAGTTCCCGTACGTTTCGCGGGTATCATCTACCAGAAGAGGCCAGGTCAACGCAATATCTTCAACATAACTGCGCGCAAGAAAGCCGGCTTCAAATGTTACCACTACGATCTTTACGTTCCGCTTGCCGAATTCCTCCTCATGATCACGCAACTGCGTGATGTGCGCCCGGCAAGGGAGTCAGCCGAGATGGCGATGAAACACCATCAACAGCCAACTCCCCCGGTAGTCTTCGAGAAGGTGGGGATTCCCTCTGCTGTCTTGAAGGTTGAACGGTATGGCCGGTTTTCCCGTCAAATTGCTCATGCTACTTCCCGTACCGCTCTTCGTAGAATTTCTGCATTTTGTCCCGCTCCTCCTTGCTGATCCCCTTCTTCCACTTGTGCTGGTCCTGGGCGAGGATGAAGTCGGTCGAGCCGGGCAATAGCTCCTCGGCTTCGGGGAGAAGCTCCATGTAGAACCGCTCCGCGACCTCGAAGAACCCGTGCCACTGCGTGTAGTCGGGGGCCATCATCGACGCCCCGTGCCGCGCCCGCCGCCCCTCGTGATGCCACAGGAGGAACCAGGTCCATTCGATCTTTTCGTCGAACTGGGTCGGCGTGAGTTTCCCCGCGTCGCGAAGCTTCTTCATCAGCTCCGCGCCCGGCTTGGCGAACTTTTCGTTGTAGAGCTCGACCGTGATGTCGTACTGGGTGAAGAAGGCGTCCGAGAACTTCCGGTTGTGGCAATTGACGCACACGGTCTTCATCGTGTTCCGCTTCGTTTCCCAGTTCTCGAGCTTCTTCGAGATCGCCGGCCGGAGCGTCCAGGAGATCCTCTCTCCCGGGTCATGGGTGACGGGGAGGTCGACGGTCGCACTCAAGTGACAGGTGGCGCAGGTAGGCGCGGCCGTGTAGTCCTGCCCCAGGACCCACGATCGGGAGTCGAGGTTCATCCGGTCCCGGTTCGCGTAAAAGGCGATTCCGTGCTTGGACTCGTCGTAGATCTCCTTCTGCGGGTGGTCGGGCCCCAAGTGGCACTTCCCGCACGACTCGGGGGAACGGGCCACCTTCGCGCTGAACAGGTGGCGGGAGTGGCACGCGGTGCACGATCCCTTCGATCCATCCGGGTTGATCCGGCCGATGCCGGTGTTGGGCCAGGTGGTCGGGTCCACCTTGCCGTTCGGGAGGATCTTTACGATGCTTCCGTGGCACTGCTTGCACCCGGAGATTGCGGCAGGCGGCCCCTCGACAACCTCTCCCAAAAAGTTGTCGAGGCTTCCCAGGATGTCCCCGGCCTTCGCGTGGTGACTCCCCTGGAACTGCTTCGACTCCTTCTCGTGGCACTGCGCGCAGTCGTTCGGCGTCACGATCGTGGCGACAAGTTTCCCGTAATGATCGAACGCGTCCTTGTCCTCCTTCTTCGCCTCGTGGCAATCGAGACAGCCCACGCCCTCCGCGGCATGGGTGCTGTACTTCCACTCCTCGATCGCCGTGGCCGCCACCTTCTCCTTTTGGTGGCAGTCGACGCACACCTTGCTTCCCTCGGGAATCGCGACTTCCTTCTGCGCCGTCGCCGCAAACACGGTCCCGGCGGAAAACGCGATGATGCCCAACGCCGCCGCTGCCCATACCCACCGTCTCATCATGCCTCCCTCCTCGCGTGTTGGGTGGTTCAAATCGACCGGCCCCTGTGAGGCCCGTTGGAAGATTTACCGCAGGAACGACGAACGGTAATTGACTCGGGTCAAGACCATCCCCCAAACATTCAGCTTGCCAGTGCGCCGAAGAGGGATTGCGCCTTTAGGATCCGGATCTGGTTTCCTTTGACTCGGATCTTCCCTTCTTCCTGCAATTTTTTGAGCGTGCGGGAGAACGTCTCCGGAACGGTTCCCAGGCGGGACGCCAGCACGTTCTTGCTGACGGGGATCTCGTACACCGCCCCGTCCCGGAGCGCCTGCCCCCGGGTCTTCATCTCCTCCGCCACGAAAAACACCAGGCGGGCCTCCACGTCCCTGAGCGCGAGGTTCTCCACGAGGTCCGTCATCCTTTTCAGCCACTTGGACAGGGATGCGAGCACCCGGAGGACCATCCCCGGGTTTTTCTCGAGCAGTTCGAGGAACGGGCGCTTCGGGAGGAACAGGAGATCGCTTTTGCAGAGCGCCTCGGCGTTCGCGGGGAAGCCTCCTCCCTCGAAGATGGTCGCCTCCGCGAAGGACTGGCCCGCCTCGAGGATGTGGAGAACCTGCTCCTTCCCGTCCTCGGAGATTTTGAAGACCTTGACGCTTCCCGAAACGGCCACGAAGAAACCGTCCGCGCAGTCGCCCTCCCGGAAAACCGTTTCCCGCTTCGCATAATGGCGCAGAGTGGATATATCGCTAATGCGGGCGAGGTCTTCCGGAGGAAGGTTGGCGAACAGAGGCGACCTCCGCAGCGCCTCGGATATCGCGGGAACCATGGTATCATTCTCGCGTATTTTCGCGGCCGGTCAAGGACGGAAGGCCTTATCGCAAGGGGAGGCGACGATGAAGGCAAAGATCGACTCGTTCATGGAAGCGTTCGGGATGGCGGAATATCCGGTGCTGTTCCGGTACACGGACAGCCTGCCGGAGGGGACGATGCTTCCCCCGGAGGCCACCCGGGTCTGCGTCTTCGCCCTCCTCTCGAAGACGAGGGCGGAGGGGAGGCCGGTGGCGCTCTCCGCGTCACAATACGGGTGCGCAGGAGGAGGGTATTACCTCGGGTTCCTCGACCAGCCGCGGGAGGGAATCGAATACTTCCTGTCCTGCGGGATCGCCGGGAAGATGGAAGGCGAGCGCTACCTCAAGACTCCGGAACTGGCGCGCGCATATTTCGCTCGTTTGCCCGGCCGGCCGGCGCCCAAACGGTACGGACTGTTCACCCGGGCCGACATGCCGTACCTCCCGGACGATCCGGAAGTCGTCATCTTCTTTGCGCCCCCGGACCTTATCGCGGGCCTCCACTTCCTTGCCTCCTTCGACCGGAACGACGACGCGGTGACGACACCGTTCTCCTCCGGCTGCGGGGCCATCGTCACCCTGCCGCTTGCGGAAGGGGAACGGCCCGACCCGAGGGCGGTGATGGGACTGTTCGACCCGTCGGCCCGGCCCTACGTGCAGGAGAACCTGCTGACCTTCGCCTTGCCGTATGCGCTGTTTAGCAGAATGGCGGGAAATATCCCGGAGAGCTTTCTCGGAACCAGGACGTGGGAAACGATCCGGAAACGGATCCGGGGGTAGAAGCGTACACCCGGGTGGTCAGGGCAGGGAGGCGGGGTGAGGGTCGCGGTGCTTCTCGAGAGCCCCCAGCATGGCCGGGTCCGGGTTCCACCCGCAGGCAATCGCCTTGTCGCAGGCAACGATCGCCTCGTGGAATTCGCCCCGCGCATAATGCGCTTTCGTAAGGCCGGCCAGGGCTCTCGCGTTGTCCGGTTCGATCTCGAGCGCTTTTCGGTACTCCCGGATGCCTTCCTCCACCAACCCGTTGGCGCACAGGGTGGCAGCAAGATTTGCGAGGGTGACGGGATTGCGGGGACGTAACGAGGCCGCCATGCGTGCTTCCGCAAGAGCTTCCGGGAACAAACCTTTCTTTGCCAGGGCAACCCCGATGTTGTCCCGGGCGACGGCAAGGTCGGGGTCGAGCTCGAGCGCCCGCCGGTATTGCGCTATCGCCTCGTCGAGCATGCCCTTCTTCTGGAAGGAGACCCCGGCGTTGAAATAGACGTCAGGGAGGCCCGGGTAGAACACCGCCGCTTCCCGGTACAGGCGCAGGGCATGATCTTCCCTCCCTTTCCGGGAGTAGGCGGCCCCGAGACTCTTCAGGTACACGGCGATCATCTCCTTCCTGCCGAGAGATCGCATGTACGGCCACCCTCGCTTGAGTTGGAACTCGCGCAGATACCGTTCGTCCTCCCACTCGGCCCCTTTCTCCCCCGTCTCGATATTGATCCGCACCCCCGCGTCCTCGTACCGCACGAAGCAGTGGGAGGGGACGTACACGCCATGCAACGGGAGGGAAAGCCGCTCGGCCAGAAGGAGGTAAAGCGAGGTCATGCCGAGACAGTTCCCTCGCTTGTTCACGATCACACGGTGCAGGAGATAATTGTCCGGGTCCCCCGCGACGCAGTCGTAGGTGAACCCCTCCTCGACGAACAGGAGCCGGTTGAGGGCGGAGATGACCTCACGCGGATTTCTTTCCTCGCCGAGAGCATCACTAAGCTTCCCGGCCAACCGGTTGATTTCCTTTTCGACGGCGGCGGGGTCGACGGGCACGCCGGTCAGGTCTCCCCCAACCGCGGACGAGATCTGGATGAGAGTCTTCCCGAGGGGGATCTCTTCGTCAGGCAGAACGGCATAAGCGGCCAGGCCATCCATGACCTGCCCGTCCGGGGATGCCTGATCCCCTGCGACTTTGGCGTGTCCCGGAATCGCTCCGGTGAACAGCCACGCAATCGGCAACAGAAAAATGAGGATCCGGGATATGTTAGGAGTATTCCGCAACGCCTGCTCGCACCGCCACCTGTATTCGTCGAAAAAGAAGTATTTCCCGGCAGGTTAGCAGGATTGTTCGGAATTGGCAAACTAATAGTAACTTGTCCTGAGTGAAAAACCGGGAAGGAATAAGGAAATAGACCGGATCGGGGAGCAGAATATTTCCCCCTCCCCGATCGGCCTACTCCCAAAAACGTTGCAGATTACGGCTCCAGGTTGATCGTCCTCCAATCCGGTTCTCCGGCATCGTGTCCCGAACCGGGGGCCGTATTCCCCCGAGGATTATCGATCCGGGACGAGTGGCTGCTCGGTACCGAACCGGGCAGATTCCCGGTTTCCTCCGCCTCCCAGTATTCCCAGTTTCCAACTCCCGCCGAGGCGGAATTCATCGACTCCTTCCCGGGGTGAGTGCCCAATTCCGATATCGGCAGATTCCCGGTTTCCTCCGCCATCCAGTAATCCCAGGTCCCGAATTCCGGTGATGCCGATCTGTTCATCCGATCTCCCGCCGGGGAAACCCCCGGGGAAACGACCAGCAGGACCACCGCCAAAGCGACGCCCGATATGAGTATTCTTTTCATCTCCCCTTCCTCCTTCGGCGCTGCCCTATTATGAAAGCGCCTGTAATCCACTTGCGATCCGAGCCGTGACCGACCGGCCCGGGATCGATTCCTCCCGTCCATTATTCCGCGTCAGGTTCCATCCACCGGGACGGGTCGACACCGGTATCCTGCAATCCGCTCATTTCGTCCGTACCCGGCAGAGTTCCTGCTTCCACCGGTCCCCAGAACTCCGCGGAGACTCCGGCATCTCCGAATTCACTCGTCTCGATTTCCGAGTAAGGGGTATCCATCTGATGCCACATCGATTTCTCTTGGCCGACCGATTTCTCGTGGCCTTTTGATTTGTGCATGTAGCCCCCCGCCTGGGAAACTCCCGCCGAGGCCGCCATGAATGCTCCCACCATCACTGCTAAAAAAGCCCTTTTCGTATTCAACGCTTATTCCTCCTTGTCCCCTCTGTCCGGTTATGGTTGCTGTATTCCTAACGACAATTATTCTTATTTGATGGAGGATACGATAACGAGTTTCGGTCCGGAGAAATTTCTCCGGGGATGCCCTCTGCTATCCCCGGCATGGCGTCATGTCATTCGAGACGAGGATCATTCCTCGCACGCGACCGCGCAACTCGCACGGGATGGGGCGGAGAAACTCGACCGGTAGCTGGGAGGTTACGAAAGGGACATGCCGCACAAGAACCATGCAGATGTGAAGGAATTTCACCCGCTGTGGGTCGAACTACGAAGTTCCGGGGTTTAAGGAGTTCTCCCAAAGGAGGCTCCAATCACCCCGGAATTAATTCATGCGCCGCTCTTCCCTCCCGGTCCTGACGTTATTGCAGACCGAGGGGGCCGGCCCGCTATTTGATCTCTTCAGTGAAGGTAGCCGTACCCTTATTCCCTCCGGACTCGATCTCCACGTCGAATTCGTACTTTCCCGGCTTGTCGAGGGCGACGTCTGCCCCGAAGTGTCCCTGCATTCCCGTGAATTCATACCGGGACTGCTGCTTGTCCGGCCCGGTGACCGTTACCGACCCCTTCCCCTCCGATACGTGCTTCTTCGTCCCGGTGTCGGTCAGGGAGACCATCAGGTGATGGGTGTTTTTCATCTTCGCCTTCATCTGCTCCGAAACCTTCATTTTCGCCATCTGGGCCTTCATGTCGACCAGCCGGATATCGCCGTTCCACGGGCCGACCGTCCCCTCGAACACCCGGTGACCCATCGCCATCTTTCCGTGGCCTTCTGCCGGGCTTTCTCCCTTCATTTCGTGCATCGACCCATGACCTTCCATGGGCTTTTCCCCGGACATGCCGGGCATCGCCCCATGCCCCTTGTCACCGGCAACGGCCGGTACCGCAAACGCGAAAGCCAACAATGCTGCTCCCAGGATCGCCAGGTGCTTCATGATGATATGCCTCCTTCTTTAGATCGTTTAGATTCGATTCCCATAGGGAACTCAAGGTTCTCCCGTGCTCTCATTTTTCCTCCTCTACGGCTCATCGCCGGGCCTCTGCGCGAGGGCGGAAGCGAGCGACGTCCTGTCGTCCGTATCCTTGAGCCCCTTCTTGTGCATAAACTCATAGATGACCGGGTAGACCAGCAGTTCCATGATGACGGAGGTGACCACCCCCCCCACCATCGGCGCGGCGATCCGCTTCATCACGTCCGACCCGGTCCCCGTGCTCCACATGATGGGAAGCAGCCCGGCGATGATGACCGAAGCCGTCATCACCTTCGGGCGGATTCTCTTCACCGCCCCGTCGACGATCGCCTCTTTCAGGTCCCCCATCGTGTTCATGAGACCTTTGCGCTTCATCGCGTTATAGGCCACATCGAGGTAGAGGAGCATCACCACTCCCGTCTCTGCGTCCAGACCCGCAAGCGCAATGATTCCCACCCAGACCGCGACCGAGAGGTTGTACCCGAGCAGGTAGATGAGCCAGAAGGCCCCCACGAGGGAGAAGGGGACCGCCAGGAGAACGACGGCCGTCTTCGCGAGCGACTTCGTGTTCATGTAGATGATGAGGAACACGATGAAGAGGGTGAGCGGGATGACGACCAGGAGGCGCTTCTTCGCCCGCTCCATGTACTCGAACTGGCCGCTCCATACCATGCTGTACCCGGCAGGGAGGGTTACGTGGTTCCGGACCGCCTCCCGGGCTTTCTCCACGTAGGACCCTATGTCGACCCCCCGGATGTCGACGAAGACCCAGACCGTACGCCGGGAGTTCTCGCTCTTGATCCCCGCGGGCCCCTTGTGAATGGAGATGTCGGCAAGCTGTCCCAGCGGGATCATCGCGCCGCCCGGGGCCGGGACGAGGATCCGGCGCATCGCCCCGATGTTGTCCCGGAGCTCCTCGGGGTAGCGGACGTTCACGGGGTATCTTTCCAGCCCTTCCACCGTGTGGGTGACGTTCATTCCTCCCAGGGCCGACATGATCACGTCCTGCACGTCCCCGACGGTGAGGCCGTACCGGGCCGCCTCTTCCCTCCGGATCACGTAGTCGAAGTAGTTCCCTCCCGTGATCCTTTCCGCGAAGGCCGACAGGGTCCCCGGCACCCCCGAGACGGCGGACTCGACCTGTTCCCCAAGGCGGACGAGCATGTCCAGGTCGTCCCCCATGATCTTGATCCCCACCGGCGTCTTGATCCCGGTGGCGAGCATGTCGATCCGGGTCTTGATCGGCATCGTCCAGGCGTTGGTGAGCCCCGGGAATTGGATGGCCGCGTCCAGACCCTCCACGAGCTTCTCGTGGGTCATCCCGGGGCGCCACTCTTTTTCCGGCTTCAGCATGATCGTCGTCTCGATCATCGTCAGCGGGGCAGGGTCGGTGGCGGTCTCGGCCCGGCCGATCTTGCCGAAGACCCGCTCCACCTCCGGGAACGTCCGGATGATCCGGTCGGTCTGCTGCAGGAGTTCCTTCGCCTTCGTGACCGAGATGCCGGGGAAGGTGGTCGGCATGTAGAGGAGGTCCCCCTCGTAGAGGGGGGGCATGAACTCCGAGCCGATTCTCATCACCGGCCATGCCGTGGCGGCGACTACCAGGGCGGCCCCGACGATCACGGTCTTCCTGTACTTGAGCGCCCACTCGAGGACCGGGTGGTAGAGCCGGATGAGGAACCGGTTGACGGGGTTTCGCTCCTCCGGGAGGATCCTCCCCCGGATGAAGAACCCCATCCAGACGGGGACGATCGTCACGGAAAGGATCGCAGCCGCCGCCATCGAGTACGTCTTGGTAAAGGCGAGCGGCTTGAACAGTCTTCCCTCCTGGGCCTCCAGGGTGAAGACCGGGAGAAAGGAGACGGTGATCACGAGGAGGGAATAGAAGAGCGTGGGCCCCACCTCCTTCGAAGCATCCAGGACGAGGTCCCAATGATCCCGCTTCCCCCCGTCGTGCTCCATGTGCTTGTGCATGTTCTCGATCATGATGATGGCCGCGTCCACCATGGCACCGATCGCGATCGCGATCCCCCCCAGGGACATGATGTTGGCGTTCAACCCCTGGTAGTACATGACGATGAAGGCCATCAGGACCGCGAGCGGCAGCGTAAGGATCGCCACGAAGGCGCTGCGGAAATGGAGGAGGAAAAGGATGCAGACGATCGCCACGACCGCCGACTCCTCGAGCAGCTTCTCCTTGAGGTTGGCGATCGACCGCTCGATGAGCCCGGAGCGGTCGTATACGGTGACGATCTCCACCCCTTCCGGGAGGCCGGCCGTAAGTTCCGTAAGGCGCGCCTTCACCTTCCGGATCGTCGTCAGAGCATTCTCCCCGAACCGCATGACGATGACGCCCCCCGCCACGTCGCCCACGCCGTCGAGGTCGGCGATCCCGCGGCGAAGTTCCGGACCGATCCGGACATCGGCCACGTCGCGCAGGAAGACCGGCGTTCCCCGGTCGCTCGCGAGAGGGACGTTCCTCAGGTCTTCGAGCGTCTTGATGTATCCGAGGCCGCGCACCATGAACTCCGTCTCGGCCATCTCCACGAGCCGTCCGCCCACGTCGTTGTTGCTACGCTGGATCGCCATCCGGACTTTCTGGATCGGGATCCCGTAGGCGGCCAATCGGTTGGGATGAACGACGACCTGGTACTGCTTGACGTACCCCCCGATGGAGGCGACCTCGGAGACCCCTTCCACGGCGGTGAGCTCGTATCGGAGGAACCAGTCCTGGATCGACCGGAGCTGGGCAAGGTCGTATTTTCCCGTCCGATCCACGAGGGCGTATTCATAAACCCAACCTACGCCCGTGGCGTCGGGGCCTAGCGTCGGGGTCACCCCGGCCGGAAGCCGCTTGGACACGTAATTCAGGTATTCGAGGACCCGGCTCCTCGCCCAGTAGATGTCGGTGCCGTCCTCGAAGATGATGTACACGAACGAGAGTCCGAAGAAGGAGAAGCCCCGGACGACCTTCGCCTTGGGGACGGCGAGCATCGCGGTGGTGAGCGGATAGGTGACCTGGTCCTCCACGATCCGGGGCCCCTGGCCCGGGTATTCGGTGAAGACGATCACCTGGACGTCGGAGAGGTCGGGGATCGCGTCCAGGGGGATGCGGGCCATCGCCCAGACACCCCATGCCCCGAGGAAGAACATCGCCAGGACGACGAGGAACTTGTTCTTTATAGATTTCTCGATGATCCGGTCGAGCATGGGCTAATGCCCCTTGTGACTTTCTGCCGCACTCTCCTTCCCCTTCATGGGCGGCATCCCCTTTTCCCCCCCGCCCCGGGCTCCGCCTGCCGGTGGAAAGGAGCTTTCACCCTCGGCGGCACGGGTTTTCTCCTCCGCGGCGCTCTGGAACTTCTTCAGTGCCTCCTTCAGGCTGCTCTCCGAATCGAGGAGGAACTGGGAGGAGACGACCACGAGCTCGTTCTCCGCGAGCCCGGAGAGGACCTGGACGGTCCCCTCCTCACCCTCCATGCCGAGCCGGATCTCCCTGGGCTCGAACCGCCCCTCCCCCTTCGACACGAACACGACGTTGCGGATTCCCGAGCGTATTATGGCCTCGGAGGGAACGAGGACCGTCTTCTTGCCCACCATAGGGGCAAGCTCTATGTGGACGTACATGTCGGGCTTCAAGACCCCGCCCGGATTGGCAAGCTCCACCCGGACGGTGGCGGTCCGGGTCTTTCCTTCCAGGTACGGGTAGACATACGTGACCTTGCCCCGGTAGGTCTTCCCCGGCATGTAATCCAGTGTCACCGTGGCAGGCACCCCGGTTTTGATCCACGGCAGTTCGTATTCGTATATGTCCCCCTGGACCCAGACCCGGGAGAGATCCGCGATCCGGAAGAGCTCCATCCCCGCCATGACCTTCGTCCCGTCGAAAGCGGCCTTGTACACGACAACCCCGTTGAAGGGTGAGTACAGAACCAGCGTCTTTTGCACGGTTCCGGTCCTCGCAAGTTCCGCGATCTGGGCGTCGGAAACATCCCAGTAGTCGAGTCTCTTCCGCGCCGAATCGAGCAGATCCTGTGCGCTCTTCACCACATCGGGGAACGGGCTGCTCTTTACCTGTTCAAAATGCCTCCTGGCGATCAGGTATTCCTGTTGGGCGGAGACGAGGTCGGGAGAATAGATTTCGATGAGGGGCGCCCCCTTCCGGACCTCCTCCCCCGTCGTGTTGACGTACAGTTTCTCGATCCAGCCGGCGATCTTCGCGTTCACCGTGCCGATGCGTCTCTCGTCGTAGGCGATCCGCCCCACCGTCCTGATCGTCTTTATCAATTCTCCGACGGTCACCGGGGTGGTCCGCACGCCGATCGACTGGATCGTGTTCGGGTCCACGCGGATGGTCCCTTCCTCCCCCGGCCCTTCCTCGTACACGGGTACAAGATCCATCCCCATGGGGGACTTGCCCGGCTGGTCACGCCGGTAGTTGGGGTCCATCGGGGCAACCCAGTACAGGATCTTTCGTTCCTTCCTTTCCCCGTCGCCGGCCGGGGCCGGGGCAGCCGAGGATTTCACCGGGACGAGGGCCATCCCGCAGATGGGGCACGCACCGGGCTGGTCGGTGACGATGAACGGGTGCATGGGGCAGGTGTACTGCTTCTTCTCCTCGGCGGCTTTCCCCTTTGCGCCCCTATCCGAGTGATCGTGCATGCTGCCCCTCGTCATCCAGTAATAGGTCCCCGCGCCGCCCGCTCCCACGGCGACCAGCACCACGAGTATCTGCGAGATGATCCTTTTCCCCTTCATCGATCCGTCCTCTCGTCGAAAAAGAGTTCCTTCCCCGCCACCAGCTCCAGCTGAGCAGCGCGGATCCGCAAGGCCTGTGCCGTTTTCTCCCTTTCGATCTCCTGCTGGTACAGGGCGATCTGTCCGAGGAGGACAGAGGCGAATTCGACCTCCCCTACCTGGTAGGCGGAGAGGGAGGAGGCCACCGACTCTCTTGCCTGCGGCAGCAGACCCGTGTCGAACAGGGAGAGGGATGCATTGAGCGCGGTGATGTCCGCAGTGATATCGCGGACCCGGTTCTGCACGCCGTTCCACGCGCTCTCATAGCTGCTCTTTCCGGAAGAGAGCTCACGGATCGCCGCCTCGACCTCCCTGTCCTGTTTCCGACCGTGCCAGAGAGGCAGGGAAACCAGGACGTTAGCGCTTATGAAGTCCGGCCGCTCGGCCCCGTTTTGGGCGTTTTCCCGGAACTTGTAAGCGGCTCCGATCTGGAAATCGGGGAGGATCTGCTTCCGGGAAAGCAGAAGCGCCGACTCCTTCTGCGCCACTGCATCCTCCTGCCTCTTCAGGTCGGGGTTTTCCGACCGGGCGATCGCAAGGAGTTCTTCCTCGGGAGGCGTAATCCCGGGGAGGGAGGGGAAGGGAGGGAGGTCCACCGGCGTCCCCATGGGGCGGTTTCGCAGGGTGTTCAGGTCCGCAAGCAGTTCCACCTGCTTCTTGCGGAGAGAGATCAGCATGTTTTCCAGCCGGGAAATCTCTACCTGGGCCTTGAACAGGTCCTGCTGGGGCGCCTTTCCCACCGCGTACCGGGAATTCGCA
>Ga0224512_10003231_pt1 | contig 14457 bp, 12 predicted proteins | sample SF_May12_sed_USG_4_FD_169103 | JGI IMG/M metagenome (GOLD analysis project Ga0224512, IMG submission 169103) | Sediment microbial communities from San Francisco Bay, California, United States - SF_May12_sed_USGS_13 | ecosystem: Environmental > Aquatic > Marine > Sediment | place: USA...
ACAACTGACGAGCTGGTTCTCCGGGGAAGGTGACATCCATGAAGAGCTTTGTGAAGCAAAAGGGCAGCGCCCGCGCGATCTTCCTGCTGGCCGTCGCGCTGAGCGCGATCGCCCTGTTCGCGCTCTCGTTCGTGCGCGGCGAAGGGATGATCAACCTCCTCGCGCGCGTCATCACGCAGTTCGTCGTACCGCTCAACGCGCTCATCATGTTCGGCTTTGCCGTGATCGTCTCGCTGGTCGTCGGCATCTTCGCGCACTACTACCTGTTCGAGCTGAAGCACGAGCTCGTCTACGACGGCAGGCTGGCCACCCACCTCGCGAAGCTGCTCAACGCCACGGACCGCCCTCTGGAGCAGCGGATCGCCAGCGCACGCGATCTGCTTCGGAAGGACCGCACGTTGTTCGGCCAGATACTCCAGAGGTTCCTGGCAGAGAAGGGGTTCGAGAACGACCGGCCAGGGAAGGTCTGGCAGTCGGTGCAGGACGAGGAGTTCGAGCGCGTCAAGCGCAACCTCATGTACTTCTCGCTGGCGTCGGTTCTGGCCCCGGCGATGGGCTTTCTCGGCACCTCGGTCGGAATGGTCGCCGCGTTCTACGAGATCTCGATCCAGGACACGGTGACGCCCGCCGACCTGGCCGTCGCCATCCAGATCGCCCTGATCACCACAGTCTGCGGCCTCGTGATCAAGACCTTCTCGATGCTGCTCAAGACGATGGTCGTGCACTCGGTCGGCCGCCGGGAAGACCAGATCGGCGTCGCCTACCAACAGCTGTTCGACTTCTGAGACGCCGGACGTGAGAAAAGGCTGGCAGCACAACTTCGACAAGGAGGACGGCTTCGAGGGGGCCGTCGACATCGTTTTCCTGCTGATCATCTTCTTCCTGGTCGCCTCCTCGTTCGACAAGACGGTCAGGGAGAAGCTCTCGCTGCCGTCGCGCGACCCGGACAGAGCGGTCGCGACGAGCATCCAGCAGCGCGACCGTCTCGACCTCACGATCTACAAGGACTCACGAATCGCCCTCGACCACCGCGAGATCGCCATCCTCGACCCGAACTCCGTGGAGACTTACCGCGCCATCGGCGCGGCGATCGACGCCTGGGTCGCGGAACGGCACCCGGAGCTGCCCCCCGAACGGGTGTTCGAGCGTGTCGACGTGTTCATCACGACGGACCGCGAGTCGTATGCCGGCGCGGCCCTCAACGTGATCATGGCCTGCCTCGACCGCGGCGTGACGCCCCAGGTCATCTTCGAGGAAGCGAGGGTGGCCAGGCGATGACCGACCGCCACCGCCAGTCCCGGGAGCGGCTGTATCGCTACCTCAGCGTCAGCCTGGCGGCGGCCACGGCGCTGTTGCTCATTCCGCCCGAGTGGATCCCGATCGCTCGCGCCGCGGAGATGCCTATCGAGCCCGAGGCGAGACCGGTCAAGATCGTGCGGCTGCCCCCGGAGACGCTCCCGCCGCCACCGCCGCTCCCGCCGCGGCCGCAGCCGGAGCCGGAACCGGAGTACGAACCGGAGCCCGAGCCGACGGCGGAGATCGAGGAGCTGCGCCCTCAGCTGACGGAGCCGGAGATTCAGATTCCCGAGCAGGCCGAGATCGTGAGGACGGTCGAGCTCCAGACGGAGCGGGTTCCGGACACGATCCGCGCGATGGACGAGCTGCCCGACCTGCCGCAGCCGGTGCAGCCCGTGGAGCGCGAGCGGAAGCGCGTGCGCGTGCTCGCCGAGAGCAGCCCGACGGAGCTGAGGACGGAGCCGCAGCAGGTCGACGTCCGCGTTCCGAAGAGCGTGCCGCGGCGCGCCGAGTCGAGGAACATCGAGCTGGCGGCCGCGTCATCCACGAGCTACGTGGACTTGGAGGCGCCGGACGCCGAAATCGTCACCTCCCGGCCGTCGACGCGCTCGTCCGAGACACCATCGCTCGCGCCGGTGTCGCAGCAGCTGAAGACCGGAGCGATGCTGCGGCCGACGGCGGACGCTCCCGACATCGACGTGCCGCGGGGCAACACGGACGCAGTGTCGCGCTCCGCTCCGGTCGCCGTCGGCGGCGCGGTCACGGGCACCCGCGTCGTCTACGACAAGAGCCCGGGCTCCGCCGCGGACGTCGCGGTCCCGACGAATCGCGCGCCGCGGGGCTCGCACGAGGCGCCACGGGTGGCGGCCAAGGGCGGCGTGCCTGGCCTCGACTACTCGTCCGCGCCTGCCGATGCGGCGATCGGCAGAGCGTCGGGCAGGAAGCCCGTGCAGCGCGGAGCGTCACGGCTGGAGTCGGTCCGCGCCGCGCTCTCGCGCCGGTACGGCCTGCCGCTCGTCGCGGTCAACAGCCTGGGACAGAGATCCACGGACGCGTCGCGCTGGAACGTACTGATTCCGCAGATCAGCGACCTGCTCAGGCGGGCGCGCGGTCTGCAAAGCTGGAGAGGGGGCGCCTCGGACGAGGTGGTCTCCGTGGAGCAGGATGAGGGCGGCATCGTGATCCGTTACCGGGACGGCATCGTCCACGTGCTCGTCCCGACGGAGGAAGGCCTCGCGGCCTTGTTCGTGGCACGCGGACCGAACGCGCGCCCCGTCATCTCAAAGATCGAAGAAGCGGAGCAGGCGAAGAGCGCCCTCTACCGCTACACCCGAGGTGCATCGTGAGAAAGCCCGGCAGGAGACTCGCAGGAATGATGAGCCCGCTGACCGCCGTCCTCGGCGCGACGCTGGCCTTTTCGATGCTCTGCCCCCCCGCGGTGGCCCAGCAGCAGGTCGTGGAGGAGCTGGAGACGATCCGGAAGTCGGCCGTCAGCGCCTACAACTCCCGCGACTGGCGGGGTGCGGCGCAGGCCGCCGGCAGCTTCGAGAACGCGCTCGAGGCCGCGGGTCTGCCCAGGGCCGGCGCGGATTTCGCGCTCGTGGCGTTCATCGGTGGGCACGCGCGCTTCGAGATCTGGAAGCAGGATCCGGACAGCTCCCAGCACGACTTCGACGAGGACGTGATCGGGGCGATGCAGGAGAGCCTGAAGATCCTGCAGGACGACCCGTTCTTCAAGCACAACGTGCTGGGCACCGCCTACTACGAGCGGCTGAAGCACGAGAGCTTCCGAAACCTGGAGCTGGAGAACGCGGCGAACTGGCAGCTCTACAAGGCCCTCCTCGCCCGGGCCGAGGAGCTGGAGAGCGGGGAGCAGGACGCCGAGGCGCTCGACTCGTTCGCAAAGTACGTGCTGCTCTACATCTCCCGCGGCTTCGAGATGGCACGGCACTCTCCCGCACCGGACGTGTACCTGATCCGCCTTCGAGAGGCGTGCCGCCTGGGCTTCGGCAGCCGCTACGACGATCGCTTCGTCCAGCTCTTCGATGTGCTCGGATTCGACAACGGCAACGTGCGTGCGGGAGTGCTGTGGCAGATCGGCCTCGACCTCATGAACAGCGAGGATGGCGACCCGGACACGGTGCTCGCCACGTTCCGCGAGGCCGCGGAGGAGACGACAGGCCGGACGGAGCGCGCGGAGGTATTCCGGCAGATGGCCGACTTCGCGAGCCGGCTCGAAGACCACGCGTACAAGCTGCAGGCTGTCGAGTACGGGCGGCTCGCATATCGCCTCGACCCGGCGAACGCGGACGTTCAGATGCAGTTCGGGACGAGCCTGCACGTCATGTCCTACGCTCACTTCAACAGCGGCCAGTACCTCGAAGCTCTGAAGGCCGCGCGCGAGGCGACGAGCTTCGAGTGGGACGGCGACGAGCTGGCCTACTTCGATCTCAGCCGCGCGCAAGCAAACTTCGGCGACAAGATCGACGCCTTGGTCCATGCCGAGAGGGCGTACGACAAGGCGCGCAAGAAGTATGTGGCGAGCGAGCTCCAGCCGTTCCGCCAGAACTACGTCAACATCCTGCGACAGTTCGGACTGTCGGCGAAGGCCCGGCAGATCGAGGCCGAGGGACAGGGGAGCTGATGACCATGACTGGATCCCGAATCAAGCTGTGCGCGGCCGTCGTCCTCTCGATGACGATCGCGCCTCTGATCGCCGCAGCCGACACGATCGACGCGACGAAGAGCGAGCTCGAGCGCGTGAAGAGCCTGTACCGGGCGATCACCTCTTATCACGTGCTGCTCCACGGGGAGGGCGCGAGCGAGGCGACCGTCAGCTCGGCGCTCTACGACATCGAGCGCTACGTGGACGAGCTGGACGGCCGCCTGGCGACCGACGAGCTGTTTATCTCGGACCAGGCCGCTCTGGAGGAGATCTCCGACGTCGTGGCCAGGGCCCACTTCCAGGCTGCCCTGCTGCACGCGAAGGGTGTCGATCTGGAGCGCTCGATCGTGCATTACGAGCGCGTCGTCGATCTGCTCGGGTACGACCCGGTGAACTGGGACGTCTCGCTCGAGCGCTCCGGACGGATGGGTCTCTCCCCCGAGGCCAAGGAGCTCGTGTTCGAGATGGCGGCTCCGCGACGCGTCGTCGACGATCTGAAGACGTTCTGGTCCGCCGGCGTCGTCACGCGCTTCAAGGTCGAGGAGTACACTCACGGCCAGCGCGCCAGGTTCTCGTTCGCCCGCGTCGGCGGCCGGCAGGACGCATTCTCGGAAGCAGCGTTCCGCATCGCGAAGGAGCGCTTCGCCCAGCGATTGGCGGCGGGGCTCGAGGAGTTCCGCGTCGTGCTACCCGCCGGCACGTACGAGATCGGCGGGGAGGATGAGACGTTCGTCCCCAGGCAGTTCGCCATCGTGAAGGGCGGCGTGCCGGACCCCATGGTCCTCAATCCGAACAGCTTCAGCTTCGAGCTGGCCGGCGGCGAGAGCACGTGCCGGCCCAGGCTGTCGCTGAACGGGGTCGAGATTCGCGACTTCTCGAACCTGCCGTTCGGAACCTATCGCGTGACGCCGTCACCCGACTGCACGCGACGGCTCCCCGACCGGATCACCGTCGAGCAGAAGTCGGAGGTGACCCTCAGGACCGAGCCCGAGCGGCTCGATCTCGTGAGGGAGGGCCAACCGATCTTCCTGTTCATCACGACGCCGGCGGGCAGCACCTACTCGCTGCGCATGTGAATTGCCGTAGGGGAGGGCCTTGTGCCCTCCCCGCATTCCATGGCGCACGGTCAGGGGATGCTATCCTCGCCCCCAATGAGCGCGCTCGACATCGTCATCGCGGCTCTCGTTGCCATCTGCTCGGTCTTCGGGCTGGTGCGCGGGTTCGTGCGCATCGCCATCGGCGTGGCGGGGCTTCTCGTCAGCCTCGCCCTGTCACTGCGCTTCGCGGCCAAGGGGACGGAGTGGTTCGGAGGAGTGATCTCGTCGCCCGAGCTGGCCAGGCTCGCCGCGTTCGTGTTGCTCCTCCTGGCGGGACTGGTCGCCACCGGCATCGTCGGGTGGATCGTCTGGAGGGTCGTCCGCGCCGCACACATCGACTGGATCGACAGACTCGCGGGCGGCTTCGTGGGCTTCCTCGGAGCCACCTTCATCACCTGCGGCCTGCTCGTTGCCCTCACCACGTTTCTTCCGAGCGGCTCGCCCTTCCTGACCAGCTCGCGGCTCGTGCCGATCGCGATCAGGATCGCGGACATCGCCGCGACCGTCTTGCCTCCCGAGATGGCCGAGACGTACCGCGAGAGGCGGCGTGCGCTGGAACCCCTGTCCGCGGAAGGCGCAGGCCGCAGCGCGCGCGCCCTTTCGCCGCACGCGGACGCCGGCTCCAGGTGAACTCCCGCTCGCTCGGGGCCGTCCGTCCGGGCATCGAGGTCCTGGTTCGCGACCGGCCGGAGCTCGTGCGCGGCTCGCGGATCGGCCTGATCGCACACCCGGCCTCCGTCGACCGGGATCTCCGCCACGCGACGCAGCTTCTCGCGGGACCCGCCGGCGCCGACGTCAGGAGGCTGTTTGCACCGGAGCACGGCGTGACCGGCGGCCACCAGGACATGGTGCGGGTCGACGAGGCCCGCGATCCGGTGAGCGGCCTCCCGGTGACCAGCCTTTACGGCGACACGGAGGACTCGCTCGTTCCGGAGCACACGGCTCTCGCGAATCTCGAGGTCCTCGTCTGCGACCTGCAGGACGCCGGGGCGCGCTACTACACGTTCGCGGCGACGATCATCAGGACGCTGCCCGTCGCCGCGGCGTCCGGCGTCCGCGTCGTCGTTGCGGATCGCCCGAACCCCCTCGGCGGAGTCGCCGTCGAGGGCAACATCGTCGAGCCGGCCTTCAGCTCGTTCGTCGGCGAGCTCGGAATCGCCAATCGACACGGCATGACGCTCGGAGAGATGTGCGAGCTCGCTCGTACGGTGCGGAACATCGATGTCGACCTGACGGTCGTCCCCGCGGCCGGCTGGCGGCGCGAGCAGCACGCGGACGAGACGGGACTACCCTGGGTGATGCCGTCGCCGAACATGCCGGCGCTGGAGACGGCGCTCGTCTACCCCGGAGCCTGCCTGCTCGAGGGAACCAACCTCTCCGAAGGGCGCGGGACGACCCGGCCGTTCGAGATCGTCGGCGCGCCGTGGCTCGAGCCCGGCGCGTTCGCCGCGCGCCTCGGCGCGCTGAAACTTCCGGGAGTCTCGTTCCGTCCGCTCTCCTTCGTGCCGACGTTCCACAAGCACCGCGGCGAGGTGTGCGGCGGCGTCCAGATTCACGTGACCGACCGCGCGAGGTTTCGCCCCGTCGCGACGGGGCTCGCGCTGGTCGTGGCGGCCCGCGCCGAGGCGCCGGAAGCTTTCCGCTGGCGGACCGAGAGATACGAGTTCGTCGACGCCATCCCCGCGTTCGACCTCCTCGCCGGGACCGCGCGGTGGCGCCAGCTGATCGAGAGAGGCGCCGCTCCCGCCGACATCTCGGCCGAATGGGGCGAAGACGAAACGAAAATGACCGACTTAATACGAACGCACTCGCTCTATTGACCCTCGGATCTTGACCTGACCGTGACATCCGGAAGTCAGCATTGTCCCGGAGACCCCCATGTCCGAGTCGAGCTCCAGAGGATCCGTGGTCGCTCCCGAGAGCGTCGAGGAGGTGCGTCGCACCGGAGGCGGCGACGGACTGCGCGTCACCGGGGTGATCTCCGGCATTGGCACTGCCGTGCCAGAACGAACGATTTCGAACCAGGATCTCGAGCGCCTCGTCGACACGTCTGACGAGTGGATCGTGTCGCGCACCGGGATCAAGGAGCGCCACGTCGTCGATCGCGGAACGAACACGAGCGATCTCGTCGCGCGCGCGGCGAGCGACGCGCTGGAGATGGCCGGGCTCGACCCGGAGGAGATCGACGTCCTCGTCGTCGGGACCGCGACGCCCGACACGGTGTTCCCGTCGACCGCGTGCTGGGCACAGGGGAAGATCGGATTGCGTCGCATCCCGGTCTTCGACATCTCCGCCGCCTGCTCCGGCTTCCTCTACGGCTACATCGTGGCGGACAGTCTCGTTCGCGCCGGAACCGCCCGGCACGTGCTGGTCGCCGGCGCGGAGGTGCTGTCCCGCGTCATGAACTGGGAGGACCGCGCGACGTGCGTCCTGTTCGGCGACGGCGCGGGGGCCGCGGTCGTGTCGGCCGATGACGATCCCGATCGCGGCCTGCTCGCGCACACGTGGGGCGCGGACGGCAAGCTGGCGCAGCTCCTCTGGCAGCCCGCCGGAGGGACGCGGCTGCCGGCGACGCGGGAGACCGTCGAGCAGAAGCAGCACACCGTGCACATGGCGGGGAACGAGGTCTACAAGCACGCCGTCAAGGCGATGCACCGGGGCGTCGGCGAGGTGATCGAGAAGGCCGGCATCGACCCCGACGACATCGACCTCTTCGTTCCGCACCAGGCGAATCTGCGCATCATCAACGCCGCCGCGGATCGCGCGCACATCCCGCACGAGAAGATCTACCTGACGATCGAGAAGCATGGGAACGTCTCCGCCGCCTCGATCCCGATGGCGCTCGCGGATGCCCACGCGGCGGGACGGCTGAGGCGCGGCGATCTCGTGCTGAGCGCCGCCTTCGGCGCCGGATTCACCTGGGCCGCCGCGCTCTACCGCTGGTAGAGGCGGACGTGGGCGGCGTTCGCCCTGTGTCGAGACGTTTCGTTGCTCGTTGTCCGCACGCCCTCTGACTTGCGCCACCCTCAGGCCGCTGTAGATTGCAGATCGCGGGACAGGCCGTACGCGCGACGCGTGATCCGGCAGCAGGGCACCGCGACGAAAGGCAGGCAGCGTGAGCTCTTCCTGGAATCGGCAGCCCCGGCGGGTGGGCCTTGGCGTGGTCGCCATCATCGGCGCTCTCTTCGTCTGCGCGGCCGGCATCCTGTTCGGCGCAGTGCTCTCCACGCAGCAGGCTCTCGCCTCGGCGGTCGTCGGGGGCGGGTCGACGCTGTCGGCGCTCCTCCTCGCCCGGTGGGGTTATCGCGCGCTCGCGACTCCCGGGCGGAGCAGCTGAGCGACGGAGACCGCCCGGTTGCCACTCGGTTTCTCTCGCTGCACGAGCGGAGCGCCGCCCGAGTGCCCCGCGATGGATCCGCGATAGACTCCCTCCTTCCCGAGCGCAGCGCGCAGGGCGAGGAGCCGCCAGGTGGCCACGCGGATCGAGATCGGCACGCGCCCCGGCATGACCGACAGCCGCGGGCTCGCCGTGGCCCGCCGCATCAGGGATCACCTCGCGGTACCCGTCGAGACCGTCAGGACGCGGGACGTCTATCACGTCGAGCCGTCACTCAACGACGATGAGGCGAGAGAGGTCGCAGACGCGTTCGCGGGCCCGGTGCTGCGTCACGGCGCCGCCGGCAGGCTCGATGACGACACGTTCGACGTCGTCGTCTCCGTCGGATACAAGCCCGGCGTCACGGACTCCGTCGGCAAGAGCGCACGAGTCGCGATCGAGGACCTGCTCGGAAGGACGCTCGGCCCCGAAGGGGCCGTGTACACATCTCGAATGTACCTGCTCGCCGGGGTCGGCGAGGCCGAGGGGGAGCGCATCGCGCGCGAGCTGCTCGCGAACGAGCTGATCGAGAGCGTGCGGGTCGAGACGTACGAGGGGTGGCGCTCATCGTCGCCGGATCTCTCGGTGCCGAAGGTCGCCGAGTCCGCCACGCCGGCCGTTGCGACGATCGACCTGGAGCGCTCCGACGAGGAGCTGGCCCGGCTGAGCCGGGAGATGCTCCTGGCCCTCAGCCTCCAGGAGATGCGCGCCATCCGTGACTTCTACCGCGAGTCCGCGGGTGACGAGCGCCGCCGTGCCGCCGGCCTCCCGCCGCGGCCGACGGACGCCGAGCTGGAGTGCCTCGCGCAGACCTGGTCCGAGCACTGCAAGCACAAGATCATGAACGCTCGGATCGTCTACCGGGAGGAGGGGCAGGCGCCCGAGACGATCGACTCGCTGTTCAGGACCTGCATCAAGGGCACGACCGAGTGCGTCAACGAGCGGATCCGTGCCGCGGAGGGCGGACGGAGCTGGCTGATGTCGGTGTTCCACGACAACGCCGGCGTCATCGCCGCGACCGACCGGCACCACCTCGTCTTCAAGGTGGAGACGCACAACAGCCCGTCCGCGCTCGACCCGTACGGCGGCGCGATCACCGGCATCGTCGGCGTCAACCGCGACCCGTTCGGCACCGGTCTCGGCGCGGAGCTGCTCTCGAACGTCTGGGGCTACTGCTTCGCGCCGCCCGACCGGGAGGGCGAGCTGCCGCCCGGCCTCCTGCACCCGCGGCGGATCCGCGAGGGAGTGCACCACGGGGTCATCGACGGCGGCAACCAGTCAGGGATTCCCTACGGGCGCGGCTGGGAGTTCTTCGACGAGCGCTATCTCGGCAAGCCTCTGGTGTACTGCGGCACGGTCGCGCGGATGCCGCGCGAGGTCACGGGGCGCCCCGGCCACGAGAAGTTCGCGCGTCAAGGCGACCGGATCGTGATGGTCGGCGGGCGGATCGGAAAGGACGGCATTCACGGGGCGACGTTCTCCAGCGCGGAGCTGACCGAGGAGAGCCCCGTGCAGGCCGTGCAGATCGGCGACCCGATCACGCAGAAGATGATGTTCGACTTCCTCCTCGAGGCGCGAGACCTCGGGCTCTACGACGCGATCACCGACAACGGCGCCGGGGGGCTGTCCAGCTCGGTCGGGGAAATGGCGGAGATGACGGGAGGAGCGCGGCTCGACCTCGCGCGCGCGCCGCTCAAGTACCAGGGGCTCGCGCCGTGGGAGATCCTCGTCTCCGAGGCCCAGGAGCGGATGACCGTCTCGGTGCCTCTCGAGCACGTGGAACGCTTCCTCTCGCTGGCCGCGCGGAGGGAGGTCGAGGCGACCGACCTCGGTGAGTTCACGGACGACGGCTACTTCCACGTGCTGAGCGGCGAGGAGACCGTCGCGCTGCTGCCGCTCGCGTTCCTGCACGGCGGGCTGCCGGAGATGGAGGTCGAGGCGGTCTGGTGCCCGCCCGCCGAGAGCCTTCCCGAGCCGCTGCCGCCGCCGGACGACGGAGCCGCGCTCGCGGAGAGCCTGCTCGCGCGGCACAACATCGCTTCCGGCGAGCAGGACTGCCGCCGCTACGACCACGAAGTCAAGGGGCTCTCGGTCGTCAAGCCGTGGACCGGCGCGCACGGCGACGTCCCCGCGGACGCGAGCGTCTTCCAGATCGCGCACGACGGCTTCGAAGGCTACGCGCTCGCGGAGGCCGTGTTTCCCCGCTACTCGGACGTGGACGCCCACGCGATGGCGCAGGCGGCGGTCGACCTGACGGTGCGCCGCCTGATCGCAGCCGGAGCGCGGCACGAGCGCATTGCCGCGCTCGACAACTACTGCTGGCCCGATCCGCTGCCGGGCGACAGCAACCCGGAGGCCCTGCACAAGGCGGCCCAGCTCGTCCGCGCGTCGCGCGGGCTCGCCGAGGCGTGCGTCGCCTACGGCGTGCCGCTGATCTCCGGGAAGGACTCGATGAAGAACGACGCCGTGATCGCAGGGCGGCGGATCAGCATCCCCCCCACGCTCCTGGTCTCGGGCATCGCGCTGATCGAGGACGTGCGGCGCGCCGTCACGCTGGAGCCCCGGGGTGCGGGAGACGTGCTGCTCGTCGTCGGCGAGTCTCGCGAGGAGCTCGGCGGCAGCGAGTGGGCGGAGCGCCGCGGAGTCTTCTCGACGGCCGTCCCGCGCTGCGATCCGGAGGCGTGGGCCGCGAGGTATCGTGCGCTCTCGGAGCTGATCCGCGAGGGGCTCGTGACCGCCGCGCACGCGCCGGGCCTTGGCGGCCTGCTGCCCGCGCTGTTCCGCATGGCGCGCGCCGGCGGGCTCGCACTCGACGCGGACCTCGGCGACGCGCCCGGCGCAGGCGGGACCGGGTGGGAGGGGCTACTTTTCGGTGAGTCGTGCGGTCGATTGCTGCTCGCCTGCGCGCCGGAGCGGGTCTCCGAGGTCGAGTCACGGCTCCGCGGGGAGCCGCTCGCGAGGATCGGCGCATTCACGGACTCGGGCCGGCTCCGCGTCGCGCTCGACGGCCGCGCGCTCGTCGACGCGGAGATGGACCGGCTCACGTCCGCGTGGAAGCGCGAGACGCCCGCGAGGACGCGCTCATGAACGGCTCCGCCGCGAGCCGCGTGCGCGTGCTGATACCCGTCGGGCTCGGCCTGAACTGCGAGGACGAGACGGCCCACGCGTTCCGGCTCCTGGGTGTCGAGCCCGACCTCGTCCACCTGACCGACCTGTTGACCGCTCGGCACGGGCGCCGCCTCGCGGAGTACCAGCTCATCGTCTTCATCGGCGGCTTCTCCTACGGGGACCACGTCGCCGGCGGCTTCGTCCTGGCGACGCGGATCCGCGCGCATCTGCTCGCCGACCTGCGGGCATTTCTGTCGCGAGGCGGCCTCGCGCTCGGAATCTGTAACGGGTTCCAGGCGCTCGTTCGCCTCGGCCTTCTTCCGGGGCCTGACGGCGGAGAGCACGACTTCGTGCAGCGCGCGGACCTCGGCCCGAACGACAGGCTCGGGTACCGCAACTCGTGGGTGCGGCTCGGCGTCGACCCGCGTGCTCATGGCCTGTGGACGCGGGGACTCGACGAGCTGGAGCTGCCTGCGCGGCACGGCGAGGGGAAGTTCCTCGTCCCCTCGCAGCAGGAACTGGAACGGCTGGACCGGACCGGCCAGGTGGCGTTCCGCTACCTCGACGACGCGGGGGAGCCGACCGAGCGCTGGCCCTTCAACCCGAACGGCTCGCCGGGGGGCGTCGCCGGCGTCACCGACCGCAGCGGGAGGATCCTCGGCCTGATGCCGCACCCCGATGCGTTCCTGCACCTCTGCCACCACCCGCGCTGGCGCCATGGCGGTCGCGGTGCGCACCGCTCCAGGGCCGACGGCATCGAGCTGTTCCGAGCCGGCCTTCGCGGAGCCGCGGAGACGGTCTGAAGCCGGTCCGCGCCGGTCAGGACGCGAACGGGATCCGCGGGATCGAGGGGTGGATGCGCGAGACGATCTCGTAGTGGATCGTGCCTGCCCACCCCGCGATGTCCTCGGCGCGGACGCGCTCGCCGCCCGACGCCCCGAGCAGGACGGCGACCTCCCCGGCCACGGTCTCCGGCACGTCGGTCACGTCGATCATCGTCATGTTCATGCAGACACGCCCGACGACGGGCGCCCTGCGACCGCGCACGAGCACGTGGGCCTTGCCGGACAGGCTGCGGTCGTACCCGTCGTAGTAGCCGACCGGCAGCACGGCGATGCGCGAAGAGCGCGTGGCACGCCACGTGCGACCGTATCCGATGTAGGCGCCGGCGGGGACCTCCTTGACCTGCGCGATCAGCGCCTTCCAGGTCATCACGGCGCGGAGGTCGAGCATCGACGCGGCCGCGCGCGCCGAGACGAACGTCTCCCGGGACGGCCACAGGCCGTAAAGACCAATGCCGGCCCTCGCGAGATCGAAGTGGGTCTCGCTGAACAGGATGACGGCCGCCGAGCAGGCCGCGTGGCACAGGCGCGGCACGGCGCCGGCGCGCTCCACGGCCTCCCGCGCGTGGCGGAACGCGGCGATCTGCTGCAGCGCGAAGCGGTGGTCGGTGGTGTCCTCGATGTCGGCGAAGTGGGTCGACAACCCATCGAACAGGAGCTGCTCCGAGCTCGCGACGCGCTTCGCCAGCGCGACGAGCTCGAGCTCCGCGACGCCCTGGCGATGGGTCCCGGTCTCGACCTTGAGGTGCACGCGCCCGCGCCGGCCGACGCGCCGCGCCGCGGCGTCCATCGCGGCGACGGTCTCCTCGTCGTAGACCGTCAGCCCGAGAGACGCGGCGACCGCGGCCTCGACGTCGGACGGCGGGACGTGCCCCATGACCAGAATCGGCGTCGTTTGACCCACGAGCGAGCGAAGCGCCAGCCCCTCCTGCAGCGAGATCACCCCGAGCCAAGTCGCGCCTGCGTCGAGCGCAGCCGGAGCGAGCAGCGAGACGCCGTGCCCGTATGCGTTCGACTTGACGACGGCGAGCAGCTCGGCGTGTTCGTCGAGCGCCCCCGCGAAAGCCGCCACGTTCTCGCGGAACGCGTCGACGTCGATCTCCAGCCAGGAGACCGTGCCGGCCGGGAGGCCGGAAGGGCGCGCGGCGGCTCTCGCGCCGGCGCGCACGGTGTCGTGGCGCGGACGGTTCATCGGCCGATCGTACCCCGGATCGAAAGTCCTCAGCCGGAAACGCGTTCGAGGTCCACGACCTCGCGGCACGCGTCGATCCACTCGGCGAGGCTCTCCTCGAGACCGAGCCGCCCGAGATACTCGAGATCGATGCCGGCAGGGGTCTCGACCCAACGATGCGGCGGCTGTGTGGCCAGCGCGCTCGCGACGTGCACGGCGGTCAGCGGGATGAAGGCGCCGTGGGGAGTCTCCGCCGGCTCGAGGTGGTAGGCGACGGCCTCGATGATCGCGCTGGAGAGCCCCCAGCGCGCGAGCATGAGGGCCCCGGCCTCGCAGTGCGAGAAGCCGAGCTCCCGTGACTCGACGCGGGAAACCTGCACCTTCTCCGCGGCGGCGAGGTCGATCACCTCCAGGTAGTCCTCTTCCAGATTCGAGGCGAGCACGAGCCTCCCGCAGCCGTGGAGCAGGCCCGCGGTGAACGCGTCGTCGGTCTCGTTCGTCGGGAGTCCCTGGTGCTGCGCAATGACGCGCGCGAACGCCCCCGTCGTGAAGCTCTTGTTCCACAGCTGCGCCAGCTTGAGCCGCGCGAGGGTCTCCGCGTCGCACGCGTCGAACACGTGCAAGCCGAGCGCCAGAGAGGAGACCGTCATCACGCCGAGGTAGTTCACGGCCATGCCGACGTTCGAAATCTCGCGCATCAGTCCGAGGTGCGCGGAGTTGACGAGACGAAGGATGTGCGAGGTCATCGCGGCGTCCGTCGCGATGATGTCTCCGATCTCCTTGAGCGAAGCGTCGGGCGACCGCAGCGCGGCGATCAGCTTCTCGTAGATTGACGGCATGGCGGGAAGCGAGCCGAGTCGCGACGCCATCCGCTCCAGACGGTCGTCCGCAAGGAGGCGCGC
>Ga0224512_10003232_pt1 | contig 14457 bp, 11 predicted proteins | sample SF_May12_sed_USG_4_FD_169103 | JGI IMG/M metagenome (GOLD analysis project Ga0224512, IMG submission 169103) | Sediment microbial communities from San Francisco Bay, California, United States - SF_May12_sed_USGS_13 | ecosystem: Environmental > Aquatic > Marine > Sediment | place: USA...
ACGTCATTCGAAGCAGCTTGGCGAGATCCTTGCAATCGTTGGCGTCACAGTCGCTCTGGTCGGAATCGCCCTGACCGGCGGGATCGATTCCGGTTACGTGATCTTCCTCATTGGTCCGGCCTTCTTCGCAGGCGCCTTCCTCGGGATTCGGATCGGCCTGGAGACTGCCCTGCTCGCCGCCGTCGGTCTCATAGTGGTCGTTGCCGCCCTCGCCCAACCACTCCTCACCGGGCGCGTGCTCGAATCAATAGTCCTCTATGTCTTGATCGCCTTCACGATGTCACAAATGCGACGGATCCTGCTCGAGGAGCGAATCCGATCGGACGAGTTGGTTGCTGCTACCGAGCTCCGGATCGGACGGATGGAGACGGCCCACGAACTCCTGCAAACACTGTCGAGTTTGGCAGGCGCCGCCGAGCTCAATCCCATGACGGTTGGCCAGGCGGCGTTGCGAGATCTCGCGGTAAGGGTCCCGTTCGCCGCCGGACAGGTTGTCGTCGGCAGCGAGAACACCCAAGTCGTGGCGGCAACCCGCGGTGAGCCCGACCATGACATCACCCCTCACGAGTACCCAATCCACATCGCCGATCGAGAACTCGGAGGTCTTCGCCTGTGGCCGACGCCTACCGCTGACCTTGCCGAATGGCGTGAAACCATCGAGTTCACCCTGCAGCCGGTGGCGATCGCGTTCGAGAATTCACGGCTGCTGCAGCAGATTGCCCACCGCGCCGTCCGCGGCGAGCGCAACCGGATCGCACGTGAGTTACATGACGACATTGGTCCGTCACTCGCCTCTCTGGGCCTTTCCATCGACATGGCGATCCATCAGTTCGAAGTCGGTCCCGATCTGGGCCGCCATCTCGACGCAACAAGACGGCACATAACTGCGCTCACTGAGACCGTTCGCGGCGCGGCAGCCAACCTGCGCCGAGACGAAACCGACAGCGTTATCGAAAAAGCCCATGAACTAGCCGCCGACATAAGCGCCGATGGACCATCGGTCGCAATAGCCATCGACGAGCGACGGCCGCCGCGAGGCGACAAAGCCGTCGAGATCAATGCGATATTGGCGGAGGCGTTCCGCAATGCCCTGGCGCATTCAGGCGCGACGACGATCTCTGTACGAGGTCTCGTGGACAGAGATGGCGGGCGGGTTACCGTTACCGACAACGGATCGGGCTTTGATCCGACGACTCGGCCTCCCGGCCACTTCGGATTGGTCGGAATGAAGGAAAGGGCGGCAAAAATCGAAGCGGACCTGGATGTCAGCTCAGCCGTCGGCTCCGGGACCACGGTTTCGATTACGTGGGGGGATCACTCGTGACCATTCGTGTTGCCCTGGCCGACGACCACCGTTTGCTCCTCGAGGGGCTGGCACAAGCCCTCAACGGAATTCCCGATATCGACGTAATCGGTACGGCGGATGATGGCGACCAGCTTCTCGAGCTGGTGAGCGCCACCAACCCCGACGTGATATTGGTGGACGTCGAGATGCCGAATACCAGTGGGATAGCCGCTCTGGGCGGTATGGAAGACGGGCCGCCCGCCATTGTCGTCACCATGCACACCGATGCGGAACACCGGGCCAAGGCAGCCGCGGTCGGTGCGGTTGGATTCTTGTCGAAGTCCACGCCATTGCCCGTCCTGGCGGCCGCCATCAGGGCGGCCGCCAACGGCGAGTCGCTGATGAATGAGGATCTCGAAGAGATCCTCGACAAACACCGCGAACCCGTTCTGACGGCAGGTGCCGCCGCCTTGACGCCGCGCGAAAAAGAGCTTCTGGCGGTTCTGGCGTCCGGTATCAGCAGTACCGACGACCTGGCCGATCAGCTTTTCATCTCGCAGAAGACGGTCAAGAACCACCTCGCCTCCATCTACGAGAAGCTCGGTATCACTGATCGAGCCCAAGCGGCCGTCGAGGCCATCCGCCTCGGGCTCAACCGAAGCAAACTCGACTAGGAGCATCACTACTCTGAGTAGTGGTCCGAGTGCTCTCTGCAGTAAATAGGTCGAACGGCCTATGGTGTTTATCGCCCGAGACGCGTAGATTGAGCCGTGGATCACCCTGCCATACAGGAGGTAAGCAGAAATGCTTCGCATGTGGACGGCTCTCCAGAGCCGCTTTGTAGCCGATGAAGACGGCGCAAGCCTTGTTGAGTACGCGTTGCTGGTCGCTTTGATCGCAGTCGTGGCCTTGATCGCTATCCGATTCGTCGGTGAAGCTGTCTCGGACGAGTTCAACAGCGTCGGCCAAGAGCTCTAAGCTCGAACCGATTACTAACGCAAAAGGGGCGCCCCTCGGGGCGCCTCTTCTGCGTTGCAAGCCGGTTTCGCTGCACTGAACACTCCACCACTATGCGTGGTGTGTAAGCCACAATGTGTGGTAAATAGGTCGCTCGGCCCATATCCGGGTCCGGCACACATCCGTAGAATTGACGTTGGATCACCCCCTGCCATACAGGAGGTAAGCAGAAATGCTTCGTATGTGGACGGCCCTCCAGAGCCGCTTTGTAGCCGATGAAGACGGCGCAAGCCTTGTTGAGTACGCACTGCTGGTCGCTTTGATCGCAATCGTGGCCCTGATCGCCATCCAATTCGTCGGTGAAGCTGTCTCGGACGAGTTCAACAGCATCGGCCAAGAGCTCTAAGTCCGAACCGATTTCCAGTACTCAAGGGGCGCCCGAGGAGGGCGCCCCTTGATGCGTCCAGACCGACACCGGCCGTGAGGCCGGCTGCGACTGCGCTAGGGAGCACGAGCCACAACGAAGTTGTCGTCGCGGTAGAGCTCCTCCCAGCCTGCGGTAGCCAGCGCCTCGACCAGCGGCCATTCCGGGTCTAGCAGCGCCTGGGTTATGCCAAGGTCTGAGAACTCCATCTCCCATCCCTTTGCGTCTGCGACGTCGAGGTAGCGCTGGAAACCGTCATGGCCATAGAGCTCGGCGCGGTCGTCGACCAGCACCGAGCGTTCCGGCCACTGCGCATAGATCAGATAGCCACCAGCGCCGATTCCGTGGAACAACGGACCCTCGTCGATCACTTCCAAGGCTGCCGGTGCCGGAAACTGACTCTCGCCAAACTCTACGGGTCGGGTGAGCCCGATCACCGCGCCCAGCACAATGACCAGCCCGATGGCGGCAACCATCAGCGGCGCCTCTTTACGGCGATGCTCAGGCTCTTCGGGCACGAATCCCGCCGCGATGTACGGCAGCGCCACGATCATCGCCGGATAGAGGTTGCGCACGGCAAGCATCCCGAAGAGCAAGAAGGGTATGAGAACAATCAGATCGTCGCGTTCGAGCCGCCCCCGGGTAGCCGCGTAGAGCGCCGCCATGACAAGCACCACGAACGGAACCATGAAGGGATTGCTGTAGTCAGGGGGACGCCATTCCTGAATCAACTCGAGAGCATCGCGGTTGCTGAGAAAACGCAGCAAGATGCTCCAGATACCGATGCCGTGAGCGGTGAGAGTTGCCAGGATGACGGCGATCCCCGCCAGCTCGAAATGACGCCGAGAACGACGCCGCAGGCCCTCCAAGATGACCAGGCCGATGCCAAGCACAAACGAGCCGTGCAGCATGGCCCACAGCCAAATGATTGGAGCGATGGCCCAGTGCGTCCTGTCGTGACGCAGCGCCGCAGCTACCGCAGCGAGGAGAAGGTAGCTGAAGATAACGGGACGAGCATTGGCGAATGGAATCGCCTGCCACGTCAGCACAAACCCCGCAAGCGCGGTAACGCCGAGATGTCGCGTTCCATGGTGGGTGACAACGAGAACCATGACGATCGTCAACGCCGACAGAATGAACATGTAGTAGGGCACCCAGCCGATGCCCCCGACGGCTCGCTCCAGAGCCCCAAAGAGAATGTCTGCTAACCAGGATTGCGTTCGCCACGGCTCACCGGCGAACTCCAAGGAGAACGGATCGGTTGTCAGCACGCTCTCGCGATCGAGCTGCACCGTTCCAGCTCTGACGTGCCACAAGAATGAATTGTCTCGGAAGGGAGACGTCACCGCCCAGGCCAGTCCGGCAATGGGCACGACGAGGAAGAGATGCCGGACCGAAAGCCGGAAATCTCCGATTCGAGCCACGGCGGAGCGCCTGCCCTATCGCTTGGCTAGAGGCTGTTGAGGCTGTCGACGATCTGCATCGCAGCGGGCGCCAGCAAGACAACGAAGATTCCCGGGAAGATACAAAGCACCAGTGGAAACACCATCTTGACGGGAGCTGCAAAGGCGCGCTCCTGAATCTTCTGGCGGCGCCGCACCCGGATCTCGTCGGCCTGGACCCGCAACATCCGTGAGATCGACACACCGAACTGGTCTGCCTGGTTGATCGACAAGATGAACGAGTTGAGCTCGTCAACATCCGTCCTGGTCGCCAAGGCCTTCATCGCCTCGTTACGGCTGACGCCTACTCGAGTCTCCTGCAGCATGCGGGCAAACTCGTTACTCAACTCGCCGGGCACGTTCTGGACGACTCGGCCAAGGGCCGCTTCGAATCCAAGGCCGGCCTCGACGGAGATGACCAACAGGTCGATAACGTCTGGCAGGTCCCGGGCCATCTGTTCCTTGCGCTCCTCGAGCTTCCTGGTCAAGATTGCTTCGGGCCCGAACACACCTGCAAAAGCTACGAGGCCGAGGATCATCACCTTTTGGCCTGCCGGGAGCAGTCCTTGCAGGCCTATCCATCCAAGCAGCGCGACGACTGCGATCATGACCCGCATCGCGGCCCACGAGTTGCCGTCGATACGTGGATACCAGCCGGCAATCGCCAAACGTTTTTCGGCACGCTGGGCCCAGCCCATAGGGGTGAATCGCATCAGCGACTTGCCGATCTTGCCGGCCAGTGGCGCCATTGCCCTTTCGTTGAAATTGGTCTCTAAGAGCTCCTCGCGGCTCTGCAGAGACGCCAGCCGGCTGCCCGACCGCTCGCCGGACCTGACGACCCCGAGGCCGACGTAGATGCCGAGGGCAAGAATCGAGACTCCAACTGCTACGACTGCGAAAAGAAGCGAATCCATTAGATATCCACCGATACGATTTTCTTGAGCCATCCGAGACCGATCAACAGACCGATACCGGCGCCCACTAGCGACATGATTCCGGGGAAGGTCGACAGCAAGGGCTCGAGGTAGTCACGGTTCGTCACGAACAAGAATGCGAAGAGGAAGACAGGCAGGGCTCCCAGTACGAGTGCTGAAATACGTCCCTCCGCGGTCAGCGCCTTCATCTCTCGGCGGAGCCGGTTGCGCTCGACCATCGTCTCTGCTGCGGTTTGCAGGACCTCGGCCAAGTTGCCGCCGACCTCACGTTGAATGTTGATCGCCAGCACTGCCCAGTCGAAGTCCTTCGACTCCATTCGATCGGCGACCATCTTCAGAGCCTCGACCGGGGCGCGGCCCAACCTGGCCTCGGTTATTGCTCTCGAGAACTCGCGCCCTGTCGGGTCGCTGGCCTCCGAAGACACCGCTTCAACGGCCTGCAGGAGGGAGTAGCCGGCCCGGAGCGAAGTCGATATCAGGTTGAGCGTATCGGGCAGTTGATCCTCGAACCGCGTCCGCTCGCGAGCGGCCACGGCTTGCACCGAGGCTCCGGCGCCGGCCAGCCCAACGACGGCCACTACCAGGCCCAGAATGATGCTCCCCGTTACGAAGAACAACACAGCGCCGAGGCCCAACGCGATACCGATTGCAATAGTGATTGCCTCGCCCGGTCGCACCGGCACGTTGGCCTGTTCGAGCGCGGTCTCGATCATGCTGAACACGCCGCGCTCTTGTGCCATTGTGTCGGCCCGGCGCGCAAAGCGGCGCAACAGTGGAAGCTTGCCGAAGAACCCGAGGTCCTGAGTGTCGGTATCGGCATACACGCCGAGCCGGCCCGTCAGGTCGCGTTCAAGGCCGCGGTTCGGTCCGAACAAGATGGCGAAGAACAACCCAAGCGCCAGGCCACCGGCAACGGCGCCGATTGCGATCAGCGTTCCGTTGTCGCCTCCACCGAATGACTGGGCCAGCGCCGGCGACGCTCCACCGAGGAGCATGCCGATGGCGCCGCTGAGCCCGATAAATAGTCGCCGCAACATCAACGGCTCACAAACGGTTCTGGAGCGAAGAGCTCGGCCGGGAGATGGATTCCGTAATTCTCGAGGTGGTCCGAGAACGAAGGACGGATTCCGGTCGCCTTGAGGCGCCCGAGGTACTTGCCGTCCTCGTCGATACCCATTCCATAGTCGAAGAGCATGATGTCCTGCGTCGTGATGATGTCGCCTTCCATGCCAACGACCTCAGTCACGTGGGTGACCCGGCGAGAACCGTCACGGAGACGGTGCAGGTGGACAACAACATCGATGGCGGAAGAGACCTGCTCACGAATCGCCCTGATGGGCAGATCCATACCCGCCATCAGCACCATGGTCTCGATTCGAGCCAGAGTGTCACGAGGCGAGTTGGAGTGGATGGTGGTCAGCGAGCCGTCGTGACCGGTGTTCATGGCCTGGAGCATGTCAAGGGCGGCACCGTCACGAACCTCACCAACGACGATGCGATCAGGACGCATACGCAACGAGTTACGAACCAGGTCACGAATGGTCACTTCGCCCTTGCCCTCCAGGTTGGCGGGCCGGGCTTCGAGGCTCAGCACGTGCGCCTGGTTGAGGCGAAGCTCTGCCGCATCCTCGATTGTGAGAATGCGCTCCTTGTCGGGGATGAAGCTGGAGAGCACGTTGAGGAAGGTGGTCTTACCTGAACCGGTCGAACCGGACACGATGACGTTGAGGCGTCCCTGCACACAGCGACGCAGCAAACCGGCAACCTGCTGGCTCATCGATCCCATGTTGACCAGGTCGTCCGCGGTGAAGGGGTCGACGGCGAACTTACGAATCGTCAGGAAGGGACCGCCGATTGCCAGCGGATGAATAACCGCGTTGACACGAGAACCGTCCGGCAGACGGGCATCGACCATTGGCGTCGACTCATCGATTCGACGGCCGACCTGGCCGACGATCTTTTCGATGATCCGCTCGAGGTGGGTGGCGTCGACGAAGCGAATGTCGGTCTGGGTGAGGCGTCCCGCCCGCTCAATCCACACGCTGTGCGGCCCATTGATCATGACTTCAGTTACGTCCGCATCGGAAAGGAAGGGATCGATTGGCCCGTAGCCCAAAACGTCGTCCGCGATCTCCTGCAGCATTTGCAGGCGATCCGCCCGCGACAGCGGGACAGACTCTTCCTGGTCGAGGGCCCACTCCAGCATTTCCATGACGCGCAGCTTCAACTCGGCGTCTGTCATCTGGCGGTCGTACAGGGTCGGTCCCAGACCCTCGACAACCTTGTAGTGAAGCTTGCGCCGCAGGTCCTGGCGCATCTCTTCGCGTTGTCCATCGACTGTTACATCGGTGGCTTTCGCTGCTTTAACTCGATCGGCGAGGCTCATAGTGCCTGCTCCCCTATCTATCTAACAAGAGCAAATGATTGTCAGGCGCTTGGGCCCTATCGGAACCATCGGCGTCCGCGGTCGTCCTCTTCAGTAGTTGGTTCTTCAGCTTCTCCATCCACCACGAGGCGGGCGACGCTACGTAGGTCACGAGCCACGCGGGAACGGGGATACAACGACACAACGGGCTCGCCTTCGTTGACGGCCCGCGGTACCAACTTGTCTGAGGACACGGCAGCCTGGACCTCGAGACCGAGAGATCTTTCGAGCTCGTCGATGTCGAGGCGCGCCTTCGAGTTGACCCGGTTGAGCACCAACTTGATCTTCTCGAACGGAAACTTGATCAGACGAAGCGTGTCGAGCGCCAGCTTGGCGTTCTTGACGCTGGGCAGATCCATGTCGACGACGAGCAGCACCACGTCGCTGCGCTCGAGAATCGACAGGACCGGCTCGTCGAGGAACGGGGCGGTGTCGATCACGATGTATTCGAACATCCGCTTCAGCATGCCGATCGTCTTGACGACCACCTGCGTCGAAACTTCATCCGCAAGACTCGGTTCGAGAGGTGCGGAGAGCACCCTCATGCCGGACGTATGACGCGCCAGCAGGCTCTCGAGCAACGACTCGTCCAGTTTGTCGACGTCGCGGGCCGCATCGACGATCGTGTGCTTCGGATCCACCTGGAGCGAGATACACACGTCACCAAACTGCAGGTCGGCGTCGAGGATGACGACGCGCGCCGGATCGCCCCACTGGGCCAAGCTCAACGCGACGTTGACCGTCGTCATGGTCTTGCCGGCGCCGCCCTTCGGCGACATGATCGTCACGACCTTGCCGATCTTGTTCTTGCGCTGCGCCATCGGGTCGTCCCGCCTGGCCAGCTGGTCGAGCAGACCAAAGGCCTCCTCGACTTTGCGCAGCGTCAGCGGTGCCTCGATGACATCCTTGAACCCGCTGCGCAGCGCAGCTTTGAGCACGTCGGTATTCAGCGAATCGGTAACCAGGACGACGGGCAGGCTGGGACGGACGTCGAACATCAACGCCATCTCGGCCACGCCGGCCTCGTGAGCAAAGGCGGGGCCAACGATGGCCACATCAATGCCCTCTTCAACGAGGCGACGCTGTGCGTCGGTTACGTTCCTAGCCGCATAGACCTTATTGCCGTCGAGGAGTGCCTTAGCGTCCTCGACGAAGTCATCATCTGTGTCGACTAGAAGTATCGAATACGTTCCGTCAGCCACCTAGTGCCTCTCCCAACTGCTCCACCTGTTCCTGGATTCGGTCCAGCAGGGTGAACAAGTCTTCAACGATCACGCCGCGGGCTTCGAACGGAGTGTAAGGGAAGTCCTTCGGCAACAACGACAATGCGACAGTCGTGTAGTTGCGTGCGTACTCGATCTTCTCCGCCTGCTCAGGCGTCACGTTCAGCACAATGATAGAGCCTGTCTGCGGCGTGAGGCCGGTGCCGAGCCGCTGCAGGCTGTTGTCCGGGCCGACAGCGAGCACTTCGATGTCCTGAAGAATCGTCTGGGTGAACTTGATCGACGAGGGGAACGTCTCGGCGAGCGCCGTCAACGGATCGACCTCTTCGACGTTCCCCGGAAAGAGGGTCGTGGTCGTCGTAGCCGGCTCAGTCCCGCCGAGCACCAGGGCACGCAACGTCGGATCCTTGAGGAAGGATAGGAACTGGTTCACCTGAAGGTCGGCAGATGCCAAGATGTTGACCCGGTCACCGGGACGGATGAACCCACCGCTGACCGCCTCATCTTCTGGGCGGAACGAGATCGCGACCTTGTTGGCCGGAATCGCCTCAGACAGGCTGACCGAGTTCAGCTCTGCCGGCGACACGAACATGTCGGCCGTGATGAGCTGACCTTGCGAAATCGGCCCTGCGGTGACCTTCGAATCGAGGAGCGTGTTCAGGTCTCCGGGGAGTCCGTCACACACCGTGAGGTCCTCGCTGCCGTCCTTGACGGAGGGACCGGTGCACAGGATGCGCGAACCGTCGAAAGCGACAGCCTCGACGAGAGCGCGCGACTCGGAGATGAACGCCCTGGCAGTGACGCCATCGGTCCCGGTCTCGATGAACGCGGTGGCGCGGTAGACCTGCACCTCTTGGATGTCCTTACGAGCGTTATCCTCGACGGACGACAGGTATTGCCACACGGCAAACGCTGAAACAACAGCGAGTGCCAAGGCGATAAAAAGTACGATCGAACGCTTGCCCATTGGTTAGTTGGCCCTTCCGGTAACAGTTACACGCGCACCACACGACATATGACCCGCAAGGGCCCCAAAGCGATGGTTTAGCCTGGCAGCCGACCCCGGATTGTCAAGGAATTGGGCCCGGTCAGCTGCGACCGATACCGCGCTCCTTGAGTTCCTGGAGAATGGCTTCAAGAGATGAATCGGCATTGAACGACGGTTCTGGAGTGGCGTCTTCTTCACGCGTGAACTCCCGTCGTTTTGGACGACTCTCTTTTTCTGGCTTTTCGCTCCATGTCGAGCGTTCCTCCCACTCGGGAAGTGCCTGTTTGATTGACAGGCTCACTCGACGTCTGTCGGCATCGATCTCAGTGACCTTTACCCGGACTTGCTGCCCAATGGAAAGTTCCAACTCGGGGCTTTCGACATGATGCATTGCGATTTCGGAGACGTGGACTAGTCCCTCGACACCTTCGCCAACGGAAACGAAGGCTCCGAACGGCACGGTCTTGGTCACCTTGCCGTCGATAATGCCTCCAGACTCGACGTCACGGGCGAACTCATCCCACGGATCCTCGCGAGTCTGGCGGATAGAAAGCGAGATTCGCTCCCGGTCTCGATCGACCTCGAGAACGCGCACATTGACTTTGTCGCCAACGGAAACGACCTCACCAGGATGGCTCACGTGCTGCCACGACAGCTCGGAGACGTGAACCAATCCGTCCATCCCGCCGAGATCTACGAAGGCACCGAAGTTCACCACTGAAGAGACGACACCCTCACGGACATCGCCCGGCTGCAGATCGGAGAGGAACTCTTGGCGCTGTTCAGCCTGGGCCTCCTCGAGGAATGCCCGGCGCGACAGAACGACGTTGTTGCGGTTCTTGTCGAGCTCAATCACTTTGGCTTCAACGGTTTCGCCGATGAACGGGTTGAGGTCCCGCACCCGACGCAGGTCGACGAGAGACGCCGGGAGGAAGCCGCGGAGGCCGATGTCCACGATCAGGCCACCCTTGACGACCTCGATGACCGGGCCCGTCACAGTGCCGCCCTCGTTCATGACTCGCTCAATCCGGCCCCACGCTCGCTCATACTGAGCGCGCTTCTTGGACAGAACGAGACGTCCGTTATCGTCCTCCATCTGCATGACCAAGGCCTCGATGGGCTCACCAATGGTGACCACCTCAGCCGGGTTGGCGTTGTTGCGGATCGAGAGCTCCTGGGCGGGAATAACACCCTCGGACTTGTAGCCGATGTCCACGAGGACCTCATCGGGATCAACGCGGACGACATGGCCGGCGACGATGTCGCCCTCCTTGAATTCAAAAACGGTGCGCTCCACCACGGCGGCAAAGTCGTCCGCGGACATGTCATCAGGCACGTCACCTAGGTCGGTCGGCGCGGTGATTGCAGGCCGATCCCCATAGATAACCGCCGGTTTGGGAGCCTCATCAACGGAGACATCTTCAGCTGCCGCGCCGCTCACCTCTGCTGCCGACTCGATAACTGCCTCGGGCGCGCTCTCGGCTTCTCCGGTGCTCTCAGCGGCCTCTGCGGCAGGCTGTGACGGCGAAGTACCTTCCCCCGCCGAGTCCGTGACGAACTCAGCAGCCGCCTCTGGTGCGGCTTCAGCGACCTCGGTCAGCGCCGCAACGGCATCGGCCGGTGATTCGGCAACCGCTGCGGCAGGCTGTGACGGCGAAGTACCTTCCCCCGCCGAGTCCGCGACGAACTCAGCAGCCGCCTCTGGTGCGGCTTCAGCGACCTCGGTCAGCGCCGCAACGGCATCGGCCGGTGATTCGGCGACCACTTCTATCGCATCTTCGGCATCTGTGGAGGCGGTGTCCGCGGCGGCGGGAACACCCTCCGCGGCCTCATTCACCTCAGCTGCAGCGTGTGTTGCAGCGGTGGCTTCTTGAGCAGACTCCTCCAGGGGCTGCTCCATGTCGTTCACGGTCATAGGGGACGGATCAACTTTCCTCGTTAATGGATCTCTTCCAAGCGCGCCCAAAGAGCTGTCGGAAGCCGCGCCAGAGTAACAGGTGGGGCGCATGGCGCACAACGCAAATCATCGGGCCACACCTGCGGACGCTGTTGTCGGGGTCCGCGCCGTGAGCGGCGCTAGGTTTTGGTGTCGGCCAGCGTCTTGCCGCTTGCCATGTCCACCTTGAGCGGCACGTTTAGTTCGATCACGTTTTCCATCACCTGGCGAGTCAGATCACTCACTTCGCCGAACTCGTCTTCCGGCACTTCTAGCACCAGTTCGTCGTGGATCTGAAGCAGGATCTCCGCGCCCAACTGCCGCTCTCGAAGCTGGGCATTCAGCTCAACCATGGCCATCTTGATGATGTCGGCGGCGGCACCTTGGATCGGGGCATTGAGAGCCATCCGCTCGCCCATCTGACGGTCGCGAAAGTTGGAACTGGCCAGTTCTGGGAGGTAACGGCGCCGTCCGAGGATCGTTGTGGTGTAACCGGTTGCCCGCGCTTCTGCGACGATCCCCTTCATGAAGTCACGAACCTGGGGAAACTGAGAGAAATAGGCGTCGATCTGTGCGGCGGCTTCATCTCGACTGATTTCGAGGCGCTGAGCCAACCCATAAGCCTCCATGCCGTACAGAAGTCCGAAGTTGACCATCTTGGCGCGCCGCCGCTGCTCTGTTGTGACCTCCGCAACGCCGATGGCGTTGATTCGCGCCGCGGTTGCAGTGTGGATATCGATGTCGTTGGCAAAGGCCTCGACCAGGCCTGGGTCTTCTGATAGGTGCGCCAGAATCCGCAGTTCGATCTGGCTGTAGTCCGCGACAAGAAAGGTATAGCCCTCGGCGGCCACAAATGCCCGTCGAATTGCTCGCCCTTCTTCAGACCGGATAGGAATGTTCTGCAGATTGGGTTGTTCCTGCGACAGGCGGCCGGTGGCAGCAGCCATCTGGTTGAATTTGCCGCGCACCCGGCCGTCACCCTCGATCAATGGAATCATGGCATCGACGTATGTCGAGCGCAGCTTCTCCAGCTCGCGATATTCCAACAGCTTGTCTACGACTGCATGATCGTTCCGCAGCTTCTGTAGCACAGAGGCATCGGTCGAGGGCACACCCTTTGGCGTCTTCTTGAGTACGGGTAGATCGAGCCGATCAAAGAGGACCTCGCGCAACTGCAGGGTCGAATTGATGTTGAAAGCTCCGCCTGCGGCCTCGTGTATCTCGCCCTCCAGAACGGCGAGCCGGCGGCGCAGATTGTCCCCGAACTCCTCGAGAAACTCGCGATCGACCCCGATTCCGGTCGCTTCCATCTGTGCCAACAGCGGGATCATGGGAAGTTCAATAGTCTCCATCAAGTCGCGACTTCCCCGTGCCTCCAGCTGGGCCTGCAACGGCGCCACCAGCCTGGCAACAGCAATCGCCCTCCGGCCGGACGCCTCGAGATCCGGCCCCGACGCCTCGCCGTCGAAGTTGAACGCCCCCTGCTCTGTCGAAACGGCGTCCTCCTGATCTGCCATCTCCAGAGACACACCCAGCTCCTTGTGGGCCAGCTCTTCGAGCGTCGGCGTGCGCTGCGCCGGGTTGATGAGATACGCCGCCAATGCCGTGTCGAAAGCAGCGCGCGGAAGCGCCAGACCGGCTTCCGCTAGCTCTCGCATGAGGGCTTTTGTGTCATGGCCCACAATCGAATCGGTAGCTCCCATCACCTGGGCTGCATCCTCTAGCTTGAGATATCGCGCCTCGCCATCGGTCACCGCGACGGTCACGCCGATGAGCTCGCCAGAGTCCCACACGGGGTCGACGGGCCGCGGCTCGGTCGAGAGTGCATCGACCACCGCTTTGGCATTGCCAGCCGTAACGTCTACTTCGACAACGGTTCCGGTTGCCACATGGTCGACGTCGCCTTCCAACTCCATGAGCCGATCCCACAGGGAGCGAAACGCCAGTCCGTCGAACACCCGGCGGACCTCGTTGTAGTCCCAGTCCCGTAAGGTGAACGCGTCGAGCTCGACCACGCCCTTGGCAACGTCTGGAAACGACACGTCGGTGACGAGTCGCATCAGCTCGCGGTTCAGCAGCACCTGTTGTTCGCTGGCTGCCAGGTTCTCCCGCAGCTTGGGGCTCTGCTCGTCGAGGCTGCCGAAGATGCCTTCGAGCGAACCATGGGTCGCCAGAAGCTTGGCTGCAGTCTTCTCCCCCACCCCCGGCACTCCGGGCAAGTTGTCAGAAGGGTCACCGCGCAGCGCAGCGTATTGAACATACATGTCCGGGGTGACTCCGTAGCGGCCCTCGATCCACTTCGGAGTCGCCTCAACCATGTCTGAGATCCCGCGCCTGGTGTAGAGCACGGTTATGGATTGGCCGGCAAGCTGGAACGCATCGCGATCACCTGTGACCACGACAGTCTCCCACCCCTCCTTCGTGGCTTGGGTGGCCAGTGTGGCGATCACGTCGTCCGCCTCGAAACCGGGCGCCGATAACTGAGAGATCTGCATGACGTCGAGGACTTCGCGGATGAGCGGCAACTGGCTGGCAAAAAGGTCCGGCGGCGAATCTCGTTGCGCCTTGTACTCGGGGTATTGCTCGCTGCGAAATGTCGGCCCTCGCAGATCCCACGCCACCGCAATCGCATCCGGGCGTTCGTCGCCAAGCAGTTTGATCAACATCGATGTGAAGCCGTAGACGGCGTTTGTCACCTGGCCCGCGGGAGTCGCCAGATCCGACGGCAGGGCGTAGAACGCTCGATAGGCAAGGCTGTGGCCATCGAGCAGGGCAAGTTTTGGCATGGGCCGCAGAGTAGTGGACACTGCCCTACGGGCATCTCAGGAGCGACCCCAACAGG
>Ga0224512_10003233_pt1 | contig 14456 bp, 11 predicted proteins | sample SF_May12_sed_USG_4_FD_169103 | JGI IMG/M metagenome (GOLD analysis project Ga0224512, IMG submission 169103) | Sediment microbial communities from San Francisco Bay, California, United States - SF_May12_sed_USGS_13 | ecosystem: Environmental > Aquatic > Marine > Sediment | place: USA...
TCGACGGCGTGCCGGCCCCGCCGGATGACACGCGCGAGATCGAGCGCGTCAACAATCGCAACGAGAGCCACGCCGGCCTCGTGAAGCTCGGTCGCGACCTCGGCGAGCATCTCAGGCTCGAGCTGAGCGATCAGCTCTTCTACGGAGAGGGCGGACGCCCCGGTCTGGATCTGCCGGAGGGGGGCGCGCTGCGCGGCCAGAGCTTCACGGCCCAGTCGCGGCGCACGCGCAATGTCGCGGACGTGAGCCTGCGCGCATTCGAGTGGGCCCCCGCGCAGCTCGAGGCGAAGCTGCGCGGCTTCCAGCGCTTCGAGCGCAATCGCTTTCGCGACGCGACGCCGCCGACGGGCCCGGCCCTCGACAGCGACGACCGGGACACGACCCTGGGCGGCCACCTGGACTTCTCGGCTGCGCTTTCGCTCGGCCCGTCTCAGCACCGCCCGCTGCTCGGTCTCGAGCTGCAGCGCGACGCGCTCGACTCGAAGCAGACGGGCGAGCACGCGCGGCGCGTCTTCGGCTTCTTCGTGCAGGATGAAATCGGCGTCTTGGAGCGCCGCGTCCGCATCGTGCCGGCGCTGCGCTTCGACGACACGGGAGGGTTTCACGCGCGCTGGCTGCCCCGCGTCGGCGCCATCCTCGAGCCCTGGCCGTGGCTGCGCGTCAAGGGCAACGCCGAGCGCACCTACCGGGCGCCCACCTTCAACGAGCTGTACTTCAACGAGGGATCGCTGCGCGGCAACCCCGCGCTGCGGCCCGAGGAGAGCACCAACTACGATCTCGGCGTCGAGCTCGCCGTCGCGAAGCTGGGTCCCCTGCAGGCGTTCTCCCTCGAGGCCGTGGCATTCCAGAACGACATCGAGAACTCGATCGTCTTCCAGCCGATCAGCCCGAACGTCGTGGCGGCGACGAACGTGAGCGACGCGCGCGCGCGCGGCATCGAGCTCTCGGGGGCGCTGTCCCTGGGCGCGTGGCTGCGCGTGTCCGGAAATTGGACGTACCTGGACAGCGAGATCCGCCGCACGGGCAATCCGCTGCCCGGGCGTCCCGAGCACGAAGTTCGCGTGCGCTGCGAGCTCGGTCCGGACCACGGCTTGTTCAAGCTCGTCGGCGAGCGACGCTTCACGGACGACATCCCCGCCGACGAGGGCGGCGTGGTCACCATCCGCGGCCGCGTCGTGTACGACGCCAGCGGCGTGCTCGACGTGAGCCAGATCGGCGGGCTCGGTGCGCGCCTCGGCCTGCGCAAGCTGCTGGTCTCGCTCGGTGCAACCAATCTCGGAGATATCGGCGTGCGCGATGCCCAGTCGTTCCCGCAGCCGGGGCGCGTGGTGACCCTGCGCCTGGAGGCACAGCGATGAAGCGGCGCGCGCGCGTTCTCATCCTGCTGGTCGCGTCCGCGGTGTGCCTCGCGGCGGATTTCTGCGGGGGCAGCGGCAGCAGGGGCGAGCGCAGCGTGTTCGAGGCCTCCGAGGCGGACGTGCGCTGCCAGTCGCTCGGCACGAGCCCGTTCCCACCGGGCTTCGACTTCGTGCCGGCCAGCCCGGGACGGTTGGTGGCGCTCAACTTCTCGCCGAGCTTCGTCGTTCCGTTGGACGGCTCGGGCGCCGCGCCGGTGATCGCACTGGCGCCCCCCATCCTGGCCATCCCGGATGACAGCGATGGCGACGGCGTGGACGAGGGCAGCCTCGCGCAGCCCGATTTTCCCCTGCTCGACGGTGTGGCCACCGGCGATCCCGCGCTCGCCGCAGCCGGACTCGGCCTGCTCACCGCGAGCAACTACGAGCAGGTGATGCTCTTCCATCCGAGCCAGGGGACCATGGCGTGGATCGAGGTCGCGCTGCCCCCGAGCGCTCGGCCCCAGGACTTTCCCCGCATCCCCGCCTGGGATGCACCCGCCCTGCGCACGGCGATCTCCACGCGGGTGTGCGTGAAGCCCGAAGAGACGCTCGATTCCTCGGGCGACGACTACGCCGCGGGGCTGCCGGACTTCGTCTTCTGTGACCCCAGCTGGCGCGGCAGCTTCTTCGCCAACTTCACCTCGGGCGCGGCCGTGGCGGCGGATCGGCTGTTCGTGTCCATGTCCAATCTGGGGAGCGGCGCGGGCGGCCCGCAGACGAAGTTTTTCCCCGGCGCGGTGCTCGTCTACGACCTCGCGCTCGACACCGATCCGCCGTCGGCCGCGCCGCACGCGAGCACGCCGGTCGTGCTCACGCAGCACTTCAACCCGACCCAGGTCACGCGCATCGCGCTGCGCGGGCGCGAATTCGTTCTGGTGACCCTGACCGGCGCGATCGGCATCCAGCGCGACGATCCCGGCACGCCGGAGATCGAGGGCGGGACCACCATCCTGAGCGACGCGGCAATCGAGGTGATCGACGCCGAGACGCTCTCGCTGGTGGGCGTGATTCCGCTCGGGCCCGCGGCGCTGGGATCCGATCGCTTGGCGATCGATCCGAGCGGGCGCGTGGCCGCCGTCGGCAGCGAGGCGGGACGCCTGCTCTTCGCGGTGTATCTGGAGCCGCTCGCGAGCCTCCCGGCCACGGCGCCCACCCCGATCGTGCTATCGGACGCCGTGATCTTCGACGCCTACGCGCCCCTGCGGCTGCCCGCGCGCTCCGGTGGCCCGGCGCCCGCGACGTGTCCCGGATTCACGAGCGGGGTGGCGTTCAACGCGGCGGGCGACCGCGTGTACGTGAGCGAGCGCTGCGACGGGACCCTCACCACGGTCGGCGTCCTGCTGCCCGCGGATCGCGCGGATTCGGTCTCGCCGTCGAGCTTCTTCCTCGTGGGCAGCGAGCCCGTCACCGCGCCGCTGACGCAGGAGACGCTGGGTGAGCTGCGCGATCCCGGCGCGCTGCGCGTGCGTCCGGGGATTCCCGGTGTCGACTACCACGGTCCCGATCTCTTCTTCCTGGCTTCCCAGCCGAAGGCGTCCCTATGCGGCATTCGCGTCGAATCGTTCTGAAGCGCGCAGGCGAGCGCCCGGCACACCTGCGCCGCACCGCGCTCGCGCTGGCCTGTCTCGCGATGTTCTCGACCGCGCAGCAGTGCAGCGTGGCGCCGGTGATCCGCATCCTCGCGCCCGCCGCCGGCGCGTCACTCACGCGCATGCCGCTCAGCATCGAGATCGACACCAGCGACGAGGCGCTGCCGGGCACGCTGAGCGTGCGCCTCAATGGAACCGACATCAGCGATCGCTTCGTGACGGAAGCTCCCGTCGGCGGGCGCATCTTCGCCTACGCCGACTTCGTCTGGGGCGGGGCCTTCGTGCTCGAGGGCGCGAATGCGCTCGTCGTCTCGGTCGAGCTGCAGGGCAGCCCGGGAACGGTGCGCCGGGTGGGTCACGCGTTCGAGATGCACGGCGATCCGTACGCCGACGCGGTGGAGAGCTTCAGCATCGGCGCGTACGGCGGCTTCGGCCTCGCCAACCTCGACGCCGTGGTGCTCGGGCCTCCCGTCGGCGCGGGCCTCTTCGGCGGGGGGCTCGACGTCTTCTCCCTGGGGCTGCTCGGCGAGATCGTGCTCGCCTTCGACGACAACATCATCGTCGACGGACCCGGCGTGGATTTCACCGTGTTCGAGAACCCCTTCTTCGGCACTGGCGCCTTCGAGGTCATCGACGCGCTGTTCTCCGAAGCCGGCGAGGTGAGCGTGAGCCAGGACGGCAGCACCTGGTTCACCTATCCCTGCGCCAACACGCTGGCGGACGCACCGCTGTATGCGGGCTGCGCGGGCGTGTATCCGGTGCTCGCCAACGGCGAGAGCGATGCGCGGCATCCGTCCGTGCCAACCTTCGCGCCGCCGGTGGAGGATTTCCTGGGCACCTCCAAGCCGGACGTGGTGGTGCCCGAGGGATCGGGCGGCGACTCCTTCGACCTGGCCGACGTGGGACTCGCCTGGGCGCGCTTCGTGCGGATCCGCGCCGCCGATCACGTGAACGGACCCTTCGGCCCGGACAACGCCGGCTTCGACCTCGACGCGGTCGCCGCCGTGCACGCCGCACCCGCCACGGATGCGGACGGCAACGGAGTGCCCGACGCGGTGGAGTGAGCCGGCGGGGCGCGCGCCCGCCGGCCCCCAGATCAGGCGCGGCGCCGGCGCGCGCGCAGCCCCAGCGCGACGAGCCCGCTCGCGCACAGCCAGGCCGTGGCGGGCTCGGGGGTCACGACCAGATCGTCCATCGCGAAGTAGGCGGGCGTGTTGAGACCGAATGTGCCCATGTCGCTGCCGCTCAGCACGAAATCGAGCGAGCGAACCGCTCCGAGCTCCGTCAGGTCCACCCACAGCCACGAGTCGAGCACGTAGTCGAGCGCGTTGTCCGCGAAGCGGTAGTCCGCGAGGTACACGTCGACGCTACCGGTGAAGGCGCTCGCGGCGTCGTAGCCCGAGATGCTGAGCAGCAGCCAATCGGGGTCGTCGCCGCTCGCGCCGCCGAACTGCTTGGCGAAGCCATCCCCGTTCAGCATCGAGAGCGCGGCCCAGGTGGTATTCGTGAAGTAGGCCCCCGCCAGGGTGTGCGCCGCGCTCAGCGTGATGGTGCTGATGCCTCCGAGGCCTTCGCTCTCGGGAAACCCGACTGCGTAGGTCGGGCTTCCGCCGGCGCCGCTTCCGGTGAAGGCGCTGTACTGATTGCCGAAGCCCGGCGTCGTGTTGTCGGTCTGCTGCGAGTAGGACCAGCCCTTCCAGCTCGTGAAGCCACCCCCCCAGTCGGTGAACTCGTTGCTGAAGCGGGCGCCTCGACTCACGAATCCGCCGGCGCCGTCGGCCCCGTTGTAATAGAGCTGGCCGTCGCTCGGCAGACTCAGGCCCACGTCTTCGAAGTCGATTTCCGTTGCCGCGGCCGGAGCGCTGCTGGCGAACACGAGAAGGGTCAGGAGCGGCGGCGCGAGCCGCCCGTTTCGCAAAGACATCGTCGTTCTCCTCAGGGTGCGCCGCGACCGGACGCCGTGGTTGCTTCGTGCGGATGCGCCACCCGGCGCCTTCCGCGACCGATCGGCTCGCGGCATGCAGGTGCTCCTCGGAGCTCCGAGTCGATGCGTACGCTGAGGTCGATGCGTTGGATCACGCAGTCCCTCTTCTCGGTCCCCGAAGAAGAGCACGCCACGAAAGAGGGCCGGTCTTCTGGCTCCCGGATCCTCCGACCGCCGAGCCTTCCCAGCCCTTGCTCTTGCCTGCGTGGGCCAGTGGCGTCGTTCGACGGTCGTTCCCGGTTACAGCGACGGGCTCGCGCCGGATTCTCACCGGCTTCCCGCAGACTCCGCAGCGCGCGCTCGTCGCGCCGCCGCAGTGTCCGCCCACCGTCGATCCCCGACGGTGGGACACCTTCTTCCGATTGGTCGCGCTCTTGGTATCAGATCCGGGGAAGGCGCGTCAATGACGCCGACGGGGCGGCCGGAGGGAACGACGTTGACACCCCCGGGGCGCACTCACTACCTTGGCCCCGCCCCGAGCGACGGGCCTCTGCGTTCGCGGGCCGGTGCGCCTCGCATCGCGCGGCCGGCGGGCCGCCCGTCGGGTCGCGCGCACATCGATCCGCGAAGCCATCGGGGCGATGGGGGAAGCGCCTTGAACCGCTGGCTGCTCGTGCTGGTCGGGCTCGGAATTGCCGCTGCAGGGCTGTACGCCCTGCTCGGGTCTTCCGATCTTCCCTTCCTCGCGTCGGGCGGCGCGCCACCCCTCGACGACATCGATGCGAAGTCGCGCGCGCGGCTCGAGCGCGTGCTGCGCGACGCCGATCGCGACGCCGCCGCGCCGGACTCGCGCCGGTGAGCGCGATTCGCACCCGGACGCAGTACGAGCGCGAGGAGTGCGAACGTCTGGCGCCGTGGGCGGTGAAGAGCGCGGAGTCGCGCGGCCGGATCTTTCGCGAGCCGGAGCACCCGTATCGCACCGCCTTCCAGCGCGACCGCGATCGCATCGTGCACTCGCGTGCATTCCGCCGACTCGAGTACAAGACGCAGGTCTTCGTCCACCACGAAGGGGATCATCACCGCAATCGCCTCACGCACACCCTCGAAGCGGGGCAGATCTCGCGCACCATCGCGCGGGCGCTGCGCCTCAACGAGGAGCTCGCCGAGGCGATCGCCCTGGCGCACGACCTCGGTCACACGCCGTTCGGACACGCGGGCGAGCGCGTGCTGGCGGAGCTGATGAAGGCCCACGGAGACTTCGATCACAACCGCCAGAGTCTGCGCATCGTCGACCTGCTCGAAGAGCGATATCCGTCGTTTCGGGGGCTCAACCTCACGTACGAGACGCGCGAGGGCATCCTCAAGCACGGCTGCCACTGGGAGCATCCGCTTCCCGTGCCCGAGGCCACGCCACAGCCGAGCCTGGAGGCGCAAGTGGCGGATCGCGCCGATGAGATCGCCTACACGAACCACGATCTCGACGACGGCTTGCGCTCGCAGCTGCTGCGCGTGCGCGATCTCGAGGATGTGGCCCTGTGGCGCGAGACGCGCCGCGCGACCGCCGCGAAGCTCGGCGACGTGTCCGATCGCGTGCTGCATGCGCAGACGATCGTGGCGTTGATCGACCGGCTGGCCACGGATCTGATCGAGACGACCGGCAGCGGCATCGTGGCCGCCGGGATCGCGTGCGTGGACGAGGTGCGCCAGGCGGCGCAGCGCATCGTGCGATTCAGCGATGCAGCGGCGCGTGCGCTCGGCGATCTCAAGCGATTCTTGTCCGAAAACCTCTACCACCATCCCGAGGTGCTCGCGGCGAGCGGGCAGGCGACGCCGCTCATCGGCGACCTCTTCGAGGCCTACCGGGACGACGCGTCGCTGCTTCCGGCCCACGTGCGCGAGCGGATCGGGGCGGACGGAGAGGCGCGCGCGATCGCCGACTACATCGCGGGCATGACCGACCGCTTCGCGGCGAGCGAGCGCCAGCGCATCCAGGAGCTGCGGTGAGCGAATCGGAGGCCTGCGTCGTGCTGATCGGCGTGCCGGATCTCGCGAGCGCGGCGCGCATCGGGCGCGCCCTGGTGGAGGAGCGACTCGCTGCCGCGGCCAACCTGGTGCCGGGCGTGCGCTCGATCTACCGCTGGCAAGGGGTCGTGCACGATGCGCCCGAGGTGATGCTGGTGGCGAAGACGCAGGCGGCGCGGGTGGAGGCGCTGGCGGCGCGGGTCCGAGCCCTCCATCCTTATGAGCTTCCCGGGGTGGTGGCGCTGCCCGTCGTCGCAGGCGACCCGGCCTACCTCGACTGGATAGCCGCGGAGTCGTCGCAATGAGCTCTGGCGAGGTCGGATTGCCCGAAGCCCTGGAGCGCGCCGCGCGCGCGCTGCCCGCGGACGCGGAGGCGATCCGCCCCGCGAACGGGGACCCGCTCGCGCTGCAGCGGGCGCTCGAGGGGCCGGCGGCGCTGCGCGTGCTCTCCTGGCTGCTGCAGCACGAGCCCGCCGCAGGCGAAGAGCTGGCCGCCGCCTGGGTCGAGCAGGGGGGGCAGGCCGCGTCCCTGTTGCAGCAGCTGGATGTGGCAGCTCTCGCGAAGCCCGCGCGGAAGATCGTGCGTCGCGTCCTGCACCAGCTCCGCTCCCGAGGCGTGTCGCTCGCTGCGCCGCCGCGCTCGCAGATCGTGGCCAAGCTCCCGCCGGTCGATGATCCGATGGATGCCGCGCTGCTGACGCCGATCGATCCGGTGGGCGCCCGCGGCGTGTACCTGGCGGTGAAGCATCCGGCGGGTGGCGCGCGACTCTTCGAGCTGCTGATCGACGAGGCGCGCGGGGTGCTCGAGTTCGATGTCTACAGCGCCGGCCGCAGCAAGATTCGCAAGTTCCTGCGCGACGCCGAGCGGCGCGAGCGCTTCGCGGCCGTCGCAGCGCCGCCGGATTCGGTGCGCGCCTTGATTGCACGCGCCGCCGCGGGCCAGCCCGCGGATCGGCCACTGCCGCGCGGATTTTCGGAGTGGCGGTCGCGCCTCACCGAATCGCTGGAGGACCCGCGAACACCGGGCGAACGGGTGCGCGAGGCGCTCGAGGCGCCGACCCTGGATGCTCCGGAAAACCTCGCGCGGGCCGCTTCCCTGCTCGCCGAGGGGACGCTGGGACCGTGGCCGCCGCCCGAGGCGGCGTTGCGCGAGGTGGCGGAGACGCTCGCGGAGGTCGGACGGGGCGTGGTGGTGATATCCGATGCGCAGCGCCGCGAGCAGCTGGAGCGCGCCCTCGCGGCGGCGGCGGAGAGCGTGTACACCGGCGGCTTCGCCGCGCTCACGGCGCGGCGCTTCGAGGAGAGCGCGTACGTGTACTGGAAGTCCGGAGCCATCGACGACGCCCGCGCCTGCCTGGCTGCCGCGCGCGCCTTCGAGAAGGCGCCGGCGTCGGCAAATCCCGTGGCGCGGGCGGCGCTCGAGCGCATGCTCGCACCCCTGCTCACCAGCCTGGTGCAGAACCGGCAGGGCGCCGAGGGACGAGCGCCCCTCGCGAGCGGGTCCTAGGATGCTGCTCGCGCGGGGTCGCTTCTGGCGCGCGAGCCTGCCGCGAGCTGCGTCGCTGATCGTGCTCGAGCTGCGCAAGGCCGCGCTGCCCGAGGATCTGCAGGAGCTGCGCGATCTGCGGGTCGAGGTGCCCCTCGCGAAGTGGAATCTGCTGGCCAAGAACGTGTACGCAGATCGCAAGCTGCTCGGCGGTCTGCTGTTGGATTACGCAAAGAACAAGGATCGCGTGAGCACGGCCGTGGCCAACGATCGTCTGCTCGCGGAACTTCGCCGCGTGCTGTTGGATGCCACGTCAGTGGCGCTCGAAGAGGGCATCCTGATCATCGTGCCGGCAGGCGGCGGCGCGGAAGGCGACTGAAATGAAGCATTTCGACGCTGAAGAGCCCTCGGGCGCGGCCAAGGCGTAGAGGGGGAGTTCCAGATGAGACGTCGCTTCGGACGAGGCAGACGACAGACGGAGAGCGGTGAGGGGAAGGCGGCGTCGATCGACGCGGGCGCGTGGCTGCGGCGCGTCGTGGAGGCCGGCTTCACGGGGGCCACGGCGCTGGAGCCCATGTCGCGGGAAGACGTGCCCGTCGGCTTCGCCGTGCTCGGCAGCGGAGCGCGTTCCGCGGGCGGGAGAGCTCTGGTGGCCCTCTCCCCGCGGAGCGGCAGCCACGCGCTGCTGGCGGCGCTGGCGCTCGCGAGCCGTCGCGAACCCGGCGTCGAGGCGCCGCTGCTCTTTGCCGTCTCGCCGCGTTGGCCGAGCGCGGCGCGCCAGCTGCTGGGTCTGGTGCGGACGCAGGCGGTTGCGCTGCGCGCGTTCGAGCTTGCGGAGGACGAGGAGGCGCGAGGACGCGTCGAGCCCGAGCCGCTGTCGCTGGTGGGCGCGATCGCGCCTCGCGAGATCGCGGACCGGATCATCGACGGGGAGCAGCGCGACGTGTTCGTGCGCGCGGCTGCCGCGCTCGACGGACTCGCGGCCAAGCACGGTGGCGCCGTGCGCTGCGCCGGGGAAACGCTCGAGCTGGTGCTCCTGGCGCGGCGCGTGGCGGTGTTGAGCGTGCAGGGCGGGCGGACCGAGCTCGAGACCCGGATGCCGAGTCGCCACAGCCAGCGGCTGGCTGCCGAGGATCTCGCAACCGCTCTGGATCGACTTGAAGGATCTCTGCGCAAGATCCTGAGTGACAAAAAGATTCGGGGCTCCGAAGAGGGACTTCGCGCGCTTCTCCTGCCGCTGCTCGAACGCAGTCTGGCCGGACGCTGGCAGGTGCGCTGGCCGCTGTTCAGTGGCGAATCCGAGGTCGTCGATCTTGCCGCCGTCGGTGCCGACGGGACGCCGCGCGTCGCGGCGGCGCGGGAGCGCATCGGACTCGCCGAGCTCGCGGCGATCCTCGAGGCGGCGTTCGGCCTCGGCCCTGCGATCGCTGCGGGCGCCGCGCGCGAGGGGGTCCGCGTGCGGCCCTGTGCTCCCGAAATCGTGCTCGCCGCCAGGCAGTTCGACGCTGCGGCGCTCGCTGCGCTCGAGCTGCTGACGTGCGGGCGGCGTCTCTACGATGTCCAGAGCGCGCGCAGCGGAGCGCTCTCGCTCGAATCGCGGGCCGCGCTGCCCGCTGCCGAGACGCTGCGCCGGCCGCCGGCCGCGCCGATCGCCGAGGCGCCCCCGCGCGCGGAGCGACCCAGTCTCGACACGCCGGAGCCCGAGCGGCGACCCGCGCGCTTCGAGGAGGTTTCCCTCTTCGATCTGGACGACGAAGCGCGCGCGAGTGGGGAGAGCGAGGGCGCTCCGGCGCGGCGGCGCAGGGCGCGTGGCCGCCGACGCGGGGGGCGCGGTCGTGCCGCGGGCGAGCGGGGGCCGGAGCGCACCGCGGACGAAGCGGAGCCACGCGGCGGAGAGCCGCGCAGCGAGCCGCGCGAGCGTGCGCCGGCCCGGCGCGCGCGAGCCGACTCGGCCGAGATCGAGGTGCCCGAGGAGGAGATGCTGCGCGAGGCCGAGGAGGAAGACACTCTCGTGCCGTTGGCTGCAGACGCACCCGAGCTGGAAGAGGTCGAGGAGCCTGCCTACGAAGACGAGGAGGAGGCCGAAGAGATCGGCGCCGACGTCGATCGGGAGCACCGCGAGCGGGAGCTGCGCCGACGCGCGCGCATCGCGAAGTCGGCGCCGAAGGTGGAAGTCGCGCCGCCGCCGCACGTGCCGCGCCGGCGCGCCGCGTTCGTGGCCCACGCGGATCGCGTGTCGCTGCTCAGCGCGGTGCTGCTGGCCCGCGATGTTCGGCTGGTCGAAGGCTTCTGGGTGTATCCGCAGGACGATCTGATGACCTTCTTCCGCAGCGTGGCGACCGATCTGCGCGAGGAGACGCCGATCTTCATGGTGGGATTCATGGCATCGCCGCCGGCGCGCGACACGCTGCAGGCGGCGTCGCTGTACCGCGGACGGCTCAGCTGGTTCGACCACCACGAGTGGCCGCCCGAGGATCTCCAGAGCCTGCGCGCAGCGATCGGCGAGGAGAACGTCTACGTGCAATCCGGCAGCGACAGCTCGCTCTCCGCCATCCTCGGCCAGCGCACGCGCCGCAGCCGCTTCTCGGACAAGCTGGCGGAGCTGATCGCCGCGCGCTTCACGCAGCACGACTATGAGCGCTGGGGTCGGGTCTGGTGGCAGCGCGCGGGCGAGATCGCCGCCCAGCCCGGCGAGCGGCGCGCCGAGATCGAGCCGCTGCTGGTCGGGCGTCCGAGCGACCTGGCGCGCGCCGCCGCGCAGCTGCCCGTTCCGCCGCCGCCTCCCGAGCTGGCGCACGTCGCCGAGCGCGACTTCCGGCTCGTGCACTTCGGCGGGTTCACCATGGTCGTCGCCATCGTTCCCCGCGAGCTGGATCTGCATCTGACCGCGCGCATCGCCCGGGAGCGCTACGAAGCGCAGCTCTCGCTGGCGGCGCAGGAGGGGAGCGAGCTCGTGGTGCTCGGGGGGGACGAGTCGCGGACGCGGCGCGGCCTCGACCTGGGCGGGATGGTCGATCATCTGGCGGCGAAGCACGCGTGGATCGACGCAATGGCGGACGCCGATCAGGTGGCGCGCATGCGCGTGCGACAGCTCTGGCAGGAGCCCGGGCGCCTCGACGAGGTGATCTGCGAGATCGCGATGGGGCGGTCGATCGTCGAGGGCTAGTTGGCCGAGCGCATGAATCTCGTCGAGGTCTTCTCGTCGGTGCAGGGCGAGGGCATCCACGTCGGCGAATCGACGCTTTTCGTGCGCTTCGCCGGCTGCGATCTGCGCTGTCGCTGGTGCGATTCGCCGGGCACCTGGCAGCCGAGCGCGCACTGCGAGATCGAAACCGCGCGGGGCAGCGGGGTGCGGCGCAGGCAGCCCAATCCCGTATCCCTCGCCGCGCTGCTCGAGGCCCTGGAGCTGCTCGAGCTGGCGGCGCACCGCTGGATCGCGCTCACGGGTGGCGAACCGCTGCTGCAGCCCGAAGCGGTGCGTGCGCTGAGCCTCGCCGTACGCGGACGCGGCCCGCGGATCCATCTCGAGACGCACGGCCTCGCCGTGGACGCGCTCGAACAGGTGGTCGCCGGGGTGGACCTGGTCTCCATGGACTGGAAGCTGGCGAGCGACGTGCGCCGCGCGCGGGATCCGAGCCCCGGCCCCGTCGAGGACTTCCACGAGGCCCACACCGCCTTCCTGAAGATCGCGCGCGCGGCGCCCGAGGTGCAGATCAAGGTCGTCGTGACGCCCGCCAGCCAGGCGGCGGAGCTCGACACCATGGCGGCGTGCATCGCGGCGGTGGATGCGTCCCTGCCGGTAATTCTGCAGCCCGTCACGCCATTCGGCGCCGTGCGCGAGCGCCCGCGCGCCGAGCAGCTGCTGGCGCTCGAGGCCGCGCTGTCCTGCGTGCTCGAGGATGTGCGCGTCATCCCGCAGACGCATCCTCTCTACGGCGCTCCGTAGCCCTTTGCCCCCCCGTGGGGTGTCGGTGCTCAGGCCGCGCGCCGGAAATCCGAAGAACTTAGACGAGCGAAGAGGTGAACCGCGCGGCAATGGCAGGAAGAGTCTACGAGCGCAAGAAACGCCGCATGCCGTGCGACCTGATACATGCGGGAAAGCAGCACAGCGGGCTGGTGCTGGATGTGTCTCCCGGAGGCCTCTTCATTCAGACGACCGCAAGCGTCAACCTCGGAGATCGTATCGACGTTCGGCTCAGCATTCCCGGGGAGGCCCAGAAGGCGCTCCTGCAGGTCGAGGTGATGCGCAGGGTGGCCGTGCCGGCGCGCCTCGTCAGCGTGGCCCACGGCGGGATCGGCGTGCGCATCCTGAATGCACCCGAGGCCTACTATCGCTTCATGGGATCTCTCGGGATCCGGGCAGACCCCGGTGATTTCAAAGGGAGAAGCGGACAGGCGGCGAAGTCTCGAACGGCCCTGGACACCGCTCCGGTTCCGAAGCAGCCCGAGTTCTGCTTCCGCGTGCGCGTGAAGCAGAAGGACGGGCCGCGCTCGCGCGTGATCGAGATCCAGGCCGAATCCGAGGAAGAGGCCCAGAGCGAGGCGCTCGTCGATCTCGGCGACGCCTGGCAGGTGCTCGCGGTGGAGCGCCTCGCGGGCGACTAGGCGGAGCGCGCGCCGCGGCGAACGCGCTGGAGCCAGGTGTTGGCGTCCGCGTCCATCGCGCGATCGCCGAAGCGCGCGGCCAGATACGCCTCGGTGAGCTGGACGAAGGCCTCTCCGCCAGCGCCGGGCACGCCCCGACACACCTGCGCCGCAAAGGCCCGCGCCGTCGCCGCGGGCGCGCGCACGAGACCACGACGCGCCAGGCTGCGCAGCGCCTGGGCATAGGCGCGGGGCAGCGCAGCGCGCCGGCGCCGGCGCCGCGCAAGGGCCCACGCGAGTGCGCCCAGCGTGGCCAGGCAGAGGCCGAGCCCGGCAGCCTCGCGCCAGGGCAGCTCGCGCTCGAATCGCCACGAGAATGCCGATCCGTGCGCTCGGGCGCGCGCGCGCTGCTCCGGTCGCTTCCAGGCGATCCAGGCGCGCTTGACCGCGGCGATCTGATCGGAGCGATCGAAGCCGACCACGCGCTGGAACCACCAGAGCTCGAGCGCACTGCCGAGCTCGCGGAGTCGCGCAGCGAGCGGCAGCGCGGCCTGCGCGCGGATGCGCAGATCCGGGGGCGTCGGGTCGTATCGAACCCAGCCCGCGTTTGCGTAGTGGACCTCGACCCAGGCGTGCGCATCGCTGCGCGTCAGCTCGACGAATCCGCCGATGCGATTCTCGCGCCCCCCGGCAAAGCCGTTCACGAGGCGCGCGGGAATCCCCAGCGTGCGCGCCATCAGCACCATGGCCGAGGCGAAGTATTCGCAGTGTCCGGCGAGGCCGCGAAGCAGGAAGTCTTCCAGCGGCGATCGCCCGGCGGCGGGATCGGGCGGCGGGGGCGCATCCGTGTAGTGCCCGTGTCGCAGCAGATGGCTCTCGAGCGCGCGCACGCGCTCTGCATCGGTCACGGCGCTGCGGGTGATCTCCTCGGCGAGCGCGCGGACTTCGGCGGAGAGCGCGGGAAGCTGCAGGTAGCGCGCGCCACGTCGGGCGGGCAACGCCGCTCGATCTCGCTGTAATTCCACGTCGTGCGGCGCGTGCGTGCGCGTGCGGATCGTGTAGCGGATGCGCTCGTCGGCCTGGCCCGCGGCGTAGAGCCCGCCGCTCAGGTCACGCTCGAGGCGCCGGATCGTGCCCTGCATCGCGCGGGGCTCGCCGATCGCGAAGATCACGCCCGCCGCGACGGGCTCGCGCACGATGCGCTGCAACAGCTCTGGGCCCTCCTGCTCGCGGCCGATGTGCACGCCGCCCTCGGCGCTGCCCGCCACGAGCGTGCGCTCCGGCGGGGTCACCGACCAGGCGCCGCCGTCGAAGGTGTCGAAGGCGAGCCCGCGCCAGTAGGCGGAGCGCGCGTCGGGCGGCTCACCCTCGAGCGTGGCCACGCGCAGCACGGTGCTGGAATCCTGGCGGATGCGCCCCAGCTCGCCGAACGCCACGGTGTCCGAGAAGCCCGC
>Ga0224512_10003234_pt1 | contig 14455 bp, 8 predicted proteins | sample SF_May12_sed_USG_4_FD_169103 | JGI IMG/M metagenome (GOLD analysis project Ga0224512, IMG submission 169103) | Sediment microbial communities from San Francisco Bay, California, United States - SF_May12_sed_USGS_13 | ecosystem: Environmental > Aquatic > Marine > Sediment | place: USA: California...
CTCTTCCGAAACCTCCGTTGGGCCCCCGGCATACCGTTCGCGCGCGGCCGCGAGGAAATGAGCGAAGAGCTTGCTTCGGTCCTCCGGCGAGCGTCTGCGAACTGGCGGAATAGGGAGTTCCATGACGCTCAACCGATAGTAGAGGTCCTTCCGGAAATTCCCCGCGTCCACTGCCGGTCCGAGATCGTGGGACGTCGAGGCGATGAGGCGCACATCCGCCGTGACGTCACGCGTACCGCCGAGGCGGCGGTACGTCTTGGTCTCGAGCACCCGCAGGAGCTTGGGCTGAAGTACCGGCGCTAGGGCCTCGATGCCCTCGAGCAAGATGGTGCCCGCGCCTACCAGCTCGAACCATCCGCGGCGCCTGCTCACCGCGGTCGGATGAGCCCCCTTCTCGTGACCGAACAGCTCCGAGTCGAGCTCTGTCGCGCTGCGACCGTTGCAGCGCACCGCAACGAACGGGGCTGACACTCGCGGACTCGAGTCGTGAATTAGCCGCGCAACCAGCCGGGTTTCGGTACCCCGCTCTCCCTTGAGGAGCACGGTTGTGTTGTCGTTCTTTCCGAGTACGGTGATCTCGTGCGCCAGTTTCTTCATCACGGAGGACGTGCCAAGCGCCACGAGCCCGCCGAGTGGCCGCATCTTGTCGGCACATGCCATCTCCAAACGACGAACCCGGGTGTAGTCTGCTGCCCTCGCTGTGAGTGCCAGTAGTTCCGGTGCCGACACAGGCTTGAGCAGGCGCCCGACCGCACCCTGGTCGAGTCCGTGGACCGCGCCGACTGCGGCATCAGGCTCGGTGGTCAGAAGGATGGTCGCCCCCCGTGCAACCAGTTGATCGAGCAGCCGCGGTCCGCGTTCGCCGTCAAAGTGCCAATCCAGGAGTACCACGTCGGGCTCCAGTCGGTCGTACGTCTCGAGGGCTGCGTCTGCGCTCAACTCCCGCAGCACCTCGTACCCCGCCTCCTCGAGGACGCTCCCGCAGGCGCGGAGCACATCGACATCGGTATCGATCAGCAAGACAGAACCAACCATAACTCACCTCGGTGCGCGGTCAGCGAGCTCCCGCCGCGAATTGGACACCGGCCCAGTGTGAGTCCGGTGCAGTGGGAAGGACTTCCTGGTCACCCTCTCAATCCGTCTTGGTCGGTGGGACCATGATTCGCACAGCGCCTGGAACCACCGTTGCGCGAAACGGGGTATAGCCCCCCGGTTCGCCGTCCAGCTGCACCGGCTGCGCCGGCGTGGTCTCGACCCGAATATCTCGCCCACGGGCATACCCCACCTGCCCTCCGTCGGGTGACTGTCCACCCCGCTGGCGGAGCAGTTCCCACACCGCACTGACGCTCTCGCGAAAGCTGTCAGCCCGGAGGACGATGACGTCCAATTCCCCATCCTCGGGGGAAATGCCGTGTCCGAATTTCACAAACGGCGGAATGACCTCGGCGCAGTTTGCCACGAGCACGATCGCGGCATGTGCTTCATACTCGGCGCCGTCAACGGTAATGAGGTGGGTCGAGCTTCGCAGATCGGCCATCAAGCGAAAGGTGGTCGCGACATAGGCAGCCATGCCCCATTTGGCTTTGTGCGCGGCCGGAGTCTCAGCCATCACCCGGGCATCGTACCCCGCACCGCATGCCACCGCGAAGTAATGAACCCCGTCCGTGCGCTCCATTCGGCCGAGGTCGAACGCGCGCGATTGTCCCGCCACCAAAGCCTCGGCGGCCCGGGCTGGGGAGGTCGGGACCCGGAGGTTCCCCGCCAGCAGGTTGCCCGTTCCACCGGGGATGAGCCCCAGGCGAACGTCAGTGCCCACCAGCGCACCGGCGGCCTGCATGGTTGTCCCGTCCCCACCGAAGACGGCAACCAGATCCATGCCGTCCGACACACCTTGGGCCGCGAGACTCTTGGCATCCCCCGGACCGCCCGTTGCAACGACCTCTACCATCCATCCGGCAGACCCGAGGACATCCACCACTACTTGGACCGCGGTGGGCTGAGTTCGCGCCGCGGCCGGGTTGGTGATGAGGAGCACGCGCGTCACGGTCAGTACTCCCGCTCCCAGAGGAGATCGAACCCGACTTGGTATCGAGCCGGCACGCCAAGCGCGTCGCTTTGCTGCGTCGCGATGCACGTCTGGACGGGCTCGAGACTGAGCTGGGATCGCCACGACCGGGAGAATCGATACTCGAGGCTCGCCCCCAGCCGGCGATAGCTCAACAAGTTCTGGTTCGGGCACACGCCTGCATTGAAGGTTAGGAACGTGCTCCGCCCGATCTGCCAGCCGGCCGCAAGCTGGGTAGCCTGCGCGCTGGCCCCGAACGTCGAGCTGCCACCGAGGCCGGGACGAATCTCCACGAAGTCGATGGGCACGCCGAGATCGGAGATGAGAGTCCGCTCGATCTCACTGGACAATGCGCTCGAAAAGTAGACGAGGACCGACCGAAAGAGCTCGTTCTGATTCCCCTGCGGGGTTTCGGACAGGCTATACGACGGCCGGCCGAACATCAGGTAACTGAAGAGATCGGTTTCAGAAATGGGAGGCCGAATCGGCGATTCGAGCGTGAGTTTCGGCACCTGAAGGGTTCCGGTAATCTTCGCGATCACCGGAATCTCCTCGCTCCGATCGAACGGCTGGACGATGTGCTGGGCTTCGATGTCCAGGTCGGCATTGAGGTCGGGGGTGCCGAAATAGCGGACCGTCCCTCGCTGCACGTCGAACCCGCGGGTGACAAATTGTGCCTTGAGGGTGTACGTGCCGCGCACCGCATTCAGGGTTCCATCCCATCGATAGTTCTTGCGGACCTTGTTGACGCGCACCGAGCCTTCGAGTTGGATGTTCGCTTCGTTCGACCGCAGCCAGAAATCTTCCCGCACGGCTAACTCGAAGTCCTCGATGCGCAGTGAGTCGAGGAAGCGGTTCTGGAAATTCGTGCCAAGCCTGCGCTCGCCGATGATGCTGAGATCGATCAAGTCGGCGTTGGACGGATCCTCCAAATCGATGATCTGCTTCGTCACCAGGTCGGCAAAATAGAGCGCGCCCTGGGTTGCGGTCGCCCGCCCGGTCAGGGTTGCCTGGTAGACCGGGCCCGTCAGCCGTACCCGCCCGCTGGCCGTGAGCGTGAGAAACGCGCGCACGTCGATGGCGCGGAACCGATTCGCCACGAGATCGAGGTTGAGCACGGGGCGGGTCAGATTCTCGAGCCGGAGACCACCGGCAATGTCGAGCCTCCCCCCTCCGCTCGTCACATGGAGGGAATCCACCACCACCGAATCGCCGGTCAGATGGGCTCTGCCGACGATGCCGGTGTACTTGACGCCGAGAGCCGGAATGTCTGCCCTGCCTTGCTTGACCTCGACAAAGCCTTCCAACCTGGGCGCGTCCCAGGTGCCGGCGATCCGGGCATCGGCATCGAGCCGACCCCGGAGATTCCGCGCGTTGGCTGTGAAGGCCTCGAAGACACCCAGGTCCACGCTGTCCCCGAGCACCCGGACCGACAGCGGACCAGGAAGCTGACGATTCTCGACCCCCATGAAGGCCAGATCGAGAGGCAGCTGGGCCTCGATCTCCACGACCGGCTCCCCCGTCTTCCAGAGCAGCAAGTTGGCCTCGAGGCGCTTGTCGGCGTAATTGACAATGCCCTGGGCAAAGGGCCCCCGAAATTCGCCCAACACGGCGTCCGCCAAGGTCACGGTGCCGCGGATGGTGGGCGCCGCCCGCGTCCCGCCGATCTCGAGATTGCCACCCACGACACCACGCACGGCGCTGGTATCACGTTGGAGCAGCCCGTAGATGTCCTGCAACTCGATGCCCAGCGCTTCCACCGTCAGCGAGCCGCCTGACGGATTCGGGAGCGCCCCCGATGCCCGGATCGTGGCGGACCCGTCCGTTGCCCAGACCTCAACTGGCGCGAGTGTCCGCTGGGCGCCGAACTCGGTCAGAACCGCCGGCCCGGCGAGCTCCCACCGATGCCTCGCCAGTTGTGCATCGATTTTGTCAAATGTCCAGACCACGGTACTGTCGCGCTTGATCCATTGACCGTCGAGCGCCAGGTCGGACAACTCGCCAATGTGGACACCGCCGGTCCATCGGAGGGAGTCGGACCACCCGCTCACGGCAGCTCGGGCTCGCTGGAACTGGAGCCGCCCGACATGCAGGGAGTCTGCATCGATCTCCGTGGAGAGCTGGGGCCTGGCGCCGCCCAGCCAGGTCAGGGTGCCGACAACCGACGGTGCGCGAAGCGTGCCGCGCGAGACGTCGGTCATGGCAAACGTGCCGCTCACGAGCAGCGTATCCAGTGCGCCCCGCATCTGGAGCGTCGCCTGCAGGAGACCGCGCAACGGGCTCGCCGCGGCGGCGCTATCGCGTTCGAGGCCGAGGGCGGTGACCAGCGAATCGAAGACGGTGAGGCTGTCCGTCCCCATGACGAACGTCATCGTGCCGGTGCGTGGCCGTCGCCACCCGAGGGTCCCGGAGCCGGTGAGGCCACCCTTGGGAAAGGCGACATTCAGAGTGTCGAGGCGCATCACGCTGTCCCGCACCGCGACGAGCGCCGATGCGGAATCCAGAGATACCTCGCGGATCCGGCTCGGCCCGAGCGTGAGGGCGAGCGTGCCCTCGGGTCGCCCGGCGGAATCCACGACACCCTGGATGGTCGCGGTGCCGCGCAAGGCAGTCGCCGGCCCGGACCCTCGGGCGACGGCCAGATCGAGCGAGTCGAAGGTGACGTTCAGGGAGTCCCCGCCCCATTTCGGGAGGAGTATCGTCGCGGGCCCCAGCATCCGCACGTGGCCAAGCTCACCGCGGACGTCGGCGTCGACCGCAACCCGGGCGAGGTTGCCCTCCAACCGAACGGGGCCACGCAGGGACCCGGTCGCGTTGAGCGAAGGGAATCCCCTCCGGATTCCCTCGAACGACAATGGAGCCAACACGACGTCTATCGAGAGGCCGAGCGTGTCGCTTCGCGAATCGAACCGAACCCGGCCATCGAGCTCGCTTGCCGGCCGTGCGCCATCGCGCTGGCGCGCGTGGCCGAGGAAGGTGGTGTTTCGCCATGGACCGCGGAGCTGTCCCGTAGCTTCGAGGCGACCATAGAGCTTGACCGCTGGAATGAGCAGCCGCACGGTTTCGAGCGCGACGTCGGAGCGGTGCACGGTGAAGCTGTCGAACACCATGCCATCGGGGCCCGCGAGCTGGACAACGCCCTCCCCGACCAGCTCGCTGGTCGGCCGCTCAGGTATGCCGTAGTCGGAGAAAGTCCAGTCGAGTTCGACGACCATACGATCCTGGTATCCGTCACCGGCCACCAAGCCCGTCAACGTCCCGTCCAAGGGCAGCGTGTCGAGGTAGGGCCGGATGGCGTCGAGGGTGAGCCGGTCGAGCCGGAGCCGCATATCCCGAACTCCGAGACCCCGCCGGTCGTCGTCGAGAATGGTGACGACCCCGGCGATGCCTCCGTCGGGTCCCTGCAGCGATAGGTCGCGCAGGGCAAATGCGGTGCGAGTCGGCGTCTCGGTTCGCGCCGCCAGGACGCCGTGCCCCGAGAGGTCCGGAAAATCAGGGGAAATCCAGCGGATGTCGGCCAGATCCAGCTGGGTCATGTCGAGGCCGATGTCGTACTCGATTGGCCCGTCCGGCCACGTCAGGACCCCGCCACCCGACATCCGTGAATTGGCGAGGGCGCCTGATTCCACCGCGAAGATCAGGCTGTCGCCCTTGACCTGGATCCGGCCGCGGATGTGCCGAATGTCGACGGCCGGGTCGCTCAGGATCCCGGCCAGCGAATCGATGTCTACCGTAAGGGGCCGACGGTCCGGCATGCTGGCCCACACGGTCGGGAAGCGTGAGGTCAGCTCGGAGACGGTGATGATGCGTCTGAGGCCGTCCGGCGCTTGCTCGATGACGCGCCCGGGTTTGGCCCGTTCCCGTGCCAACTCGGCGCGACCCGCGTCGCTGGTCGGGTCCGCCGAGGAGGACCAGGGAACGGAAATGCGCACCAGCCCGTTCGCGATATGCAGATTACGGAACTGGACAAACGGCGGAGGCCCTCCCGGCGGCCCTTCGCCCAGTCGGAGGACCTCCTCGTAGTTCATCCGACCGGACGTGCGCTTGGTGATGTGCACCGTTGGGTTCCGGAGCGTCACGCTCCGCATGACAATCTGCCCGGCGAGCAATTGCGCCAGGTTGTAGGTCACTTCCACGGCGGGGAGGTCCGCGAGGAGCGCACCGCTCGTATCCCGGACTGCAACGTCCGTCAGGGTCAGGTCGCGAATGAAGGAGCCGGAGATGGCCCCGAACTGGAATTCCCCCCGAAGGCTCCGTCCCAACTGATCCGAGACCAACCGGGCAAGGAGTCCTCGGCCGGGCGAGCTCGCGGTCATGGCCGTGACCGTGCCCAATACCAGAGCCAAGGCTCCCAGAACCGTCACGAAGAGGAAGTGGGCAAGCCGGCGGCGCATCAGAACGCCTGCCCGACGGAAAAGTGCACGGTGTAGCGCCGACCCCGGTCACGGACGAACGGATTCGGCAGCGGCAGCAGTTCGCCATTCGGCGTGCTCTCGAACAGAGGGCCGCTCGGGAGTCTGTACGGGTTGTACCCCACATCGAGCCGCGCGGGCCCGAGCGGCGTCGCGACCCGGAGTCCGATGCCGGGAGTAAGCCGGAGCACGGCGGGCGCCACATCCGTTGCTCCCCGCTGCCAGAGTCCGCCCGCATCGACGAAGGCGGCAAAGCGGAGTCGGTTCCGGAAAATGGGCGAGGGGACCCGAAGCTCGAGATTACCGACGATGAGCGTGTTGCCCCCGGTCGCCGAGAACCGGACTCGAGTCGAGTCGAAGCCGACGACCGTGCCGGCCGAGTCCCGGGTCACGCTGGCGGATGGAATGACGTAGACGACAGGTCCGAGCTCATTGCGATCGTACCCTCGGACATCATTCGGGCCGCCGGCGTAGAAGCGCTGTTCCGGAGGCACGAAGTTCAGCGAGTTGGACCTGAAGTCCACCTTTGGAGCAAAGATCAAACCGCCCCGGATCCGCCAGCTCAGAACCACGTCGCGGCCGATCGGCCGGTACCAGGCGATATCACCGACCACGCGATTGAATTGCTGTTGCGAGGAGGAGCCAATGAAGCGCGAACTGTGCGTGAACTCGCCGCTCGCCGCAAAGCCGCGTGACGGGTCGAGCGGGTTGTTGGTTCGGGATGCCGTGGCGGACGAGGTAAACGTGGCGAGAATCCGGCGATCTTCCAGCTGCCGGATATCCGCGAGCAAACAGGTGTTGAAGAAGGCACAGAAATTGGCGGCATTCGCGTCGGTCTGTCCATAGGACAGGCGATAGGTGAAGTTCAAGGGAATCCGCGCCCGAGTTTCACGGCTAAGCCCGAGGCTGAAGCCAATTTCCTCCCGGCGATAGACGTTGAATGACGATCGTCGCTCGGCGAAGAGTGCGATGGTGGCCGTGTTTTGGGGCGAGAGAAACGCCGGGCGCCGGAGCGAGACCGTCGCGTTGTAGTTCACCTTGGCCGAGGCAATGGAATCGTCACGCAAGGCCCCACAGACGACGTTCTCTTCCAGGTTCCAATCGAACGGGCTGCCAACCCCAACCTTCGAAATGCGTCCGGACACATCCAGGACCTGACCCCCGCCAATGAAGTTCCGCGCGGTCCACCCAGCGCCAAATCGGAAGCAATCATCGGTCCCAAAGCCGATGCCGGAGCGCACTCGGTGGAAGCGCCCCTCGTTGACCTGAACCAGCAGTGGGACGCGGGGAACGCCGGCGTCGAACTGCGCACTGTCGATTCCCACCGACGCAAAACTGAACAACTCGGTCTGGTAGAGGTTGCGCTGGCTGCGAAACAAATCCCCCTGAGAAAAGGGATTCCCTTCGCGAGTGGCGAGCAGAGACAAAACGACCGACGAATCGACAGCCCGGACTCCGGTCACCGACACGTCCCCCACGGTGCTGCGAAGTCCGGGATACACATCGAGCCCAACCGACGTGGCGCGCGCCGCCTTGTCCATATCGAAACTCACGAACACTTCGGCGGACGGATACCCGCGATTCTGCAGTCGGCGGACGATGGTGTCGGCTGATGCCTGCATCAGAAAGCGATTGAACGGATCCCCAACGCGGAGCGGCAGGTCTTGGACGACCTTGCGAGGCTCCGGCACCGTGTCGGTGCCGGTGACATCGAGTTGCGTCACCCGAATCGGCTGACCTTCATCGATCCGGATCGTGAGGTACACGTCCTGAGGCTTTCGCACGACGACCGTGTCAACGCCGACGTCGAGGTAGCCGCTCTTGCGATACAGCAGGGTCAGGCGCAGCACATCGCGCTGGAATTCCCGCTCATCGAAGTAACGCTTCTCCCCGAGCCCGATCCATCGAACCAACCCGCTGCGCGCAAACCAACTCGAGTTGGTCGTGCCAATCACCGTCCGCAGCGTCAACTCACCGATGGCTCGGTTGCCCTCGAACTTGAGCTGGCGAACGACCAGCGGAGCTTCCTGCGCGGCAAGGGACGAGCCCCAGAACACGAGCGCCGCCGATGCAACAGTGATCGCAGCACGGAGCCGGTGTGGCAGACCACGCGCGCTCATGTCAGAGAATCATCCACTTGATACGACCCCGGTCTCCAGTGGCCAGGCCCCCCGAAGCAGACGGCATGACCTGCAATTGACGGCATAATGTAAGATTACTAGCTTCATCACGTTACGCTACTACTGTCAAGTTTTTGGCCTTCGAATCCCCTGCCGGCCACGAGCCGATCCGCCCCACCTGGGACGCTCCGCCCCCGGCACCCATCAGTCAGGACCCCGCATGCGCACTGCCATCCGGCCTCGATTGGCCCCTTTCGCCCTGAGCATTCTCTTCCTCCTCGGCGTCGGTGCTCCCAGCCTCGACGCCCAGCGCAACCTCGCCACGCGCATCAGCCGGCGGCTCGATGCCCCGCCCTTCGATCGGAACCTCTGGGGCGTGGTCCTGATGGATGTCACGGGACGGGTCTTGTACGAGCGCAACGCCGGGCGGCTCTTTGTTCCGGCGAGTAATACCAAGTTGGTCGTGGCGGCGGTGGCGGCGGCCCTCCTCCCGGCCGACTGGACGGTCACGACCAGTGTGTACTCGACGGGTCCGATCGTCGAGGGAGAGCTGCGGGGTGACCTCGTACTATACGGTCGCGGAGACCCGACCTTCAGTCGCCGGTGCTACGACGTCGACACCACGGCGGCCGGCGCCTGCGTGGAGGACCCGCTCGAGCCGCTTCGGGTGCTGGCCGGACAGTTGCGCGCACGAGGCATTCGCACCGTCACCGGGAAGCTCGTCGGCGACGGAAGCTACTTCGAGCCCACGCTGGTCCATCCCGGATGGGAGGGATACGACCTCAATTGGTGGTATGCCGCTCCGGTTTCCGGCCTCAGCCTGAACGACAACAGCATCGACCTGGAATACGGACCGGGGCCGGCCATCGGCGCGCCGGTCGTCATCACGTTCAGTCCGGACTTTGGGGACGTGAGCCTCGAGAACCGGACGTCGACCAGTCCGCCCGGAACACGCCGGACCATCGATTTCTTCCGCCGGCCCGGATCGCTCGACCTGTGGGCCGAGGGGACGCTGGCACTCGACAGCGGACGCCGCACCGAGTATTTCGCGTTGCCGGATCCCAACCATTTTGCCGCCCAGGGACTCCGGAAGGCGTTGGCGGATTCGGGTATCAGCGTCACTGGGCCGACTGAGTCTACGGTGGACTCGGTGCTCTACCGGAACACCCGCCTCGGACCACCTCTGGCGGAGGTTACCTCACGCCCGCTCCGGGACTGGATCTTCCCGATTCTGAATACCAGCCAAAATTTCTTTGCCGAGATGCTGCTCAAACAGCTTGGGAAACAGTTCGGCGCCAACGGGTCGTGGCGGGAAGGGCTCGACGTCGAGCGTCGTTTCTTGATGGACTCCGTGGGAATCGACTCGACCCAGTTCAGCTTCCGCGACGGCTCGGGGCTCGCCAGCTCGAACGTGGTCACGCCGATGGCTCTCGCGCAACTTCTGGCATATATCCGGCGCCACCCACATTACGCTACCTTTGCAGCTGGGCTCCCGCAGTCCGGGGCGCGCGGATCGCTCAAGAACCGGTTCGGTGGATCCCCGCTCGACGGGCGCGTCAGGGCGAAGACGGGAAGTATCTCCCGGGTCAATTCGCTGTCCGGCTACATTGAGACTCCCAAGGGACGGACCCTCGCGTTCTCGATTCTCGCCAATAACCACACCCGGAACGGCTCCGAGATGATTCGCCAAATCGACAGCATCGTCGTGGAGATGGGGAAGTAGGCCGTGTTGGTGATGCTGGTTCGCCACGCCCATGCGGGAACACGCGATCCCATTCATTACGCCGATGACACGATGCGCCCGATTACGGAAAAAGGACGCGCGACGCAGCAACGTGTCGGCCGATATCTCCATGCGTGCGGGATCGTACCCACGCTGATCCTGTCGAGCCCGTGGCTGCGTGCCATGCAGACGGCGGAGCTCTTGGCCGATGCCTTCCCCGAGGCTGCCCGGCCCGCCATCGTGCCGTGTCCGCCGCTCACAGGGAGTCCCAACCTCCGGGCTCTCGCACGTGTCGTTGAGCACCCCGCGGCAGGTGCGACGCTCGCCTTCGTGGGGCATCAACCTTGGCTCGGCCAGTTGGCCTCGGCCCTCCTCACCGGATCGGCAACAGCCATGGAACTGGATTTCCCCAAGAGCGGCGTCGTCGGGATCGAGGCTTCGCACATCGGGCGCGGTAAAGGCAGTCTCCGGTTCTTCATCCGACCCCCAATGCTGCCGCAACCGCAATGACCCGTGACGCGCGCAGGCGACCCGGTCGCCACCTCGATTTCGCAAGCCACATCGTGCCCAGACTCAGCCTCGTCATTTGGACCGGTCTCCTGGCCGTCGGAGGCTGTCGCGCGGCAGACCATGGTGCCCGAGTAACCGCGGTTGAACCCCCGTCCGCGCTCGACAGCATCTCGATCACCAGCGATGCACGGCTCGATACGAGTCGCCGTCTGCTCGGGAGCTTTGTCGGCGAGGGTACGAACCGCGCGATCCATTTACTGAGCAGCGATACGGCCCTGATCGCGACGCTCTACCGGCGCTACGGGGAGCCGCTCGGTCGCGGAGAGTCCGTGTGGTCCCGGCTCCAGGTGCTCGGCCGCGCCCGGCTCCGTCCCGGTAACGGCAGGACCGGTCCCAGGTTGGAGGAAACCTTGGCCGGATATGCCGGGGGGCTCACGCGGGTCCAACCGGTGTCGGTCATCCTCCACGGCAGTTCCTGCGGGCCGCTCCACGCCCGGATAGAGATCATCGTGGGCGAAGCCGGCGGGGAGGGGCCCTCCCCCGTCCAAGGCCCGGTGCTTGGATCGTTCCAGACCCAGCCGCGGAGCGACCTGGCCGATGGAGAAATCGCGGCCCGACCGGCCACCCACACGCCGGGTCAGGAAATGATCGATTCATTGACTGCGCGAACCGAGCGCGCGTTCGATGACGCCATTACACGCCGGTTGGCCCCGGAGCTTCTGCCGCTCCACGCTCCAAGCGATCGATACCTCGAAGTCAATACGCTGGCTGACATCGACGCCGCGGATGTCGTACCCTTCTGGGACGCGGCCGGCCAGATCCGCTACGTCGTTGCGCTGCGAGTCCGGCGCGTCACGGCGCGCGCCGACACGCTCTTGCTCGCAGGTATCATGACATGGGACAGCACCGGCCAGGGAGGTCAGACCGTCCTCCGACCCACCGCTATGCGCCTCGATCAGGGACAGGTGGCCGCCCTTGGAGCCGACTGGCCACCGGCTTACTGGCGGCGCCTCGAAGCGATCGCCGGATTCGGTAGCGGTAGTGACTACCTCTGGCTGGAGCAAGTGCGTCCTGGCCAGCACACAGTGCTATGGGGCGTCCTGGCCCCGGTCAGCAACACGGTCGTAGCCGCGGCCCGGGTGGACGAGCCGTGTGATGGGCCGGAGCACGCATCGAGAGAGGGCAACTAATCATCATGAAGATCTACACCAAGACGGGGGATGGAGGAGAAACGAGTCTGTTCGGCGGCGGCCGTGTTCCGAAGAGCCATCCCCGGGTACGAGCGTACGGCGACGTTGACGAACTGAATTCCGCCCTCGGCATCGTGCGCGCCACCGAGCCGCGCAACGAAGAGGACTGGTTACTCGAGTCCATCCAGCGGAATCTGTTCGCGATCGGAGGCCACCTGGCGACGCCCGACCCTGAGAAAGTGGCTGCCGCCCTCGCAAAGGCAGCCCTGTCGCACGACCAGGTCGAAGAACTCGAAGCGGTCATCGATCGGGCGACGGAGGTACTCCCGCCGCTCACGGCCTTCATTCTGCCCGCCGGGACGCCGAAGGCCGCGGCGTTTCACCTCGCCCGTACCATCTGCCGTCGGGCCGAGCGGAGCATCGTTCAGTTGTCGCACGAGACGCCGGTTCCGAACCTCTTCCTCGAGTACCTGAACCGGCTGTCGGATGCCCTCTTCGTGCTCGCGCGCCTGGCCAATCATCGCGCAGGCCTCGACGACACAACCTGGTAGCCACGTGCAGACCGTTACGGTTCAGCATGCCCTCGGCAAATACCCGGTTCGGATCGGCGCAGGCGCCATCGCTCAGCTCACCGAGCTGACCACCCGGCAGCTGCCGAATCGCCGCATCGCCATCATCACCGATACGACAGTCCAACGGCATTACGACGACTGGTTGTCAGCGCCGGAGCACTCGTGGCGATACGAATCCGACCCCTCGAGCGATCGGACCGTTGCGGGACGCGTGTTCGCGGTCGCGCCGGGAGAAGCCAGCAAGACGCGCGAGGCCTGGGCCAGGCTCATCGATGCTCTGCTCGAAGGCGGCTTCGGTCGCGATAGTGCCATCGTAGCGCTCGGTGGCGGGGTGGTCGGTGACCTCGCTGGATTCGTCGCCGCGACCTTCATGCGCGGCGTCCCCTTGCTCGCGGTTCCCACCACGCTCGTCGCCATGGTCGATGCCTCCGTGGGAGGCAAAACGGCAATCAACACGCCACAAGGAAAGAACTTGATCGGTGCATTCCATCCTCCAATTGCGGTACTGGCGGATCCGTGCACCCTGCTCACTCTGCCGGACCCAGTGTTTCGCAGTGGCCTGGCCGAGGCGGTGAAACACGGTGTCGTGGCCGATCGCGAGTACTTCGAGTGGATCGGCAGGGAGGCAGGCCGCGTCCGGACCCGTGACCTCGAAACGCTCGCTCGACTCGTCAAGCGAAGTGTCGAGCTCAAGGCGGCAATCGTGAGTCGCGATGAGCGGGAGGCGGGCGAACGGGCCGTGCTGAACGCCGGCCACACCCTGGGACATGGTTTGGAGCACGCAAGCGGATACCGGATCGATCATGGCGAAGCGGTCGCCTTGGGCCTCCTGGCCGAGTGCCGCCTGGCCGAGGCAATGGGAGTTGCCGAGGCCGGGCTGGCGGATGCGGTTGAGCAGGTGCTCACCATGGTGAATTTGCCGACCACGTTGCGGATGTCCGTGGACGCCGATGCGGTCATCAGAGCAATACAGGCAGACAAGAAGTCGCGAAGTGAGGTGCCGCACCTGGCACTTCCGGAGTCGATCGGGCACATGCATCGCGCCGACGACCGATGGACCATCGAGGTGCCGTCGGTGAGTCTGATCAGAGAGGCACTCGGCACGATCACCTTGCCAGAGCACTGACCGACTTTCCCCATTCTAGTCACATGTGAATTTGGCGTATTCTGTTGCCAAACAACAGTTTACACTCTAGTGCGTGGATAAGTCCCCATCCACGGCGACGTGGATAAGTGGACGAAATCGATAATCGTTTGTCGAACAACAAATTGTGATGTGGACAATCATTTCTTGCTTGACCCCCCTCTCGGAACTTCCTATTATTGCGCTTCGAATTGGCGGCCGACCCAGTTCGATCTGCGTGTCCTCGTGAGAATTCTGAAAAGTGCTCGTAACCGCTTCCGCATCCCGGGGTAGGCAATGGCACCTGTGACCGCGAAGAAGGCTCGTCCCTTCTTTCGACCCGTTCCGACCAGCGCCTTCGATCAGTACCTCCACGACATCCAGAAGCTTCCGATGATCTCCGATCCCAAGGAGGAGAAGCGTTTGGCGCGCCTAGCACGGGCGGGGGACGCGAGGGCGGCAGAGCGCCTCGTGACGGCCAATCTCCGTTTCGTGATTTCGTACGTGAAGAAGTACCAGGGCCACGGACTGGACCTCGGGGAGCTGGTGGCGATCGGCAACGAGGGGTTGTTGAAAGCGGTCCGGAAGTTCGATCCCGACCACGGGGTGAAGTTCATTTCCTACGCGGTCTGGTGGGTCCGTCAAGCGGTCCTGAAAGCGCTGGCCGAGCAGACGCGGAGCGTCCGGATTCCACTGAATCAGAATTCCGCACTCATTCGAATGTCGCGGGCGGAGCGCTT
>Ga0224512_10003235_pt1 | contig 14454 bp, 8 predicted proteins | sample SF_May12_sed_USG_4_FD_169103 | JGI IMG/M metagenome (GOLD analysis project Ga0224512, IMG submission 169103) | Sediment microbial communities from San Francisco Bay, California, United States - SF_May12_sed_USGS_13 | ecosystem: Environmental > Aquatic > Marine > Sediment | place: USA: California...
CGACGGCAACCCGTCGATCCACGATACCTGGCCGGAATATGACCTCAAGTACCAGGACGAGGATGGCAACGAGGCGGTCATGACGCTGCCGCTCACCATCGCCGACTGGGCCGCCACGGAGACGAGGTTCAAGAAGCATTTCAGCCCGTTGGCCCCGGACGCCGAAGGCGAGTACCTGCCGTTCCATGAGTACTTGGAGCTGGGCCCGGACGAACGGGAAGGCCAAACCCCATTCATTTATGTCCACCAAGACGGCAACCGGCTGGGCCGCCTCATCGCCTCGAATGAGATCGTCCGGTTGGCGGAGGACCGTCTCGAAGTTTGGTCCCAGCTCAAGCAGCTGGCCGGGCTCGAGGCGACGGAGGAGGTACGAGGCTTGGTCGAGGAATCGGTGGAACAGGAGTTCGCCGCGAAAGTCGAAGCCCTTCGCGCAGAGTACGAAGCGAAGATCGCCGACCTCAAGACCCGGTATCCGCGGGTCATCGCACGGCGCATGGCGGAGGGTCTGGTCCGGGCTGGCAACGGCCAGCGAACCGTGGCGGACCTCTTGGCACAAGTCCAGTCCCAACCCGGCTTGGCACCATTGCGTCTCGAACCGGGTGAAAGTGACCTGCGAGCCGCACCGGCGGCGAGCGCCACGGCTGCAGCCGCCCCTGTTGCCGTGGCTCCGGCTTCGGCGGCCGCACCGGCCGCCGTGGAGGAAGAGGAAGAAGAGGGCCTGGTGCTAGGGCCGTGGATCGACTCGGCGCGATGCACCACGTGCGACGAGTGTACCAACATGAACAAGCGTATGTTCGCCTACAACGACAAGAAGCAGGCATACATCAAGGATCCGAAGGCCGGCACCTTCAAGGAGCTGGTCATGGCCGCAGAGAAGTGTCCGGTACAGATCATTCACCCGGGCACGCCGCTCAACCCAAAGGAGAAAGACCTCGCGAAGTGGATGAAGCGGGCCGAGCCGTTCGCGTGAGGCCCTGATGCCGTACCAGCTCAAGTTCCGCCATGGGGTCCATCCGCCGGACCTGAAGGAGCTGACCGGAAGCATTCGCATCCGGCGGGTGCCCTTCCCCGACGAGGTTATCCTTCCGCTTCGTCAACACACCGGCAAGCCGGCGAAGGTCATCGTTCGCCCCGGCGATCGGGTGGAGCGTGGCGATAAGATTGGGGAGGCGGATGGGTATATTTCGGCGCCGGTCCATGCCTCGGCCACGGGTGTCGTGCGTGACATCGACCTCTGGCCGCACCCGGATGGCTCCTACGCCACGGCCGTGCGCATCACCGTGGAGCGGTTCTCCGCCCAAGCGCCGCGTCCGCGCATCATCCCGGATTGGCGAGGCCTCACACCCGAGCAGTTGGTACGCGCCGTCCAGAATGCCGGCGTGGTGGGCCTCGGTGGAGCCGCGTTTCCGACTCACGTCAAGCTTACCCCGCCGAAAGATCAGCCGATCGACGTGTTGGTGATCAACGGCTGCGAGTGTGAGCCGTACCTGACCACCGATCACCGGACCATGGCGGAGTACCCCGATCGGGTCCACCTCGGCATCCGGATCATGATGCGGTGCCTCGGGGTCGAGCGGGCCATGATCGGCATCGAGAAGAACAAGCCGGATGCGATCGCGGCCATCGAGGCCGCGCGGCCGCGCGACCTCCATATTTCCGTCCACCCGCTCACGGTCAAGTATCCGCAGGGCGCGGAGAAGATGCTGATCAAGTCCCTGCTCGACCGGGAGGTCCCGTCGGGCAAGCTCCCAATGCACGTCGGTGCCGTGGTACAGAATGTCGCTTCTGTCGCGACCATCGCCGAGGTGTTCGAAACGGGACTCCCGTTGATCGAGCGCATCGTCACCGTGACCGGCCATGGCGTCATGGAGCCCGCCAATCTGATCGTGCCCGTCGGGATGAAGACCCGCGACCTCCTGGACGCCTGCGGCGGACTCACCCCCGACGCGAAGGAAGTCGTCTTTGGCGGGCCCATGATGGGAGCGGCCGTCGCCGACCTCGACGCCCCCGTCCTCAAGGGCACCACCGGTGTGGTGGTCTTGACCGAGTCAGACTGCCGCCCGGTGGCCACCTACCCGTGCATCCGCTGCGGCCATTGCGTCGATGCCTGCCCGGTGTATCTCAATCCGCAACTGCTCGGCAATTTGGCGATGGTCGAGCGGTATGAGGACATGGAGGCGAACCGGCTGGCCGATTGCATGCTCTGCGGCTGCTGCAGCTATACCTGCCCATCGAACATTCCCCTCTCTCAACTGTTCCAAGCGTCCAAGCTCGCGCTGCGCAAGCAGAAGGCCGTTGCATGACGACGCCCCGGCTTCTCATCGCGGCATCGCCCCATATCTCCGGACGCGATAGCACGCCGACGATCATGTGGTCGGTAGTCGGGAGCCTCGTCCCGATCATTGCCATCGCCACCTACTACTTTGGACCGAGCGTCCTGCTGGTTCTGGTTGGCGCCACAGCAGGTGCCCTCGTGACGGAGCGGATCTTCGGTCGACGGGGCGCCATCGGCGACGGCTCGGCCACGATCACGGGTCTCCTGCTCGGGCTCTCGCTTCCCGCAGGCTTGCCCTTGTGGATGGCATTTGTCGGTGGCTCATTCGCGATCGCGTTTGGCAAGTTGATCTTTGGAGGCCTGGGGCAAAACATCTTCAATCCGGCACTTCTCGGGCGCGCCTTCCTGCAAGCCGCCTTCCCGGTTGCGCTCACGACGTGGCCGATCGCCCCCCAGTCGTGGTGGCAGTTCCGGGGGGACAACCTGGCCCTGCCATTCGCGAGTCCCCGCGTCGTCGATGCCTTGACCGGCGCCACACCGCTCGGCCTCATGAAGTTCGAGCAGACGCCCACCGGCCTCTGGGATCTGATGATCGGAGCCACCGGCGGATCGCTGGGTGAGACGTCCGGCATCGTGATTCTGCTGGCCGGCGCCTATCTGGCGCTCCGCAAGCACCTCAACTGGCGGATCCCCGCGAGCATCTTCCTCACCGTGGCCCTCTTTGCCGCGCTGCTCCACACCATCGACGGGGCGCGGTACGCCGGTGCGATGGCCATGCTCTTCTCCGGCGGCCTCATGTTGGGTGCGGTGTACATGGCCACCGACATGGTAACATCTCCCGTGACGAATGCCGGATGCTGGATCTTCGGGGTCGGGATCGGGCTCCTGGTCGTGGTCATTCGGTATTGGGGTGGGTTGGCGGAAGGCGTCATGTACGCCATTCTGCTCATGAACGCGATGGTGCCGTTCATCAATCGTGCGACCCAGCCACGCCCCTTCGGAGCCCGCACCAAGCGGCTGGAGCCGTCATGACGGCTCCAGCGCCGCCGACCGAACGGCCCAACGTCGCTCCCGGACGTCTGCTCGCCACGCTCGCGGGGGCGGGGGCAGTGGCCGGGCTCCTCATCGTCTTCGTCTTCGGCTGGACCCAGCCAACGATTCAAGCCTACAAGGCGCGCATGCTCCAGCAGGCGGTCTACGAGGTGTTGGAGGCGCCGGATCACTACGACACGCTCTACGCGTATGCGGGTGCACTCCTCGACAGCCTGCCCCCCGGGGTCGGGCCAAGAGACAAGGACGTCGAGATCATCTATCACGGATACCGAACGGATGGGACGAGCAGCGGATATGCCATTCCGGCCGGGGAGCCGGGCTTCCAGGACGTGATACGGCTGATCTTCGGTTACGACCCTGCGACGGGGACCATCCTCGGCATGAAGGTACTGGAGAGCAAGGAGACGCCTGGCCTCGGGGACAAGATCGAGAAGGATCAGGACTTCGTCTCCCAGTTCAAGGGCGCCGGTTCACCGCTCAAAGGCATGAAGGCCAGGGACGTGACCGGCACCGACCCACATGAGGTCGCCATGATCACGGGGGCGACTATCTCGTCGCGGGCAGTCATCCGCATCATCAACAATGCGCTGGAACGCCTGGCACCGGCATTCCAATCCTCGGTTGCCGAGCGAAGCCCATGAAAGAAACGACACCGCAGGCTGACTTCCTGCGTGGGGTGTGGCGGGAGAATCCCGTCCTGGTGCAGATGCTTGGACTCTGCCCTGCCCTCGCGGTGACCAACACGGTCGCCAACAGCATTGCCATGGGTGTGGCCACGTTCTTCGTGCTGACCGGCTCGAGCTTGCTCGTATCGACCTTCAAGCGATTCGTCCCGCACGAAGTTCGGATTTCGACCTATATCCTCGTCATCGCGACCTTTGTGACGATCGCTGACATGGGGCTGGAAGCCGTCGTGCCGACGGTCCATAAGGCCCTCGGCGCATTCGTCGCCCTCATCGTGGTCAATTGCATGATCCTCGGCCGACAAGAGGCGTTCGCCTCCAAGAACCCGGTCGGGCGATCGCTCCTCGACGCCTTCGGGTCCGGCATCGGTTTCATGATCGCCATGCTCATGATGGGGTCGGTCCGTGAGATTCTCGGCAACGGGACCTTCCTCGGCATGAGCGTGTTCGGGTCGAGTTTCGAACCCTGGGTCATCTTCGCATTGCCGCCCGGTGGGTTTCTCACACTCGGCTTTCTGCTGTTGACACTGAGCTGGGTCCAACGCAAGCAAGCACTGAAGGCAGCAACCCGTGAGTGGCCGGAGGGCGTGGCCCAGAGGAAGACCGCATGATGGGCGACCTGATGTGGATCCTCGTGTCCGCGATGGTGGTCAACAACTTCACGCTGGTGCTGTTCCTCGGGCTGTGTCCGTTCATGGGTGTCTCGGCGCGCATTGAAACGGCCCTCCGGATGGGGGCGGCCAATATCTTCGTCCTCACGATCACGTCGATCTGTGCCTGGTTCCTCAACACGTTCATTTTGCCCCATGCACCATATCTGCGGCTTATTTCCTTCATCGTCGTGATCGCGTCGTTGGTACAGATCGTCGAAATGGTCATCAAGAAGGTGAGCCCGACCCTGTTCCGGCAACTCGGGATCTACCTTCCGCTCATCACCACCAACTGCGCCATTCTGGGACTCGCGATCTTCCAGACCAATCGAGGCTACGGTTTCTGGCAAGGCCTGTTCTTCGCCATCGGGGCGGGGCTCGGCTTGACGCTCGCGCTGGTGCTCATGGCCTCGATCAGGGAGAACACCGAGTTGGCCGAGATACCCGATCTGGCGCGCGGGACCGCGCTGGTCCTGATCATCGCAGGGAGCTTGTCCCTCGCGTTTATGGGCTTTGCCGGCCTTCTGAGTTCCACATGAGCATCGTCATCGCCGTCTTCGCGGTCGCCCTCATGTTCGCGGGCTTCGGCCTGCTCCAGCGGGGGGCGCCCAGGTCAACCCACTGCGATACCTGTACGGCCGGAGACTCGCCGGCGTCCTGTCATCACTGCGGCTGTGCCGCTCGTCCACCGGAGTCACCATGAACGGCCGTGAGCCCGGAGTGCCCCACCACCATCCCACCCGGCGCGATGTCCTGCGCATGGGCCTCGGTGCCTTCCTCGTGTCGGCGGTGCCGTTTTCATGGCACCGACGCACGCTGGTTCGTCGGACCGTGCCCGTCATGGGTACCATCGCCGAGTTTGCCGTCCTGACGTTCGACCAACGGCTGGCGCAGCAGGCCATCCGAGCGGCCATCGACGAGCTGCGCGCGGTGGAGCGCACGATGAGCCGGTTCGACCCCTCGTCCGATATCGGCCGAGCCAACCGCGAGGCAGCAGCTGAGGGCGTACCAATCAGCGACGACACGGCCCTCGTGCTCCAGGAGGCGCTTCGCTGGGCGGAGGCGAGTGACGGGGCGTTCGATCCGTGCATCGGCAAGGCGCTGGAGCTCTGGGATGTCATGCACCGGCACGCACCGCCGCCGGCCCGGCAAGTCCACACGCTGGCCGGGAGACAGTTCTATCGAGGCATGGATGTCTCGCGCTGGCAGGGAGCCGCGGCTGTTCGCTTCACCACCGACGATATTCACGTCGATCTTGGCGGAATCGCGAAGGGATTCGCGGTCGACCGGGCGGTGGCTGCGCTCCGGAGCCGTGGCATCGATCGGGCGCTGATCAATGTGGGGGGAGATCTCTACGCCATGGGTCGGGCGCCGTCGGGCGACCCATGGAACATAGGCATTCGTTCGCCGCTCGATCCCTCACGCCTGGCCGGGACTCTCGAGCTCACCGATGCTGCGGTGGCAACGAGCGGGGACTACCTCCAGTACTTCCAGTACGCGGGGCGCCGCTACCATCATCTCCTGGACCCCCGGACTGCGGCACCGCGCCTGACCCCGACACACAGCGTGAGCGTCTCGGCCAGCTCCTGTATGCACGCGGACGCCGCGGCGACAGCGATCTTCGGCATGCGGCAGGCCGACGCTGAGCGCGTCTTGGCCGGCCGCGGGCACAATGCGAGGATCGTGAGCTCGCTCTAGCGCTGCTTGGCTAGCCGCTGGTCCCCAAATCGGTGAATACGGCCTCGGTGAGCAGCTGGGTTTCGTTGGCCTCGTGCTCCTCGAGCTGGCCGCACAGCCCCGTCACCTCATGAAACACTTCCGCAACCGGCCCATCGAGGCAGGCTTCCGCCCGCTCGATGATCCCATCTACCGCAGCGAGCATGGCGACGTGTTCGTCGAAGAGTTTGGTGAGCCGGTTCAAATGATGCGGAGCTGACTCTCCGATCGCCTGTGCCAGCCCCTCTTCGCCTTCTTCGAGCTCGAAGTGCTCTTTCAATTCGGCGCGCAGGTGGGCGAGCTGGGGAATCAGCAGTTTGAGCTCGGTCGTCTGCCGAAGCCTCACCAGAGCCTGGCGGAGGTCGTGGTGATCCTCGGCAATTTGTCCCTGGGCGCGCTGCATCCGGTCGGGATGGGGTGCGGATGGTTGGGATGGCATTTCGGTGCGGACCTCCGGATTGAACGAGGGGCGACGGTCGAGATCGCCGTACGGAATCATACCCCCCCTTGGCTGAGACCGCTACGGAACGCGCAGTCCCTCAACGTCGCGGGGGCAGGCCGTCCGTGGCCTGCCCCCGCGACACCGTAGACCCTCTGCCGGCTCAGCTTGCCGCTGCCGCCGACACGATTCCCATTTGCTCGGGCGTCGGTTCCTCCACCGGCTCCGGCGGCGGCGGTGGTTCGAAGCCCGCCGGCGGTTCGATCTCGATCTCGGCATATCGGTAGATGCCGGTGCCGGCCGGGATGAGGTGGCCGATGATGATATTCTCTTTGAGGCCGAGCAGGTCGTCCTTCGCGCCGCGAATAGCGGCATCGGTCAGCACCCGCGTGGTCTCTTGGAACGAGGCCGCGGAGATGAACGACTGTGTCGTCAAGCTCGCCTTGGTGATGCCGAGCAGAACGGGCTCGGAGGTCGCCGGGGTGTTCTTGCGCTTGACGGTCCGTTCATTCACGTCCCGGAAGAGCAGCCGGTCGACGGTCTCTCCTTCCAGGAAGTCGGTGTCGCCGGGGGCGCTGACGCGCACCTTTTGCAGCATCTGCCTGACGATCACGCCGATGTGCTTGTCGGCAATTCTGACTCCCTGGAGCCGGTAGACCTCTTGTACCTCATTCAGCAAGTACTCCTGGACCGCCCGCGGTCCCTTGATACGCAGAATGTCGTGAGGATTGACCGGGCCTTCGGTAAGCCGGTCGCCCGCGCGCACCCGGTCGCCTTCATGCACCCGGAGGTGCTTACCGGCGGCGACCTCGTAGGTTTGCGCCTCGCCTTCGACCGGAGTGACGAAGATCTCGCGCTTGCCACGCTTGATCTCTCCGAACGACACCGCGCCATCGACCTCGGAGATCGTGGCCGGGTCCTTGGGACGCCGTGCTTCGAAGAGCTCTGCCACGCGCGGCAGCCCGCCCGTGATATCTCGGGTCTTATAGGCCTGGCGCGGGATTTTCGTGACGGTGACGCCCTTGGTGACGCGCACCGGGTCGGACAGGAAGACGGTCTTGTCCTTGCTCTCCCGTTTGCCCTTGCTGGGCCACGCGACGTTGATCCCCACCTCCTCCACGTGGAACTTCGAGGACCATGGATTCCCGGAGTCTTCGAGTTTCATGGCCCTGCTCACGTGGTCAGTGGGCGAACCCAAGATGATCCGTGACCCCTCGGCGAGGGTATACTCCTGGGGATCCTTGCGATTGGCGCTGTACACCAGCACTGACGGGTGGAGTTCCCGGTCCGGATCGGCGCTCACGACGAGGGAGCGCAGGCCTGTGGCCTCATCGAGCTCCTCGCGCAGGGTCACGCCGGGAACCAAGTCCTTCCAGCGCAGTCTTCCGTCCAGCTTGATGATGCTGGGATCGTTGTACGGATCCCAGGTATACAGAATGGTAGCACGCCGCTCCCCGTCGCCACGGGTGGCTTTGTCGCCTTCCCTGACGTGCAGCACCGCCCCTTCGGGAACAGGGTACCGGTTGAGGATCCGTTCGGGGTCGTTGGCGTCGACAACCAGGATGCCCTCTCGGTTCTCTTCCTCAGCCGATTCATCCTCTCGCGTCAGCACCACCCGAATCGTGCCCTCCGAACCGTCCTCATGCCGCACCGACAGGTCAGCATACTCCAAGCCGTCGGTGTAGTAGACGATACCGTCGAGCCGGGCGCGCCGCTCGGCCTCTTCGGCGATGCGGGCCGACGTGCCACCGATGTGGAAGGTGCGGAGCGTGAGCTGCGTCCCCGGCTCACCGATGGATTGGGCGGCCAAAATGCCAACGGCCTCTCCCATGTCCACCATGTCCATGGTAGCGAGATTCCGCCCGTAACACATCCGGCACACACCACGCCGGGACTCACATGTCAGGACCGACCGAATCGCGACCCTATCAATGCCGGCGTCGTCGATCGCGGCGGCGATCTCTTCCGACACGAGCTGGCCCGCTTGCGCGAGCAGTTTCGGATCGCCGTCCTCATCGAGCTCATGGGGATCGAACACGTCTTCCGAGATCACACTGCCGAGAATGCGTTCGGCCAGGGGCTCGATCACATCCTCGCCCTCCTTGAGGGCCGTCACGTCGAGGCCGAGGATGGTTCCGCAATCCTCTTCGGTAATGGTGACGTCTTGCGCCACGTCGACGAGCCGACGGGTAAGGTATCCTGCATCCGCCGTCTTGAGGGCCGTGTCGGCCAATCCTTTCCGGGCTCCGTGGGTCGAGATGAAGTACTCGAGGACGGTGAGGCCTTCCCGGAAGTTCGACTTGATCGGGCTCTCGATGATCTCCCCGATGCCGCCGGTGAGTTTCTTCTGGGGCTTGGCCATCAGCCCCCGCATGCCGGCCAGCTGCCGGATCTGGTCCCGGCTTCCCCGAGACCCCGAATCGAACATCATGAAGACGGGGTTGTAGCCGCCACGCGAGGTCCGCATATGGTTGATCATTGCGTTGGCGACGTCGTTATTGGCGTGCGTCCAGGCGTCGATCACCTTGTTATACCGCTCTCCAAAGGTGATCTGCCCCGTGTTGTACGCCTTCTGGAATCTCCCGACGCGCTTATCGGCCTCTTCAATGAGGGTGGCCTTTTCTCCCGGCACCTCCAGATCCTCAACCCCGATCGAAATGCCGCCCATCGTCGCGAACCGGAACCCGAAATCCTTGAGCCGGTCCAGGAACAGCACCGTCTCCGAGAGCCCCGCGCGTCGATACGCTTGGAGCACCAGCTCGGACAGCGTCTTCTTCTTCATCAGATCGTCGCGGAATCCCAGCTCGGCCACGAGCTGCCGCGGCAGGATGTTGTTGAACAGCACCCGGCCGATGGTAGTCATGACCCACCGCGGATACGGGTCCTGTGCTTCGTGGGGTGGCACATACCAGAACCAGATGGCCGAATTGTATCCCACGGAACTGCCGAGCAGCGCCATCTCCAGTTCTGCCGGGCTGCCGAAATGCCGAGCGTCCTTCCAGAGCTCCGCCTTCACGGCCACCCGCTCCTCGCCCTCGACCGCTGACAGCCGCTCTTCGAAGCCCGGCGGCAACTTGGTCAGGAAGTAACAACCCAACACCATATCCTGTGACGGCTCGGCCACCGGCCGGCCATCGGAGGGCTTGAGGACGTTGTTGGATGAGATCATCAGCACCCGCGCTTCGAGCTGGGCCTCGAAAGACAGCGGCACGTGTACCGCCATCTGGTCGCCGTCGAAGTCGGCATTGAAGGCCGCGCACACCAGCGGATGGATCCGGATGGCCTTCCCTTCGACCAGAACAGGCTCGAAGGCCTGAATACCCAGTCGGTGGAGCGTTGGCGCACGGTTCAGCAGCACAGGGTGATCCTGAATGATCTCTTCCAGGATCTCGTAGACTTCCGAGGATTCGCGCTCCACAATCTTCTTCGCACGCTTCACCGTCTCGGCGATGCCCTTTTCCACCAGCTTGTGGATGATGAAGGGCTTGAACAGCTCGACGGCCATGGCCTTGGGCAGCCCGCATTGATGGAGCCGGAGCTCCGGGCCCACCACGATGACCGAACGGCCCGAGTAGTCGACTCGTTTCCCGAGCAGATTCTGGCGGAAGCGGCCTTGCTTTCCCTTGAGCATGTCGGACAACGACTTGAGCGGCCGCTTCCCTCTGCCCCGGATGGCCTTGGAGCGGCGGCCGTTGTCGAACAAAGCATCGACGGCCTCCTGCAGCATCCGCTTCTCATTCCGCAAGATGACTTCCGGCGCACGATGCTGGATCAGCTTCTGCAGCCGGTTGTTGCGGTTGATGACCCTGCGGTAGAGATCGTTCAGGTCACTGGTCGCAAAGCGCCCGCCATCGAGCGGAACCAGCGGCCGCAGGTCAGGCGGAATCACCGGGACGACGTCCAAGATCATCCAGCTGGGATCATTGGGTAGGTCGCCGGAGTCGCCAGAGCTCAAAAACGCGTCCACGATCTTGAGCCGCTTGAGCATCTGTTTCTTCCGATGCTGGCTGGTCTCAGTCGCTACCTTGGCGCGAAGATCTTCCGCCAATTTCTTCAATTCGAGGCGGCTCAGGATCTCCCGCACGGCCGGGGCGCCGATGTCGGCCTTGAACCCATTGTCGCCATCGGACTGGGCCTTCTGTCGGAGGTCCAGATACTGGTCCTCATCGAGCAGCTGGTGCAGCTCCACCTCTTGCTTGCCCGGATCGATGACGATGTAGTTCGAGTAATACACTACCCGTTCGAGGTCCCGGAGCGTCATGCCCAGGAGATTCCCCATGGGCGACGGGAGGGTCTTGAAGAACCAGATGTGGGCGACCGGCACGCTCAGCTCGATGTGCCCCATGCGTTCACGCCGAACCTTGCTCAGCGTTACTTCGACACCGCAACGGTCGCAGATGACCCCGCGATAGCGAATGCGCTTGTACTTGCCGCAATGGCATTCCCAGTCCTTTACGGGGCCGAAAATGCGCTCGCAAAAGAGCCCGTCCTTCTCCGGTTTGAACGACCGATAGTTGATCGTTTCCGGCTTGGTGACTTCGCCCCACGACCACCAGGTGCGTTGGCCCTGCAATTCAAGCCGCTCGCGTTCCTTGGTATCCCGGGGTCCCCGGATTTCCTCGGGAGAGGCGATCCGGATGCTGATGTAGTCGAAACTCGAACCGTCGGGCTCGCGTCCGCTGCGAAAATCAATCATGGCTACCTCGTTACTCGTCGCCGTCGGCGGTGGTGCCGAGCGTGACCTTCAACCCCAGGGCCTGGAGTTCCTTGACCAGTACATTGAAGGATTCTGGAATCCCGGGCTCCGGGAGATTCTGACCCTTGACGATCGCTTCATACACCTTACTGCGGCCGTTCACATCGTCCGACTTGACCGTCAGCATCTCTTGGAGGACGTGGGAGGCGCCGTAGGCCTCGAGCGCCCAGACCTCCATTTCCCCGAACCGCTGACCGCCGAACTGCGCCTTTCCGGCCAATGGCTGCTGGGTGACCAGCGAGTACGGGCCGATCGATCGGGCGTGGATCTTGTCATCGACCAGGTGGCTCAACTTCAGCATGTAAATGGAGCCCACCGTCACATCGCCGTCGAATTCCTGCCCGGTGCGGCCATCACGAAGCCGAGCCTTGCCGTACGGCATGAGACCGGCCGCGCGCATCAATTCTTCGACCGACGCGTCGATATCGCCTTTGCCTTTGGATTCGAGCGTCTCGGCCAAGGCAGGGTAGCCCCCCGCGATCAATGCGTCAGCCAGTGAGGCCTCAGCCTTCGCCTCCAGCTCCTTCATGGCCTTCTTGGACGGCTGGCCGGTCACTGTAGCGTCGTCCGCCTGCTCGGCCCAGGCCCGGTGGAAGGCGAGCGCGTGCCGTGATTGCTGCTGCTCGCGGGCGCCGAGATCCTTGGCCGCCTCCACGAGGAAGGTGCGAACTTGATCGTGCAGCGCGCGGGTCGAGGGTGCGGCACTCGCATCGGCCAACAATCCAATGCCGATATCTTCCATGGCCGTCTTCTCCCCGTGCGGCGCCAGCCGCTTGAGGTCGTCGACCATCTGGGTAATGACATCGCTGGTCGGTTCGGGGGCGGGCGCTCGAAGATGCAGCGCCTGGGCCGCCCACTTGCATCCAGCGAGCCGCAATAAGGTGCCCACCTCGGCTTCGTCGGCGCCGCGGAACACCGGCGTCTTCGCCTCGAACCCGAGCAGCTGCGCACACCACCCCAGGTGGGTTTCCAGGATTTGGCCGACGTTCATGCGGCTCGGCACACCGAGCGGGTTCAGCACGATATCGACCGGTTCCCCGTTCGGCAGGAACGGCATATCCTCTTCCGGCACGATCCGGGCAACGATGCCCTTATTGCCGTGACGGCCCGCCATCTTGTCGCCAACGCTGACCTTGCGCTTTTCCGCGATGTAGACCTTGACCAACTGAATGACGCCCGGAGGCAGCTCATCCGGTTGCAGGATCTTGTCAATCTGGTCCTCAGCCTTCTCCTCGACCTTGGCGCGCTCGGCAGCGGCTGCATCGATCGTGGCCCGGATGCGGTCGTTTGCCGCTGTATCGGCCACCCTCAGCGTCTTCAGGTCGATCTCCGTCAGATCGAGGTCCTTCAGCATCGCGCCGGAAAGTGTGGTCCCGGCCGGATAGAATTCCTCGACGGTACCTGCCTTCAGCATGAGGGCCACCTCCTGGCCCTCCAAGAGGTCCGCCAGCTCCTCCAACATCGCGGTGCTGATGCGAGCCTTCTCGTCGTTCTCGATCCTTCGGACTTCTCCGATACGCTCGCCACGATCCTTCTCAACAACCTGATCTTCGATGCGGCTGAAGATCTTGACGTCGATGATGACACCCTTCATACCCGGCGGCACCTTGAGGGAGCTGTCCTTGACGTCCTTTGCCTTCTCGCCGAAGATGGCCGTCAACAGCTTTTCCTCAGGCGAGAGCTCGGTCTCACCCTTCGGCGTGATCTTTCCGACGAGGATGTCCCCGGGGACGACGTGGGCCCCGATTCGGACGATGCCGCGTTCGTCGAGATCGACTAACGCCTCATCCGAGACATTCGGGATTTCGCGCGTGATCTCCTCTTGGCCGCGCTTCGTATCGCGGACGTGGAGCTCGAGTTCCTGGATGTGGATCGACGAATACACGTCGTCCTTCACGAGGCGCTCGGACAGGACGATGGCGTCTTCGAAGTTGTGGCCGTACCACGGCATGAACGCCACCACGACATTGCTGCCAAGTGCGAGTTCGCCGTGGTCGGTGGCGGGTCCGTCGGCAATGACTTGACCCTCGACAACGGTATCGCCGACCTGGACGAGGGGCCGCTGATTGATGGCGGTGTCCTGGTTGGTGCGCCAGAACTTTTTCACGCGATAGCGGTCGTGCTGGCTCAGCCGCGACAGGGGCGCCGCGCTTGCCTTGGCGCGCTTGCCACCGGCATCGATGAGAATTTCGTCTGCCGTCACACGCGTCACGATTCCCCCACGGCGCGCCACGATCACCGCCCCCGAATCGCGCGCCACCTTATCCTCCAACCCGGTCCCAACCAGCGGCGCCGAGGGGAACAGGAGTGGCACGGACTGACGCTGCATATTGGAGCCCATGAGGGCGCGGTTGGCGTCGTCATGCTCCAGGAACGGAATGAGTGCGGCCGCGATGGAGACCAGCTGCTCCGGCGCCACATCCATGTACTCGATGTGCTCCGGCGCGAGCAACGGGTAGTCGTCGCCCTTCCGGGTCAGCACGAGCGGATTCTGGAAGGTGTTATCCGGGTTGAGCGGGGCGTTCGCCTGCGCAACGGCGTACTCTTCCTCCTCACTGGCCGAGAGCCAGTGGATCTCATCGGTGACCGTGCCGTTCTTGACCACGCGATACGGCGTTTCGATGAACCCCAGATGGTTGATCCGGGCATAGGTCGAGAGGCTGGTAATGAGGCCGATGTTCGGTCCTTCAGGCGTCTCGATGGGGCACATGCGGCCGTACTGCGAGTAATGGACGTCGCGCACCTCGAAGCCGGCGCGCTCCCGCGTCAGACCGCCCGGCCCTAGCGCCGACAGCCGCCGCTTATTGGTGAGTTCCGCGAGCGGATTGGTCTGGTCCATGAACTGCGAGAGCTGTGACGATCCGAAGAATGCTTGGATGACG
>Ga0224512_10003236_pt1 | contig 14450 bp, 11 predicted proteins | sample SF_May12_sed_USG_4_FD_169103 | JGI IMG/M metagenome (GOLD analysis project Ga0224512, IMG submission 169103) | Sediment microbial communities from San Francisco Bay, California, United States - SF_May12_sed_USGS_13 | ecosystem: Environmental > Aquatic > Marine > Sediment | place: USA...
CCCGGTCGCTGGCGATGGGTGACGATCCCGCCCACTCGGGCCTTGGAGCCGTGGCGCTTGCGGCCCAGGGCTTCGGCGATGGTGACGCATCCCTGTGATGTCAACCTCTCCCTCACGAAGCTGACCGGGTGAATCACCGACACGCCGGTCGACCACAGGTCGGCCTGGTGTCCCTCGTATGAGGTCATCTCCTTCAGTTGCGGGGCCTCGCTCCCCTCGGCGATGGCAAGACGATCGGGCCCCAGCCCGGCCAACGCACCGGCGGCCCACAGGCCCTCGCGCCGTTCCAACCCAAGCGACCCCAACGCCCCCGAGGCGGCCAGGCCTTCGATGGCATCGGAGCCGAGCCCCGTCCGTTGCGCCAGGTCCTCTGGCGAAGTGAACGGACCGCCTACCTGGCGGGCGGCCTCGATGCGGGTGACCTCGGCGTCGCCCAGGTTGCGGACGTATCGCAACCCCATCTGTAGTGCCACCGCTGGGCGCACCGGATCGTCTAGCGGTCCTCTCGCCCGCCGCCACGTCATGCCGTAGTAGGTGGCGGTGTGGTCGGGGTCGGCCTCATGGGGAACCACGGTGCAGTCGAAATCGGAGGCGTTGATGTCGGGGGGCAGCACCACCACCCCGTGGCGGATGGAGTCCTGCGCCAAGGTGTTGGGCGAGTAGAAGCCCATCGGCTGGGCGTTGAGCAGCCCGGCCAGGAACTCGGTTGGCCAGTGATATTTGAGCCACGACGAGGCATACACGATGTAGGCGAACGACACCGAGTGGCTCTCGGGGAAGCCGAACGAGGCGAAGCCCTGCAGCTTGTCCCAGATCTCGTCGGCGGCGGTGCCGGTGACGCCTTTGCGGGCCATGCCGTCGTAGACCTCGTCGCGCAACTTGGACATGGCCTCATCGGACCGCTTGTGGGTCATCGCCTGGCGCAGCCGATCGGACTGGCCGGCGCTGAACCCGGCGCACACCCTGGCCAGCTCCATCAACTGCTCCTGGAACACCGGCACCCCGAGGGTCTTGCGGAGGATCGGCTCGGCCAACGGATGGGGATAGCGCACCGGCTCCTCGCCGTTACGGCGACGCAGGTAGGGGTGCACCGAGTGGCCCTGGATGGGCCCGGGGCGAATGAGGGCCACCTCCACCGCCAGGTCGTAGAAGTCCTTGGGCTTCATGCGCGGCAGCGTTGCCATCTGGGCGCGCGACTCCACCTGGAACACACCGACCGTGTCGGCTTTGGTCAACATGTCGTAGATGACCGGCTCCTGGTCGATGGTGGCCAGGTCGATGTCGATGCCGTGGACATCGCGAATGGTGTCCACGGTGAGGTGCAGAGCGTTGAGCATGCCGAGGGCCAACAGGTCGAACTTCACCACCCCCATGGCGGCGCAGCTCTCTTTGTCCCACTGCAGAACCGAGCGATCCTCCATGCGGCCCCACTCCAGTGGCACCACCTCCCACAACGGCCGATCGGCGATGACCATGCCACCGGAGTGGATGCCCATGTGGCGGGGAAAAGCGTCGAGGCGTCGACAGGCGTCGTAGATGAAATCGGTGGTGAGGCCCTCGGGCAGGTCGAGTTCGGTGGCGATGTTGGCCGGGCGACGGGTGTCGAGGTACTTGGTGAGGCCGTTGACCTGCGCCTGGGTGAGCCCGAACGTCTTGCCGACGTCCTGTAGCACCGAGCGGGCCCGGTAGGTGATGACGTTGGCCACCATTGCCGCTCGCTCCCGCCCGTAGCGCTGATAGCAGTACTGGATCACCTCTTCTCTTCTCTCCGCCTCGAAGTCGACATCGATGTCTGGCGGGCGGCCCCGCTCCTCAGAAAGGAACCGCTCGAAAGGAAGGTTGAGCCGGATGGGGTCGACCCTGGTGAGGCCGAGGCAGCGACACACCGCCGAGTCGGCCCCCGAGCCACGAATCTGGCAGTAGATGTCGCGGCCGCGGGCGAACTGGACGATGTCCCACACCACGAGGAAGTAGCCGGGGAACTCGAGGTCGTTGATCACCTTCAGCTCGTGCTCGAGACGCTGCTCGGCGCGCCAGTCGATGCCTCCTGCTCCGTCTGGGTACACCTCCCGCGCTCCCTCCTGCACCAGGTGGCGCAGGTACTCGGCCTCGGTGGTGAAGGCGCCGGGTAACCCGAAATCTGGAAGCCGAGGTGCCACCAGTCGGAGGTCGAAGGCCAGCGAGGCGGCCAGGTCGGCAGCTCGCTCCACCGAACCGCGGTAACGGCCGAGGCGTTGCGACATCTCGGCAGGTGACTTCAGATAACGCTCATCGGTGGCGGGGCGGAAGCCGTCGTGGGCGTCGAGGTTGCGCCTGCCCCCGATTGCTGCCAGCACCTCAGCCAGGTCGGCCTGGGAGCGATCGTGATAGTGAGCGTTGTTGGTGGCGACGGTTGGCAGGCCGAGACGAGAAGCCACCTCCCAGATGAGGTCGTTGCGGGGGTCGTCCTCCGGCATGCCGTGGTGCCACAACTCCAAGTAGAAGCGACCGGGGAACATGTCTCGCAGTCGTGAGGCGTGGCGCATGGCACCTTCCAGGTCGCCCGCCGCAGCGACGCGCCCCACCGCTCCCTGGTGACACCCGCTGAGAGCGACCAGGTCACCCAGCCCGGCGGCTTCGGTGAGGTCCTCGTACGAATACTCGGGGCGATCCTTTCGGCCGCGAAACTGAGCCTGGGTGATGAAGTGGCTGATGGCGGCATAGCCCTGCGGCGAGGGGGCCAACAGCACCAGGTGATCGAGGTCGGGGGTGTCGGTCGGCTTCGAGCCGTGCATCGGGTGAGTGCGGCCTCTTCTCTTCCCTTCCCCCTCAGGGGGAAGTACCTCGGGCCGCAGGCCCGAGGGGATGGGGGTGGAGTCGGCCACATCGTCTCCACCCTCTTTCCTTCTCCCGCTTGCGGGGGAAGTACCCCGAGGGGAGCGAGGGGGGATGGGGGAAGCATCCTCTGCGGGGCCCTGAGGCGCGTCGGAGTTCTCGAACATCCGCTCCCCCTCCGACCTCGGGCTTTGCCCTCGGCCACCTCCCCCACCCTTCGGGCGGGGGAGGCCAATCTCGGCTCCGTACACCGCCGGCATCTCGAAGGCTTCGGCAGCTTGATGGAAGCGAACCGCCCCGTAGAAGCCGTTGTGGTCGGTTATCGCCAATGCGGTGTAACCGAGATCGAAGGCCCGCTGTATCAGGTCGTCGGCCCACGAAGCACCATCTTGGAAGCTGTAGTTGGTGTGGCAGTGCAGTTCGGCGTAAGAGATTCGGCGCCCCATAGGGACGCCGAATACTATCGAACATATGTTCGGTTGGCTACTCCGCCACTAGGCGGGAACGATCGCCGCCTTCACGGCCTCAGTGGTTTCATCGTCGAGATCCTCCAAGCCGTGGACGCTCTTGGCATGCTCCGTCGCGGCCTGAAGTGTCTCTTCCTCAGTCTCGCCGGAGACCTTGCCCTCGCAGCCGGGAATCACGTTCTTGCACTCGAACTCGTATCCCATGGTCACCTCCTCGACGCACAGTTTATCGATGCCAACCAGCTACCTTCTATCTGGAGATGTACGAGCCGTTCGACCCCGACCTGGCCGAGATGGCTGCCCAGCGCAGCCGGCGCAACCGCATCCGATCGATCATCGTGGTAGTTGTTGTGGCGTCGATGCTGGCTGTCTACGGCTTCAGCAACTTGTTCAACGCCTCACGAAGCCGTACTCCCCCGGTCACCACGGTCGATTTCGTCCAGACCTAGGGGACAGCTGAGCAACACATGTCACGCATCTCGGCGGCCAGTTCCGCCACTCGCTACGTCCTCGATCCCGCCATTACTTGTCCAGTAGTGCCGTGACCTGCGTCCTTGCGACTGACGCGCCTGGCCGCCGATCCACGCAACGGCGCTACTCAGCCGACCCCTGCGAACCCAGCGTGGTGGCGCCGTCGTCAACGAAGTCGGTAGCTGCCAGCGCCCACGCTCTTCCCGCCGCTGCATCCTCAACCGCCAGGTGGCAGTGCCATCCCGGGGCCAGTTTGGCCGGGGCCCAGCGGTTCCAGCTCAGCCGTTCTAGCGCCTCGCCAACGGCGCTTGGATCGTCCAAGCCGTCCAGGCCGCCAAGCTGCGCCACTACCCACCAAGCGTCGTAACGGCCAACCGGACTCCCCCGTCTTCTGCCGTGAGCGCCGCCACTGGCGCCGGTCCACGCCATGTAGGAGAGGGCTTCTTGGGCAGGCATCGCCACCCAGCCCGATACCTCTTCTATGGCGGCCGCCGCGCCGAGGGCGGAGCCTGCCACAGCTACCTCCACCGAAGCTCCGTTTGACTGGTCAACCCAGGGCAACACCAGCTGGCGCAACGCATCGGTACCCGCGATGTCGTCCACCTCCTCCCCAGCTTCGGCCGCGTCAACTGCGCCGAGCGGGGTGAGGTCGGATTGAGGGGAATCGACCTTGTCGGAGCGATAGGTGGCGGTCGGGTAGCTGGGCTCCCACGGCTGCAGTACCAAGGGCAGCTCGAGCACCAGATCGACAACGACATCCGAGAGATCCTCTCCCCTCATCACCCGCTCGTGCGCCACCATGGCTCGGGCCGGTCCCGGCGCCAGATGGGGCTCGAGGTCGGCCCATGTGTGCGTGGACGCAGCAACCTCCCACAGCGGCCCCAGCCCGTACCGGCCCCCAGCCTCGGACACCACCGGCCCGGCGTGAGCGGGGGGCGCTTCTAGCGCGATGCGGTACTCGGCGAACTCGGCGGCGGCGAATACCTGCTTGCCTCGATGGACCGCCTCGCGACACCGCTCCACCAGTTGGTCGAGACCGTCCCAATCACGCGCCGAACAAAGGGCATCTACGAATCTGATGAGGCCATCGAGGTCGCTTCCCTCGATTAGTTCGGTGAGGCGCCCGGCGTCCATGACGCGCAGGCTACGAGAAGAAAGCCGCCGAGCTAGATGAGCTCGGACTCCTTCATGCCGAACGAGGGGTGACGCAGCCGGGTGAGGGCGCGCTTTTCGATCTGACGGATGCGCTCCCGGGTGAGATTGAACTCGTCACCGATCTCATCGAGCGGCTTGGGGATGCCATCGATGAAGCCGTAACGCAACAACAGGATACGCTGCTCACGATCTGGCAGCCGCTTGATGGCGTTGATGAGATCCATGCTGACGGAGTCGGCCTCAGCCATGGCGACCGGGTCCTCCTCTGCCTCGTCCATGACGAAGTCGCCAAGCACAGCGCCGTCTTCACCAATGGGCCGATCAAGGCTGGTGGTCTCCTTGAGGCCAAGCGAGTCACGCACCTGGGCGAGCTCAAGGCCGGACTCGGCAGCTAGCTCGTGCTCGGTGGGCTCGCGGCCGGTCTCGGCACGGAGCCTGCCGGCAACGGCGTGGACCTTGGCGGCCCGCTCGTGGAGCTGGGCCGGCACGCGAACGGTGCGCGACTTCTCGGCCACGGCACGCTGCAGCGCCTGGCGAATCCACCAGGTGGCGTAGGTGGAGAACTTGAAGCCCTTGCGCCACTCGAACTTGTCGACGGCACGCATCAGACCCAGGTTTCCCTCCTGAATCAGATCGATGAAATCGATCCCCTCGGTGTTGCGATAGCGGCGGGCCTGGGACACGACCAGCCGAAGGTTCGAGTTGACGAAGCGCTCGCGCGCTGAATCGCCTCGACGGACCTGGGCCTGCATCAACCGCCTTTCGGCAGTGTCCTTGTAGGCCTTCTCCTCGAGTTTGTCTTGCGCCTCCCGACCGACCTCGATCCTCTGCGCGAGCTCGCGCTCGTCCTCCGCAGTGAGCAGTTCGTGCTCGCCGATCTGATTGAGGTAGGCGGTGACGATGTCCGTTGCCAGGGTGTCATTGACCCTGGGACGTACCACAGTCATCGGTTGTTCTCTCTAGTGAAGCTTTTCACAAACTATAGACCATCCTCGCCGGTTGTGGGGCCTTTCTTGGAGTGCGCATGCGTGTGGCCCTCTGTCTAGAATGCGCACTCCCCATATCCTCGTTTATGGGTCTGGGGCGTATTCAAACACACAATTCCCTTTGGGAGGAAGAAATGCGATTCACAAGATTGCTGGCTCTTCTCTTCGCTCTGGCCCTTGTGGCCGCTGCCTGTTCTGATGACACCAGCGACACAACCACAGCGGAGACAACCCCGCCAGCCACTGAGGCTCCAACAACGGAGCCCCCGGCTACGGAGCCTCCGGCTACAGAAGCACCCATGGACGATTTCCCGCCCGAGGCGGGTCCGCTCGGTGGAGTGCTCGTAGGAGCCGGCGAAGCGGTACAGATCCGAACGCTGCAATCGATCAGCGGCGCGACCGAGTTCCTTGGTGTCGACCAGAACCGTGGCACCGAGCTGGCGATTGAGGACTACGGTCAAGTGCTCGGCCACGACATAGATCTCGGCACGTTCGAGGACGACCTGTGCAACGCAGAGGGCGGCACCGCAGGCGCTCAGGCCATCGTCGCTCAAGAAGGCGTACTCGGCGTGATCGGAACCACGTGCTCCGGTGCCGGCGTGCCCGCCAGCCAGATCTTCTCGGAAGCAGGACTTGTCCTCCTCTCCGGATCGAACACCAGCCCCTCGCTGACGTCCGACCTGGCCGGCAATGCCAATGAGGCCTACAACCCCGGCTACTACCGCACCGCGCACAACGACCTGTTCCAGGGTCGTGCCGCTGCTGAGATGGCCTTCACGGTTCTTGGCTTCACCAATGCTGCCGCGATTCACGACGGTGACCCATACACCCAGGGCCTGGCTCAGGCGTTCGCTGATGCGTTCGAAGAGCTCGGTGGTGAGGTGACCACCTTCGTTGGAGTGAACAAGGGCGATACCGACATGACTCCGGTCCTCACCGAGGTCGCAGCCGGCGAGCCCGAGGTGATCTTCTTCCCGATCTTCCAGCCTGAGGGTGACTTCATCATTCAGCAGATCGGTGGAGTGGCCGGCCTCGCAGATGTGCAATTGTTCGGCGCAGACGGCCTGTTCGTCGGTGGTGACGCGGGCTTCATGGCCCTCCCCGAATCGGAGGGCATGTACTTCTCCGGCCCGAACCTTGTCTTCACCAACGTCGGCTTCACCGGTGTTTCGTATGATGACCTCAAGGCTCGCTACGAGGCCGCCTACGGCGAATCGCCCCTAGCGGCGTTCCACGCCCACACCTATGACGCCACCATGATCCTCCTCAACGCCGTCGCAACGGTGGGTGTCGAGGGTCCGGCTGGTGAGCTGTGGGTGGATCGTCAGGCGCTGCGTGACGAGATCACCTCGACCACCGGGTTCCCAGGAATGACCGGCTCACTCACCTGCGACGAATTCGGCGACTGCGGCTCCCAGGCCGTCGCGATCTTCTTCCACGAAGACTCAGCGGCCGAGGACCAGATCGGGGCGGCGACGGTGGTTGGCAACCTGACCAAGGATGGCGGCTTCGTCGACGAAACTCGCTAGGAAAAACACGAATACCTAAGCAAAGGAAGGCCCGGCCCCGCTAGAAAGGGGGCCGGGCCTTCCCATATTTGGAGTAGATACTTGACCGCAACTGCTGTAGCCGCTCGCAGGCCGACTCGGCTAGCCACCGCGTGGGTGGACGGGTTCCTGTGGGCCATCCGCATCGCCGCCGTGGTCTTCATCGCCTGGGGGGTGCTTGGCTCCATAGTGCTCACCTCACAGGGCGATGGTTTGAGCGGCGCCGCCTGGCGAGGCTTGTTCATCACTGGCCTAGCCCAGGGCTCCATGTACGGCCTCATCGCCCTCGGTTACTCGATGGTCTACGGCGTACTGGGGTTCATCAACTTCGCCCACGGCGAGGTGTTCATGAGCGGGGCCATGGTCGCCTATTTCGCGGCGGATGCCTTCGCCACTGCCGGTGTGTGGGAGTCCAACCCGGCTGTCGCCATTGGCTTCACGTTGTTGGTTGCGGCCGTCACCTCGATGATCATCGCTGTTCTGGTGGAGCGGGTCGCCTACCGTTCGCTGCGAGGTGCCCCACGGCTTATCCCGCTGATCACTTCGATCGGCATGTCGTTCTTCCTGCAGTACACCATCAGGGGCTTGTTCGGCTCGGGTTTCCTGGTCTATCCCCCGCAACCAGAGTCGATGCAGGGAGAGGCCTTCTGGGGAGTGCAGAAGGTGCAGTTGCTGGTGATCGTTATCGCCTTCGTGTCGATGGCGGCCCTCTACCAATTCGTTGAGCGCACCAAAACGGGCCGAGCCATGAGGGCGGTGGCGGAGGACAAAGAGATCGCCGGGTTGATGGGCATCAACGTTGACCGCACCATCGTCACCACATTCGCAGTAGGCGGGTTCATGGCCGGAATAGCCGGCATGTTGTGGGCGCTGCTATTCCGCCAAGTCTTCTTCTTCACCGGATTCCTTCCCGGCATCAAGGCATTCACCGCTGCGGTGCTGGGCGGCGTCGGCAACCTGGTCGGCGCCATGCTGGGCGGTGTCAGTTTGGGGCTGTTCGAGGCGGTTGGGCCTCAGGCAGTGCTGGGTGGCCTCAGTTGGGGCCTTGCCCTTCCGTTGCTGGCGGCCGCCATCTTCGGCGCCCTCTTGATCATCGGCCTGTTGAAGCGAGCCGCTCTCGCCAACGTGTTCTGGCGCGGCGCCAGTGCCATCGCCGGAGGCTTTCTCCTCTTGACTCTGCTCATCCCAGCGTGGCGCAACTTCGACGTCGCGATCGTGATCCCTGGCGTTACCCAGCTAAAGGATGTTGTGGCGTTCACAGCACTGGTGCTGGTCTTGGTATTCCGGCCCACCGGTTTGCTCGGTGAGCGTTTGGCAGTAGAGGAACGCGGCTGATGGCAGAAGCTATCGCTCCCCCGCGTTTGGGCGTTCCCGCCTTTGAACAGCTCAACACCCGCCGCGTCGCCACCTGGGGTTCGTTCATCGGGATCACAGCGGTGTTCGTCTCCATCATCGGCATGGTGGAGACCTTCTCCGACCGACTGCTGCTGGATCCTTTCCTGGACCTGGGCGACCTTGCGCTCATTTGGATCCCGCTGGTGCTCGGCTACACGGCTACCTACCGCGAGACGCTGGAGGGGATGGAGCCACCCCGCAAGGGGATCCACAACATCGTTGGCGGGGCGGCGGCTGGCCTGATCGGCGGCGGAGTGATGGCGCTCTTCATCCTGCTCATCGAGAACGTCACGCTGCGCGACATCTTCCCCAACGTTTCCCCCGAGCTGATCGACCTGCTGAACTTCGGACACGGCGCCGGGTTCGGCGTCGTTGCCATGATCGTGGGCGGAGCGGTGTTGGGCGGCGTGGGCGGTGTGTTCCACCTGCTCGACCAGTCCACCCGCGCCGCCATCTCTTCCGGGTTGTTGTGGGTCATCACCATCTCGCTGCTCGAGCTGATCGTCACCGACCTGGTCGAGGAGATTCCCGGACCGGTTGAGGATTGGCTTTACAACAACGACGGCGCCCTGCGTTGGGGCGCCGCCATTGCCATCTTCGCTCTGTTCGCCTTCATCGGATACGCCACCCGATCGCGTAAGGACCGCAGCGGCAGCCTGCGCTCCACCATTGCCGCCATGCCAGAGCATCAGCGCACCGGAGTTGGCTTAGTGGCAGCGTTCCTCTTGATCGGGCTCGGATTCGCTTTGCCGTCCATGCTGGGCAGCTTCACCAACGAGATACTGGCAACGGTGGGGCTGTTCCTCCTGATGGGCCTCGGCCTCAACATCGTCATCGGCCTGGCAGGTCTGCTCGACCTTGGCTACGTCGCCTTCTTTGCGGTGGGGGCATACGCCGTAGCAGTGCTCACCTCGCCCAGCTCGCCCAAATTCGACGCCACCTGGCCGTTCATACTGGCGATACCGGCCGTGATCTTGGCCGCAGCCTTCGCCGGGGTCATGGTTGGGACCCCGGTGATACGAATGCGCGGCGACTACCTCGCCATCGTCACCCTTGGTTTCGGTGAGATCGCCCGGATCCTCTTCATATCGGACTGGCTAAAGCCAACCTTCGGCGGAGCACAGGGGATCCTCTCCATCCCGTCGCTGGCCGTGTGGCGCTGGGTGATATCTCTGACGCTGCTGGTCGCGGCAGTGATGGTCGCCCGGTTCAGCTGGCAACGTCTCATCCGGCCTGGCATCGAGCCGGCGCCAAGTCCTCGATTGAGAGCAGCGGCCGCAGGGGTAGCAGCGCTCATCGCAGTGGGTTCCGTGGTGGCCGCCACCAAGATCGGCATCGACGGCACGTTCATAGTCCAGGGAACCCAACCGAAGCTGGTCTTCTATGCCGTGTTCTTCTTCGCCATCATCGCCGCGTTCATTTCTTGGAGGCTCCAGGACTCTCGGGTGGGCCGGGCCTGGATGGCGATGCGCGAGGATGAACAGGTGGCAGAGGCCATGGGAATCAACACCACAACCGCCAAGTTGATGGCGTTCATCACCGGGGCGATCTTGGCATCGTTCGGTGGTGCGTTGTTCGCGGCCAAGATCGGATCGGTCTTTCCCAACAGCTTCGCTTTGATCGTGTCGATCATCGTGCTGGTGCTGATCATCGTTGGTGGCATGGGCAACATCCCCGGCGTCGCCGTCGGCGCCCTTGTGCTGGTGGGAATCCTGGGCGGCCCCACCCAGCCTGGGCTGTTGCGTGAGTTCGAGGGGTTCAAGCTGCTCATCTACGGCGCCCTGCTCATCTACATGATGTTGAAGCGACCGGAAGGCCTGCTGCCGTCGTCGCGGCGCGCTCAGGAACTGCACCAAGAAGAAGTCATGCAGGATGCCTGGCTCAAGGGTGAGGCAGGTCAGGCCGAGACGGAGCCGGCCACCTGATGGCTGCGATGCTCACCATCGACGGCCTGACCAAGGCGTTCGGCGGACTACACGCCATCGACCATCTCGACTTCCACATCGACAAGAACGAGATCGTTTCGGTGATCGGTCCGAACGGGGCAGGCAAGACGACCTTCTTCAACACCATCACCGGGATGATCAGGCCGGACGACGGCCAGATCATCTTCGAGGAGCTCGACATCGTTGGGCTCGACCCGTCTGAGATCACTCGCCTCGGCATCGCCCGCACGTTCCAGAACGTGCGGCTGTTTCCCAACATGACGGTGCTCGAGAACATCATGGTGGCGCAGCATTCCCGCACCAGACGAGGAGCGTGGTCGGCCATCTTGGGAACTCCGGCCTTCAGGCGGGAGGAAGTAGAGATCCGGCAACGGGCCGAGGAGGTTCTGTCGTTCTTCGGGACCCGGCTAACCGGCTATCGCTTCGATCAGCCAGCATTCACGCTCAGCTATGCCAACCGCCGACGGCTGGAAATCGCCAGAGCCATGGCAACCCAGCCCGACCTGTTGCTGCTTGATGAGCCGACAGCGGGCATGAACCCTCGTGAGACCTTGGAGCTGACCGGTCTCATCGGTCGGCTCCGCAGCGAGAAGGGCTTCACCATCGTGGTCATCGAGCACGACATGAGGGTGGTGCGCGACGTATCGGATCGCGTTGTGGTGCTCGACCACGGATCTCGAATAGCTCAAGGGACCTACCACGAGGTGTCCTCTAACCCAGAAGTCATCGAGGCCTATCTCGGAAAGACCCAGGAATGAACGAAGCCACCACACCGGTTCTCGAGTTCCGCGGGGTTAACACCCACTACGGCCCCGTGCACGTCTTGAAGGATGTCGATATTTCCATCCAACCCGGGAGCATCACCTGCCTGTTGGGTGGCAACGCCTCGGGTAAGACGACCACCCTCAAGGCGATCCTGGGCATGGTCGTGCCATCCAGCGGCGAGGTGATTTTGGACGGCGAGGTCATCTCCGGCATGAACACGACCGAGATCGTGTCGCGCGGCGTGTCGATGGTGCCCGAGAACCGCAGGCTGTTCAAGCGGATGACCGTGAAGGAGAACCTCGAGATCGGTGCCTTCCTAAGGGATTCTTCTGACAACCTGGACGACGACTACGACCACATCTACGAGCTGTTCCCGCGGGTGAAAGAGCGTCTCGACCAGAAGGCAGGCACGCTCTCCGGCGGCGAGCAACAGATGGTGGCGGTGGGACGGGCGTTGATGGCGCGTCCCAAGGTGCTGCTGATGGACGAACCGTCGATGGGTTTGGCCCCGGTGCTAGTGGCGCAGAACTTCGAGATCATCCAGACCATCAACGAGGCTGGCACCACCGTGTTCGTTGTGGAGCAGAACGCCAACATGGCGCTCTCCATCGCCGACCATGGCTACGTGCTCCAGACCGGTCAGATCGTGCTGGCCGACACCGCAGAGAACCTGTTGGCCAACCCCCAGATGCGCCAGGCGTATCTGGGCGAGGTTGACTAGGCGGAAGTCCTCCACGACGAAGTGGGCGAGGCCGCAGGCCGAGGTCGGAGGGGGAGCTGATGTTCGAGGACTCCAACGCGTCACCGCCCCCCGCAGAGTCTGCTCCCCCATCCCCCCTCGCTTCGCTCGGGGTACTTCCCCCGCAAGCGGGGGAAGTGAGAACCTCCCCGTCGCTGGGCACCCTGGAAGAACCGGGGAGGTAACATCGCGCCTCGCGAAAACACACCATGCCAAAGACCAAAACGATCGCAAAGGGCCTCCTGGCAGTCCCCGCCATTCCTGCACTGGCGGCGGGGGTGATGTACGCCCAGGTGAAGCGTCAAGCTCATCGCAAGGATCTGCCCAGCCACACCAACCAGGACCCGAGCGGCACATTCGGGGACCCGGCGAAGCCGACACTTCGCATAGTGGCCCTGGGTGACTCGTCGATTACGGCTCCCGGGGTTGAACCCCTGGACGCCTGTTTCGCCCGCCGAGTGGCTCTTCACCTCACCGACCGCTACTTCGTCGACCTGATCAGCGTCGCCGTTGGCGGATCTAAGTCTCGCGACGTTCTTGGCGAACAGGTCGAGGCAGCCCTGCAGCATCATCCCGACCTTGCTCTCATCTCGGTCGGAGCCAATGACGCGCTGCGCGGCACCCCGGTCTCCCGCTTTGAGCATGAGCTAGATCAGATCGTTGGCAGGCTGCATCCACACGTTGGTGCCCTTGTTTTGATGGGGGTGGGGGATCTGGGGACAGTGCCCAGGCTGCCTGCCAGCGTGCGGGCCCTAGTTACCTGGCGTTCGAAGCTGTTCGACGACGCGGCGGAGCGGGTTGTGAGCGAGTACCCCAGGGTCACCAAAGCGGACAACTGGAGGCACGACCCCGATCCGTTCGCCACTCGTGACCTAGCCCTGTTCGCAAGCGATCAATTCCACGCTTCTGCCCAAGGGCACGAGGTATTCGCTGCAAGAGTGATCCCGGCCGCCGACCGGGCAGTGAAGTTCCTCGACTTCTAGCCGCTCCGGTTCGTAACCTTTCCCCCAAATGCCCGACTACGACAGACGGTCGGCCAAGGTGCGCCGTCGCTTGGTCACGATCCCACGACACGTCCTTGGACTGATAGTTGTAACCATCACCTTGCCGCTGCTGTTGGTGGCAGCGCTGATATTCGACCTCGTGAGATGGGCCAGCACGAGACGGCGTTTCATGGCATCGAGGCTCGTCCTCTTCCTGTGGGTCTATCTCTTCCTAGGGGTATTGGGCGTTATCGCCTTCGGCTTCGGCTGGCTCTTGAGCGGATTCGGCCTTCGCCGCGACGCCTTGGTCGCCAGCGCCTACCCGGTGCAAACCAGGTGGGCCACCGCGCTGTTCAACGCGGGCAAGGTGTTGTTCCGCCTCAGCTTCGAGGTTACGGGTGACGACGCAGCCAAACCCGGCCCCATCATCATGCTCATGAACCACGCCAGTTTGTTGGACGTGGTGCTCCCGATCACGGTGGTCGCCGGACCACATCGCATGAGGTTGCGATACCTGCTCAAGAGAGAGCTGTTGACAGATCCGGCGATCGACATCGGCGGGTTGCGATTGCCCAACTACTTTGTCGACCGACGCGCCGCCACCTTGGGTGAATCGAGTGCGATCCGCCAACTCGCTACCGGCATCGGAGAGCGCGATGGTGTGTTGATCTACCCAGAAGGCACTCGCTTCACCCCCGCCAAGCTAGAGCGGGCACTGAAGCGGCTCGCCAAGAGCGATCCCGAGCACCTCGAGGCGGCCCGCAAGCTGAGGCACGTGTTGCCCCCCAGACCGGCCGGGACATTGGCTGCGCTGGATGGGTCGCCCGACGCCGATGTGGTATTCGCTGCCCACGTTGGGCTAACAGGCCTAGCAGAGATATCTGATTTCTGGAGCGGCGCCATCATCGGTCGTGAAGTGAAAATGAGTCTGTGGCGGGTTCCACGTTCGTCGATCCCCGAAGACCGCAAAGGACGGCTCGATTGGCTCATCGAGCAATGGCAACGGGTTGACGACTGGGTGGACGAAGCCCTGTGATGGCCATCTAATGGAAGTGCTCTGGATCAACGCCCTGGTGGTCTTTGCTGCCTTCTTCGCTGTGGTTGGCGAGTCTGGCGCTGACCGACGCCATGCAATGGGTGGTGTCTTTGCCCGTCCAGGTTGACCAGGTTGGCACCCAACCC
>Ga0224512_10003237_pt1 | contig 14447 bp, 16 predicted proteins | sample SF_May12_sed_USG_4_FD_169103 | JGI IMG/M metagenome (GOLD analysis project Ga0224512, IMG submission 169103) | Sediment microbial communities from San Francisco Bay, California, United States - SF_May12_sed_USGS_13 | ecosystem: Environmental > Aquatic > Marine > Sediment | place: USA...
CCGCGGTCTCGGTGCTGACGGTGCGGCCCACCGAGGAGAAGCCGGGTTCTGGCACCGGCGCCGAGCGCAACGGCGAGATCGGGCTCAACCTTCGGCCGCCGGGCCTGCGGAAGATGGGCGGCGCTTATCAGGCGGCGCTCGAGGCGGTCTTCGCGATCCCGGTCGCCGCAGTCCTCGGATACTTCGCCGACAAGGGCTTCGGAACGTCTCCGATCTTCCTGCTCGTCGGCGTCGCCATGGGATTCGCGGCGTTCGTGCTGCGCCTGGTCCGACTCGGCCGCTCGATTGCGCCACCGCAGGACGATCGGTCGGAGGATCCGGCCGAGCGCTCGCCGGGCAGAGGGAATTCGTGACCATCGATCCCATGCAGCGCTGGAACCTGACCTTCACCGCGGGAGCGGCGGCCGCCTCGCTGGTGCTTGCGACACCGGCCTTCGCCGCCGGCGTCGCCGTCGGCGGGGCGATCGAAGCGATCAACTTTCGCGCCCTCCATCGCTCGGCGAAACGGCTGTTCGCCGGCGAGCTGGCGGGGGCGGGCGGCTGGGCGCCCGCCTTCGGACTCCGCTTCCTGCTGCTCGCGGTAGGCATCGGCGCGGCGATCGTCGGCGGCGCACACCCGGTGGGCCTGCTGATCGGTCTCTCGCTGATCATCCCGGCGGCGCTCGTCGAGACCTGGCGGACGCGCCCGCCCGTGCTCGGGGGCCTCCCTGCGCTCCTGCCGGACGACCCGAGCTGGGATCGCTGGGATCCGTGGCTCGCCCGGGAGCGCGGCGAAGACGACGAGGAGACCGCGTGAACATCTACGCGCCGCTCGAGCACACGCTGCACATTCCGTGGGTGCTGCAGGCGACGGTGCTGGCCGCGGGCCTGCTGATGCTGGGCGGCCTCGTGCTGCGGCGGCAGATCGCCGCGGCCGACGGCGGGGTCGTTCCCGACGAGGGCGTTACGCTGCGCAACGTCGTCGAGGTGGTGATCGACGCCCTCGCCTCGCTGGCGCGCGACGTGATGGGCGAAGACTGGAAGTCCTACTTCCCACTGGTCGGCACCGTCTTCGTCTTCATCCTGGTGTCGAACCTCATGGGGCTGTTGCCGGGCGTGGGCGGCGCGACGAGCGACGTCAACACCACCACGGCGTGGGCGATCATCTCGTTCGCCGCCTACAACTGGATCGGGATCCGCAAGCACGGCTTCTGGTACGTCAACCAGTTCCTCGGGCCGAGCTTCTTCGAGTTGAAGCTCTTCGGGAAGCACATCCACGTGCGGCCGCTGGCGCCGTTCTTCTTCCCCCTCGAGCTGTTTCTCCACCTGGCGCGGATCCTCACGCTGTCGGTCCGTCTGCTCGCCAACATGTTCGCCGACCACACGGTCGTGGCCGTGTGGATCGGACTGCTGCCGGTCGCGATCCCGGCGGTCTTCATGGCACTGGGCCTGGTGGTGGCCTGCCTCCAGGCGTTCGTGTTTTCGTTGCTGACCATGATCTACATCGGCTTGGCTCTGGAGGAGCCGCACTAGCGGCTGCCGCCCGGGCCGTCATTCCAGAGGAACGAAGGAGAGATCGGAGATGCGCAGACTCGTGAACATCGTGTTGTGGGGTGCGGTCCTCGCGCTGGTGCCGCTCGCGGCTTCGGCGCAGGAGATCGTCGAAGTGATCGAAGGCTGGGGACTCGGCCTCGGCGCCGGGCTGGCCGTGGGCGCCGGCTTCGCCGTGGGATTGGCGGGCCTGGGCTGCGGGATCGGCCAGGGCCTGACCGCCGGCAACACGACCGCCGGCATCGCCCGCAACCCGGGGGCGGCAGGCTCGATGTTCACCAACTTCATCCTGGCGATGGTGCTCATCGAGTCGATCTCGATCTATGGACTCGTCGTCGCCCTGTTGCTCGTCTTCCGGATCCCGGGCGGCTGAGCCGCTCCGAAGGACACCGGAGAGAGACGCCGGGCGGAAGCTCGACACGGGCCTCACCCCGTTTGAATCCCGCATCGAATCCCTGCTCCCGCCCGGCGTCTCGGATCCCGCCTTCCCCCGGTCCCGTTGAAGGGGCGTGGCGGGGCGTGCCATCCGGCACGGGGGTCGGTAGGAGCAAGCCGCGTGCCTGCCGTGTCCGACGCCGGGGTGCTCTCGAAAACGCAGCTGCCGCGGAGGGTTTCATGAGAGCTCGGCGCGGGCCGCGGCTTCGCCGTGAACACCGATCCACGAGCGCAGCGTGAAGCAGGGGCGACTGCTGGCCTTCGAGGGCCTCGACGGGTGCGGCAAGAGCACGCAGGTCGCGGCGCTTGCCCGGGCGCTGCGGAATGCGGGGCACGAGGTGCTCGACACCCGCGAGCCCACCGACGGGCCCGCCGGGCGCCGGATTCGCGCGCTGGCGCGCTCGGGGGAGATCGTTGCGCCCGAGCTGGAGCTTCGCTGGTTCGTCGAGGATCGGCGCGCCCACGTCGCGGCCGTCATCCATCCCGCCCTCGAGTCCGGGCGTCTGGTTCTGACCGACCGTTACTATCTCTCGACGGTGGCCTACCAGGGTGCACGCGGACTCGATCCGGTGCAGATCCTCCGGGACAGCGAGGCCGAGTTCCCGCTTCCGGACCTCGCGCTGCTGTTCGAGATCGAGCCGGAGGTCGCCCTCGAGCGGGTGGGCGGGCGCGGCCAGCCGCTGGATGCGGCCTTCGAGCAGCGGGAGTTCCTCGAGCGGGTCGCGGCCAATTACCGCGCCCTCGACCGCCCCTACCTCGCTCGCATCGACGCCCGGCGCCCCGAAGACGCGGTCCACGCAGCCGTGGTGGGCTGTGTCCGCGAGCGCCTCGGCTTGCTCTAGGCCTCTGCCCGGCGGCACCGGGATCCAGCCGGATCGCATCGGGGGCGGGGCGGGCCCGGGTTGACCCGGGCCCCGCGCGTCCTAGTGCGCAATCCCGCAGTCGCCGTCTTCCTGCCGGCAGGCAGGTCCGTAGCGGCGCTCGGTCCGGCCGCCGACCCGGACCTCCTGCTGGAACTCGCGGCAGAACTCGCCGTTCTCGGCGAACCCCTCTCGCACGGCGGTCACGGCGCCCGAGGTACGCCCTCGATCCACACGACGGGGCGGCCGATCGGTGCCGGAGCCGCGCGCCAGTGGGGATCTTCGACGAGGACCCGCTGCGGGTAGCTCAGCACGTCGAGGGCCCGAAGACCGATGGCGGTCAGACCGAGCCAGAGGAAGACGCGGTCGTCGATGGAGTACCCGCCTCGGTAGCCTTGGCCTCCGTAGAAGTCATTGCGGGGCTTGTGCCCGTACCCATGCCGGTTGGAGACCGAGTGCTTGCGGTAAGCGGGCTGTCCGGGACCCCGGTGCTGGTCACCCCGGTACTCGTATGCCCGGTGCTTGTCGCCCTTGTGCTTGGGGTGACCGGGCCCCTTCCCGGACCCGGCTGTGGCCGGCGCCGCCGCGAGCGACAGGGCCAGCGCAGCGACGAGTGTCTTCTTGAACATCGCTTGTCACACCTCCCGTGCTGAGAGTCTTCACCCCCAGCTTCACCCGTTCAGACGCGGCGTCCGGCCCCGTATTCAGCGGGGCCGGACGCGCCTCACACCGGACCTCGGCAGTGCGAGCGGCCTCGCTACGGCCCCTGGGTGACCCACTACAATCACCAGCGACCCCATCGCGTCCTCGGCAAGTAGCCGGCGATGGCTCGGCTCAGGGAAGCCCGTCAACAACGTGCTCAGGTCCCACACCTGGGCCCGCCGCGGACGCGTTAAGCTTCCGCGGGGGTACGAGCCGGTGACGCGCCGCCTGGTCGAGATCGCCGACGAGATCCGGGCCATCGCGGGCACGGGGCTCCACTACACGGACGGACACCACGACCGCGAGCGCTACGAGCGGCTCGCGGCGCTCGCGGCCGAGCTCGGGAGTCTCGCGAGCGGCGAGGATCCCGTCCGGCTCGCGGCGCTCTACCGCAAGGCCGACGACGGCTACGTCACGCCCAAGATCGACGTGCGCATGGCCGTGCTGCGGGACGACCGGGTGCTCCTGGTGCAGGAGCGCGCGGACGAGCGCTGGGCGCTGCCCGGGGGCTGGGCCGACGTCGGCGATGCACCCTCCGAGGCCGCGGTCCGCGAGACCCTCGAGGAGGCCGGCCTCGCGGTGCGCTGCTCTCGCCTGGTCGGGCTCTTCGACTACCGCCTCCAGCCCGAGGCGCCGCCCATGCTGTTCCACACCTACAAGCTCGTCTTCCTCGGCGAGCTCGTCGACGGGAACGCGCGTCCCGCGCCGGGCCCCGAGGTGCTCGCGGCAAGCTTCCACCCGCTCGCCGGCCTCCCGGACCTCTCGCCCGGCCGCACGCTGCCCCTGCACATCCGCGAAGCCGTCCGCGTGGGCGCCGACGCGGGCGCGCTTCCCCACGTCGACTGAGTCGCGCCGCGGGTCCGCCTAGCGCGGCTCGACGCGTTCGGGCGACCCCGACCAGCTCCACGCGTGGGTCGTGCGACTGATGCCGAGCATCAGTCCCCCCAGAGCGGCCGGGTGGATGAAGAGGTTGTCGGGTGCGGGCCCGTCGCGCGGCCCGGTCCAGGCGTCCGGGGCGTGCTCGACCAGACGCTCGCGCACCTTCGCCGTGTCATCGCACTCCGTGTAGCCCATGTAGAAGCACGGGCCGCGCTTCCGGAAGTAGCGGCCCATCGTCTTGCCCCGGTCGTGGGGCGTGATGGTCTCGACGCGGTCGAGCCGCGCGGGGTCGAAGAGCGTGAGCGTGCCCTCGTAGCCGTAGGCCTCGGAGCGGATGGGCACGAAGTGCCGCGCGTCGAGATCAAAGACCTCGGCGATGCGCTTCGCATCGCGCAGCGCGTCGGGTGTCAGATGCGTCACCTCGTAGAACCCGCGCAGCAAACCGACCGCCCGGCGGGGCTCCGCGTCGGCGACCACCACGTCGAGCCCCGGTACGCCCAGCGCCTGGCCGGTCGCCAGCAGGGCGTCGCCGTCTCGGGCGAAGTCGACGCCCGAGCGCTCCCAGTGGCGGGCGAGCGCAGCGAGGCCGCGGCAGGCGAAGCCGGCGGCGAAGAGCCCGCCGCCCGTCTCGGCGACGTGGGCCTGCACCCGCCCCGCCCCGTCGGGCTCGAGCAGCTCGACGAGGCTCGCGCCCACGCGAAGCGTCGTGCGCCGGGCCGCAAGCGCTTCGCTTCGCGTCTCGCCGGACACCTCGGCGTCGAGCAACCTCGAGAAGGCGCTCGCCAGACCCCCGCGGTTCGTCGTCGTGACCTGGATCCGATCGAAGCGCTCGAGCACGGTCCGCCAGTATAGACGCGTGGAGGCAAGCGGGATACCGACGCATGCGCCTCGAAGGCAAGGTTGGGCCTGAGCCAGCGGGGAGGCGGGAGACGGGATCTTCCGAGCCCGTCGGAGACCCTCGAGTGGGTGTTGCGTCGATCCGCTGGTGGCGCGGGAACCCGCGTCGGGCTTCTCGCCAAGGATCCATGGGTGTAGGCTCCGGGGCGGCCCGGGGGGCTGCCATGCCGAGCCAGGTCGAACGCAAGCTCGCCGCGATCCTATCCGCCGATGTGGTCGGCTACAGCCGGCTGATGGCGAAGGACGAGGCGGCGACGATCACCACGCTCACCGATTACCGGGAGGTCATCGGGACTCTCATCCACCAGCGACGGGGGCGCGTCGTGGACGCGCCCGGCGACAACCTGCTCGCGGAGTTTCCGAGCGCCCTCGACGCGGTGCGCTGCGCGGTCGAGATCCAGCGGGTGATCGGCGAACGGAACGACGGTCTCCCCGGAGAGCGCCGGATGGAGTTCCGCATCGGGATCCATCTCGGCGACGTGGCGGTAGAGGGAGGGCGCATCTACGGGGACGGCGTGAACATCGCGGCGAGGCTCGAGGGGCTGGCGGAGGCGGGTGGCATCTGCATCTCGGACATCATCCAGAAGCAGGTTCGAAACAAGCTGGACCTCGTCTACGACGACCTCGGAGATCAGCCGATCAAGAACCTCCCCGAGCCGGTTCGTGTGTACCGGGTGCGGCAACGGCCGGAGCGACCCCGTGCACCGGCCGTGCTCCCTGGTATGGACGAGCTGACCGTACCCGGCTTCTCCGGCCGGTCTGCCATCGCGGTGCTTCCCCTGGAGAATCTGAGCGGTGATCCCGACCAGGAGTACTTCGCCGACGGCATTGCCGAGGATCTGATCACGCGGCTCTCGAGCTGGCACGTCTTCCCCGTCATCGCCCGCAACTCGTCCTTCGTCTACAAGGGAAGAGCCGTCGACGTGAAGCAGGTGAGCCGGGAGCTGGGTGTTCGCTACGTCGTCGAGGGAAGCGTGCGCAAGGCCGGCAATCGGGTCCGGATCAGCGTACAGCTCATCGACGCGACCACCGGTCTCCACATCTGGGCGGAGCGCTACGACCGCGAGCTCGAAGACATCTTCGTGCTCCAGGACGCGATCACGGAGGCGATCGTCGGGGCCATGTCGCCCGAGCTTCGGCGAACGGAGCAGGAGCGTGCGCTGCGTCAGAAGACCTGGAGCTTCACCGCGTGGGACTACACGCAGCGGGGCTTCTGGCACTTCGAGCGGTTGAGCAAGCAGGACAACGAAACGGCGCGGTCGCTCTTCGAAAGCGCGGCGGAGCTGGACCCGAACTCCGCGCTGCCCTTCTACGGTCTGGCCTGGACGCACTACATGGACATCTTCAGCCAATGGACCGGGTCTTCGGAACGGTCGATCGCCAAGCTGGATCGCACGGCCCGACGGAGCGCGGCTCTGGACGAGAGGGATCCGAACGCGCAGCTCGCCATGGGGCTCGCCTTCCGGATCGCTGGGCAGCGGGAGCAGGCGATGGCGGCGTTCGAGCGGACGATCCAGCTCAATCCGAGCTCATCCTACGCGTACTTCGCGCTGGGCGCATACCTGGCGCAGGCGGGGAGACCCGACGACGCCATCGCCCATCTCGAGAAGGCCGTCCGTCTCAGCCCGAACGATCCGATGATGGGAAGCTACCTCGGTGCGATTGCCACGACCCACTTCGTCGCCGGGCGATACGAGGAAGCCGTGGCCTGGGCGCGCCGGAGCCTCCAGCGGAGCCCCGATTTCCTGCACGCGCGCAGCCTCCTCGCAGCCGGCTGTGCGCAGCGAGGCCGCATGGATGAGGCGCGATCCGCGGTCCAGGCGGTCTTGCGGCTGGACCCGGGGTATTCCCTGTCCACGGTCCGATCGGCCTATCCGTCCGGGGATCCCGACTTCCTGGAACGCTATCTCGATGGCCTCCGCAGGGCCGGCCTGAAGGAGTAGGCACGGGCAGCGGCCCGTCAGTGCGCCGCCACGTAGTCATCGAGCTCTTCCAGGAAGGCGTTCCTCTCCGCCTCAGCGATGAACGAGGCCCTGAACCCGTTGGCAGCGAGGCGATGAATGCGATCCCGATCGAGGTCGAGCGCTCGCTGCGCGGCCAGGTAGTTCTCGGTCACGTAGCCGCCGAAGTATGCGGGGTCGTCCGAGTTGATCGTGACCCTCAGACCCGCGTCGAGCAGCCGCCCCAGACTGTGCTCCGCCATCGACGCGAACACACGCAGCTTCACGTTGGAGAGCGGACAGACCGTGAGCGGGATCTGCTCCTTGGCCAGTCGTTTCATCAGCTCGGGATCCTCGATGGCTCGCACCCCGTGGTCGATGCGCTCGGCTCCGAGCAGGTCGAGCGCCTGCGACACGTAGTCGGGAGGTCCCTCTTCGCCCGCGTGGGCGACCACCCGGAACCCCTCTTCTCTCGCCCGGGCAAACACGTTGACGAACTGCTCGGGGGGACGCCCGAGCTCGGACGAGTCGAGACCGACGCCGACGATCCGATGCTTGAACGGCAGCGCCTGCTCCAGCGTCTCCATCGCCCGCTGTTCGCTCAGGTGCCGCACGAAGCACAGGATCAGCTTCGAGGTGATCCCGAGCTTTCGATTTCCCACCTCGAGCGCCCGGTGGATTCCCGAGACCACGGTCTCGAACGGCACGCCGCGGTCGGTATGGGTCTGCGGATCGAAGAAGATCTCGGCATGGCGCACGTTCTGGCTCCCGGCCTTCTCCAGGTAGGCCAGGGTCAGATCGTAGAAGTCGCGCTCCGTGATCAGCACGGCGGCGCCTTCATGGTAGATGTCGAGAAACGATTGAAGGCCGGTGAACCGGTACGACTCCCGTAGCGCCCGCACCGAGTCGAAGCGGATCGGCACTCCGTTCCTCCGGGCCAGCTGGAACAGCAGCTCCGGCTCGAGGGAGCCCTCGATGTGCACGTGCAGCTCCGCCTTCGGTAGGCCGCGAATGAACTTCTCCACGGTTCCGTTTTGTCCGAATTCCTCGGTTGCTCGGCGCAGGGATCCGCCCGACGGAGAGCATTGACGGCGGACCCGTGAACTAAATAGCATGGGACGGTGGAGTTGCAGCCCCGTTTCACGGAGGAAGAGATCCGGACCGCGGTCCGCCGGATCGCGCATCGGCTCTCCGAGGACTACCGCGACAAGCGGCCTTTGCTGGTCGGCGTCCTCAAGGGGTCGTTCGTGTTCCTGGCCGACCTGATCCGCGAGCTCAGCATCCCGGTGGAGATCGACTTCATCCGGGCACGCTCCTACGGGACCGGTCTCCGCTCGAAGGGCGCGGTGGAGATCGCCAAGGACATCGAAGCCGATGTGCTCGACCGCCACGTGATCGTCGTGGAAGACATCGAAGACACCGGCCTCACGATGGACGTGGTCGTCGAACGCATCAAAGCCGGAAAAGCCGCCTCGGTGAAGCGCTGCGCCCTCCTGGTCCGGGAAGGCTGCCAGGCCCCCGACTATGCGGGCCTCGACGTCGGAGCGGGCTTCGTGGTCGGCTACGGGATCGACTACGCGGAGCAGTACCGGGGTCTGCGCGACATCCGCGCGATTCCAGAGAACGAGGCCTAGCCGTCCCGCCGGGTCGTGCACCCCGGGAGCCCGGCTGCTCTTCCGCGTCTTCTACGCCCTGGCGCTCACGGGTTTCCGTAGACCTGATCGGGCGCCAGCGCGTTCGGAAAGGCGGCTCGCAGGCTCAGGCGAGCCCGGTAGCACAGGTGGCACGCATCGGCGTAGCTCTCGGCGTGCGGCAGCTCGTAGCGATTGACCAGCTCGACGGGCCCGCCCGCGACCAGGGGCCCCGTGATGGGATGCGCGTCGGGATCGTATGCCTCCCAGATTTCCCGCAGGGGCGTCTGGAACAGGTTGCCCAGCGAGATCCCCTGGCAGACGTGCACGTTGCCGAACGGATCGACGTGCACCCGACCCGGGTCGCGCAGGTTCTCGTGGGGGCACTCGGTGAACTGCTCCCAGGGGCGCAGGGTGGCACGCGAGACGAGCCTTTCAGCCGCCCGCCCGCGGTACATGACCTCCGATTCTCCCCGCGGAAGTCGACCGCCGGAGACCGCCGCGTTCGTCACTTCGGGCTGGGCCACGCCGATCTTCCCGATGGGGATGCCCAACGCGCACGCCGCGGCGATCGCGTTCTGGATCTGCCGGTCGGTCTCGTCGCTCCGGTGATACCGATCGTCGCTGATCGAGAGGTCCTGAATCATCCCGGCGAGGGGTCGTAACCACTCGAGAGCGTCTCGCTGCGACGTCGCCCAGTAGGCGTTCGAAACGATCCCCGTCTGGAATCCCAGGTCAACGGCCATCTCGAGCCCTTTGACCAGGATGGCGTAGTAGAGAAACGGCTCACCCCCTTCGTAGTAGATCGACTCGACCGTACCGAGCTCCCGGGCCTGTCGGAGGATCTGCTCGATCTGGTCGAGCGTCATGGTTCCGCCCTGCCGCGGACTGCTCCAGACGAAGCAATGGTCGCACTCGAAGGTGCACCGGTAGGTCAGGAGCAGGTGCAGGCCGTCGAGCTCCGATTCGGGCTTCTGCACGGGCCCCCCCCTCAGGTGGGATGAGCTTACGCGCGGCGGCGAGTCGTGTCTTTGTACCCGCACGGAAAGGAAGTACCCAGATTGTACAAACCGTTTCCGTTCTCCCCAGACACACCGGCCTGTAACCTACCGGTTCCATAGGAATTCGGATAAGGCACTGAAATTGCATGCATTTTTCGTAGGGAAGGGAACTGCCTCGCGCGGTCGCGACCTCTCCACGCCTTCGAGTGCGACGGCGCCTGGAGGGACAGCATGCGCAAGCTCTCGGGATTCCTGATCGCCGTCGCCCTCGGCCTGGGCCTCGCCGGCGGAGCCAGCGCGAAGCTGCTCCGCTGGGAGGGGACGCTCACGCTCGAATTCGTCACTCCCGCAATCCGAGCGGTGCCGATTTCGGTGGGGGGGTGGCGACGATCAACGGGTCCGGCGGCGTTGGTCCACTGAACGCGATCCAGCTCGCGGGCGGGATCACCTGGAGCCTGAGTGTCATCCCTGTCTCTATGGCGCTGACGGATCCCGGACTTGCGCCCCTCGTCGGCGTGGTTCCTACCGTCACGCTCGGGACGGGTCTTCTCGGTCCCATCTCGGGGGGTACCGGGGCCGCTCTCTCCCAGAACACGCTGGCGCTCGGAGGAATGGTGAGAATGTGCATCCTCTTCCCTGCCTTCCACTGTCCTCAGTACTTCGGCATCCCGCTCACCGCGGGGGGAACGCGGGGCGCCGGGATCGGGGGTCTGGTCACCGTCAACGGCTTCCGCACGACGGGCATCCAGATCTCGGTTACCGGGGCGCCGTGGACGATCGGGGCGGCCGTGGCCTTCAACAACACCGTCAATGGGGCGCCGACGTCCACCGCGGTGCGGTCGGGATTCGCCCACGGCCCCGCCTCGGGCACGACCTCCACGGCGAATCGCGGGGGTGTCGTGCAGCTCGTGACGCCGATCACGTATGTGAGCAGTTTAGGCATTGTTGACTGGGGCTTCTTCGGCGTGCTGAGGATCCACCTGGTGCCGGAGCCCAGCACGGCGCTGCTGCTGGGCGCCGGGTTCGTGGGCCTGGCGCTGATGGGGCGCGACGCGAAGCGGCGTAGACGCTCATAGACGGAAGCTTGGAGGGACAGTATGCGCAAGCTCTCGGGATTCCTGGTCGCCGTCGCCCTGGGCCTGTGCCTCGCCGGGGGAGCCAGCGCGAAGCTGCTTGGCTGGGAGGGAACGCTCACGCTCGAGTTCGTCCGTCCCGGAATCCCAGTGGTGCCGTTTGCCGGTGGGGGAGTGGCGACGATCAACGGGTCCGGCGGCATCGGTCCACTGGATGCGCTGCGGCTGGCGGGCGGGATCACCGGGAGCCGGAGTCGCGTCTCGGTGACGGATCCCGGACTTGCGCCCCTCGTCGGCGTGGGTGCTGCCGTCACGCTCGGGACGGGTCTTCTCGGTCCCATCTCGGGGGGTACCGGGGCTTCTCTCTCCCAGAACACGCTCGCGCTCGGAGGAATGGCGAAAGAATGCATCCTCTTCTACGAATGCGGCAGTTACATCCCCATCCCCCTCACCGTCGGGGGAACGCGGGGCGCCGGGATCGGGGGCCTGATCACCGTCAACGGCTTCGGCACCAGGGGGGTCCAGATCTCGGTTACCGGGGCGCCGTGGACGATCGGGTCGGCCGTGGCCTTCAACAACGCCTGGGGGGTGCCGACGTCCACCGCGGTGCGGTGGGGATTCGCCCACGGACCCGCCTCGGGCACGACCTCCACGGCGAATCGCGGGGGTGTCGTGCAGCTCGTGACGCCCATCCAGTATGTGACCAGCCTAAGCGGTACGTCGGGCTTCTTCGGCGTGCTGCGGATCGAATTCGTACCCGAGCCCAGCACGGCGCTGCTGCTGGGCGCCGGGTTCGTGGGCCTGGCGCTGATGGGGCGCGACGCGAAGCGGCGTAGACTCTCATCGACAGGGATTCCTAGCGGCGCCAGAAGTGGGGCTCGAAGAGGACGAGGACGGTGAAGACCTCGAGGCGGCCGGCGATCATGCAGAAGGCGAGAGTGAGCTTCACGGCCGAGGGGAAGTGGGCGAAGGTCTCCGTGGGGCCGATCGCGCCGAGGCCGGGGCCGACGTTGCCGATCGCCGTGAGCGCGGCCGTCACCGCGGTGACGACGTCGTAGCCGTAAGCCGCCACCACGGTCGCCGCCACGCCCGTGATGGCGAAGTAGGCGAGGAAGAAGACCACGACGCCGGTGACGACGTCCTCCGCCACCGGCCGGCCGTCGTGGCGTACCGGCCGCACGGCCAGCGGGTGGGACAGGCGCAGCACGAAGGCTCGCAGGGCGCGCAGCCCGATCAGGACCCGCAGCGTCTTGAGCCCACCCGCGGTCGAGCCCGCCATCCCGCCGATCATCAGCAGCGGTAGGACCAGGAACTGGAACAGCGCCGGCCAGACCTCGAAGTCGGCGGTGGCGAAGCCCGACGTGGTCAGCAGCGACGTCACCTGGAACGCCGCGGTTCGCAGCGGCGCCTGGGCGGCGCCGGCCCCGTGCAGCAGCCAGGCGACGGCGGCGACCGTCGTCGCGAGCACGGCGAGGTAGAAGCGGAGCTCGACGTCCCCCAGCACGCTCCGGCCGCGCCCGACGAGCAGCCGGTAGTGCAGCGCGAAGTTGGTCCCGGCGATGGCCATGACGAAGATCAGGACCCACTCGATGGCCGGCGTTGCGAAGGCTCCGATGGAAGCGGCGCGGGTGGAGAAGCCCCCCGTGGACACCGCCGTGAACGCGTGGCACACGGCGTCGAAGGGGCCCATGCCCGCGATCCACAGCGCTGCGACGGTCCCGACCGTGAGCGCGACGTAGATCAGCCAGAGGCGCCGCGCGGTGACCGCGATCCGCGGCGTGAGCTTGTCCGTGACGGGCCCGGGGACCTCGGCCCGGAACAGCTGCATCCCGCCGATCCCGAGGAGCGGCAGTACCGCGATGGTGAAGACGATGATTCCCATGCCGCCCAGCCACTGGGTGATGGAGCGCCACAAGAGGAGGGCCCGCGGGGCGCCCTCGACGTTTGCGAGGACGGACGATCCGGTCGTCGTGAAGCCGGCGACCGACTCGAACAGGGCGTCCACCGGGGCGAGGGTCCCCGAGAACACGTAGGGCAGGGAGCCGAAGCCGGACGCGAGCAGCCAGGCGGCGCTCACCACGAAGAAGCCGTCGCGCGTCCGCATGCGCCGGTCGGGCGGACGCACGGACAGCGCGACGGCGAGTCCGTAGATGAGCGCGGTGGCGGCGCTGTAGACGTAGGGGAGCGCCGGCTCCCCGTAGAGGAGCGCGACGGCGACCGGCAGGCACTGGAAGCCGGCGAGACCGACCAGCAGCCAGCCGAGAATCTCGAAGTTGAGCAGCAGGTTCACGGCGCTACCCGAACAGCAGCGGCGCCAGCGCGCGGCCGGTGTGGCTCATGGGGTTCTGGGCGACGTCTTCGGGCGTCCCCGCCACGACGATCTCGCCGCCCTTCTCGCCTCCCTCGGGGCCGAGGTCGATCACGAAGTCGGCCGTCTTGATCACGTCGGGGTGATGTTCGATCACGAGCACCGTGTTCCCGGCGTCGACCAGGCGGTTCAGCACGTCGAGCAGCCGCTGGACGTCGGCGAAGTGCAGGCCGGTGGTGGGCTCGTCCAGGAGGTAGAGGGTGCGGCCCGTGCCCCGGCGCGAGAGCTCGCGGGCCAGCTTGATGCGCTGGGCCTCGCCTCCGGACAGCGTCGTGGCCGGCTGCCCCAGCCGGATGTAGTCGAGGCCCACGTCGTGCAGCGTCTGCAGCGGGCGACGCACCGACGCCACGTTCGCCATGAAGTCCAGCGCCTCTTCCACCGTCATGTCGAGCACGTCGGCGATGGTCCGCCCCTTGTACGTGATCTCGAGGGTCTCGCGGTTGTAGCGCCGCCCGCCGCAGATCTCGCAGGTGACGAAGAGGTCGGGCAGGAAGTGCATCTCGATGCGCAGGAGCCCGTCGCCCTGGCACGACTCGCAGCGGCCGCCCTTCACGTTGAACGAGAAGCGTCCCTTGGTGTAGCCGCGGACGCGCGCCTCGGGAACCTGGCTGAAGAGCTGCCGGATGCCGTCGAAGACCCCGGTGTAGGTGGCCGGGTTGCTCCGGGGCGTGCGGCCGATGGGCGACTGGTCGACGTCGATCACCTTGTCGAGGTGTTCGAGGCCGGCCAGGCGGTCGTAGCGTCCCGGGAGCACCTTGCTGTTGTACAGGCGAGCGGCCAGCGCCCGGTAGAGGGTGTCGGTGACGAGCGTCGACTTGCCCGAGCCCGAGACGCCGGTCACGACCGTGGTGACACCGATGGGCAGCCGGAGCGTCACGTTCTTCAGGTTGTGCTGGCGGCAGCCGGTGAGCACGAGGGCCCGGTTGCTCGCGGGCCGACGCCGCGTCGGCACGGGAATGCGCCGGCTGCCGCTGAGATAGGCACCGGTCAGCGACTTCGCGTCGGCGACGATCTCCTCCGGCGAGCCCTCGGCGACGATGCGCCCGCCGTGGATGCCGGCGCCGGGCCCCATGTCGATCACGAAGTCGGCGGCGCGGATCGTGGCCTCGTCGTGCTCGACCACGAGCACGC
>Ga0224512_10003238_pt1 | contig 14445 bp, 11 predicted proteins | sample SF_May12_sed_USG_4_FD_169103 | JGI IMG/M metagenome (GOLD analysis project Ga0224512, IMG submission 169103) | Sediment microbial communities from San Francisco Bay, California, United States - SF_May12_sed_USGS_13 | ecosystem: Environmental > Aquatic > Marine > Sediment | place: USA...
ACGAGCGGGTCTGCCCAGCCGTGCCACATCAGGTATTTGCCGCCGGCATCGCGAAACTCGCGCAGATCCGGATCGAGGGCGTCCAGCAGTTTGCCGGTTACCGCAAGCCGCGCCGGGTCCGTGTCGAAGTCAAAATCGAGCGACGTGTAGTCGTCGGGCGTGCCCCCTTCAAAGCCCAGGTATTTCGCATAGCGCCCGCCTAGCTGGTTGCCGCCGCCAATCTGGTCCTCTGTGTCGAGAAACCAGACCGCCCAGAAGCGTTCACTGCCGGCCGGCATGCCCGGAAACAGCTGTTCGCCGGCCGAGGTCCTGGGTCCCTGGTACCACTTCTCGAGCACGGCTTTTTCGGCGTCCGTAAAACACTGACCGGAAGCGTCCTTGTCACATCCGGGCAGTGCCGCCACATCCACCTTGCACTGTCGCGGCAGACTGATGACGCCGTCTGTTTTGCCGTCTGTTGCATCGCACTGTTTGATGACCGCCTGTTCGAGCGCCGGAAGCTTCGGTGCGAAGTTCCGCTGCGTCAGGATTCTGCGCCCGTCATCAGTCGTGTTCGATCGCACAACCCAGGAACCGTAGACGCCACCGGAGTACGACAAATTCAGTACACCACCGCCGCCGAGGATGCCGTCAAACAGAGTCGGGTAACGTTGCGCAGCTATCGCCGCCATGCGACCGCCGTTGGAGCATCCGCCAAAATACTCTCTCTCGGGTTCAGTGCCGTAAAACGCCCGCGCCATTGCCGTGCCCGCCGCATGCGTCAGGTAAATGCCGCGTTGCGCATACACGTCGACGGCCTCGGGATTGCCCTGCGCCCAGGACGCTTCGCCCATGCCGCCTTTGTGACCGTTGTCCGTCGTGATCGTCGCGTAACCACGTTGCAACGCTTCGTTGATCGTGTTCGAGAAGCCGGGTTTGTCCGGCATGATCGTGCCGCAATATCCACCACAACCGGATTGGTAGTATTTGTCGTTCCAGCCGACCAGCGGAAACCGCGCTTCGAAACCGATATTGGGGTCGACGACGCCCTGGAGCTGACAAAATCCCGGCAGGTCGTCGCGATCGCTTACGACTGCCGTCGCATTGATAGTCGTGCCCGCGATATCTGCGGATGACATCGCCAGACACTGCGCCTGCAAATCGACGTTCTGTTCGCACGCCGTCAGGCTAATAAGCAATAGACATGCTGCGCCAATCGTGCCGCGGCGATGGAACGCCATAAACTGTTCCTCAGTGTCCGATAACGAAGCTGACCGTTGTCGTTGCGCTGCCGCCAATATTGAGCGTCGCGACGTTTGCGGCACCCTCGATCTGATAATCGCCCGCGGTACCTGTGACTTGTTTGTAGCTGTCGAGGAGCATGCGCACGCCGGTCGCGCCAACCGGATGACCGAGTCCGATCAGGCCGCCGCTCGCGTTGATCGGAATGCGGCCACTCATTTCGATATCGCCCGCCTCGACGGCTTTCCAGCTTTCACCGGGCGCCGTGATGCCGAAATGGTCGATTGCCATGTACTCGGTGCTCGTAAAACAGTCGTGCGTCTCGATACCGTCGAGATCGTCGACACCGTTTATGCCCGCGCGAGCGAAGGCGTCGGTAATCGTGCCCCGCACGTGCGGGAAAACGTAATCGGTGCCACGTCCTTCGGCTATCTTCTGCGCATAGCTGATCGGCGCGGTGCGATGCCCCCAGCCTTTGATATAAGGAAGGTCATCGATTGAAATGCCGCGGCGCTTTGCGTATTCGCCGGCCTTTGCGGCACTCGCGAGGAAAATGCACGCGGCCCCGTCGGTGATCTGACCGCAGTCCTGTTTGCGTATCCGACCTTCGATTACCGGATTGGCTTCGTCGTCCTGCGCAAAGCTCTCCTCGGTGAAAACCCACTTGCGCGTCTGCGCATTCGGATTGCGTTTGGCGTTCGCGAAGTTCACCTTCGCGATAGCCGCCAGGTGTTCCTGCTTGAGCCCATAGCGATTGTCGTACTCCACCGCGAGTTCGCTGAACATGTACGGCCATGGGTAGGTTGCATCCAGGCACTCATGCCCTGCCCACATCGCCGTCGGCCCGATATTCTCCGCGGCTTCCTGGCCCGGCACATTGCGCATCTGTTCCACGCCGATGACCGCGGCGAGCCCGTATCGCCCAGCCTCGATATCCGCCCCGGCCGCCAGGGCCGCAATGCTGCCGGACGCACACGCCGCTTCGTGCCGGGATGCCGGCAAGCCCGAAAACGCGGGGTGCAATGCCGCGAAAAATCCGCCCAAATGCCCCTGGTTGCAGAATAGCTCGGCTGCGAAGTTGCCGACGTGCGCCACCTCGACCGCTTCGGGCTCGAGGTCGATTGTTTCGAACGCTGCCTGCACCGTGTCGCGGAACATGTCGAAAATCTCGACTCCGTTCCTCGCCCAGTTTTGTGCAAAATCGGTTTGGTAACCGCCGAGGATGTAGACGCGTTCTGCCATGCTCATTCCTGATAGCGTAATAACTTACTCGCCGCGAACGAATTGTTCGAGCTGACCAAGCCGGTCGCCGCCCCAGAACATCTCGTCACCAACAAAAAACGTTGGTGCGCCGAAGACGCCGCGCCGCATCGCCTCGCTCGTCACGTCCTTGAGCTTTGCTTTGACGGCACCGTCAGCCGCCGCCGCGAGCAGTGTGTCAGCATTCTGTCCCATTGCTGCAGCGACTTCGCCGAGCACCGCGGGATTCGAACAATCACGCCCTTCGCCGAAGCTCGCATGAAATACGGCCCTGGCCCATTCGGCCGCTCTATCCAGATCGCTGTCGGCGAGGTACCAGAATATGCGCGAAGCGGTTATGCCGTTGAACGGAAACGGCTTCGGCCAGCGGTAAGGCAGCCCGGCAAGGTCGGCTGTGCGTTCCACATCATGCCAGACATACCGTCCCTTGGCCGTGTCGGGATCGGGCGGCGCGTGGCCCATAGACTGGAAAATCGCGCCGAGGACGATCGGTTTCCAGTTGAACGTTGCGTCGAGATCATCCGCCAGTTTCGCGATCCCGGGCAAGGCGAGATAGGAGTACGATGATGAAAAATCAAAGTAAAAATCGATCGTTGCCGACATGATTCAATCCCGGTTGATTTGAGTCACTTTCATAAATAGACTGTAGCAAAAGAGGATACTCGGCTCCGCAGCGATTATCAATTACAGCCCGTGGGCCGCGGCATTATCGGGGGCATCATGCGTACGACACCGAATGAACGAATCGAAGACTTGACACGACGAGGTTGGTGGGGCGAGCAGACGCTCGACACGTTATTACAGGCGGCCGTCGAGGCCAATCCACATCACCTGGCGCTCGTCGATCAGTTCAATCGCAGCGAGATGTGCGACGGCCCTGCGCAACGGCTGACTTTCGCCGAATTGGGGCGAGCTGCCGAGAATCTGGCCGCGACGTTTTTCGATAACGGACTGCGCCAGGAAGACATTGTCGTCGTGCAGCTGCCGAATATTGCGGAGCTCGCACTCATCTACCTAGCGCTTGGAAAACTGGGCGTGATCATCAGTCCGGTACCGGTGCAGTACGGCCCGTTCGAACTGCAAAAGGCGAAACAGCTGCTCGAACCGAAAGCACTCATCACACTTGCAAATTTCAAGGGCAAGAATTTCGCGGCCGAGCACGGCGCCGCGTTTGCCGAAGACTGCACGGTATTCAGTTTCGGCGACGATGCGCCCCAAGGCGCCGTCCCGCTGGCGCTGTCCACCGAGACGTCGGTCGACAATGCCGGCTACGCCGCCTATGTCAGCGATATCGAGACATCTGCGAACGACATATTCACAATCTGCTGGACCTCGGGCACGACCGGGCAGCCGAAAGGCGTACCGCGCAGCCACAACATGTGGCTGTCGTCGTCGCGAGGCGCTAACGACGTGGCCGAGCTGCAGGACCTCGAGCCGGTCCTGAACCCGTTCCCGATGGTCAACATGGCCGCGATCGGTGGTTTCCTCTATTGCTGGCTTATGCGATCGAACACGCTGGTCCTGCATCAGCCTTTCGACATGCAGGTGTTCCTGAAACAGATCCAGGACGAGAAGATCGCCTACACCATCGCGCCGCCTGCCGTCCTGACGATGCTGCTCAAGCAGCGTGAGATCCTCGATTCGGTGGACATCTCGAGTCTCAGATGCATCGGTTCGGGCAGCGCACCGTTATCTGAATTTATGGTTGCCGGCTTCGGCGCCGATTACGGCATCGAGATTCTGAACATCTTTGGTTCCAACGAGGGTATTTGCCTTGCCTCGGGGCCCGGCGACCTGCCCGAATACGCAGAACGCGCGCAGTTCTTTCCGCGCTTCGGCGTCGACGGGTTCGAGTGGAGCAATCGGGCCGGCAATCGCATCCGAACACGCCTCGCCGACCTCGGCACGCGCGACGTGGTTACCGAGCCGGGCCAGCAGGGTGAACTCGAGATCTGGGGCTCGACGGTTTTCGACGGCTACTACAAGTCGCCCGAAGCTAATGCCGAAGTGTTCACCGAGGATGGCTATTTTCGCACTGGCGACGTGTTCGAGATTACGGGCGGCGGTGACGCGCCGAAATTTTACAAGTTCGTTGGGCGCTGCAAAGACATCATCGTCCGCGGTGGCGTCAACATCTCGCCCGACGAGATCGATAGCGAACTGGCCGCGCACCCGAAAGTGGCCGAGGTCTGCGTTGTCGGTATTGACGACGAGATCATGGGAGAACGAATCGGCGCGGCCGTGGTCCCGAAGCCCGGCGAAACTGTGGCACTCGAAGAACTCACCGGTTTTCTAAAGGAACAAGGTCTCGCTGTGTTCAAGCTCCCTGAGAAACTGCTTTGTGTCGATGAGTTGCCGCATAATGCTACAGGCAAGGTCGTTCGCCGCGAGGTCAAGGATCTGTTCGACGCGGATTCCGCCTGATGGCGACCGCGTATATTTACGATGCCGTTCGTACGCCCCGTGGCAAGGGCCGCGATGGCGGCGCGCTGAACAGCACGACACCGCTTGAATTACAGCAGCAGCTTATTGCGGCCGTTTTGGAGCGCAACGAGTTCGCCGCGACTGCGATTGACGACGTGATCCTTGGCTGTGTCACCCAGGTCGGTGAACAGGGCGGCAATATCGCCAAGGTCGCTGCACTCTACAGTGGCCTGCCCGATAGTGTTTCGGGAATCACGATCAATCGTTACTGCACGTCCGGACTCGACGCGTGCAATTTCGCCGCAATGAAAGTGATGACCGGCGTCGATGACCTCGTGCTCGCCGGCGGCGTCGAATCCATGTCGCGGGTCGCGATGCTCTCGGACAACGCCAGTTTCTATACGGATCCCGCCGTCGTCATGAAAGCCGGATTCGTGCCGATGGGCCTTGCTGCGGATCTCATCGCCAGCCTCGACGGCATCAGCCGCGAAGAATGTGACGTGTACGCCGTTCAGTCCCAGCAACGCGCTGCCATGGCGCAACAATGCGGTGCATTTTCACGGTCGTTGATTGCGATTAATGGCACGGAGCAGGATGAGAGCGTGCGGGGTTCGGTAACCGTCGCGAAACTTGCAACGTTCGAACCGTTGTTTACCGAGCTCGGTAGGAAAGGCTACGAAGCGACATTCAAGGCGGCGTTTCCTGATCTCGATGAGCTCCGCTACGTACATCATTCCGGCAATTCTCCCGGCATTGTCGACGGCGCATCACTCGCCCTGATCGGCTCGGAAGAAGCCGGCAAGAAGCACGGACTCCGCGCACGTGCAAGAATCAAGACAATGGCCAACGTGTGCTCGGACAAACTGCTCGCGCTGACCGGTGGTATCGATGCGGCGACCGACGTGCTTCGTAGAGCCGGCATGGCGGCGAGTGATGTCGATCTTGTCGAGTTCAATGAGGCGTTTGCTGCAGTGTCGATCAAGTTCACACGCGATACGGGTTGGGGCGAGGATCAGGTCAACGTCAACGGTGGTGCGATTTCGCTGGGCCACGCGATGGGCGCGACCGGTACCAGCCTGGTCGGCACGGTGCTCGACGAGCTGGAGCGGCGTGATTTGAATGTTGGGCTTGTCGCAGTGTCGGGCGCGGCCGGCATCGGTACCGCAACGATAATCGAAAGAGTATAGAAAATGGGGACATTCCTGATAGCGGGCCGAGGCTACCGTCGGCATGTCCGCTCCTGGCAAACGGCCGCTGCGTCCAGTCGCGTGACAGGTTTTTGACAGGCTGCTATTCACTGCGGTTTCAACCAATCGATGCAACTCATTGTTGGTATTATCTGGCGCGTGCGGCGACTATTTAAGAATTCGGCAGCCTGAAGGAGTCTGTCCCATGACATCCACAAATTTGGTGACCAAGGAGGTCGTTAGCAAAGCGTGTATGAGCGCTGGCATCAGGGACTGGAGTACTCTCACAGAAATTGAAATATCTGATGATGAAGCACGTGCGATCCTCAAGAAAGTTGGTGGCGAAGCTCTTGAGGTTGGTATAGAAGATTTTCGCCAGGGCCTTCAGGTTGAGCTCGAGCACGGTACGCGATTTCCGGACGCCAATATCACTAACAATCACCCCATCCTCACCGGACAGATTGTTCTGGCACATCTGAAGGAATCGCTCCTTTACTACAAGCGAATTGCTGTTGCTGAGCTTGAAGGTGACCTTTTGAAGGCGGCCAAGGCGCGCGACGCAGACAAGATACGGTCGCTTTATGAACGAATTGTGTTGGCCCGCCTCGCTTTGAATCAAGCGGAGGCAGATTTTCTCAAGTAGGCGTGTGGCCCGGTTGCCGTCCGAATGGCTGCGTCTGGCCGGAAGCAGCCAGTCGCCTGGTTTCAGGTACAATTTCCGCGACCGACCCGAAGCGGTCATCCACAACATCACGGGCCTGTTCGCGATGCTTTGTTCCGATTTCTCGCACGGGCGTTAGTCAGGCCAAGGGAGAAATTCATTGGAATCGAAGGCAACGGCCGCTGTGGAAGCCTTTATTGCCGCAATCAATGAGGGCGATGCCGTTCAACTAGCCGAGTTGATGACGGAGGATCACACTTTCGTGGACTCTGGCGGCACAGTCGAGTCCGGTCGTAGCAATATGACCAACGGGTGGAACGAGTACTTCCGGATGTTTCCCGACTTCAGGGTGGAAGTCCAATGTATGCTTCATGACGGCAATCTGGTGGCTGCCTTCGGATCGGCTTCCGGGACTTACAACGGCCGGCGCGGACTCGTGCCAGCGAACAGAATCGAGATGCCGGCCGCTTGGAGAGCCATCGTAGAGAATGGGAAAATCAAATTCTGGCAAGTCTACGCCGATTGGACCGAAGGCCGCAGGATCATAGCTGAGGATGGGCAGCACGGTTAACGCGGAGCTGCGCCAGCAGCCACATTTGAATGCGTTGTGAGGTCCACTTCTGGCTGCAAGCAGTCTGTCGCTTGTTGGAATCGCGAACGACCGCTATTGGCCGGAAGTTCGCCTTGTTTGCCGTAGAACGACTCCTAACTGACCACTGGGCGGACGCTACGTACATCCCAGAATTGACGTACATCCCCCCTCGGCGCATAACCATCAGTTGCAACAACCACAGGCAATTCGCGCGATTGCCGTGTCATATTTGGTGTCCATTTACTTTTGTCTCCATCTGCTTGGAGTCATTTCCGATTGGATGGCAAAGGAGAGAGAAAGTGAACCGTCATGTCGTACCGAAGTTAATTCTGCTGACGCTGGCTGGAGTACTGTTGATTGCACCTGCAACCGGCTTCGGCGCAACCTTAATTAGCGGCCTGAGCCCTTATCCGGACGGCGGCGATCCGGGCGATCCTGCCGCGGTCAGCGCCTGTAATGGCGCTCCGCAATTGGGGCGCGTCTACCGGAACAGCGAAACTGAGCCGTACCTGGCAGTTAACCCGACGAATCCAGCCAATATTATTGCGGGTTGGCACCAGGACCGGTGGAGCAATGGTGGCGCTCAGGGAGACCTGACCGCCTACAGCCTCGACGGCGGAGCGACGTGGACACCCGTAAGTATCCCGTTCAGTCGCTGCGCTGGAGGCGCGCCGGGGTCGACGGGCGACTTCGAGCGTGCTTCTGACCCATGGATCTCATTTGGGCCCGACGGTGCCGCCTACTACATGGCGCTGGTCTTTAACAGGAGCAGCGCCGAAAACGGGATGGCTGTGGCGAAGTCGACCGATGGCGGTGTCACCTGGTCGGAGCCCGTCGTCATCAAGCAAACCAATGCCCAAGGCGCGAAGGCTAGAGCGGCCGTGCACGACAAGAACAGTCTGACCGCGGACCCGTTCAATCCTGATCTCGTGTACGCGACCTGGACAATTTTCAGGAACAACAAGACGACAATTGTAGTCGCGCGCTCCAAGGACGGCGGCCTCACGTGGGGCCCGGCTCGTCCTGTTAACGGGTTCGAGGTAGTGGATCCGCCCGCGCAGGCCAGGTTTCGTCAGGGTGTGCAGATCGTGGTGCTGCCCGACGGCACGCTCATGAACGCGTTCTTCCGATCGATTGTTGACCCGCGCGGTGGCGGAGCGACCGTGGCGGTCGAGCAGGCCATTTTTCGGTCGACTGATCAGGGTCAGCACTGGGAGCGGCTCGACACCACCATAGCCCAGTTTCTTCCAAGCGGTGGCCTTGATGTCGAGCTCGGCATTTTCGTTCGGGATGCAGGCGGACTGCCGGACATCGCCGTTGATCAAAATAGCGGGACACTGTATGTCGTATGGCAGGACGGGCGCCTGAGTCCGTTCGGCGCGTCGAACATTCTGCTGTCGCTGTCGGCTGATGGTGGCAGCACCTGGCAGGGGCCAATTCCGATTACCGACAGTCCCACTAATCAGGCGTTTCTGCCCGCGGTCGCCGTGGCCGACAACGGAACCATCGGCGTGTTGTACTACGACTTTCGCAATGATGTCTTCGGCGACGCGGAATTGTCGACGGATGTGTGGTTGCTGACGGCTAATCCCGATGGCACCGGCGTCCAGGAGGAGAGACTCACAGGCACGTCCTTCGACATGCGCCAGATGGTGATTGCTGGCGGCTACTTCCCAGGGGACTATGTCGGTTTGGACACCGCCGGCAATGACTTTGTCGCCGCTTACACCGTGGCGAACAACTTGGGTCTCCCCGTCGATATACCGAACAACGCAGAATTAAGTGTCGATAACAACAATCGTCAGGATATCATGTTTCAACGCATTGCTCGTTGAGCTGCGCGCAATGCGATCGCACTAAACCCCGCCGTCGTGGCGGGGTTTTTCTGCGTCCGCTTGTGGCACGAGGCGGAAATAGGTCAGAAAACTGAACGAAGGACTGCTTTCAGTGAAAGCAGTCGTCTAATTTGGAACACGCGATCTACTGAGCCTCGTTTAGTCCACGGCAATTCGCAACCGTCATACTTAACGCACCTTTAATAAAATTGGCGTCGCTCGAAAAGTTGGCAATTCAGAAGTTGCCCTGCGCCCCCTTGCACTTCGTCGAGAAACTCGCGCCCGTCCGGTGCTGCTTCTTTGCTCAAGAATACTTTCTCCACGCCAAGCAAGCGTGGGCTTGCTTAGCTGAGTAGAAGACAAGAGAGGAAGTCCAGCAGCCCGCAGATGCCGCTTGATGCTGTGAGAACCAGTGAGACGTCACTGACTGCTTCCGGCCGTTAGCTGCCCTTGAGAATAGTTCGATCCGAGCGGCTTGAATGACCGTTATTGGTGAAAACAGACGTTCCATGATCCGGCTTGCGGAATATTCCTGGCGAACGACCGCTTACACGCCAAGCCAGTCATTGAGCTAGAAAGAGAGCCAGGGGCCGCTAGTGACCGTAAGCAGGCATTCGCAGCCATGCAAACAAGCAAATGGCCACGCTAACTCGATAGAACATGTTTCGACAGGACGACGCGCTAAATACTAAAGCTCGCGCGTGTGGTTAATACCTATTTCGACCCGGATTTTATCGGCGCTACTGTCATTTTGCGGTGGATCTCGCACACACACGGGTGCGAAAGTGAGACGTCTATCGGTGTCCACCGGCAGCCAAAGTTTTCCTCTTTTCCCGGAGGTGGATAATGCTTACGTTAAAAAGATGCTTTGCGAGTTCGCTCCTGGCCGTCATATTCGCATTGCCGTCGATAACCTTAGGCCAGGAGGTCGAACCCAATAACACTTGCCCAGATGCTCAGGACGTTGGCACCCAGATTCTGCCGTTTATGATAGCGGGCAGCCTCGACTCGGTGGAGGGCGCGCCGGATATTGACTTCTTTCGTATTACAGGCACGCCCGGCGATCTCGTCCGAGCGGATCACCAGGGTGCCTCTAGCGGTAATGGCACACTCGGGGATCCTTTCTTGGGGCTCTTCGACGCGGATTGCACGCTGATCGATATTAATGACGACACAGGCAGCCTGGACTCACGGTTGATCTTCCGTGTTCCTGTCAACGGCACATATGTGCTTGCGGCGACAGTTTGTTGTGATTCAGAATTTTTGGGGGGCGGTCAGGGTACTTACCTGCTGACGGTCAGCCCTGTACAGGTCGCCGGCTCTATTACGGGGCGCTTGGTGAATGCCCGCGACGGAGCTCCGGTGTCCGGCGACAGTCCGACTTTCGCGTTCGTTGACCTATTTCGCTGTACCGACGGGTTCTGCTTTGAATTCGTTGGCTTCCAACAAGCCGATAGCAACGGCAATTTCCGTTTCGATTCTGATATCAATGGCAACCCCTTGTTGGCTGGGGCTTATCGGATTCAAGCGTCTGCGAGCGGTTTCGATTTCCTCTCGACCGACCCATTCGAACTGGCCGAGAATCAATCGCTCGAACTTGGCGATATCGCGATGACGCCATTGAGTTTGATCGGCTCCGTGAGTGGTCGACTTGTCGATGCCATCGACGGCACACCTCTGCTTGGCTTTGGTCCGCCGTTCGCATTCGCGGAGCTGCAGCGCTGTGAAGGGCCGGATTGTTTCGGCGTCGCAGGGACACCGACCGACGACCAAGGTCGTTTCCGTTTCGACGGCGTGGTGTTCACTCTCGCTCCAGGACGTTACAGAGTTCTGGCCTTTGCCGAAGATTACGAGCCGGCAACCACGCTGCAGTTCGATGTGGCAGAGAACGAGGAAGTCGAAATTGGAGATATCGGCCTGAGTCCGTTTCCAATACAGTTCGGTGCCATCGAAGCCTGTGAGATACCGCCGGGCGGCGGCCTCTGCGAGTACGGGATCGAATTGCGAAATCGAGGCCCTGGGCGATTCAAGGGAGAGGCCTGGAGCACTGTTGACTTCTTTCCCAATGAATTTCCGGCCCGCTCATCGCGATTCCAGGTTGGACGGGTTGGAACATCGAATCCCATGCCCGTGCGGCTCAACGTGAGCACTGAGCAGACCGTTTCGCTGCGATTCCAGCTCGATGTTCCCGGAAATGTTCCGGACAACTCGACCATTTGTGCGACTGCCACTGTCGGCACCGATCCGAACCCGCAGTTCCATAACCTGGGAGATCGCTTCCTGTTCTGTGCTGCGACACAATCGGGTAATTTCGTGTTGTTGTCTGACAAAGAAGGACGTAAGCGGATGCGTGAGTTGAAACAGCAGCAGCTGCGGTAGGCTTAATGGTCTAGCCGTTCTCGGAAATGAAGGCAACAGCAGACCCCGCCCTCGTGGCGGGGTTTTGTTTTGCCCGAAGGTCGGCTTTCGGCCGAAAGCCGACCCTGGTGTCAGTCGATCTTGGGCTAATTAGGCGTCCGCTTCGGATGACAGCGGACCATCGGTTTGGGTGCCGGAAACTACCCTCGAAATTGTCCTGTATGCGCCCAAAAGCTGCCGTTGAACTAGAGTTGGCCTTACGGGCAGCTACCGACCCTAAGCAGACGATAGCTGTCGATTGAGTTGCAGTGGCCTAATCATAAGTACATTCCCCAATAGACTCGGTTCCGACTGACGCCGATAAGAATCTTCACGCGTGACGGGAAACAGGTTCGTGCGACAAGGCAGAGGGATTGCTACGACTCGTCACTGTTTCCGGGCGCGGCAAAAATGAGGTCGGTGCGGAGAGGGGCGCACGATGTCTATGCGCTTGTTCCTGGTCGGATTGGTAGCAGTGATCGCCGGATGTGCTGCTACAGGAAACTACACCTACAAGCTTTACTCCGGGCCGACGCTCCCCGATGCTGAACTTGCTGCCGTCCAGTTCGGGGGCCGGCTGGAGCATGTCATTATAGACGGTCTCAGCGTGTACCGGGCAGATTATGGTGACGTCTTGCTCTCACCGGGCGAGCACTCGATTGTTTTCGATAGCGATTGGTGGGGCGGGCAGGACATACGCTATTCTGTGCAGCTCGAAAAGGGCCGCCAGTACCTGCTGTTGAAAACCGACGTGTGGCCTTTTTGTTGTCCAGGTCCGGTCGTAGTTTCGGGGCAGAAGGTGTGGGGCTGGGTCCAGGATGCCACATCCGAGGCAATAGTCGGAGAAATCGAAGAGCATGAGACTGCGGACTAATACTGCGTCCCCACTAGCCGGGTTAGCGGTACTGGCTATAGTGTTCGGTGGCTGCATTGCGCCGCAAACGGTCGACCCGGAAATACACGTAATTGAGAAAGTTCGATTGGCCGACGATGTTCTCGTCTCAGTGGGCCCGCGGCGTATTCTCGAAAGCCTGTCGAAGCGAATTGCGAAACATGACCGAGACATTGCGATAGTAGACGGACTAACATTTCGCGACACCGCGTTTCCAGAAGGGGAATGGCGACTGTCTGCTCTGGTTGAAGTGCCGGAGCGCCGATCGTCAGTCGCGGCGGCGTTGGACGTCAAATATCTTGTTCTGGTTGGACCCGCGAAACTCGAAGAAATTACAGATGAGAAAGGCGAGTTTTACGGGATCGTACCGAGCGCGGTGTCCGGCACCGAGACCAGTACCCTGAGTGCCGTTGTGATTGACCTGAATTCGGGGCAGTCTCTTTCACAAATCGTCGCGAAAGCATCCGGTACTTATCGCGTCGGCGCCTATCTAATCTATGTCGCGGGCACTGATCCGATGACGGAATCTGCGGTATACAGTGGCCTCAGCGAAGCGATCGTCGGCGCCGTGAGGAAGGACAGCGGCGAAGGGAAAGTGCGTCTTGCCTTGCTCGCGGCCGAGGGGACCGCAGAGCCATTCCGGTCACTCGACTGACAGCCCCAGCGCGGTGAAAGGCGGGCTCTGCGGCGCTACCATCACATTGATCCGCTAATGAAAAAAGCGGACGGCAGCCGGCAGCCCGTGTTAAGCCAGCGTTAATGTTCGGGAGCGTAGCATCTGGACATGGATTCAGGGGAAAAGAGGAACAGTTGCCCCCGACACTAATCCAACACTGCTATCGACTCCATTCGATGAGGGATATCATGCACAAGTTTGTATTTATGTTCGGTGCCTCTTTGTTTCTCGTCGGCGCCGCACATGCCGAGGGTTTCTACGTCGGTGGTTCGGCCGGAGTCGGCGATGCGGCGCTCAGTTCAAACAGCGAATTCGACGACCCTGATGACAACCTGTTCATCGCCAAGGGCATCGGCGGCTATCGGGTAAACGAGTTCTTCGCCTTTGAGAGCACCATCGTAGGGGCAACCAATAACGAGTATGACGACGGTTTTGATGGTCAGGCCGACGTCAGCTTTGGCGCGGTGACCGGTTCATTCCTCGGCATCATCCCGGTGGACGAGAACTTCGAGTTTTTTGCCAAGGTCGGTGGCTATGTGGGCGAGAGCGAGGTAGATGACAGTTTCCTCTTTTTCGGCTCCGATAATGACGAAGACGAGAGCGGACTGCTGTGGGGCGGCGGCGTTTTTATCAATTTCGGCAGCCGCAAGCAATTCACGATCCGAGTGGAATACGAGCAGTACGATACCGATGCGCTCGACGATTTTTGGGCGGTAAATGGGGGGTTCCAATACAATTTCTGAGCAGCGCTGCGACTGACTGCTTCTGGCCGACTCCAGCCGCTCGCATAGTTGGAAATAGAATGACTGCTTCTGACTGCCGGTTCAATCGGTGGTTGCAACACCTAAGCTCTAACGATAGAGCGGGGGGTGTTGCAAATGAAGTAGATGCCGAGACGTTATATATCCGATTCCGAGCTAGTAGAGATGTGGGATCGGTATCGGCGAGGCGATTCGCTTAACGCGATCGCCCGTGACCTGGGCCTATATCATTCCGCTGTTCAAGCTGCGCTGGCAAGGTTTGGCGGCATGCGGCCACCGAAGCGCAGTCGATCGCGTCTTGCATTGACGATAGGCGAACGCGAAGAGATCTTGCGAGGCATCGTCGCCGGTCATTCACTACGCACCATTGCTTCGAGGTTGGGACGTGCACCGTCCACGGTGAGCCGGGAGAGCTCAAGCGCAGCTACCCGGACAACGCGGCCATGCAGGTGTCATACGAGACGATCTACGCGAGCTCGTTCATCCAGGCCCGCGGAGCCTTGAAGAACGAGCTGTTGCAGCATCTGAGGAAGACGCCT
>Ga0224512_10003239_pt1 | contig 14445 bp, 14 predicted proteins | sample SF_May12_sed_USG_4_FD_169103 | JGI IMG/M metagenome (GOLD analysis project Ga0224512, IMG submission 169103) | Sediment microbial communities from San Francisco Bay, California, United States - SF_May12_sed_USGS_13 | ecosystem: Environmental > Aquatic > Marine > Sediment | place: USA...
GTCCTGCATGCCTGCCCCGAGGCCGCTATCGGCGGGCCGCTGGCGCTGGTGCGCGACGGCGACCGGATCATCCTCGACGTGCCGGCAAGGCGGCTGGAGCTCGAGGTTCCGGAAGATGAGCTGGAACGCCGCCGCGCGGACTGGACGCCGCCGTCCGGGGCACACGCCGAGCGTGGTTACAAGCGCCTGCACCTCGACCACGTCACCCAGGCCGACGAAGGCTGCGACCTCGATTTCCTGACCCGGCGGCCGTTTACCGCGAAGACACCGGTCTAGGTGTGGCATGGCGATACCGAGCGGCCTCACCCTTCGAGACGGGCCTACGGCCCTCCTCAGGATGAGGGCACAGGCGGTTGAGCCTCATGCTGAGGAGGCTGCATCAGCAGCCGTCTCGAAGTATGAGGTCGCGCCGCAGCCGGCGTTTTCCCCCACGGCGCCTTGCCATGTCGCGCATGAACCGCTATGCGAATCGCCAGTGCATATTGAAGGAGTTGCCCGCTGATGAACCAGCCAGAGAAGATGTCCGGCGTGCTGTCGCCGGTGGTCACGCCGTTCAAGGCGGACCTCAGCCCCGATGCCGGCCGCCTCACGCGGCAGTGCCGCTGGCTGCTGTCGCAGAATTGCGGGCTGGCGGTGTTCGGCACCAACAGCGAGGGCAATTCCCTGTCGGTGGAGGAGAAGATCGACCTCGTCGACGCGCTGGTCGATGGCGGCGTGGATCCCGGCCGCATGATGCCGGGGACCGGCGCCTGCGCCATCCCGGACGCGGTCCGGCTGACCGCCCATGCCGTGAAGCGCGGCTGCGCCGGTGTGCTGATGCTGCCGCCGTTCTATTACAAGGGGGTCAGCGACGAGGGGCTGTTCCGCGCCTATTCCGAGGTGATCGAGCGGGTCGGCGAGGCGCGGCTGCGCATCTATCTCTACCACATCCCGCCGGTCGCCCAGGTGCCGATCACCCTCGCCCTGATCGAGCGCCTCCTGAAGGACTATCCGGATGTCGTCGTCGGCATCAAGGACAGTTCGGGCGACTGGGACAACACTGCGGCGATGCTCAAGCAATTCCCGGGCTTCGCGGTGTTCGCCGGCAGCGAGACCTTCCTGCTGGCGAACATGCGCGACGGCGGCGCCGGATGCATCTCGGCCACCGCGAACATCAATCCGGCCGCGATCCATGCGCTGTACGCCGACTGGCAATCGGAAGGGGCCGATGCGATGCAGGCGAAGCTCGACGATTTGCGCGGCGCGGTGCATAAATTCCCGATGATTCCGGCGCTGAAGGCGGCCGTCGCGCATTATTCGGGCGACGCCGGCTGGGCCCGGGTGCGCCCGCCGCTGGTCGAGTTGACCGCGGACCAGAAGGCCGGCCTCGTCGCCGCGCTGGAAGAACGGGGATTCAAGATGCCGGGCCTTGCGGAGGCGGCCACGGTCTGACGCACCTGGCCGGGTGACGCCGGCCGGCAGCTGCAGGCTGCATGTTAAGCCGCGCTTAAGGTCCTGCGGGCAATATCGCTCCTTATATTGACGGGCTGGGTTCCGGCCGGCGGCCGAAAAGACAGCCCGCGGCGCTTCACGAGGAAGCCGAAAGGAGCAGGCCCGTGCGAACCATCTGGCTGATACTTCTTGCGCTCGTCATCTGTGCACCGGCCGCACACGCCACACAGGAACGGGAAGACGACACCGGCCACCCGCAGTATTACGCCGAACCCGACCTGACGGTGCGGGACGATCACGTCTTCGACGGCAGCGTCGGCGGCATGCTTTACCCGCACGGCCGCGCGGACGAGGGCAAGGCCGTCGAGCTGCCGCTTGGCACCAGCCTGGTGCAGCGCATCCGCCTGTTCGATCGCCAGATCGCTTACCGCAACGACCGCAAGGCCTGCGTCACGTTCGAACTGCCGGTCCGCCGCCGCGAGGCCGTTCTGGCCATTAACATGCACCTCGACGCCTACAACGACGATTCGACGTATCTTCGCGCCATCTGGTTCGAGGTCGACGGAATCGGCGGTTATCTGGGCGTCCACAAGGTCGCCGAAGGACAGGTGCGCGGCGACGGCACGATCCGCCCCAAAGAACGGAAAAGCTGGCAGCTGTCTCTGGACAGGTTCCCCGTCTCGATCGAGGGCGAGACGATTCCGGAGTTCGATTTCGCAAGCCGGCTCCTTGACGGGGAGCCGCACACCGTGTGCAGCTGGATCAGCACCTACGCGCAGTACGGCCCGAGCTCGTGGATCACGCTTGACCTCGAAATCGTCATGAAGACGGAATAGTCGCCATAGCGGGATCGCAAGGAATCGCCGTGCCGGTTCTCTGCCGGAGGCCGCGATGGTCTGACCTGTATATCGAAAGCGCACTTCCGGTTCTCGCCTTCGATGCCGTATGATGCGGCCAACGAGAGGGCCCGATGACGGACGACGGCGCGGCACTGCCCAGAGCCGAATTCTTACCCTGAATACTTAAGAGCAGCGCAAGGACGCCCGCCAGGGCGGCGCCGGTGAAACTCTCCGACGGGTTCCGTCGATCGACCAAAAAGAGCCGCATGGACGCACAGGCAGCAACCTTGAGACAGGACGGGCGGGTTCTCGGACTCGTCTGCGGTGGCCATTTCATGAGCCACATCTATCTGATCGCCCTGCCGCCGCTGTTCCCGCTGCTGCAGGCCGAGCTGGGGCTGGGCTATGCCGAGCTGGGACTGCTCGTCACCGTCTTCTATGCCTCGTCCAGCGTCACACAGATGCCGGTTGGCATGCTGGTCGACCGGATCGGCGGGCCGCTTGTCGTGGCGCTTGGGCTCGGCCTGGAAGGCGGGTGTTTCGCGCTGATGGGATTATCCCAGGGCTATGCGCCGCTGCTCGCCCTCGCCGCCGCCGCCGGGCTCGGCCACAGCGTGTTCCACCCGGCGGATTTCGCCATCCTCAGCGCGACCATCGAAGAGAGACGGGTCGGCAAGGCGTTCAGCCTGCACACCTCCGCCGGCCATCTCGGGACCGCGGTGTCGCCGGCGCTGATGATCTTTCTTGCGGCTGTCTGGGATTGGCGCGCGGCGCTGGCCGTGATCGGCCTCGCCGGGCTTGCCGGCATGGTTGCGATTCTTGGCATGCGCAATGTGCTGACCGGCGACATCGAGGCGCGCAGCGCGGTCAAGGCGGACCAGGCCGACGCGGACGAGGCTGACGGGCCGCGTGGGCTCAAGCTGTTCCTGTCCTGGCCGATGCTGATGATGCTGGTGTTCTTCGTCTGCACCGCACTGACCTCGAGCGCCGTGCGCTCGTTCTCGGTCGCCGCGCTCGGCGAGGCCCACGCAACGCCGATGGCGGCGGCCGCGGCGGCCCTGACGGCCTATCTGTTCGCCAGCATCGCCGGAGTCCTGTTCGGTGGTTACCTCGCCGACCGGCTCAAACGGCACGACCTTTCGATTGGCATCGCCTTCGTGCTGACCGGTGCGATCATGGTGCTGGTCGCGCTGGTGGCGCTGCCCGCGGCGCTGTTGCTGGCGCTGTTCCTCGTCGCCGGCTTCCTGCAGGGCACGGCCCGGCCGCAACGCGACATGCTGGTCCGCGCGCGGTCCACGCGCAAGACGCTGGGCCGGGCCTACGGCTTTGTCTCCACGGGGGCCTCGGCCGGCGGCGCCGTCGCGCCGATCCTGTTCGGCTGGATCCTCGACCTCGGGCATCCGAGCTGGGTGTTCTACGGCATCGCCCTGGTCATGATGATCAGCCTGCTCGCCGTCGTCCTCGACCGCCGCCCGTCCCCCTAACCCCCGTTGTCGTCCTTCCAGCGCCTGACGATACCGGGGTCGATGTCGAACAGGTCCAGCGCCCGGCCGACGGTCTGGTCGATGATGTCGTCGATGCTCTCGGGGCGGTGGTAGAACGCGGGCACCGGCGGCATGACGATGGCGCCGGCGCGCGTCACCCGCGCCATCATCTCGATATGGCCGGCATGCAGGGGCGTTTCGCGCAGCAGAAGAACGACGCGGCGGCGCTCCTTCAGGCACACGTCGGCGGCGCGGACGACGAGGGTGTCGTCGTAGGAATTGGCAAGCCCGCCCATCGTCTTGACCGAACAGGGCGCGACCAGCATGCCGCGGGTGCGGAACGAGCCGCTGGAGAGCGATGCGCCGATATCCTTCTCGTTGTGCACGACGTCGGCCAGCGCCGTGACGTCGGACGCCGAGAAGTCGGTCTCGGCGACGATCGTCTGCTTGCCGGCCGACGAGAGCACGAGGTGGGTCTCGATGCCGCCGGCCTCGCGCAGCACCTGCAGTGTGCGGATACCGTAAATGGCGCCGGACGCGCCAGTGATGCCGATGATCAGTCTGTCCACGTTTGTCGCCCCCGTTTACGTGCGATGCGATCCTACACGCAAACGGCGGCGGAGATCAGCCCCGGAATGTCGCCATGCCGGCAGCGCGACCTCATACTTCGAGACGGGCCTTGAGGCCCTCCTCAGCATGAGGCTCCAACGCTTGTGTCCTCATGCTGAGGAGGCGCGAAGCGCCGTCTCGAAGTATGAGGCCGTTCGATGCCGGTGCCAAACAATCTTGAAACGCTCCAGCTGCGAACGTTCAACAGGTTAAAGTACGATTCAGACAAGAGGTCGAATCGACCTCTTGTCATCGTACTTTACGACCGCGCCTTCTTCGAATAGCGCTTCAGCAGGTCCGCGGCGAAGCCCTCGCCGACGCTGCGGTGCAGCTCCGGCGTTTTCGAGCGCACCACGACGCCGGCGATCATCGGCGCGCTGGCCTCGGTCTTGCCCACCGCCATGCGCGATTCCCAGACCGGGTTGCCGTCGCGGTCGTAGAGCGTGAAGGTGCCCATGGCGCGCGCCTTGGCGACGCCGGAGCCGGCGACGCTGGCGTGGCGGACATACGACATGTCGCTGGCGTCCAGCATCATCACGCCGTCCACGTCCAGCACGAAGGCCGCCCTGTGGGCGAACTCCGACGGTTTCGAGTCCATCCGCAAGCGGATGACCGGCAGCCCGTCGGGGCCGGCCATGCGGCCGTTCATGTTCTGGTCATAGAGGCGGGCGAGGCCGCGGATCTCGTCGTTCCTCGTGACGTCCGCCAGTGGCACGATGCGCCAGCGGCCGCTGCGCTCCATGGCCGCGATGAACCCTTCCGCCGTCTCGCCTGCCGCCGCCTTGCCGTTGCCGAGGGTCTCGCCGCCGGTGGAATACTTGGTGATGGTCTGGGCGAGGCCGCTCAAGCCGCCATAGTTGCTGCCGCCGTGGTCCTCGGTGATGTATTTCGGCACCGCGAAGGCGACGACGGCGACGGTCCTGATCCCGTTGACCCCGGACGGGTCGGCCTTGAAGTCCTTCGATCCGCAGCCGCCGGCGGCCAGCAGGACCGCGATCAGCGCCGCGATGCGCGCGGGCGTGGTAAGCAATGGCATGGCAAACCCCCACTTCGGTTCGGTATCACGTTCCGGCCGGTACGCGGCAACGATGCGCCCGGCCCGGCGCGGCCGAATCTACCCGCGATCCGGTGAAGGAATGGTTACCCGGTGGGTGGGGGTGCGGCGTGTGGGCGCCGCCTCCAACCTTCAAGCCGCCTTCGGCTTCCCCGCCGCGAGGTTGTAGACCAGCGCAATCAGGGCGCCGGCGATGGCGCCGTCGACGAAGGCCCAGAGCGCGCCGATGACGCCGCCCAGGAAGCTCGCCTCATAGCCGAGATACAGCGACGCCAGCAGCTCGACCAGCGCCGTGCCCCAGCCGAACGCCGCCGCGAAGGCGAGAAACAGCACGCCGAGCGCCCAGACCGCGCCGAACGCCACGGCCAGCGGGATGATCTTCAGTCGTTCCATGGTCTTGCTCCTCATGTCGATGTTGCTGAACCTCATGTAGGCTGCGCGTCCGCTGCCAACAGCCTCGTGACCAGCCAATCGGCGATCAGCGTGAGAACATCGTCCGAGAGCTGGTTGGTGTGCACCAGCAGTTCGCCGTAGCGCCGGAAAAAGCCGTCCGGATCCTCGAGGAACAGGTGGTTGTGGCCGGGCAGGATGCGGACGGTCACGTCCCGGTTGCCGCCCGCGCGGATGGCGGCGGCGAGGGGCTCCGCATGTTCCACCGGAACATTGGTGTCGTTCTCGCCATGCAGGATCAGCACCGGGCTGGCGACCCGGCGCGCCACCGGCAGCGGGTCCCAGATCAGGGAATGCTGCCACCACGGCCCCCAGGTGCCGCGCGCGGCCGGCCGCACGATGTTGTTCATCCGCTCTTCGAGGATCGCCTCCTCATCCGCGCCGGCGTCGAGGCGGGCCCGTTCCTCGTCGGTCAGCACGTCATTCTCGATCAGCGCGCGTTGCTGCGATTCGATGATCTTCCAGCCCCTCGCACCGGTTGCCGCCATCAGGACGACGGCGCCGATCGCCTTGTCGTCCGCGCCGATGATCAGCGAGATGTCCGCGCCTTCGCTGAGGCCGAGCAGCCCGACGCGTCGCGGGTCGATGTCCGTCCGCCCGCGCAGCCAGGCGAGCCCGGCCCTGGTGTCGTCGGCCCGCTCGACCTTGGTCGCCTCCAGCAGCGGGCCGCCGCCCGAGCATCCGACGCCGCGGTCGTCGAGGCGCAACACGGCGATGCCACGCCGCGACAGCGTGTCGGCGATCTGCCGGAACGGCCGGTACCGGCGCACCGGCTCGCGGTTCGACTGCATGTGATCGCGGTTCTGGGCGTGCGATCCGGACACCAGAACCACCGCTGGAAACGGCGCATCGCCCAGCGTTGGGCGGGTCAGCGTGCCGGCCAGGACATGCCCCGCCGCGGTCGCGATGCGCACCTCCTCGGCCGCGTAAGGCGCGCCGGCCGGGGGCGCGAACCAGGACGGCGGATAGCACGGGAGCCCGTCCGCGCACCCGCCCACCAACACGCAAAGAAGGACTGCAGCCATCCGTGCGGTCATGGTATCTGTTCCCGTCGCGCAGCGGTGTCTCGGGCGAACCCCGCGGCCTGGGGTGGCGCCGCCTGCGCGCAAGGGGCCAGCATGCCACACGGTGTGGATCGGAGGGTTGACCTGCATCAAGACGCAGTTTCTTCGGCTGGCTTTTCCGCTTGGCGCGAGGGATGTGGGGTCGAGCATGCATTATTGCATTATTTGCCACCCCGGGCGCGCAGACAGACCGCACGGCAATCCGTTGCCGCCAATACGACGATCGGGCTTGCCTTGCCCGCCGGGCCGGCGCAGACTCGGCGGCGTAAGCGAATCGTGCGAGGCCGTCACCGTGGGCACGCTGTCATACGCGCAGGCGAAGCGGTTCTACGACCGCTTCGGCTCGCGGCAGGACCGGCAGGCGTTCTACGAGGATCCGGCGGTCGACGAGATGATCGCCCATTCCCGCTTCGAGGCCGCCGCCGCCGTGTGCGAGTTCGGTTGCGGCACCGGCCGGCTGGCGGCGCGGCTGCTGTCAGACTGCCTGCCTGCGGACGCAACCTACCTCGCCCTCGACATCAGCGACGAAATGGTGCGGCTGGCGACCGCCCGCCTCGCGCCCTGGGCCGGCCGGGCGCGGGTGGTGCAGACCGGGGGCGCGCCGCTGATTCCACAAGATGACGCAGGGTTCGACCGCCTCGTCTCGGCCTATGTGCTCGACCTGCTCAGCGACGACGACATCGCCGCTCTGCTGGCCGAGGCGCACCGGGTGCTGCGGCCCGGCGGCCTCTTGTGCCTTGCCGGCCTGACCTTCGGGACGACGTGGTGGTCGCGCGCCGTGAGCGCCCTGTGGCAGCGGGTTCACGCCTGGCGCCCCCAACTGCTCGGCGGCTGCCGGCCGGTCGTACTGCATACGCGCCTGGACCGCCGCTCGTGGCAGCCGGTCCATCACGCGGTCCGCAACAGTTACGGGATCAGCTCCGAGATCCTCGTGGCCGCGCGCCGGGATCAGCCGATCGGAGACGCCTGAACGTCCCCTGAACCGCCCCCCTCTGAAACCCGCAGAAAACCCTGGTGCATGGGGTTGAATGCTCCGCATGCGTTCGGCCGGACCCGTCTTGCGCCGGGCCGGCGCCGGGATCAGCCCGCGCCCTCGGTCTCGATCTTCAGGATGTGGCCGCAATGCTTGCAGTGGATGGCGTCCGGCTCGTGCCGGCCGAGGCCGCAGTCGGGGCAGGTGAAACTGACCTTCTGCGGCCGAAAGATGGTCTGGGCGAGCCGCAGGAACAGGGCGACGCCGACCACCATGATGAACACCGCAAGCAGCCGCCCCGCGTTTCCGGTCAGGATGACGTCGCCGAAGCCGGTCGTGGTCAGCGTTGCCACGGTGAAGTAGAGGGCGTCGATATAGCTGCCGATATGCGGGTTGTCGCCGAACTGCAGGACGAAGACGAGCGCGGTGACCAGGAAGATGAACACGCCCAGATTGACGGCGCTGACGATCACCTCCTCGTTGCGGCGAAAGAACGGTGTGTCGCGCCGCAGGTCGCGCAGCACGTGGTAGGAATGCAGCAGCCGCACCGCCCGCAGCACCCGCAGGAAGACAAGGTTCTGGGCGAAGATCGGCGCCAGCAGCAGCGAGAGGATGACCAGGATGTCGGCGATCGTGTAAAGCTGCCGCAGCATGCGCTTCTTGTCCGGCGCGATCCACAGGCGGGCAAGGAAGTCGGCGAGGATGAGCGCGCCAAGCGCGATGTCGGCTGTGAAGATCGCCGGCGTCGGCGTCAGCGGCGCCGTGGCGATGAAGAAGGCGATGGTGCAAAGGTCGAAGCCGATCAGCCCGTAGCGGAAAACCGCCGCGTTGCGGCTGCGGCCGGTGTAGAGAAGCTCGATCGTCTTCCTCATGTGCGCCCCGGTCATATCCTTGTCCTGATCCCGCGCGCCGGGCCCGTCGGCCCGCCGTGCCGGCTTGCCCCGCCCGCTACGGCGCTGCCCGCACGGCCAGATGACACCGCCGCCGCCCGGGCGGCCGGAATACCGAGTCCCAGGACTGCCAGGCCGTCCGAAACACACGTGATCATCGGGTAATTATCCCGGATGCCGCCATTGTTTGCGCCGATCGTAACAGCGCGGCCGCATATCCGCAAACCGGTGCGGGTCTTCCTGCGCTTCGCCCACGAACAGGGCGAGTGCCACAAATTGCTGGCCCCGGAAGACCTGTTCCCCGAAACTGTGCGCAGCGCCTTCAAGGTGTGACCAGCCGGGGGTCGACGCATGGTACGGGTCAAGATCTGCTGCATTGCCTCGGTCGCGGAGGCCGAACTGGCGGTCCACCACGGCGCCGCTGCGCTGGGCCTGGTCGGCCGCATGCCGAGCGGGCCGGGCCCGATCGCCGACGGGCTGATCGCCGAGATCGCCGCCTGGGCGCCACCCGCCGTCGCGACCTTCCTCTTGACCAGCGAGACCGAACCCGAGGCGATCGTCGACCATGTCCGGCGCTGCGGCACCGGCACGGTCCAGCTGGTCGACGCGGTCCCGCCGCTCGCCTACGCGGCGCTGCGCAAGGCAGCGCCGCAGCTGAAGATCGTCCAGGTGATCCACGTGACGGGACCGGAGTCCGTCGATGAGGCGAAGGCCTGCGCGCCGCTGGTCGATGCCCTGCTGCTCGATTCCGGGCGTCCCGGCGCGGCGGTGCGGGAACTCGGCGGCACCGGGCGCGTGCACGACTGGTCGCTGAGCCGCCGGATCGTCGACGAGGCCGGCCGGCCGGTGTTCCTCGCCGGCGGCCTCAAGCCCGAAAACGTCGCCGAGGCGTATAACAAGGTGCGCCCGTTCGGCGTCGACCTGTGCACCGGCGTGCGCACCGACGGGCGGCTGGACGAAACGCGGCTGGCCGCGTTCTTCGGGGCGCTGGCTGCGGGCAGCGTAGCCTCCTGACGGCGGATTCCCCGCGAGTGGCTGGGTGTCATTGCGAGGAGGCGAAGCCAACGAAGCAATCCAGACTCTCGGCAATTCTGGATTGCCGCGGCGCTACGCACCTCGCAATGACAGTTCTATCCTCCCACGCCGAACGCCCTACTTCGCCTTGATCCGTCCCTCGACCTTCGGGGCGACCGGGGCGTTGGCGGCGATGTGGTTCATCACCGTCGTCGCCATCAGCGTCGCGCCGGAGGCGTCGATCAGCACCCGGCCGTTCTTGAGCGCGGCGTATCCGTCGCCGCCGCCGGCCATGTAGTCGTTGGTCGCGACCCTGTAGGTTTTCGCCCGGTCCAGCGCCTTGCCGGCGACCCTGACCTCGACGACGCGGCTGCCCGCCGCCGCCGCCGGGTCGTAGGTGAAGCTCACTCCCGAGACCTGCGGGAAGCGCCCGGCCGTGTTCTCGACCTGCGAGACGCCGTTCTCCAGCGCCGCCACCACGTCGGCGCCCGACAGCTCCAGCAGCACGGTGACGTTGCCGAACGGCAGCTCGGTCAACACGTCCTTGCGGGTCAGCACGGTGCCCGCGTCGTACGTCCGGTCGCCCCTTATGCCGCCGCCGTTGGTGATGGCGATGTCGGCGCCCACCGCCTTGCGCATGGCGTCGGCGATCAAATTGCCGATGTTGGTCTCCTGGCTGCGCACCGAGGCGCGCTGCGAGTCGAGAAGCACCGCCACCTTGCCGACCGGCACGTTGAGGTCCTCGTCCAGCCTGGCGTTGTGCCTGTCCACGATGGCCTTGATTTCCGGATCCGGCGCGACGCCCGCGGTCGAGGTCAGGCGCCACGCCGGCACCACCTGAAGCTTCTTCTTGCCGCGGCTCTCGACCCATTCGACCGACAGGTCGAGGGCGCCGAGATGATGCGCGTCGTACCCCGCCTTGAGGATCGGCACGCTGCCGGCCAGCCAGACGATCGGGTCGTGGTCGTGGCCGCCGAGGATGGCATGGATGCCGTCGACCTCGCGCGCCAGCCGGATGTCGGTTGCCATGTCGAGATGGGTCAGCGCGACGATCACGTCTGCCCCCATGTCCTGCAGCTTCTTGACCGACGCGGCCGCCGTCTCGGCGACGGACGCGAAGCGAATACCGGCGCCCGGCGAGGATAGCGTTTCGGTCTGCGGGTCCAGCAGGCCGAAGAAGCCGACGGTGAAGTCGCCGGCCTTGATGGTGTGCACATCGGTCATGCCGGCCGCCGGCTTGCCGTCCTTGCCGAGAACGTTGGCGCCGAGCCACGGGAATTTCGCCTCGCCGATGCGCTGCTTCGCGACATCGGGCCCGAAGTCGAACTCGTGGTTGCCCGGCGCCGCGACATTCGTGCCGATGGCGTTCATCAGCTCGATCATCTGCGCACCCTTGGTCAGCCCCGACATGACGGACGGCGAGATCAGGTCGCCGCCGAAGGTGGTGATGCTGTGCTGCGCCGCCGCGCGCTCGGACCGCAACAGGGTCATCAGCTCGGCGAAGCCGCCCTGCCCGCGCTTCGGGGAGATCTCGTAGACGTCGTTGGTGTGGAGGAAGGTGATCTTCGTCGGCTCCGCCAGCGCCGCCAGCGGCAGGACGAGCAACATTGCGGCAACGGCCGTCCACGCCGCGGTTTTCCTGAGGATGTGTTGCATGGTGCCTCTCCTGTGGAGTCTCTTCATACAGCTCCGGGTGGCGCCGCTGCGCCCCCGATCGGGCCCATGCTAGCAGAAATATGCGGCCGCGGATGCAGTCCGTCAGGCGGCAGTTGACTCCCCCGCCCGCACCGGCCTACGATAAAAATCTCAGGGAGTGAGAAAAATTTCATAAGCGGGCCGCAGCCTGTGAAACACGGCACCAGGAGCGCCGAGGACGGCGACCTCGATCTGGCCACGCGGGCGGCGTGGCTGTCCTATATCGGCGGCTATACGCAGGGCGATATCGCCAAGCGCCTGGGCGTTTCGCGCGCCAAGGCGCACCGGCTGATCGCACAGGCGCACGACAACGGCCTGGTCAAGGTGTTCATCGAGGGCGAGCCGGCCGAATGCATCGCCTGTGAAGAGGTTCTGGTGCGCCGCTTCGGCCTCTGCAACTGCATCGTCGCGCCGGCGCTAGGCGAGACGCGCGACGGCGACGGCGAGTTCGCGGCGGTCGGCGCGGCGGCGGCCCGGTTCCTGCACCGCATGCTGTTCGCCATGGATCCCGGCGCGCTGGTCGGCGTCGGCAAGGGCCGCTCGCTGGCCGCCGCGATCGCCCGGATGCCGGCGCTGAAACGGCCCGATCTGCGCTTCGTCTCGGTGTCCGGCAGCCTGACGCGCAAGCTCTCGGCCAACCCGTTCGACGTCGTGCAGCGGCTGGTGGAGCGGAGCGGCGGCGAGGGCTATTTCCTCCCGGTCCCGTATCTCGCCGCCAGCGTCGCGGAAAAAGAGGTGCTGCTGGCCCAGAAGAGCGTGCAGGACATGCTGGGGCTGGCGCGCCGGGCCGACATGTTCGTGATCGGCATCGGAACGCTGGAGCGGGACGCCCATATCCGCCAGGTCGGCATGGTCAGCGAGGACGAGTGGACCGAGCTGCGCGGCCTCGGCGCAATCGGCGACATCATGGGCAGCTTCATCGATATCGAAGGCCGCCCCGTCGACAGCCCGGTCAACGGCCACGCGCTCGGGCTCGGCGTTGCCGACCTGCGCGGCCGGCGTGTCGTCGCCGTGGTCGCCGGCAACGGCAAGGCAAAAGCGGTTCTCGGGGCGCTGCGTACCGGCATCGTTACCGACCTCGTGGTCTCGGAGAAGGCGGCGCGCTGGATCGCCGACGCGGTCGGCGGCGATGCGGCTCCGCTGCGGGAGGTCGGGACATGAGCACGGTGACAGAACTGCACAGGGGCGAGACCGAACCCGGCCGCAATCCCGGCATGGCGCTCGACCTCGACTGGGTCGATTCGGTGCGCGTCAACCGCAGCGCCGTGGAGCGGCGCACCGCCGCGCTGCCCGGCCGCCGCACGGTCAAGAAGGAGTGGCAGGCGGCGTGGCTGCTGAAAGCCATCACCTGCATCGACCTGACGACGCTGTCCGGTGACGACACTCCGGGACGGGTGCGCCGCCTCTGCGCCAAGGCGCGGCAGCCGGTGCGCGCGGAAATCCTCGAGGCGCTGGGCGCCGCCGCCCTGCCGATCCGCGCCGGCGCGGTCTGCGTCTACCACGCGATGATCGAGACTGCGGTCGACGCGCTGGCCGGCAGCGGTATCCCGGTGGCCGCGGTATCGACCGGATTTCCAGCCGGGCAGACGCCGTTCGAGCTCAAGCTCAGGGAAATCGAGCTGTCGGTCGCGGCCGGCGCGGCCGAGATCGACATCGTGATCTCCCGCCGCCATGCGCTGACCGGAAACTGGCGGGCGCTGTACGACGAGGTGCGGGCGTTCCGCGAGGCCTGCGGCCTGGCCCATATGAAGACCATCCTTGCGACCGGCGAGCTCGGCACGCTGCGCGATGTCGGCCGGGCGTCCCTCGTGTGCATGATGGCCGGCGCCGACTTCATCAAGACCTCGACCGGCAAGGAGCCGGTCAACGCGACGCTGCCGGTCAGCCTGGTGATGCTGCGGATGATCCGGGCGTATCGCGAGCGCACCGGCCACGCGGTCGGATTCAAGCCGGCGGGCGGGATTTCGAAAGCCAAAGACGCGCTGACCTGGCAGGCGCTGATGAAGGAGGAGCTCGGCCGGGCGTGGCTGGAACCCGGGCTGTTCCGCTTCGGCGCCTCGAGCCTGCTCGGCGATATCGAGCGCCAGCTCTCGCATTGCGCCACCGGCCGTTACGCGGCCCTGCACCACCAGCCGATGAGTTAAGCCATGGGCGTCGCGGAAATCTTCGAGAGCATGGAATACGGGCCGGCGCCGGAGAGCGACGAGGCCGCCCGCGCCTGGCTGGACCGGCACGGCCGCGCCTTCGGCCTGTTCGTCGGCGGCGCCTGGACCGAGGCCGCCTCCGGCGAGAGCTTCGAGACCGCCAACCCGGCGACCGGCGCGGTGCTGGCCCGCATCGCCCAGGCCGGAGCCGACGATGTCGATGGGGCGGTCGGCGCAGCGCGCAAGGCGCAGCCGGGCTGGCACAAGATCGGCGGGCATGGGCGGGCGCGGCATCTGTATGCGCTGGCGCGGCTGTTGCAGAAGCATGCGCGGCTGTTCGCGGTGCTGGAATCCCTGGACAACGGCAAGCCGGTGCGCGAGAGCCGCGACATCGACGTGCCGCTGGCGGCGCGGCATTTCTATCACCATGCGGGTTGGGCGCAGCTGATGGAGACCGAGCTCAGGGGCTACGGGCCGGTCGGCGTCGCCGGGCAGATCATCCCGTGGAATTTCCCGCTGCTGATGCTCGCCTGGAAGCTGGCGCCGGCGCTCGCCACGGGCAACACGGTGGTCCTCAAGCCGGCGGAGTACACCAGCCTGACCGCGTTGCTGTTTGCCGATCTGTGCCGCGAGGCGGGGCTGCCGAAGGGCGTCGTCAACATCGTCACCGGCGACGGGCGCACCGGCGCGCTGCTGGCGCGCCACGACGGCATCGACAAGATCGCCTTCACCGGCTCCACCGAGGTCGGCCGGCTGGTGCGCGCGGCGACCGCCGGCAGCGGCAAGGCCCTGACGCTG
>Ga0224512_10003241_pt1 | contig 14439 bp, 10 predicted proteins | sample SF_May12_sed_USG_4_FD_169103 | JGI IMG/M metagenome (GOLD analysis project Ga0224512, IMG submission 169103) | Sediment microbial communities from San Francisco Bay, California, United States - SF_May12_sed_USGS_13 | ecosystem: Environmental > Aquatic > Marine > Sediment | place: USA...
CGTCACCGTCGCGCGCGCCGCGCCGCGGCCGGGGATCGACTTCTTCCCGCTCGTGGTGGACTTCGTCGAGAAGACATCGGCGGCGGGGAAGATTCCCGGGGGCTTCTTCAAGCGCGAGGGGCGCCTGTCGGACCGCGAGATCCTGGTGTGCCGCTTCATCGACCGCGCGATCCGGCCGCTGTTCCCCGACGGCTACCGCGACGAGACCCAGGTCATGGCGACGGTGCTGTCGGCCGGCGACGGGAACTTCGCCGACATTCCGGCCTTCATCGGGGCGTCGACGGCCCTGTCGATCTCGCAGCTTCCGTTCCTCGGGCCCATCGGCGCGGTTCGCCTGGGACGCATCGAGGACGTGTTCGTGGTCAATCCCACGGCCGAGCAGCTGGAGGAGAGCGACCTCCAGATCGTCGTCGCCGCGAGCCGCAGCGCGCTGGTCATGGTGGAGGGCAGTGCCAACGAGCTTCCCGAGTCCGAGCTGCTCGAAGCGCTGAAGTTCGCCCACGGCGAGATCATCAAGCAGGTCGAGGTCCAGGAGGAGCTCCAGCGCCGGGTCGGAAAGCCGAAGATCGAGATCCCGGAGGCCGAGGACCGCGCGGAGCTGGAGGGGCAGGTGCGTGCGAAGGCCGAGGCGCGCCTCGACGAAGCGCTGCACATCCCCACCAAGAACGAGCGCTACGCGTCGATCAAGGAAGTGGAGGGCGAGGTCGTCGAATCGTTCGTGACCGCGTATCGCGATGAGCGCGTCGCCCTGGACAGCCTCGCCGCGGTGGAGGATCGGCGCGCGGGCCTGACCGCGCTCACCGGTCAGGTGAAGTCCATCCTGCACGATCTGCGCTCGCAGTTCGTGCGCCGGCGCATCCTCGAGGAGGGGAAGCGGATCGACGGCCGCGGCTCGGCGGACATCCGGCCGATCGCCTGCGAGGTGCGCCCCCTGCCGCGCCCCCACGGCGTGGGGCTGTTCACGCGAGGCGAGACGCAGGCGCTCGTCTTCACGACCCTCGGCGGGCGCTTCGACCAACAGACCATCGACGGCCTGACCGAAAGGACCTCGAAGCCCTTCTACCTCCACTACAACTTCCCCCCGTTCTCGGTGGGCGAGGCGCGGATGCTGCGAGGCCCGAGCCGCCGCGAGGTCGGCCACGGGAACCTGGCGGAGCGCGCCGTGCGACCGGTGCTCCCCTCCGCTGAAGACTTTCCCTACACGATCCGCATCGTGGCCGAGGTCCTCGAATCGAACGGCTCTTCGTCGATGGCGACCGTCTGCGGCGCGACGCTCTCGCTGATGGACGCGGGGGTCCCGATCTCCGCCCCGGTCGCGGGAATCGCCATGGGGCTGATCCAGGAGGGGGACGCCGTGGCGATCCTCTCCGACATCCTCGGCGACGAGGATCACCTGGGAGACATGGACTTCAAGGTGGCGGGGACACGCAGCGGCGTTACCGCGCTCCAGATGGACATCAAGATCGAGAGCGTCGACTGGAAGGTCATGGAGGACGCGCTCGAGCAGGCGCGCGTCGGACGTCTGCACATCCTCGACTGCATGGAGAAGGAGACGTCCAGCGAATTCGCGGGCTTCCAGCCGCGGACCGAGCTCTCGCGCTACGCCCCGCGCGTGCTCACGCTGCGTATCAAGCCGGACCGGATCCGCGACGTGATCGGGCCGGGCGGCAAGGTGATCCGCGCCATCCAGGAGACCACCGGCACGAAGATCGACATCGAGGATACGGGCGAAGTGACGATCTTCTCCCCCGACGGGGAGGCCATCGAGCGCGCCCAGGCCATGGTGCAGGAGCTCACCCAGGAGGCCGAGCTCGACCGCATCTACGTCGGCAAGGTGAAGCGGATCACCGACTTTGGTGCGTTCGTGGAGATCTTCCCGGGCACCGACGGGCTGATCCACATCAGCCACCTGGCGGAGGGGCGCGTCGAGAAGGTGACCGATGTGGTCTCCGAGGGCGACGAGGTCCTCGCCAAGTGCATCGACATCGATCCGACGGGGCGGATCCGACTGTCGCGGAAGGAGGCCCTCGCCGCGGCGGAGCCGAAGGCCTGAGGACGTGCCGGCGCCCGTGCGGGTTCGAATCGCCCGACGGCCCGGCGCCGAGGACCTTCCGCTCCCGTCCCGGGCCACCCCGGGTGCCGCCGGCTACGACCTCCACGCAGCGGTCGAGTCCGATGCGTGGCTCGCTCCCGGAGACCGGGTGCTCGTGCCCACGGGCTTCTCGATCGCGCTACCCGACGGCTACGAGGCGCAGGTGCGGCCCCGGAGCGGTCTCGCCCTCGCCCACGGGATCGTCCTGCCGAACGCACCCGGTACGATAGACTCCGACTACCGGGGGGAGGTCAAGGTCATCCTGTGGAACGCCGGGGAGAAGGCGTTCGCGATCCGGCGCGGGGATCGCATCGCCCAGCTCGTGATCGCGCCGGTGGCGCGGGCCGAGTGGGAGCTGGTCCCGGCGCTGGAGGCCAGCGACCGCGGCGCCGGCGGCTTCGGGCACACGGGCAAGGCCGCGCAGCGAGCCGGAGGCGAGCGGACAGCGGACGAGCGAGCAGAGCCGAGCGGAGGCGGGCCCCCGCCGGGCGAAACAACGGGGATGTGACGTGAGCGAGGCGACCCCGCGCGCGCCGGAAGCCGCGGACCGACCGCCCGAGGGGCCGGTTCACCCGCGGCCGCCGACCCCGCTGCCGCCGGCGCGGAAGGCCCGCGAGCTGCCCAAGCGGCTGCTCTCGGCGGCGATCCTGATCCCCACGGTCGTCTACGTGATCACGCTGGGCGGGATCGCCTATCTCGCGACCGTCATCGTGATCATCCTGCTCGGCCAGCGCGAGATCTACGCGCTCATCGAGGACAAGGGCGCACACCCCCTGGTGGGGTTCGGGCTGGCGGCGGGCGCGGCGCTTCCCGTCGTGGCCTTCGTGGGCACCGAGTATCACGCCACGATCCTGATGACCGTGACGCTCCTGGCGGTGATGGTGCTCCAGCTGCGCAAGGCCCAGATCACCGAGGCCCTGGCCAGCATCTCCGGGACCTTCTTCGGCGTGTTCTACGTCGGCTGGCTGCTCTCCCACGCGATCGTGCTGCGCGATTTCCACAAGGCCGTCACCGCGCGCTTCGGCGCCGGGGTCACCGAGCGGCTCGGGATCGCCGTCGACGCGGGCATCTTCCTGATGCTCTTCACGCTCACGATCGTGATCCTGTGCGACGCCGGCGCGTACTTCGCCGGGCGCGCCTACGGGAAGCGCAAGCTCGCTCCGAAAATCAGCCCCGGAAAGAGCGTCGAGGGGGCGATCGGCGGCGTGCTCGTCGGAACCGTCGGCGGGCTGGCCGCGAAGGGGGTCTTCGAGGTCTTCTGGCCCGAGCTCTCCCACTTCCTGGGCTGGATCGCCGCCGCTGTCCTGGGCGTGCTGATTTCCGTGGTTTCGATCCTGGGCGACCTGATCGAGTCGCTGCTCAAGCGCGACGCGCGGGTGAAGGACGCCGGAAAGCTGCTGCCGGGAATGGGGGGAATGCTCGACCGCATCGACTCCAACCTGCTCGGGATTCCGGTGATGTACTACCTGCTTCTGTGTTATGTGTTCATCGAGGTGGCCAACTCGTGATCGAGCGCTACTCGCGGCCGGAGATGCGGGTCATCTGGTCCGACGATCGAAAGTACCGCTACTGGCTGGAGGTCGAGCTGGCCGTCAGCGAGGTGCTGGCGGAGCGGGGAGAGATCCCGCGCGAGGCGCTCGACGCCCTCCGCGCCCGGGCCGACGTGGACGCCGAGCGCGTGGCGGAGATCGAACGCGAGGTCCGCCACGACGTGATCGCGTTCCTCACGACGGTCGCGGAGCGCGTCGGGCCCGAGGCGCGCTGGCTCCACTACGGGATGACCTCCAGCGACGTGCTCGACACGGCACTGGCGCTGCAGATCCGCGACGCCGGAGCGCTCGTCCGCGGCGGGGTCGAGCGCGTGATCGAGACGCTGCGCCGCCGCGCGCTGGAGTTCCGCCACACGCCCTGCGTCGGGCGCACCCACGGCGTTCACGCCGAGCCCATGACCTTCGGGCTCAAGCTGCTGGTCTTCTACGCGGAGATGTGCCGCAACCGGGAGCGCCTCGACCGCGCGCTTCCCGAGGCGGCCGTGGGCAAGATCTCCGGAGCCGTGGGCACCTTCGCGCACCTGGATCCCGCCGTCGAGGAGAGCGTGTGCCGGCGACTCGGGATCGGCTTCGAGCGCGCCGCCACCCAGGTGGTGCAGCGCGACCGCCACGCCGCGCTGATCGGCGTGCTGGCGCTGATCGCCTCGAGCCTCGACAAGTTTGCGGTGGAGATGCGCCACCTCGCGCGCACGGAAGTCAGGGAGGTGGAGGAAGAGTTCGGCTCGGGACAGAAAGGCTCCTCCGCCATGCCGCACAAGCGAAACCCCTGGCGCCTCGAGAACGTCTCGGGCCTCTCCCGCGTGATCCGCGGCTACGCCGTGGCGGCCCTCGAGAACATGGCGCTGTGGCACGAACGGGACATCAGCAACTCGTCGGTCGAGCGCATGATCTTTCCGGACGCGATGGCCACCCTAGACTTCATGCTGCAGCGCTTCGCCGACCTGATGGACACGCTCGTCGTCCGCCCCGAGCGGATGCGCGAGAACCTGGAGCTCACGCGGGGCCTGGCCTTCAGCGGCTCCCTGCTGCTGGCGCTCACGGGCAAGGGGCTCGCCCGCGAGGAGGCCTACGCGCTCGTCCAGGGCCACGCCATGGAGGTCTGGGAGCGCGGCGGCGACTACCGCGAGCGGGTGCTGTCGGATGCGCGGATCACCGAGGTGCTCTCGAAGGAGGAGATCGAACGAGCGTTCAGCCTCGAACGGGCGCTGCGCAACGTCGACGCCATCTTCGAGCGAACATTGGAGGAGTGAGGGTGGTGAAGGCGTTGGTCCACGTGACGCTCAAGCCGGACGTGCTCGATCCCCAGGGCAAGGCCATCCAGCGCGCGGCGACGTCGCTGGGTTACGACGCGGTGCGCGGCGTTCGCCAGGGCAAGCTCTTCGAGATCGAACTCGACGTCCGGGACGAAGAACAGGCCCGCAAGCTGGTGACGGAGCTGTCTTCGAAGCTGCTCGCCAACCCGGTGATCGAGAGCTTCGACATCGTCCGCATCGCAACGTCCCCGTCCCCGTAGCGCGGTCCACGCCGACAAGAGCCCCCTCGGCGCCGGCCCCGGGGGTGCGGCAACTCGGTCGGCGCTGCGGTTGTTCCCCGGCTAGAGGCCCAGGTTGCGGCGGATGCGGGGGAGTGCCGGCCCCAGGTCGGGCGCGAAGGCGACGCCCGTGATCCGCTCGTAGGCCTCGATGTAGCGGCGTGCCGCCTCGCAGCGTACGTCGACGGGGATTTCAGGGGGGGTGCCGTCGCCGGAGTAGCCCCGGTCGATCAGCCAGCGGCGCACGTACTCCTTGTCGAGGGCCTCGGGCTCCTGCCCGAGGGAGAGAGCTCGCTCGTAGCCTTCGCGGTACCAGTAGCGGGAGGAGTCGGGTGTGTGGATCTCGTCGATCACCACGATGCGTTCGTCGTCGTCGAGTCCCAGCTCGTACTTCGTGTCCACCAGGACCAGGCCGCGCTTCTCGGCCCAGCGCCGACCCTCGGCGAAGAGCGCCGCGGCGACGCGGGCGCCCTCGTCGTAGAGCGCCGAGCTGATGATCCCGCGCTCGATCAGGGCCTCCCGCGAGATGAGCTCGTCGTGCTGTCCCTTCGGGGCCTTGGTCGTCGGCGTGAGCAGCGGCTCGGGAAGCGGCTCGTGCTTGCGTAGACCCTCGGGCAGCCGATGGCCGCAATAGACGCGCTCGCCGCGCTCGTAGGCCCTCCAGATCGACGTGGGGCTCGAGCCGCTGAGGTGCGCGCGATAGACGAACTCGACCGGCAGCGGTCGGCACTCCCGCACCACCGAGACGTTGGGATCGGGGACCTCGAGCAGGTGGTTCGCCGCGATCGCGCGCGTGTGCTCGAACCAGAACGCCGCGATCTGGTTGAGCACCTGTCCCTTGAAGGGCAGGGTGCTCACGACGACGTCGAAGCAGCTCACGCGGTCGGTGACGACAATGAAACGCCGTTTGTCCGCGATGTAGCTGTCTCGGACCTTGCCCTCCTCGCGGGTCCCGAGCTCCGTCAGGTCGCTCCGCTCGAGCGTGGTCTCGCACTGGTCTCTCAGCAGCGTCGGATCGATGCCCACGGAGCCTCCCCTGGCCGCCGCGCGTCGCGCAGCGCTCGCCAACGCGTCATATACCGTCTCGTCCCGGCGTACGGCAAGGGGAGTGTCGTCCCGGTCTTCCGGGTCCGCTCCTCGCCGTCGTCTTCAGCGCCGCCTCCCGTAGATGACGACGGGGGGGCGGTCGTGCGGGGTCGCGAAATGGTGGAGGCGGATGTCCTCGCGATTGGACCAGGCGACGTCGGGATTTTCGAGGACGTACCGTTCGTACGCCTCCGCGGAGAGGTACGCTTCCAGCACTTCCCCCACACGCTTCTCCTCGTCGGTGTACCGGTGACGACGCAGGATGATCCACTCGGCGCCTTGCGCTTCCGACAGGTCTTCCCCCGTCAGCCCGCCGATCACCCGGAGCGGTGTGTAGAACTTGACGGGAAGATCGCCGTAGGTGATCGCAACCGTATCGCTCGGTCTCGCCCGTTGCTTCAGGAACCGCACGATGCCCTCGATCGGTCCCTCGTAACCGTGGGTAATCTCGTGCAGGTAGGCCTGCAAGGGACCGCCGCTGGCCCAGGCCACCCACACCACGAGCGCCGCCGCCCCGGCGAGAAGCGAACGGCGCAGGAGCGCGCCCATCAGCAGGCCGCTGATCAGGAAGAGCGGCGGCGCCAGCGGGGCGAGATAGCGGACGTACGCCCCCGGGCTCACGAGGGCGAGGGTCGTGACGTTGACGACGCAGAAGAGCAGGATCAGCCACACACCGCGCCAGATTCCGGGTTCCACGTCGTCGCTCTTCGTGAGCCGCCGCCAGATCGCGAGTGTCGGCGGGATCAGCAACAGCGACGGGTGGAAGAAGTCGGAGAAGAGCGTGCGGGTGAAGCGCCGCGCGTAGCGCGCGGAGGCGTCCAGGTCGAGCAGCCTGTCGCCGTAGCTCTCGGCGTAGCGGATCGTCGCGAACCACCACACCCACGGGAGGTTGAACAGTGCCGTGGCCGCGGCGACGACCAGCACGCTTCGCAGCTTCTCGCGCTCGAAAATCCCCGCGTGCAGCAACAGCGTCGCCAGGAGCGTTGCGGCGTAGAGGTAGTGGGAGTGAAAGAGCAGGGTCAGGGCCCCGAACAGCAGCCACGCCCGACGGTGCGCCCCGCGCCGCAGCCCGGCGTAGGCGTAGAGTCCCAGGAGCGAGAAGAAGGTCGCGAAGGCGTACCAGCGGCACTGGCGGCTCAGGATCAGGAACGGGACGCAGACGGCCAGCATCGCGGCGGCGGCCGCGGCGGCGCGGCGGTCCCGCCACAGCGTCCGGGCCGTGGCGTAGGTCAGGATGACGGTGGCGATGCCGAACAGCGCGAAGGGCAGGCGCGCGGCGAAGGTGTTGGTGCCGAAGACGAGAAACGAGGCGGAGACCGCGTAGAAGGGAAGCCATGCATGCCACTTCCAGACGTGGTTCTGCGCGTATTCGCGGCCGAGCTCCTGGGAGAAGTAGTTCGTGCCGTCGCTTCCGAGGGGGATCCCGTGGGAGAGGATCGTCCGGGCGATGAGCGCGGTCTGGGCCTCGTCCTGCCACAGAAGGCGGTCGCCGAGGTTGGCCAGGAGGAGGACGGCAGCCAGGGTGGCCGGCAGCGCGAGAGCGAGAGCATCGTTGCCGAGCCGCAACCGTCACCCCCCGACAAGGATCTTGCGCGTCGGTGGTGCCGCCCGCCGCACTGCACCGAGTACGGCAGCATAGCGTGGCGCGGGAGCGCGGCGTTGCTCGGGACCGCGTCTGAGATGCGGTACCCTGCCCCCCGGCTCCCACCGGCCATGAGTGCGTCCACCCGAACGCTGCTGCGCGTATTGCCGATCTCGGTCGCGCTCGCCCTGCCGTTGGTCGCCTCCGAGCTCTTCCTCCGATCGCGCTTCGGAGACACGCCGTACGTCCCGGGGCCGCGGCTGCTCGCCGTGCAGTCGCAGCTCGCGTTGCATCCCGACGTCGGCTTCCTGTGGCGGGGCGGCATCGACGTGAGCGACGGCGTCCTGTTGCCGTGGAACGACCAGATCGTCGAGCCGCTCTCGACGGACCCGGACGGATTCCGCAACCACCCGCGCGCGATCGCGTGGCGGTCCGAGGGGCGGCGCGTGAACGTCATCGGTCTCGGGGACTCCTTCGTGCACGACGCCGCCTACCGTTTTCACGAGCTCTTCGGACAGCGCGGCCTCTTCTACTACAACATGGCGATGCACCGGCACTCGCCACCGCAGTACAATCGCATCCTGGAAGCCTACGCGGCGCCGCAGCGGCCCGATTGGGTGGTGTACGGCGTGTTCGAGAACGACTTCCGCGAGGCCATCGACTTCGAGCAATGGCAGGCCTCCGGACTCGACTGGTTCAGCTACCACTCGGGCACCTGGGCGGGGCCGCCCGTGAGTGCGTCCGCGTGGGTGCGGTGGATCCGCCGCCAACTTCCCGGGGCCTACGGCTTCACCCGCAGCCTCACGAGCGCCTCGCGCCGGCGCCGCGAGCAGGGCCGCGGGGAGCAGGAGATCCCCGGCAACGTGCTCGCCCACGTTCTGGACGCCGCCGAGATCGCTCGCGCCCACGGAATCCGCCTGCTGCTGGTCCTGATCCCCGCAAAGACGACGGTCCTGAGCGGCAGCTCCGACGATTCGCGACTCGTGGACCGCCTGCTCGTCGGGCTCGACGGCGCCGGCCTCTCGATCCTCGACCTGCGGTCGACCTTCGCCGACCCGGCCCGGAAACCCGAGTCGCTCTACTACCGCAGCGACGCCCACTGGAATGCCGAGGGCATGCGCGTCGCGGGCGAAGCGATCCTGGAGGCCCTCGCCCACGCACCTGACGGCGAGCCGGGCCGTGACTCCGATCAGGGGTTCGCGCCGGATTCGCCGCGGCGGGACGCGCTCCAGGCGCCGAAGCCCAGCAGCATGGCGGACATCAGCGACAGCGACAGGCCGACCGTGAAGCTCCAGGGCCGATATTCGAACCGCACCCGGGTCTCGCCGGCCGGGAGCGCGACGGCGCGAAACGCGTAGTTCGCGCGGTAGAGGTCGATCTCGTCCTCTCCTGCGTAGGCCTTCCAGCCCGGGAAGTGGGTGTCGAAGAGGACCAGGAACCCGGGCGTTTCGAGGGCCGCTTCGATCGTGACGGCATCCGTCGCGTATTCGGTGATTCGGACCGCGTCGCGCGCGCTTCCCGGTCGCTCGGGGGGAGGCGGAGGCGCCCGCTCCAGCAGGACGGCCTCGCGCGGGTCGAACCCGGGCGAGCGCACCCGCGCCAGCAGGTCGCGCGCATCGGGCACGACCTCGTAGCGGCGCACGATCCGTGCGCGCTCGACGTACGCTTCGACCCGGTAGACGGAGACCTCCTCGTGGTGGATGCGCCGGAACCACGGCTCGGGAAGCTCCACGTCCCGGTTCGTCACCAGGTACTTGACGTTGAGCAGGGTGGTCGCGGGCAGCTCGGAGGTCCAGTTCATGAACTGGAAGTCGCCCGCCTCGCCGCGGATGAATTCCTCGTACCTCCGGACCGACATGTAGTCGCGCCCGCGGACGTCCTGCAGGCCGAAGACCAGGCCGCTGTTCGCCGGAAGGACCTTCCCCAGAGCGCTGACGCGGAAGATCGAAGCGTCCGCCTTCAGAACGCGGATACCTGGGGTCTCCGGGTAGTACAGCCGGCGTTCGATGCTCGGATTGTAGTCGTACGCGAACCAGAGCATTTCGAGGGTCAGCGCCGCCAGGCAGAGGCTTCTCGCGCGACGCTTCCGACCGGCTGCCAGCGTCGTCAGCGTCACGACCAGCAGCGCGGCGAGGAAGACCGAGACCTGCCGGGCGACGAAGGCGAACGCCGCGGGCTCGTTCAGGGGCGAACGCAGCCGGATCCACAGCCAGCCCAGCAGCACGGTGGCGGCGAGCCACGTGACGACGAAGGCGAGCGTGCGCCGGCGCTCCGCCCGCGCCGATCCCAGGCGGTCGAGACCGAATCCGCCGAGCACGGATCCCGCGAAGCCGACGATCAACAGGAGCCGCGTGTGGTCGATGTTCCGCAGCACGGGCAGCGCGCCCATCAGCCGGGGCAGCGGGGGCAGTCCGAAGATCACGCAGAGGCCGGCGAGAGCCAGCAGCCCGTAGAAGATCACGATCCGCTCCCGCCGCAGCACGATCGCGAGCAGGCCCAGGTAGAGCGTCGTCACTCCGAAGAAGCCGGTGCGACCGTTGAAATTGTGCACGCGCAGGAGATCCAGGTGGCCGGCGAGCTGTTCGAAGCCGGTGACCGGGCTGCCGGCGACGTAGGGGAGCAGGAAGGAGATCAGCGCCTGGGGCGGCAGGTGCAGCGACGAACGGCCGAGCGCCGCCGCAGACGCTGCCGCTGAGCTGTGCAGGGTGTACTCGAGGAAGGGCAGAAGCTGGACGCCGGCCAGGAGGATTCCGCACGCCAGCGCCGCGCCGAAGCGCGCGACGCGCCGGCCCGTGATGGCGTCGCGGCGGCGGCAGACGACCCGGAAGGCGAAGTACAGGCCGATGAAGGCGCTGACATGGACGATCGTCGGCGGATGACCGCCGAGCAGCATCGCCCCGTAGGCCACGGAGAAGCCGAGCCAGGTCCGCAAGGGACTTCCGCGCGGCCGCCGGGCTTCGCGCCCGCCGGCGGGCGCGAACTCGCCCTCGATCAGGTACAGCAGGAGCGGCAGCCACATCGCGCTGTTGCTGTGCGGGTGCCCGAGCCACACGATCATGAAGCCGGAGAGTGCGAAGGCCATTGCCGAGAGCGTCGCGGCGCTGCGCGAAGTCCCCACGCGGCGCATGTAGAAGAACGTGAAGAGGCCGGCGAGGAAGAGCTTCACGAGCGCGGAGAAGCCGCGGGAGGCGAAGGGGTCCAGCGGAGACAGCAGCAGATTGAGCGGGAAGAACGGCGCGCTCTGCATCGAGGCGACGTTCGGTAGCCCGCCGGCCAGGCCGGGATTCCAGAGCGGAAGCTCGCCGCGGACGAGGTGGTCGTGCAGGAACTGCTGCTGGGGGATCAGCTCGAGAAACTGATCCGCGAGCAGCCGGTTCGATACGCTCCGGCCGAGCTCGGCGCGCCAGGGATCGTAGGCGGTGATTCCGTCCACCGGAACCAGACCGCGTCCGAGGAACAACGACTGGTGCAACAGGATGCAGATCGCGCCCAGGAGCAGGCCGAGACCTGCAAGGCTCCGTCGGTCCCATCTCCCCGGCCGCGGGCCGCCCGGTTGCGGGGTGGCGCCGCGCCGCCTCCAGGCGAGCCACACCAGATAGGCCAGCAGGGGAACGCAGCCCAGGGCGGAGCAGACCAGCAGGCCGATGCGGGTGTCGTCGGTCAGCATCCGGGTCAGCCCGGCGCCGACCAGGACGAGCAGGCATCCGATCGCGAGAATTCTGGACGATCGCGCTGTTCGCGACCTCACGAAGCTCCCCTCGCTACCCGCAAGACGCGCCGAGCACGGCGGCGCACTGGATTCTCCCCGGCGCTTCGGACCCGCTCATCGCCCTCGCGTGGACGGCATGGGCTCCGATAACGTGCGATAACCCCGCCTGGGGTGGCGGGCTCCGCCACGATAACGCACCGGAGACCGCCCGGGGAACGCTCTTGGCACGACGCAACGCGCTGCTGGCACTTCCGTGGGTCGCGTGCGCGATCGCGTGCTGGCCGCTCGTCCGCGACGGCTTTCCGCGGGGGCACGACTGGGTCTTCGAGCTGGTGCGGGTCGCCGAGTACCGGGCGGCGCTCGCGGCGGGTCAGCTGCCGCCGTCCTGGGGAGAGAATCTCTACGGCGGCTACGGGTCGCCGGTGTTCCTGTTCTACGCGCCGCTGTTCTCGGCCGGTGCGGCGCTCTTCGCCTGGGCGCTGGACTCGGTCGCTGCGGGCGCGGCACTCCTGCTCGTCCTGCTCACGGTCGTCTCCGTCGTCACGACACGCCGGATGATCGCGAGCGCGTGCGCGTGGCCGGCGGGGGTGGGGCCGGCCAACGAGGTCGCGGCTGCGGCGGTCCGGGTCGGCGTCTACGTCGCTCTCCTGCACCCCTATCTGCTGGGCGACAAGCTGCTGCGCAACGCGGACGCGGAGTTCGCGGCGCTGTGCTTCGTGCCGATCGTCCTCGAAGGCGTGCTGCGCGCGGGCGCGCGGCCGCGGGCGGCGTTCGCGCTGGTTTCCGGCGGGCTCGCGCTCACGATCCTCTCGCACAATCTGACGGCGCTGGTCGCGGTCGGCCTCGCGCTGGGAGCCGGTCTCGTGCTGTACCCGCCGGGTCGTTCGGGCCGAACCTGGGCGGTCCTCGGAGCGGCGCTCGGGTTCGGTCTCGCCCTCACCGCGTTCTTCTGGCTGCCCGCCGTCTCGCTCACCTCGTGGGTTCGCACGGAGGACCTGCTGCGCGGCAAGTTCGACTTCCACCGACAGTTCCCCGCAGGTGGGGCGATCTTCGGCTACGGGCCCTTCTACGCCACCGGGCTCGTCACACCCGCCGCGCTGCTGGCGGCGATCACCGTGGCGTTCCGCCTCCGCGACGATCCGCGTCGCCGGCTGCTCGTCGGGGTCCTCGGGGCCGCCGTGGTCTTCCTGTTCCTGACCTCGCGCGCGAGCACCGTCGTCTGGGAAAGCGCGCCGCTCCTGCCGCTGTTCCAGTTCCCGTGGCGCTGGATCGGTCCGCTGGCGCTCGTGACCGCGCTGGCGGCCGCGCTGGCCTTCGCCGGATCGCTGGCCGGAGCGCGTCCGCGTCTGCGCGTGACGATCGAGCTGGCGGTATTCGCCCTCTGTGTTCTGAACGCGCTCCCGCTGCTCGCCCAATCGCGCCCGATCCTTCCTCAACTGCGAACGCGGCTGCCTCAGCTGCTGACCCCGGAGGCGATCCGGCGCGACGGGCGGTCCGTGACCGTCTTGGACGAGTACCTCCCGCGCGCGGCCAATCCCGAGGTGTGGAAGACACGACGCCCCCGGGAAAGTCCGGTGGTGCGGGTCGGGGGGGCCGCCGACGTGGTCGTGCTCCGGGACGCCGGCTCGCACATCCGGCTGAGCGTGCGCGCCGCCGAGCCGACGTCGTTGCGCCTGGCGCGCTGGGCCTTTCCCGGCTGGAGGCTCGAGCTCTCCGGCCGGTCGGCCGAGTGGCAGGCCAACGAGGACGGCTCGATCGACATCGACGTGCCCGCCGGCGAGACGCTCGTCGAGCTCCGCTACCGGGCGCCCGCGGTGCGCCGCTTCGGGCTCGCCGCCAGCGCCGTCGCGCTCGCCGGCTGGCTCGCCCTCGTGGCGAGCCGCCGGCTACCGCTCAGGAGAAACTCCGTTTCCTGACCGTGGCCCGCCGCTCCGGGGCGGCGGGCCGTCGGGACTTCGGTTGTTCGCGAGCGGGAGCGCGGGTACCCTTGCGATGCTCCCTTTCCCAGAGAACGCCAACTTCCGGGGAGTCCGCAACCGGCTTCCCAGCGCGGCTTCCGAGGTATTCCCTTGCTCGCGGTGGTGCAGTTTCCGGGCTCGAACGACGACCGCGACATGCGCTTCGCGCTGAAGGGCGTCCTGGGCGCCGAGACCGAGCTCGTGTGGCACAAGCGGTCCGAGCTCTCCTCTGGAACCACGGCCGTGGTCTGCCCGGGGGGCTTCTCGTACGGCGACTACCTCCGCTGCGGGGCCATGGCGAAGTTCTCGCCGATCATGGCCGCCGTGCGCCGCTTTGCGGAGGCGGGCGGGCCCGTGCTCGGCGTCTGCAACGGCTTCCAGGTGTTGTGCGAGGCGGAGCTGCTGCCGGGCGTGCTCGTCCGCAACCACCATCTCCACTTCGTGTGCGACTTCGTTCACGTGCGGGTCGAGCGGGCTGCGCCGCCCTTCACCTCGCGGGCGCGGGCGGGGGACGTGCTGAGGCTTCCGATCAAGCACGGCGAGGGCGCCTACTTCGCGGAGGCCGAAGTGCTCGCTCGGCTCGAGCGCAACGGCCAGGTGCTGGTGCGCTACTGCGAGGCCGACGGGACGCCGACCGCAGCCGCCAATCCCAACGGGTCGCTCGCCGGCGTGGCCGGCGTGACGAACGAGGCCGGCAATGTCTTCGGCCTGATGCCGCACCCCGAGCACGCCGTGGAGGCGGCGATCGGCGGTGTCGATGGCCTCGCGATCCTGGGCTCGCTGGTCGACGCCGTGCGCGGCGCGAGAGGTCGGCGGTGACGGACCCGCGAGTCGATCTGGACCTCGCCCGGGAGCATGGCCTCAGCGACGCCGACTACGCGCGCATTCTCGAGATCCTGGGCCGCACCCCGACCTTTCCCGAGCTCGGGAT
>Ga0224512_10003242_pt1 | contig 14438 bp, 10 predicted proteins | sample SF_May12_sed_USG_4_FD_169103 | JGI IMG/M metagenome (GOLD analysis project Ga0224512, IMG submission 169103) | Sediment microbial communities from San Francisco Bay, California, United States - SF_May12_sed_USGS_13 | ecosystem: Environmental > Aquatic > Marine > Sediment | place: USA...
CCTGTTCTCCAAGATGCGCTTCCTCTCGGTCCAGCTCGAGGCCTATCTGGCGGACGATCTCTGGCTCAGGAACGCGGCCCACGCCAACGCCATGGCCCGGCGCCTTGCCGAGGGCCTATCGGAGATGCCGGGTGTCGAGTTGCTGCACAGCGTCGAGGCCAACGAGATCTTCGCCCGCCTGCCGGCGGCCGTCGCCGACGGCCTTGAGGCGGCGGGCTTCGGCTTCTACCGCTGGGGCGCCGCCGAGACTCCCGAGGTGCGGCTGGTCGCCGCCTGGAACACCCAGCCGGCCGCCGTCGAGGCCTTCCTCGCCACGGCGCAAGACCTGGCCGAGGCGGCGGCTCAGACCAAGTAAGGCCGGGCGGGGATCAGCCGCGCCGGCCCTGGAACCATGCCAGGCAGTCCCGAATGTCGTTGCGTACGTGATATTCGGCGCCGGTCCAGCCCTGGTAGCCCAGGCGGTCGATCGCCGCGAAGACCCGGTCGAAGTTGATCTCGCCGCTGCCGGGCTCGTGGCGGCCCGGCGTGTCGGCGAACTGGATATGGGCGATCTGGTCCATGTGGCGCTCCAGGGCCGGGATCAGGTCGCCCTGCATGACCTGGCGGTGGTAGAGGTCGAACTGCAACCAAAGGTTCTCGCCGCCAGCCCGGGCGATGGCTTCCAGGGCCGCCTCCGTGGTCTGCACGATAAAGCCCGGCGCGTCGCGGCCGTTGATCGCCTCGACCAGCACGGCGATGCCCCGGCGCCCGAAGAACTCCGCCGCCCGGGCTAGGTTGCCGGCCAGCACCTCCCGGCAGGCCTCGCGCGAGGCCCCGTCGGGCACGCAGCCGGCCAGCACGTTGACCTTGCGGCAGTCGAGCGCCCGGCAATAGGCGAGCGCCCGGTCCAGCCCGGCGCGGAACTCGCCCTCGCGGCCGGGCAGGCCGGCGACGCCGACCTCGCCGGCCGCGAGGTCGCCGGCCGGGAGGTTGATCAGCACCACCTCGAGTCCCGCGGCGCGCGCCCGGGCCGCCACCGCCTCGGCCGGGTGGTCGTAGGGAAACTGGATGTCGACTGCGGCGAAGCCCAGCTCGGCCGCTGCGGCGAAGCGCTCAAGGAAGGGCCTGTCCTCCAGCATCATGCTGAGGTTGATCGAAAAGCGCGGCATGCCCGTCCCCTCCCTCGCGCGCCCGCCCCCGGCGGCGGGCGCCCGGACCTTAGGGCGCGGCGGCGAGTCGGGGGAAGCTCCCGGAACCCGGGCCGAAAAAAGGGCAAGGCGAGGGATTCAGGGGACTTGTAACCGGCGCGCCGATTGGCTACATCAGTGGCCGGCGCAAGGCTACTTTAGTGTCCCCTTCGTCTAGTGGCCTAGGACATCGGCCTCTCACGCCGAAAACAGGGGTTCGAGTCCCCTAGGGGACGCCAAATCTCCACCATTGCTGTGCAAAAGTGAGTACCGTCGAGGTTCCGGCTATTCGGTGCGGCGCACGACGGGCGCACCGCGGCGGCTGGCGACATCGATCAGTCTTTCACGGATACGCAGAAACAGCTTGGCGGGCAGGAGGCCATAGCTGAAGCGCGGCGGGTCGCTTCCGACGATCGGCCGCAGGTCGGGACCCGGCCACCGAAACCGATTAACCTCGCTGACGATGGTCCAGGACCTCTCGTCGTCCAGACCAAGGCGGCGCTTCGTTTCCGGCGGCAATTCGACCGCCGCCGCCATGTCCTTTGGCGCGGTATGGGTAATCGGCGCCACGGTTAGGATCGTGCCGAGTTCGTCCTGGATCGTGCTCAGCACGATCACGCAGGGACGGTCCTTGCCGCCCTCTTCCAGTCCGCATCGGGCTTCCTCGTGCCAGAGATAGGCGTAGCTGATGACAAGGCCGGGTGTCGGGTCGGGGAGCGACACTGGCGGCGTGCTATTCGACTTCGCGGTCGTAGGAGGCGGCCTCGGCGGGCGGCTTGGCCGCGGCGATTGCCTCGAGGTCCTCGGTGCTCAGATCTTCGACCCGCAGCACCTCGCGCTCGCGGCGCTTCAGGCGGTCGTATTCTTGGGCGGAAAGAACGACGATCTTGTCCCGTCCGTTACGGGTGACGGTCAAGGGTTCGGTCAGGGCCAAATCCTGGTAGAGACCGACTTTCTTCTGGAACTCGGTCGAAGATACGCGGCGCATGGGCACCCACTTTGGTAGGGATATTGAATAATATACTTAATATACGGATTATCCGTAAATCTGTCAATGTCGCGGTTATGGCGCGCTAAACCACATACAGGTACAAGTCTGGGACCGCTCACTTGGTGTCGTAGCGGCTGGCGACGGGCCTCAACGGCACCATCAGCACTCAGTGCTCATTTTCGTCCCCAATGGTACGCCAGATCGACTCAGACGCCGAAAATCAAAGCGCAAGACCCGCCTTCAAGGCGCGACGGCGCACTCGATCGAGGACCCGACGCGCGCGAGGACTCCTTCGGCGGAGTCGATCAGGGCGGCAATGTGCAATGCCGCCGATTGTTGGTCCGGGCCGGAGGCTTGGATCGAGGCCACGGCGGCGATGGTTTCGCCACCGAGCAGACCCTTGGCGACGAGATCCTCCGTGCGATCAGACAGCGACGCGGCCGGCTCGGCATCGCCCGCCCCGTTCCCGTTGCTCAGGACTGCCATAGAGGTCACGGCCGCCGTGACCGCGTCCTGGAGCGGTGCGCGGGCCTCGACGGCGAAGCCGCCGCCGGCCAGGAGCGCTGCCATGCGCAGCTTCCGCTCCGCATCGGTGTAGAGCGTGCGGGCACGCGCCAGCCGCTGCCGGTGGCATTCGGCGGTGTCGTCCAGAGAAGGCGCGCGGTGCAACTGCCGTCTCTCGCCGGCGAAGCTCACGATGCCGGCTTCGGCCAGCCGCCTGAGCGCGGCGAAGCCGGTACGGTCCAGGACCTCGACGCGCGGCGGGGCAACGTCGGGGTCGCCGTCCGGCTCGCCGGCGGCGCGCGCCAGCCGCTCGATCTCCTGTGCCGCGGTCCCGGGCGCGCCGTCGATGACCGCCAGCACACTCTCCCGGCCGTTGGCATCGCTGTGCGCTTCGAGCAGCAGCAGGCCGTCGCCGTGCCGCGCGACAAGGTCCGCGTGCAGCCGTTCGGCGAAGGTCTCGCGGCCGGCCGGCGGTGCGTCGTCCGTTGCCGTCGCCATCGCCGCCTCCAGGCGTTCGATGAAGGCCTTGCGGCCCGAGGGCATGCGCAGCGCCTTCAGATCGCCCCGGCCGTCGAGCACGCCCTCGGCCAAGCCCTGCTTCTGCGACAGGAGATGCAGGATCCGATGCTCGATCGAGTTCTCCGTGACCAGGTTGATGACGCTGACCGGCCGGCGCTGGTGCTTGCGCCAGGCGCGCGCAATGCGCTGCTCCAGCTTCGCCGGGTTCCAGGGCAGGTCGAGGTTGATGACAACATTGGCCGCTTGCAGGTTCAGCCCGACGCTGCCCGAGTCGCTCGACAGCAACAGGCGGCAGTTCGGATCGTCCTTGAACCGCCTGATCTCGACACGGCGCCGCGCCTGTGGCACGGCACCGGTGTGCCAAGCCGCCTCCAGGTCCATTTCGCGCGCCAGTTCGCCGACCAGCTCGAGCATGCGTACCCATTCGGAGAAGACGATGACCTTGCATTGGGGCTCGGCCAGGAAGTCGGCCAGGATGCCCTCGAACTCCTCCAGCTTGGGGCAGAGCCGGCAGTCTTGATCGAGGATGTACGGCGTGTCGCAGGTCATTCGCATGCAGGCGAGCCATTTTTGCAGCCGGTCGAACTCCTCCTTGGTGAGGCTGCGCCGACGCGCGACCGCCAGCAGACGGGCGGCCCGCGCCTCGTAGTCCTGGTAGCGTAGGCGCTGTTCCCCGGCCATGGCGACGAAGTAGTTGGTCACCGTGCGTGCCGGGAGCTGGTCCTCGACGTCGCTCTTGCGCCGGCGCAGCATGACCGGCCCAAGGCGCCGATGCAGCTCTTCCAGGTTGCGGTAGTCGACCGGACGTCCACGCTCGTCGAGCTCGTAGAAGTCGCGGTTGAAGCGGAACAGCGGCCCGAGCAAACCCGGGTCCAGGTATTGCACGATCGAGTAGACTTCGTCGATGCGGTTCTCCAACGGCGTGCCGGTGAGCACGAAGGCGTAGGGGCTCCTGAGGCCCTTGACCGCGCGCGCTGTCTTGGTCTGCCAGTTTTTGATGCGCTGCGCCTCGTCGAGAATCACAACGTCCGGCTTGAGTATGCGGTTGATCTCGGGTCCGTCCGGGATGACCTGCTCGTAGTTGCCCAGGCTGAAGAAGGCCGGTTCCCGGTAGGCTTGCAGCCGCTTGGCGCGGCCACCGTCGACGATCCGCACCGGCAGCTCGGTGAAGCGGGCGATCTGCTCCTGCCACTCGGCCTTGAGCGAGGCCGGGCAGACCACGAGGACGCGGGCGATTTCGCGCCTGCGGCGCAGCAATTCGCAGGCGGCGATCGCCTGCACCGTTTTGCCCAGGCCCATCTCGTCCGCCAACAGGGCGCGCTCGCCGAAGGCCAGATGCAGCATCCCGTCGCGCTGATAGGGGAGCAAGGGATGGCGCAACAACTCGAGCTCGACTCGACCGTGCGCCGCTTCGGCGATGTAATGCTCGCGCTCGTGCCGGCGTGCAACCTGCCCGCGCTCGTTCTCCAGCCAATCCTCCAGGTGCCGTGAGAGCCGCACCAGGTCGCGTAGGTCCTCGGGTAGCGCCGCGATGGCATTGCGCAAGGCTGACAGGGCGACGAGCGCATTGCCGAGCAGGACGCCCTCGTCCGAGAAAAAATTCGCCAGGATCTCGCGCAATGGCGCTGCCCGCTCCGTCGCCGGCCAGAGGACACGCACACGGGCTTCGCCGTGTCGGCAGAGATAGACCTCCGCCTGCGGGCTGCCCCGGCGGGCCGCGTGATCGAATAGCCGCGCGCGTCCACGGCGCAGGGTAAAAAGGACGCCCTCGATGTGCTTGCATGTGCCGAGGCCGTTGACCCTGTGGTCAATGCAACCGCAGGAGTTGTCGAGTGAGGCGAGCGAGCGGATTTCGACGTCGTAGCGAGAGGCGCTCGCGGAGCGTACGCGGAAGGTCCCGAAGAACTCCCGGTCCGGCTCCTGCGCCTCGACCGCGATGATCTCGGCCCGTCCGCGCCAGCGGCGGCGTTCGATTTCCTCCTGGTCCGTCGTGTTCCAACCGAGGAAACTGGGCGGGCGGGCGATGACCCGCCGCGCACGACGCCCGCCACCACGCGCCGCACTCGCCATGCGTTGCTTTCCGGACAATGCGATGACTCCCTTGAAGGGCCTTTGACCGAAGGACCGTATGCGGCGCTTGTCGGATCAGCCACCGCATGTCGTTCCAATATGTAGTAGGTACCTGCGCGGATCAACCACAATATATGCCGGTAGAATCCTTCGACGTCGGACCTTGACCCCGCGCCGGGGCAACCGCCGGTCGCCCGGGTTCCGGGGGCAAACGCTTTTTCGGGTGCTGCGCCGCGCGCTGCGACGCGGAGCTACGTTCGACCGCATTGATAAGGCTGGGGATCCGGGTGAGACGAAGGTCTCGCCCGAGGGCTGCATCAGAGCCTTGATGAAGTCGTGAAGTGGACGTTCCGGGCCGCGAATTCGCCGGCGGGACCAGTTGTCCGCGGCGCGTCCATCCTGCGCGGCACCCTGCAAGACCAAGTGCGAAAGGCTCAGAACTACAGCGCACTTGAAACCATCAGCAAGGCAGCACAGCCTCGTCAGCCAGGGATATCTGCCTTGCCTTTCAACAAGATATCGGACATCGCTCCAACGAATTTTGGTGACCCATGTGACCGCCTTCCGAGCAGGCGATTCTTACCTCGTAGCAGATTTCGGCCTATCCAACCGGATCCTGGCTATTGTCACGCACTAACGGCACCACCAACACCCAGTACTCATTTTCGTCCCCTCGGGCACGCCAAAGAAATCAAAGACTTAGATCGACTGTCCAGCCTGCTCGCCAGCGGCGTACGGAAATTATACGGAAAAACGTCCTCTTTTCCGGCCTTCGCGGGGATGGCCGCGCGGGCAGGGCTATGCGCGCCCGATCGCGCTCAGGGCTGGCCCCGCAGGCTTGGCCGGCCCGCGCGTCCGGCCCGGCGATGACCATCCTGGCCTCTCCGCCGGCTCGCCTGAGGCGCGCCGGGATCGAAAAGGCCATGCGCTCGGCGTCCTTGTAGGATTGATTCGGATCAATGCGGTACCGTCGCAGCGCTGCTTGATTGCCTATTTGCCCAAGGATTTGGGGGATTTGGGGGATTTGGGCCTTGAGACCACCGTGTTTATGGTTTTCCGCAACGCGAACGCAAGCTCCTGTCACCTCTGAGACCTGAAGAGAGGTGAAGGGGAGAATGCGCCCGATGTCCCTCAAGCTCAAAATCGCCTTGTCTCTGGGGATCGCCCTGACGGCGGCGATGCTCGTATTTACGGTGCTTGTCGTCCGGCATAACCGGGAGGGACTTCTCCAAGGGGCGGCCGGTCGCGTCACCCAGCTGTCCGAGGTGATCACCAAGAGCACCCGTTTCGCCATGCTTCAGGATCAGCCCGATTATGTAGACAAGATAATCCAGGACGTCGGAAACCAGGAGAACATCGAAAAGGTCAGGATACTGAGCAAGGACGGGACGATCATTCACTCCTCTTACCGGCCCGAAATCGGGGTAAAGGTGGATCAGGAAGCCGAAGCCTGTATCCTCTGCCACCAGAGCGAGAAACCTCTGGAACAAGTTCCCATGAGAGAGAGGACGCGGATCTTCGCCGCCCCAGACGGGCGGCGACTGCTCGGCAGCATGGAGCCGATCCGCAATGAGCCGTCGTGCTACAACGCGGCTTGCCACCAGCACACCAAGGCCAAGTCGGTCCTCGGCGTCCTGGATATCGTCTACTCGCTCGACGAGATCGACCACAACATTCGGACGGAGTCCATCACCATCGCGAGTATTTCCCTGGGATTTATCATCGTAGCCTCACTCTCCGTAAGCTTCTTCGTGCACCGCATGGTCTATGTGCCCTTGCGCGACCTGGAAACCGGGGCCAAGAGGCTCTCGTCGGGGAATCTGGAACAGCTGATTCCGGTGCGCAACGGGGACGAGTTCGGTCGGCTGGCGGCCTCTTTCAACGCCATGACGCTGGCCCTCGGAAAATCCGAGCTGGAGTTGCGGGAGTGGGGCCACACCCTGGAGCAGAAGGTGAGGGAGAGGACCCAGGACCTCCGCGTCGCCGAGGCCGAGGCCACACGGGGTGAGAAACTGGCCTCGGTTGGACTGCTCGCCGCCGGAATCGCCCATGAACTGAACAATCCGTTGACCGGCATCCTCACCTTCTCGCACCTCGTCCGGAAAAAATTACCGGACGAAAGCCCGGAAGCCGAAGACCTGGACCTGGTCATCCGGGAGACCAAGAAATGCGCCACCATCATCAGGAGGCTTCTCGATTTCAGCCGCGAGAAGGCGCCGGAGAAGAAATTCGCCGACCTCAACCAGATCATTGAAGACACGGCGCGTATCGTCGAACGACCTGCGCATCTTCGCGACATCGAGATCACCTTGGATCTCGACCGTGATCTACCGCCGGTCTGGGTTGACGCGGACCTGATCGAGCAGGTCATCATGAACATGCTCGTCAACGCCCAGCACGCCATCGAGGACGAGGGCAGCATCACCGTTCGAAGCCGCCGCCTGCCGGAGGCGAGGGGGCCTGAGCCGGACGCGGAACCTGTGCCCATAGTGGAACTCTCGGTGATCGATACGGGGTGCGGAATCCCGGAGAAAGACCTTCAGCGGATTTTCGATCCCTTCTTCAGCTCGAAGGAAGTGGGGAAAGGCACGGGGCTGGGGCTGTCCGTCAGCCACGGGATCGTCAAGGCCCACGGCGGGACGATCGAGGTGGAAAGCACGGTCGGGGAGGGATCCGCATTCCGCATCTACCTCCCTCTGAACCCTCCTCCGGAGACGCGGAAAGTAGAAGCGGCAGGAGCGACCAATGAGCCCCAGGATACTGGTGGTTGACGACGAGGAGATCGTCACCAGGAGTTGCCTTCGCGTTCTCGGCGATGGCGATTACGAGGTCGAGGCCGTCCCGGACGGCTACGAGGCTCTGAAAAGAATCGGCGAGGATCACTACGATGTGCTCATCCTGGATATCATGATGCCGAAGATCGACGGCATGGAAGTGCTCCGGAGGGTGAAGGAGGCGCACCCGGACATCGACGTCATCATGGTCACCGGACTCTCCCAGATCGAGACCGCCGTGCAGTCCATGAAGCTCGGAGCCTTCGATTACCTGCCCAAGCCCTTCGATCCGGACGAGCTCAAGCTCGTCGTGGAACGGGCGTTGGAGAGGCGACATCTGCTGCAGGAGAATCTCAATCTCAGGACCGAGGTCAGCTCCAAATACCGTTTCGAGAACATCATCGGATCCAGCCCCCAGATGCAGAACGTCTATCGCCTTATCGCGAAGTGTGCTCCCACCAACAGCACGGTCCTGCTCGCGGGGGAGAGCGGGACCGGCAAGGAACTGGTCGCCCGCGCCATCCACTACAACAGCCTCCGGAAGGACAAGCCCTTCGTCCCTGTCGACTGTAACGCGCTGAGTGAAACCCTCCTGGAGAGCGAGATGTTCGGGCACGTCAAGGGCTCGTTCACCGGTGCGGTGGCCAACAAGAGAGGGCTGTTCGAACTCGCGGACAATGGAACGCTCTTCCTGGACGAGATCGGGAACATCTCCCTGTCCACCCAGGCCAAGCTCCTCCGGGTCATTCAGGAACGGGAATTCAAGGCGGTGGGAGATATCCGGACCCAGGGCGCCAACTTCAGGCTGATAACCGCCACGAACAAGGATCTCAAGGCAATGGTGGCCGAGGGGACTTTCCGCGAGGATCTTTTCTATCGCATCAACATCTTCCCGATCCAGATACCGCCCTTGAGGGAACGCCGAGACGACATCCCCGCCCTGGCCTTCCACTTCCTCACGACCTTCGCCGAGGACCAGGGAAAAGAAATGACCGAGTTTTCCGCGGGGGCGATGAACCTGCTTGTGAACTATGACTGGCCGGGCAATGTGCGCGAACTCGAGAGTACCATGCAGCGCGCGGTGATCCTCGCCACCGACAGCGTTATCCGCCAAGCGCACCTTGTGAGTCTTATCGACATGGTGCCGCGGCTCGATCTCGACGTGCCGAAAACCGCAGATGAGCTCAAGCGGATAAAGAACGTTGCACGACAGAAGTCGGTGGAAAACATCGAGAAGCTCTTCGTCCTCGAGGCCCTCAAGCGGAACTCCTGGAACGCTACCAAGAGCGCCGAGGAAACCGGCATGCAGCGCGCCAACTTCCAAGCGCTCATGAAGAAGTACAACATCCGGCTCCGGGGAACCGAACAAAACCCCGGCAGATCCGGGGCCTGTTGACGAGGGCGGCGCAACCGCCCTGGGTTACGATGCGGTGGCCCGGAAGACTTCGGACGCTCGGTTAAGCCGCTTTTCTCAACGGCGCGAATTTCGTCGCCGTTGCCACTTTACGGCCCATGCATTGCGCGCACTGCGCAATGCCCTGCTCGGCGAAAATCTGTCGGTAATCGTCAACGGCATATTGTATGCCCCGGTCACTGCGATGGATTTTGTTCGGGCTCTTCCTCGATTTCCTCATATCCGGTGATCATCGCCTTGATGTGCGCCGTGGGTGTGTGACCGAGAGTCGCCAGGTAGGCGTGGATGAAAATAAACGCCGTTAAGACGATGAAGAGCAGCACGTGCACCGTATCCACGACTCGCACCCCGCCGAACAGCTCCACCGTCCCGGAAAAGCGCTTTACGTCCCAGAGCAGGAGTCCAGTGTAGAACTGAAGGGGAACGATGAGGAGCATGACGATCTGGTAGCTCATACTCTGCACCGGATTGAACTTGTGATAAGCGCTCACATGATGCGGGTTGGGATTGCCTTTGAATATTCCGTAGCCGTAATACTGGAGTTGACGGAAGCTCTCGTGAAAATACTTCACCGGGCTCAGCTCCGGGTGATAGACCTTGATCTTGTCCGAAAAGAGATAAAACAGGAGCCAGACGAAGAAGTTGCCGATGAGGATAAAACCGATCCAGTTGTGCAGGTCGACCGCGGCCTCGAAGGATATCAGGTCGACCAGTCCGACGTATCTGATCTGAATGCCGGTGAGGATCATCGCCACGAAACCGGACGCGTTGATCCAGTGCCAAATCCTGACCGGAAGCGGGTGGATGTATATCCTTTGCATTTGGCTTCTCCTCCTACTCGGGAGCATCGGCGCCGTCGGGGCGCCCGCCGGGTCGGGCCCGACGGTGAACTCAAGGGCTCTTGGACGCATCTTCTCTCGCACCCCTATTCAAGAATTTCCTGAACAGCCATCTCAGTGTCAAGTGCCCAATCGGCACCGAGATGCCGCCGAACAAAGCGAGGACGAGGAGGACATCCAGCAGCTTGATCCGCGTGCCGCCGATGGCGTAGAACCCGCCCACAGAATCCACGGAAATTACCGAAGTCAGGACCTCTTTTTGGGCGCCATAGTGCACCGGCCTGCCATCGGGGCCGACGATGGATACCGCGACGCTCTGGAACGGCTCGGCGCCCTCACGGTGACAGCTGTCGCAGTCCCTGATCGCCTTGGTGTTGTCGGACAGCCGGTGCGCCTCGACACCGGTGCGAACCTCCAATCGGCCCTGCAGGGTCGTTTTGCGCTCTGACTCGTCGCGGTTGAACTCCCTCAGCAGTTTCCACAGCGCCACCGCATCCAGGCCATCCCCTTTCGCGTCGGCTGAGCGGACCCGGTTTTCGAACTGCGGCGCGCCTTCCTGCTCCGAAACCAGCTCCTGTGCCACGCTGTCGTAGAGCCGGAGGTCGATCCTGCGCTGCGCCGCCGGCGCATGGCAGGCAGGACACGAAACCACTTCGAGATGCCGTTCGGCATTGGGAAGCCACGCCTGGTGGGCGGACATTGCGCCCATGTGGCATCCGAGGCATGCGTTTTTCAGCCGATCCCCCACCGAAGCGACACTCACATCGTGGGCGCGGTGGCAGTCGGCGCAAATGGGGGCCTCAAAGTGCCCCAATTTACTCCGGGCCTGGCCATGTACGCTGGCGGCATAGGCATCGAAGACGGCCTCGTGACAGTTCTTGCAGGGAACACCGGTTATCGTCTCATAAGCGGCCGTCGGGCCGACCGAATGAGAACCGTGGCAGTCGGTACAGACCGGGGCCGCCAGGTCGCCCTCATCGATGAGTGCGGCGTGAATGCTTCCCTGGTAGAGCTCGAACTTTTCCTCATGGCACTGGCGGCAGACCTCGGCCCGTACGATGGAATGTTCGCGCTCGCTCGCGAAAGCTCTCACCTCGTGGATGTCCTTCGAGAAGACGATATGGCAATCCGCGCATTCGTGGTCGAGATGCACCGATTGGCGGAGAACCGCTTCATCAATGAACAGCGAGTGTGTCTCGCTGCTCCCGAGTGGAACGCTGAGGATCCGCCCATGGCAGGTAAGGCAGTATGCCGTTTCCTCGACACTTGCCTTCCATTGCTCAATTTTTTCGATGGAATGCGCCTCGTGGCATTCGACGCACGCCGGTCCATCGGCATTGGACACCTGCGCGTGATGCTCCGGTCCGTCTTTCAAGCTTGCCTCGGAGTGACACTGCGAGCAGACCCGTGACGCCTGCGCGGCAAACTCGCGCGGGCTGTCGATTGCCCTTTCCGCCGCAGGATGGTCCTCGAGGTCGACATTCGTATGGCAGCCGGCACACCCGATCCAGTTGTGGACCGACCGCGCAAAGGCTTCGCCCCGAACGTGCAGGGAGAGCATTTCCCCGTTCGCCGTTGCCTTTTCGAGCCCCTCGTCCGAGTGGCAGGAAAGACACGTCGCGTCCTCTTCGGACAGGGAGTCGGCGGGTACGTCGGTCGCGGCAGGGGCGGCCATGAATGCAACAGGAAACAATACAAGAAATGCCGCAATGACAGCAGTGACGAGGGCCGTGTGGAAGGTCCCGCTCGCCGTTGCGCCTTCTTTCCGGGAGCTTGCCATGTGCGTTTTGCTCCTTTTCCATCCCGGACTCGGCCGGGGGGCGTTGCGCCCCCCGCCAGCGGCCGCTCGCCATGCGCGGCAGCGGCCTTACGTTGTGCGTGACTGTAGTGCCGTACGGCTACTCCGATGCAGACGCTTCGCCAACGGCTGGAAGCCAATCCACGCCAGCATGCCAATCCCGATGAAGGGGAATAGTAGCGCGTACACCAGCCCCACGAAAGGCGCCGCGATGAAGAGGGCGACGTTCTTCAAGAAGACGGCGACCTTCTTCGGCGCGTTGTGCCGCACCAGCGCCCGGGCGCCCATCCAGGCCAGCATGCCGAGCCCGAAGAAGGGGAAAGCGACGGCGTACGCCAACCCCACGAAAGGCGCCGCGATGAGCAGAGCAACGGTCTTCGCGAAGAGGGCGATGTTCTTGAACGCGCTCTCCTTCTCCACCACCTCGGGCTGCGGCTCGACGACCGTTTCGCTCCGTTCCTGCGGAGGCGCAGTCGCCGCATTTTCGCGCAGGGTTTTCCGCGTGATCGCTTCGATGATTTCCGGCGTAAGAGGTTTGCGCACAAAGCCGGAAACGCCCAACACTTTGGCCTGGGCTTCGTTGGCAGTGGTGCCATAGCCGGTGACGATGACCACCGGAGTCCAAGGGCATTTGTCCCTGATCCGCTTGGCCACCTCGAGACCGTCCATACCCGGCATCTTGATGTCGGTGAAGACGACGTCGTAATCCTTCCGACCGATCTTGTTCAGCGCCTCCTGCCCACTAAGGGCGGTGGTTACCGAATAACCCTTTTCCGACAGGACCCGGTCGAAACTCCGGCCGACCACTGCATCATCGTCGACTACGAGCACTTTCTGTGACGTTTTCATGGCCGTTCCTCCTTCTTCGATAAGCGGGCTATCGGCATTGCCGCGGAAACCGGCCCTTGAACCGGTCTCCTCGGTCACTGTGCAGGGCCCACTTCTTCTGCGTCATGGCGCCGTGCGCCACTTTGATGATGTCATCCGGGCTGACCGGCTTGGCGAGGTAGTTGTACGCTCCGAGCCGGACCGCCTCCTTGGCGGTCTCGACGGACGGGTATCCCGTGATGATGACCACCTCACTCTCGGGCCATCTCTCCTTGATCGCCTTCAGAACCGACATGCCGTCCAGACCTGGCATGCGAAGATCGAGCAGTATTACGTCGAATGGATGCTGCTCCATCACACGCAACGCCTCGTTGCCGTTCCAGACCACTTCCGCGTTGCAGTGAGCGCTCGCCAGGATCCTGAGATGGCTGAGGCGCACCACTTCTTCATCGTCTACGATGAGGATGTTGGTTTTGTCGTCCATCACACCACCTCGTGTATGCGTCTGGTCTTAACTCAAGCAACTTCCATGCCAGAGACGGCGAAGATCGAGAAAACAACTATTTGTTTCTTATTTTCAATGCATTATGCCATCAGGTCGACGAGGCGGATACGGGCTTGGAAGGCTCATCGATCGATCTGACGTACATTCCTCTTGTACATTCCAACGGCGGGAAATGGATATTGTTTATTGTCTTCAATCACTTATAACGATCCCCGGTCAGTATTTCTTTCTTATACAGGCCTACAGCGCCGGTGTGTCCGAGCAAACCCCGGACCGGCGTTGACATATTGACACCCAGCGATCGCGGAGTTCTGGGCCATCGCTGAGAGATCATTCAGCGGCGGACGAACTTGCCCAAGTCTCGACTGCCTGAGGGCGACGTCCGAGTTCCCTAAGGGACGGCATTCTTACGAGTTGCACGGATCAGGCACATTCCAGAGATGATTGCCGATGCGCGCCCGGCCCTGCCGCGCGTATTGCCGACCCCGCCCGCGCCGCCGTTTCCTTGCGCTAGGTCAATTCCCGGCGGCGGCGTCGCGGCTAGACTGCGCAAGAGAGGGGCCCGAGAGGCGCGAAGGAGCCGAGCCATGGCGACGATGATCGATACCTTGAGGCAGGAGCATGCAGACATCGCGCGGCTGCTCGATCTGGTCGAACAGCAGGTCGACGGCGAGGACGTGCCGGACTACGGCCTGCTGCACGAGATCGTCGAGTACTGCCTGACCTACCCGGACCAGTACCACCACCCCAAGGAAGACCTGATCTACCAGGCGCTCTGCCGTCACGACCCGCGCGCCACGCCGGCGATCGCCGATCTCGAGGCCGAGCACGAGGAACTCACCGTGCTGACGCGCGAGTTCGAGACCGTGATCGAGCGGGCGCGGGCTAGGGCGGCGGACGGCGATCCCGACGCCTCGGACGGGCTCAAGCAGATGGCCCGGGCCTTCCTCGACTACTATCGCCAGCACATCGACCAAGAAGAGAGCCTGTTCTTCCCCGATGCCGAGCGCATGCTGGGCCCCGAGGAGTG